>Ga0307373_10012160_pt1 | contig 12301 bp, 5 predicted proteins | sample OX2MG_FD_202534 | JGI IMG/M metagenome (GOLD analysis project Ga0307373, IMG submission 202534) | Soil microbial communities from Risofladan, Vaasa, Finland - OX-2 | ecosystem: Environmental > Terrestrial > Soil > Coastal area > Acid sulfate soil | place: Finland: Risofladan, Vaasa | collected...
GATGCTCCGCGGCTGAGGTCCGGCTGGGTGCGCATCTCCTTAGGGCCGATCACGATGCGACTCTCCCCTGAGCGATCACTCCCGAAGGGCGCGCCAGCCACCCGTTTGCGCTGCGCCGGGCTCTCCGACCCAGCTCAAGGTCCACTTGTTCTCACCGCGCACTTCGACACCGGCTTGGCAACACGGTGGCCGAGTCGACGGCCCTCGCCTACGTGACGACCACCCGTGCGGAGAGGGGGCCTGCGGTCGGCGGCCCGATGGCGAAGTCGCCCCAGGGCTGGAGCGACCACATCAGGGTCGCCTGGACGTGGGCCGCGGTGGGCGGGATCGCCAGCGCCATGGCGAATGCGAGGCTCGCTCTCGGCCTCAGCGTCTCCGCCGGAGCGCAGTCGAGCTCGTGCTGGGCGACCAGCTTGAGTTCCGGACCCGCGAGGACCTCGACGTAGGGGGAGCAGGCGTGGTGGAAGTTGAACGCCCGGGGGGTGGTATTGGTCACCACCACGACGTAGCGCAGCGTGTGGCCCGCGACGACCTGCCGTGGCACCGTCAGTCGTGCGGCAAGCTGCGGTACCGCCGGCGGATTGGGGACGACCGCCCAGAACCGGCTCACTCCAAGCACCCCATGGCAGGGAGCCAGCGGTTCCGGGCGGACACCGCGAGAGGGCACGCGGACGACGACGCTGCCACCCAGGTGAGGGAGGTGCAGGATGGCTGTCCGCGCGATCGGCTCCGGGGGCACGCACGCCGTGCCACCCTGGGCCTCGTCGAGCGGCGTCCAGCTGAGTGTGACGTCCGCCTGCCCCGGTCGAAGGCTCCGGCTGCCGGTCAACGGTAGCCCAGGCAGCAGCAGGACGGGCTGCTCGTGCGCAGGCTGGGGGAGCGTCGCCGCTTGGTCCTCACCCATCCGCACCCTGAGGGCGATCGGCTGACCTGAGGCGGTGAGGAGCCCAACGGTGGGGATTCCCGCGAGCTGGCACGGGCGGCGTCCAAGGTCCGCTAGCTCCGTTACCGCGATGAGTGTCCCGCCGGTCAGTGCGGAGAAATATGGCGGGAACTGCGCGTCGAGCTGTGCGGCGGTGCAGCGCGGGGTGCGGGCTGGCACGGGCAGCGGCGTGATGGTGGGGATGGGGGCGGGGCTGAGGGGCACCCACGGTACGACCCGGAGCCCGACGTTGCCGGGGGGCGAGGACGGAGGGGCTGCGCTGCAGCCAGCAACCGCGGCGGCCGACAGCAGGACCAAGCCAACCAGCTTCAGGGTCGGCAGCCGGCCAGCGGAGGTGCGCACTGCAGCTCAACGCGGCGACGAGCACGAGGGTTTCCCGGGCGAGCCTGCGGCGCCAGCGTCCACTGCAGCCCGCCTCACTCGGCCCGGGTCACGAGACGCGGGGCGGGCCGCGCCTCTACCCTGCAGGCTCGGCCAGGGGGTTCGGCACACCGTGAGCGGCCACGCGCTGGGAGCGGTCCCAAGGGGTGAGTTGGCCACCAGCGCGGGCGACGTACCCCAGTTTGACTCCTCGAGTTGACACTAAACCTCCATTTCGTGTATAATAAGATCATGGGAAGGGTGAAGAGGAAACCGAGCGGCGCCACCCACGTGGTGGGCTACGTTCGGGTGTCAACGCTGGAGCAGGCGGACTCCGGGCTCGGGCTGGAGGCCCAGCGACAGGCGATCCGCTCGGAGTGCCAGCGGCGCGGGTGGGAGCTGATGGCGGTGGAGGAGGATCGGGGGTGGTCGGGCACGGTGACGGCCCGTCCGGGGCTGCAACGGGCGCTGGAGGCCTGCGCCACCGGCGCGGCCGACGGGCTGGTGGTGAGCAAGCTGGACCGACTCTCACGGTCGGTGCAGCACGCGGCAGCCCTGCTGGTGACCGCGGAGCGCGAGGGCTGGGCGCTGGTGGCGCTGGACCTTGGGGTGGACCTGAGCACCCCATCCGGTGAGGTGATGGCCCACGTGCTGGCCGCCATCGCCCAGTTCGAGCGGCGGCTGATCGGGCAGCGGACCAAGGACGCCCTGGCGGTGAAGAAGGCCCAGGGCATCCGGCTGGGCAGGCCGCAGATGCTCCCGGCTGAGGTGGTGGAGCGGATCGTCGCGGCGCGCCAGTCCGGACGGGCGCTTCAGGCCATCGCCGACTCGCTCAACCGCGATGGCGTGCCCACCGCCCATGGCGGCGCGCAGTGGTGGCCCAGCACGGTGGCCAAGGTGCTCTCGAGTGGGGCGAGGACCGCGGCATGAGACCCCACTCGCTCAGCGGGCGGCTGGCGACGTGCAGCTACCAGGCATTCGGACCGGAGATGGGCGCGGCGGTGCGGATCACGCGCGGGGCCCCACGGTGGCGTCTCCCTTACCAGATCGCAGGCACGATCCCCGAGCTCGCGCCGACTGCGCACGAGTTCGGAATCAAGGACGGCGCCGAGTTCACCGCTGCCTACCAGGAACGTCTGAGCGAGCTCGGAGTCGACCGCATCACCGAGCTCCTGAAGGTGGCGGTCCCGCACGCGCGCATCGTGCTTTGCTGTTTTGAGACTCTCGGCGCGGTGGCTCCGGATGTACCGCAGACCTACCTGTGTCACCGGCGCGGCTTCGCGGAGTGGTGGGAAGTACAGACCGGGGACGTGGTGCCGGAACTGTTTGGCCCACCTCCGGCATGAAAGCTCTCACCATCCGCCAGCCATGGGCTTCACTGATCGCCGCTGGGATCAAGGACGTGGAGAACCGCTCCTGGCCGACCGCCCACCGAGGGCCGCTGCTGATCCACGCCGGCATGGGACTCGATCACGACGCCCTCGCGGAGTGGCGGGACTGCCTCCCGGCTACGCTTCCGCGAGGTCGGGTGATCGCCCGCGTCGAGCTCGTGGACTGCGTGCGCAACTCACGGTCGAAATGGGCGATCCCGGGCGAGTGGCACTGGGCACTGGCCGATCCGCTCCCGATGTCACGAACGCCACGTGTCCGTGGCAGGCTCGGCCTCTTCGCGCTAACCTCGGGAGGTCGCGTGCCCGCTGACCGCACCCGGATCGCCCCGACCAGGAAGGAGCGGCGATAGGAAAGCTCGAGAATCTCACGGCGGGATCGCTGGTGACCGCAAGTGTCCGGGTATGTCCGGCATGCGGTGAACCGTGCCAACCGGCTGGAGGGAGACTTCGCACCGTGGTGGGCTTCGCCTCACCGGGCTGACGCGGAGGCTGGCGACCTTGCCCGAGGCCCTATGCCCATACGGCGACGGCGACTGCCCAATCGTCGGGGACCCGAGGCGAGCTCAAGCCTGGTCCCCACAAAGGCCACCACGAGGGCGCCCCAGGCGAGCCTGTAGCCCGCGTCCGCCATGCCCGGCAGTCTAGGCGCGCTCGTGTCGGTCCTCGGCCGCCCCCGACGCCGAAACGGACCCGCTGCCCAAGGCTCCGCGCAATAGGCAAACAGATGTGCCCCGCCCGACCAAGAACCCCGCTGAGGAGATGATGGGATCGGAGGCGAGTTGGTTCAAATGGCGATGGTTGGGTGACTCGGCTAGCGTGGGCGAGCCACCTTTCCCAGGCCCTTCTGAGCTCGTAGCTCCATTCAGGACTCGGTTCCGGGTGCTCAAAGGGGATCACCAACCCAGGAGTCCCGGTGGATAATGCCACAATCGGCCGCCTGCCTTCTGCGACCGGCCGACAGCTGACGCGGAGGACTCTTGACCATGGCCATCGTCCCCCTCCGGGGATCCCGCGACTCCGACGAGCGGCGCGACAAGGCTGTACGCCTCTTCACGTTCCTGCGTGAGGTCACTGCTCTCCGCAATTCGCCGGTTCGGGACCTTGATCGGTACGAGGAGGTCCTCTGGCTCGATGCCATCCCGGACGCCCCGGAATGCTTTAGCCTCTGGCGGCTACCTCCGGGCACGGACGCCGAGTACTGGATTCAGATCCGCAAACCGAACCTCCCGCCCCCACCCCGGACCGCCGAACTCCTCGCCGGGTGGCTCAATCCCCTTGACGTAGCCAACTCGCAGCTCGACGTTCCACCGCTCGCGGATCGCTTGATCCTCCCATCTGAAGACGGTCAGCCGCAGTCGACCGGTTTACCCGACAACCCGAGCGTCACGCCAGCGTACGAGGACTACGTCGAGCGCCTATGGTGGCCGTGGGCGTCCCTAGACCGCAAGTTGCAGCCCATTCTCGACGTCTACACCAAACTCTTTACGATCTATCGGCGACAGCAGCAACTCGGCGAGCAATATGAGCTCGTGCTGGGGCTCGGCTACCTCACATGGGTGATCGGAGCAGAGCATCCTACCCGGGTCAGGCGTCACCTCATTGTCGCGCAGTCGGACGTCACCTTTGACGCTGAACGGGGCATCGTCTCCGTTGGGCCTGGGAGTGACGGAGCGCGGCTCACCCTCGAGCAGGACATGCTCGATCCGGAGCACCGAGTCTCTGGCCATGCGCTGGATCACATCACCGCGACCCTGGATGGCCGCGAAGCCCTGCACGACGGAGCCACGATTCTAGCCGCCATGCGCACGTGGGTCAATGCCGCCTCGCCATCCGGTATTCTTCTCGACCAACTTGACCCTCACGCTGAGCCCGGGCCCCATCCCGTCGTTTCAATCGCTCCAGCCCTCATCCTGCGCCGCCGCACCGAGCGATCCCTCCTCTCGATGCTTGACGGAATCGTCGCACTACTGCAGGAAGGTCAGGCGATCCCACCCGGCGTTCGGACGTTGATCGAGATCGAGGATGACACGTCCCCGGTGGAGGAGGCATCCTCAGCGAGCCTTGATGACGCCGAAATCTACTTCCCGCTTGAAGCCAATCGCGAGCAACTGGAAATCGTCCGCAAGCTTTCGACTCACCAAGGGGTTCTCGTTCAGGGTCCTCCGGGGACTGGCAAATCGCACACAATCGTCAACCTCATCGCCCACCTATTGGCCACAGGAAAGCGCGTGTTAGTCACAAGTCACGCGCCGCGCGCGCTCGAAGTGCTCCGTGCTCTTCTTCCGCAGGGACTATCGTCCCTGGCCGTTCTCTTGCTTGGCGCGGATCAGAAGTCCATCGAATCGATGGAAGCATCCGTCCAGGGCATCGCGAGTCGCTTTAACACGTGGGACGACGCATCCTCCGGCGAGCATATCCGACAGCTCATCGCCCGCCTCGACGACGTCCGACGTCTCGAGGCACAACTGCGTGCGCGTCTTCGCGAAGTGCGACGGGCGGACACTGCCGCCCACCCCATTCGGCCTGGCGGGTACTCTGGCACTAGTCAGGCCATCGCAGAGCGCATCCAAGCTGAATCCGAGCAGTTTGCCTGGCTATCCGATATGCCGCTGGAGGGGGCTCCTCCCCTCACGAATGAAGAGATTCTCCACCTCCTCGACGCCCTCAGGGAGTTCCCATCGATCGACCGGGAGGCGGATCGTGGCCGGCTGGTGGACCCAAGTCAACTGCCAAGCCCCGAACTGTTCCGGCATCAAGTCGATGCTGAGCGCGATGCCAGGGCGCGGGCCGACCGCGCTCTCACCGCCTTGGCTTCTCCCATCCCACGAGCGATCGAGGAAGCTCCATCAATCACCCTCCGATTGGCCGAGCAGGCGGTCACACATCTCGTAGACGCCATCCAACACCTGGAGGGGCGACAGGAACAGTGGGTGTCCAACGCCGTCGGTGATCTACTCCAGGACCGAGACGGAACGTGGCAGGCTCTCAGCCAACGTACCGACCGGACAGTCGCGGACCTCACCACATCCGAGGCGCCCGCCCTGGACCTCCACGTCGCAGGGGTCGACCCAGCCGAGCGTCGAGCGCTCCTGGGACCAGCCCAGGCCCTCCTCACCCACTTTGAGTCAGGAAGGGGTCGCGGACTGCCGTTTTTCCGACCGCACGCGATTCGGGACGGTCGGCGCATTTTGGAGTCGGTCCGAGTCGACGGCAGGCTCTGCGTCACCACAGAGCCCCTCCGGCAGCTAGTTGCGTGGATCAGGGCCACGGACCACTTGGAGAATCTTGAGGTCGAGTGGAGGGAACTGGACCCGGCATCGTCTGCGTCTGCGACTGCGTCTGCGAAGCTTGGGCACTACAGTGACGCAGCGCGCCGACTTCATGAGGTCCTTGCGGTCCGGAAGTACCGCGTCGAGGCGGCGACCGCACTTCAGGCCATCCCCTCTCTTGAGACACGGGATCTCAACGAATCGACCGCGCTCAAGACGGTGTTGGCCTGGCTCATTGCGCAACGCCAGCGGCAGGAGGTCGCCGACGCGTCCGGTGACCTCAACAAGATCGCACGGCTCGGCCGCCCCTCCTCCGCCACTCAAGACGCCCACCCAAGCGTCCACAGTCTCACGGAAGCGGTCCACTCGCGTGACGCCGAAGCCTACCAACGGGCCTACCTCGATCTCCAGGGCCTCGACGTGAAAGCTCGCCGCGCTGCCCATGCGGTGGAAGCGCTAGCGCGCCTGCGGACCGCGGCCCCTGATTTCGCCGACCACCTTGTGGAAGAGGCGGATGAGCCTGGGTGGATCGGCCATCTTCAGAATTTTGAGAGCGCCTGGTGGTGGCGGGTCACCGATCGATGGCTTGAGCAGCTAGCGGATCCCACCATCCACCAACAGTGGATACGCCAGCTTGGCGACCTGCGACAGGAGTCACACACAATCACGGGCGACCTGGCGGTCGAAAGGGCCTGGCAACACTGCGTCCGCCGTCTGACACCTGCCCATCGGCAACACCTGCAAGCCTGGGCTTTGGCCATGCGACGCATAGGGAAGGGGACCGGCAAGCACGCTCCGACGTACCGCGCCCAGGCGCGCGAACACATGGCGGAGTGTCGCGACGCGATTCCAGCGTGGATCATGCCGCTCTATCGAGTCGCGGAGACGATGCGTCCCGGGGTAGACGCCTTCGACGTCGCTATCGTCGACGAGGCCAGCCAGTCCGGGCCCGAAGCCCTCTTTCTCCAGTACCTGGCGAGGAAGGTTGTCGTTGTTGGGGATGACATGCAGATTAGCCCGGAGAATGTTGGGCTTGAGCGCGGTCAGGTCGACGTCCTTGCCCGGCGACATTTGGATGGGATTCCACACGCGGATGCGCTGGGTTATGGGAACAGCTACTTTGACCAAGCGGCGATTCGCTACAGCGGACGGATTCGGCTCCGAGAGCACTTTCGCTGCATGCCCGAAATTATCCAGTTCTCAAACAATCTCTGCTACCAGAGCGAGCCACTCATTCCGGTCCGACAATTTGGTGCCGGTCGTCTGGCGCCGGTTGTCACAACCCATTTCGTTTCGGATGGCTATCTCACCCCAGGCCGCCTAAATCAAAACCCGCCTGAGGCCAACGCTTTGGTCCGCACAATCCTAGCTTGCTGCCGCGACCCAGCCTACGATGGGAAGTCGATGGGCGTGATCAGCCTCGTGGGCGATGCCCAAGCCAAGGTGATCGAGCGAGACTTGGCGCAGCAGCTCGGACCAGAGGAGATGGAGAGGCGCCGCTTGGACTGTGGTGACGCGTATGCATTTCAAGGCGCGGAGCGCGACATCATCTTTCTGAGTATGGTCACCGCGCGCGATGAGACCCGTCGCATGGCGACTCTTGCCGACGAGAGGACGAAGCGTCGCTTCAACGTCGCCGCGAGTCGTGCGCGCGATCAGATGTGGCTGTTCCACAGCCTCACCCTCCATGATTTTCATTCAAGCGACGACATGCGATATCGTTTGCTCGCGTACTGCCAGGCACCTCAAGTCGAGCCAACCGGCGCGGTGGCCGGAGTCAGGGTTGATGATCTCGAAGTCCGGGCCCGCGAGCGGGCCGTCGGCGAGGCGGCGCCTCAGCCCTTCGAGAGCTGGTTCGAGGTGGATGTTTTCCTCCGGCTCGTCCGGAGCGGCTTCCGCGTCATTCCGCAGTATCATATCGCTGGCTATTTTGTGGACCTTGTCGTGGAGGGGCTGCATGGCCGCGTCGCCGTTGAGTGCGATGGCGATCGATGGCACGGCCCCGATCGTTACGACGCAGATAGTGCCCGTCAGCGGGAGCTCGAACGCTGTGGACTTCGCTTCATCCGCATAGCGGGTGTTACCTTCCATCGCGATCCCGATGGCGCCATGCGCACCGTCATCGATGAGCTCCGACGCCATCACGTGCTTCCGGCGGGGGTGGCTGAGGGGCCGGACAAGAGCCCCGCTAAGGATCCACCGGTTTCTGCGGCGGAGGCCGCGCCGAGCGAAGTCATTGACCAACCGGCCACTTGGTCCGCCACGCCTACGGCAACTGAGCCTGGCAAGGCAAGCTCTGACATCACGTCGCTTGCTTCGGGGCCGCTGCCAACGCCTCCCATGGCAACAGATCCACCACCGGCCACCGGCCAGAGCTGGAGCCACCGGAACTTCCCGCCCACCACGGCTGCGACGGCGCGGGTGGCGGCAGGGCTCATCGAGATCGTGAGGGCAGAGGGTCCCATCGTGACGCGGCGCGCACTTCAACTCTATGTGCGGGCGGCCGGCGGACTGAAGGTGGGTTCGCAGATCCGTGACGACCTTCTCCGCGCGGTGCGCCTTGCCGTATCGCAGGGTAGCCTGGTCGCCCGCCTCGAACTTGGCGAAGCAGATCCGTCCTGGGCGGTTCTGAGATTGCCGTCGACCCCTGAAGTTGTTGTTCGCGAGGCCGGAAGCCGCGAGATCTATGACATTCCACCGGCGGAGCTCGGTGCGGTGATGCGGTCGCTGGCAGCGGACTACCACGGATCACACGGTGAAGCGTTGTATCGTCGGGTGTTGGCGAGATACCGCCTGGTTCGTCTGACCGAGAACGTGCGAGCTCACTTAGAGAGGGTCGCGCGACACTATGTGGAGTGACCTTGCTGACGTTGTCCCGCTCTGCGGGTCCAAGTCATCTGTCCGCGAGTGGGCCGATGCCGTGGCGGGAGGTGGACCTATCCAGTGTCGGTCTGACAAGTGGTCGCGCGGGTCGAGCTCGTGGACTGCGTGGACACCTCGGGGTCGGACGGGGCGGTCCGGGGCGCGTGACCCTGGACACTTGCCGATCCGCGCCCGACGCTACGAAGGTCACTCGTCCGGGGGCAGCTCGGTCTCTTCGCGCTAACCTCGGGAGGTCGTGTGCCCGCTGATCGCGCCCGTTCCGCCCCGGGTATGAAGGAGCGGCAATAGGCAAGCTCGAGGATCTCACGGCGGGAGCGCTGGTCACGGGGATTGTCCCCGGCGAGGAGGTGACCGTGGTCGCGATCTCCTGGCACGGCCAGGAGGCGGTGACGCTCACTTATCAGGAGACAGCGGGCCCGGTGTCGCAGCGACTGCTGTTCCGAGCCGATGAGCCCAGCATCGGGTTGGGCGGAGCCCGGCGGCGCTGGTCCTTCGACGGCGGCGGGGCGGCCTTCCGGCTTGCGGCTGAAGCCCGCCGGATCCGGCTCGCCTACCTCTTCGATCCCATGCTGGCGGTGCATCTGTCGCTTCTCGAGCCCCTGCCCCACCAGATCCGGGCCGTCTACGGCGAGATGCTCCCCCGCCAGCCGCTCCGCTTCCTGCTGGCCGACGATCCCGGCGCCGGCAAGACGATCATGGCGGGCCTCTTCATCAAGGAGCTGATGCTGCGCGGGGACCTGCGGCGCTGCCTGGTGGTCGCCCCCGGGGGGCTGGTGGCGCAGTGGCAGGATGAGCTCAGCGCCAAGTTCTCGCTCCCGTTCTCGATCCTCACGAGCGCCGCGGTGGAAGCCAGCCTGCACGGAAACCCCTTCACCGAGGAGCCCCTCCTCATCGCCCGGATGGATCAGCTGTCTCGCAGCGAGGAGCTCCAATCCCGCCTCCGCACGAGCGAGTGGGATCTGGTCGTCGTCGACGAGGCCCACCGGATGAGCGCCCATTACCAGGGAGACGAGGTGCGGGAGACGCAGCGGTACCGGCTGGGCAAACTGCTGGGTGGGATCTGCCGGCACTTCCTGCTGCTCACCGCCACCCCCCACTCGGGCAAGGACGAGGACTTTCAGCTCTTTCTCTCCCTGCTGGACCCCGACCGGTTCGCCGGCCGGCGGAGAGGCCGGGCGGGAGACGTCTCCGATCTGCAGCGCCGGATGATCAAGGAGAAGATCCTCCGCTTTGATGGCCGGCCGCTCTTCCCCGAACGCCGGGCCACGACGGTCCCCTTCCCCCTCTCCCCGCTGGAGATGGAGCTCTACGACGCGGTGACCGAGTACGTGCGGGACGAGATGAACCGTGCCGACCGGCTCGAGGGGGGCCAACGCACCGTGGTGGGCTTCGCCCTCACCGGGCTGCAGCGGCGACTGGCGTCCTCGCCCGAGGCGATCTACCAGTCGCTACGCCGGCGGCGGGAGAAATTGGAGAAGCGAGTCGCCGAGGGACCCGAGACGTCAGCGGGCGACCTGACCCGCCTCTCTCAGCTGCTCAGCGAGGCAGGAGGGGACGACCTCGACGACCTCGACGCGGATGAGGCAGAGCGGCTGGACGACGAGGCGGTGGACCACGCCTCCGCCGCACAGACCAAGGGGGAGCTGGAGGCGGAGATCCGGTCCCTGGCCCCTCTTGAGGAGCTCGCGAAGCAGGTCCGCCAGAGGGGCACCGACAGCAAGTGGCGGGAGCTGCAGGGGATGCTCGCCGAGGATCGTGAGATGGGAGGCCCTGGGCCCCGCAAGCTCATCATCTTCACCGAGTACCGCGCCACCCTCGACTACCTGGTCGCCCGCCTCACCAGCTACTTTGGCCGCGCCGAGGCCGTGGTCGCCATCCATGGGGGCGTGCGCCGGGAGGAGCGGCGCCGGCTCCAGGAGCTGTTCAGCCAGGATCCCCAGGTGATGGTGATGGTCGCCACCGACGCCGCCGGGGAGGGCATCAACCTGCAACGGGCCCATCTCCTGGTCAACTATGACCTGCCCTGGAATCCCAACCGGATCGAGCAGCGCTTCGGGCGCATCCACCGCATCGGGCAGACCGAGGTCTGCCACATGTGGAACCTGCTCGCCGAGAACACCCGGGAGGGGCAGGTGTATGAGGTGTTGCTCACCAAGCTCGAGGAGCAGCGGATCGCTCTCGGCGGCCAGGTGTTCGACGTCCTGGGTCAGGCCCTGCCGGGCCGCCAGCTCAGGGAGCTCCTGATCGAGGCCATCCGGTATGGAGATCGGCCCGACGTCCGGGCCCGACTTCACCAGGTGGTGGACGCCGCCGTGGGGGACGGTCTCTCCGAGTTGGTGGAGCGCGAGGCGCTCGCCAGCGACGTCATGAGCGTGGTCGACGTGCAGGACGTCCGGCGTCAGATGGAAGAGGCGGCTGCCCAGAAGTTGCAGCCCCACTTCGTGCGGGACTTCTTCCTCGGCGCCCTGGAGCGGCTGGGAGGCAGGGCAGTGGAGCGGGAGCGGGACCGGTTCGAGCTGACCTTCGTCCCCGCCACCATTCGCACCCTCCCGGGCCGGGGTCCCCTGCTGCGGCAGTACGAGCGGGTGACCTTCGAGAAGGACCTGATCGCCGTATCGGGCCAGCCGCTCGCGGAGTTCATCTGCCCGGGCCACCCGCTGCTGGAGGCCGTGATCGACCTAATCCGGGACCGGGATGGAGGAGCGCTGACCCAGGGGGCAACCCTGGTCGACCCCGCGGACGACGGCCAGGAGCCCACGCTCCTGCTCTTCCTAGAGCACGAGATCGCGGATGCCCGGCGTCCGGATGGCGGTCCACCCCGGGCCGTGTCCCGACGCGCGCAGTTCGTAACCCTGTCACCGACGGCGGCGCCGGCGCTGGCGGGTCCCGCGCCGTACCTCGACTATGCGGCGGCGACACCGGAGCAGCTCTCCACGCTGTCGCAGCTCCAGGTAGCCTCCTGGCTCACCGCGGGAGTGGAGGGTGCCGGGGTGGACTACGCCATCTCGACGCTGGTGCCGGAGCACCTGACCGAGGTGCGGCAGCGCACCGAGGCGAGGGTGCGCAAGGTGAAGGCGGCGGTGCAGGCCCGACTCACCGCCGAGATCGCCCACTGGGACGCACGCGCCATCACGCTGGCGGACGCGGCCCGTCAGGGGCGTCAGCCCCGAATCAATCCGGAGCGCGCCCGAGCCCGAGCGGACGATCTTCAGCACCGGCTGGACCGACGCCTGGTGGAGCTGGACCAAGAGTTGAAGCTGCAGCCGCTGCCCCCTCTCGTTGTCGGGGCGGCGCTGATTGTCCCCGCCGGGCTCGTGGGCCAGGCGGGAGGCCCAGCCGACGCAGCTCCCCCCCGGTCGCGGGAGACCAAGGAGGTGGAACGACGGGCGGTGGAGGCGGTGCTAGCAGTTGAGCGCCTGCTGAGACGGACCCCAGCCGAGATGCCCCCCAATAAC
>Ga0307373_10012163_pt1 | contig 12299 bp, 12 predicted proteins | sample OX2MG_FD_202534 | JGI IMG/M metagenome (GOLD analysis project Ga0307373, IMG submission 202534) | Soil microbial communities from Risofladan, Vaasa, Finland - OX-2 | ecosystem: Environmental > Terrestrial > Soil > Coastal area > Acid sulfate soil | place: Finland: Risofladan, Vaasa | collected...
ATCACGGCCGTGCGAGGCGTTGGGTATCGCTACGAGTTGCCTGACAGACGGGAGAACCGTGACTGAGACTCGAAAACTGTTTCATGACGAGCTCGCCGAACTGGCGGAGGACGTGGCGCGCCTGGCCGCCCTTGCGGGCGAGGCGATCCAGTCCGGAACGGCAGCGTTCCTTGCGGAGGATCTGCCTGCCACCGAGGTCGTGATCGCCGGGGACCGCAAGCTTGACGAGCTCACGCACTCCATCGAGAAGCATACATACCTGTTGTTGGCGCGCCAACAGCCGATGGCCGTGGACCTGCGCATGCTCGTCACCGTCCTGCGAGGCGTGCACGAGCTCGAGCGGATCGGGGACTACATGGTCAACGTGGCGAAGGCCGCCAGGCGGCTGTATCCCCAGCCGCTCGATCCAAGGGTCCGAGGGCTGATCGACCGCATGCGAGGGCAGGCCCTGGAGCAGCTCAAGTTGGCAGTTGCCTGCTTCACCGAACGTGATCCCGCGAAGGCAGCGGCTCTCGCTGACATGGACGACGTGATGGACGACCTGCAGAAGGAACTGTTCCGCGTGATCTTCTCGACCTTCGAACACTCGGACGAGGTGAGTGTTCAACGGGCGGTGCAGGTCGCGCTCGTCGGTCGCTATTTCGAACGCATCGCAGACCATGCGGTGAACTTCGGTGCCCGCGTCCCCTATATGGTCACCGGCGAGTTCCCGGAGGATCACACGGCTGCGTCATAACCTCGGGGCTGACCGGCTGGATCGAGCCGTTGAGGCTCTCAGGGCTCGAGTGCGTTCTCGAGTTGTGAAGCCGTTCCGGGCGGGGCGAGTGCCACAGCCTGAGAGTGAAATGACGCGCTTCGCTTCCGGGTCGCCGTTCGAGACATCCATCGGCTTCAGCAGGGCCATCCGTGCCGGCGACCGTGTCCTCGTCTCGGGCACAGCTCCGATCTGGCCGGACGGAAGCTGTGACGAACGCCCGGACCAGCAGGCGCGCAGGTGTTTCGAGATCATCGGCGATGCTCTACGTGTCGCCGGCGCCAGCCTCGACCATGTCGTACGCACTCGCATGTTCATCACGTCGCCCGACTACGCCGCAGCCGTCGGAGCGGTGCATGGAGAGATCTTCGTGACGGTGCGGCCTGCCGCGACCATGGTCGTCGTCGCTGCCCTGCTTGATCCTCGCTGGAAGGTGGAGATAGAGGCGGAGGCGGTGCTCCCGTCACCGAGGCAGAACCAGAAGAGAGCGACAAGCCGGACTCCCGGGCCTTAACCAGGCTATAAGGCGTAAGCCCGAAGAGCCCTTCTCAAGGCTTGTCCGATGTCGGGCGAAAAGAGAATTACCGGCGGACGCGGGAGCAGGTGTGAAAGCGACATCGACGACATCACGGCTGAGGGCACGTGTGCTTGTCGTCGATCCGGACATCCCCTTCCTCAACACAGTCTCGCGGCTGCTTCTCGAGGCTGGACACGAGCCGAGGCGTGCCAACACCTTGCGCCACGGGATCGAGAAGACCGAAGGGTGGGAACCCGACATCGTGATCGTCGACCGGATGCTGTGCCTCGAGGAGGGCAGGGCGCTCGAGGAACTGATGGAAGTCACCACCGCGGGGACCAGCGGTCTCATCGTCACCGACATGGCAGAGGAGCCGATGCGCCCTATAGCTCTCCTTGCCGAGATTCACCGCCGGCTCGCGGACTGACCTGCCTCACCGCGGTCGGACCATAGACACTGCTCAGTCATCGGATCCTGCCCGCCGGCGGCCCGAGAACCAACCGCTCAGGAGCACCGCAGCTTCGGCTTCGAGGACCCCGGATATCACCGGTAGCTCGTGGTTGAGGCGGGGATCAGCGCACAGGTTGTACAGCGATCCGCAAGCACCCGCCTTTGGATCCGCGGTCGCGAACACGAGCCGGCCCACCCTGGCGGCGACCAGCGCGCCGGCGCACATCGGGCAGGGCTCGAGCGTGACGTAGACGGTCGCACCGTCCAAGCGCCACGACCCGAGCGATGCGGCGGCTTCCCGCAGGGCGAGGATCTCCGCGTGCGCCGTCGGGTCGCCGGCGGCCTCCCTCCGGTTGCCCGCGGCGCCGACCACCCGCCCGCCTGCCACCACGACGGCTCCCACCGGGACGTCGCCCGCGTCTCCGGCGCGCCTCGCCTGGTCCAAGGCGAGCCGCATGGCCTTCTCGTCAGCTGTGTCTGGAACCAAAGCCCGCTCTCCCTACCGTCGGGTCCGGCCGCACCGTAGCCGGGCTGGCCCGTTACCGATCACGAAACACCGCATCCCTGGGCCGAGCAGGAGAACTCGGGCACGCAGCGAACAGATACTCCAGAAAAGTTCGGACGGCGCTGGGGCCGCCCGGGCGATCACAGGGTCGCGGCCTTGCACGGCCGGCGCATCGTCCAAAGCGGCGGCCCGCCCTCGACCGGGCGCAGCTCCTCCGCCACGTCGTAGCCGAAGCGGCGGTAGTAGACGAGGTTCTCCGTCTTCTGGGTCTCGAGGTAGCAGTCGAGCCCTTCATTGTCGGCCGAGGCGAGGCCCTCTTCCTGCAACCGCGCACCGATCCCGCCGCGTTGAACCGACGGGTCGACCGCGAGCAGCAGGAGGTACCACAGCTCTTCCTTGGGATGCGCCTTGTCGATGGCCAACAGATAGCGGAGCCCCTCCACCATCGCCTTCGGCCGAAGGGCCATCGCGCGACCGGCGCCGAGGATCTGGCGGACCTGAGCCATGGCCGGCAGCGGGTACTGGCCGGGAGGCAGCCAGACCGACACACCTACCACTCGCCCATCCGGGTCCCGGGCCCCGAGCACGCGCGCGCCGTCGCCGAGGCACGCGATCTCCGATCGCCAGAACAGAGCCAGGGCCCGGGCCCGTCTCACACCCTTCGGGTCGAGATGCTCGAAGAACGGATCGTTGTGGAATGCGCGCGCGGCCACCATCGCCGCGGAGTCCAGATCCCGGCCCCGGCACGAAAGGGGCGAGATATCGAACTGTGTGTTAACCCCAGTAGTCACGAGCGAAGGCTACGCCTCCTCACGGCAGCCCGACGACTCTCGACCACTGTCCGGCTCTAAGCGCCTGGTCTAGGAACAGGCCTGGGAAAAGACGTGATCCGCCGCGTGGCGGACACGCTATCGATGCGCGCCTCGGCTAGTTGCGTGGCGGCTTCGACGGTCGTCCTCGAACCGTCCGCAGCCGCAGCGAGGATCTGAGAGGTCGTCTCGCCGATTCGTTTGACCGATTCGAGCGCACGCTCACGGTGGTAGCCGATCAGCTCGTCCGCGATGTTGATCACCCCGCCGGCATTGACGACGAAGTCAGGCACATAGACGATTCCTCGCCGCGCCAGCTCCTCTCCGTCGGCGTCGGTCTCGAGCTGGTTGTTGGCCGCCCCGACGACCGCCCTGCAGTGGAGCTCTGGGATGGTCCTGCTGTTGAGGACCGCACCTAGTGCGCACGGGGCGAAGATGTCGCATGGAATCGAATGGGCGGCAGCGTGGTCGGTTGTCGCCACACCGTCCCCCTCGAGGCGGTCGACGGCGGCACGGTTGACGTCGGCGACCGTCACCTTCGCCCCGTCCGCCACGAGCAAGCCGACGAGCGCGGACCCGACCTTGCCGACACCCGACACTGCGACGTGCAGTCCGGCCAGGTCCCCGCTGCCCTCGAGGTGCGCGGCAGTGGCCCGCATCGCCCAGTAGACGCCGCGGGCCGTCGCCTCGGAGGGATCACCCGAGCCACCGAGCAACGGCGACGTGCCCGTCACGCAGCGCGTCTCGCGCGCTATGAGATCCATGTCGGCCTGTGTCGTACCGACATCCTCCGCCGTCAGGTACCGCCCGCCCAACGAGTCCACGAACCTCGCGTACACCCTCAACAGCGCTTCGGTCTTCGCGGTCGCAGGGTCCCCGATTATCACCGCCTTGCCACCGCCGAGATCCAGTCCGGCGAGCGCCGACTTGTAGGTCATGCCCTTGGCGAGCCTCAGCACATCGACCAGAGCATCATCGCCAGATCCGTAGGGGTAGAAGCGGGTCCCTCCCAACGCGGGCCCCAACGCCGTGGAGTGGATCGCCACGATCGCGCGCAAGCCGCTCACTGCGTCGTGGCAGTGGACGACCTCCTCGTACTCCTCGCCGATCAGGTCCCAGAGGTCTGCCATTACCTAAACACTTAGCTCACCATGGCACCGCCGTCGACCACGAGCACGTCTCCGGTGATCCACGACGACAGGTCACTGGCGAGGAACAGAGCGGCACGCGCGATGTCGGCCGGCTGGCCGAGCCGGCGCAGCGGCCAGGGGCGGTCCACCTCCTCACCCTGCGGCTCCCAAAGCGCACGGGCGAAGTCGGTCTTCACAAGACCGGGTGCGATCGCGTTCACCCGCGTCTTCGGGCCCAGCTCGCTGGCGAGGTGCTTGGTCATGTGGATGAGGGCAGCCTTGGTCAGGTCGTAGATGCCGAGGGGCCCGCCAAAGCTGAGGCCACCTATCGACGAGATGTTGATGACGCTCCCCCCGTGCTCCGACATCCGCTGGCGCCAGGCCTCCTGGGTCCAGATGAAAGGCCCACGCATGTTCACTTCCACCGTCTTGTCGAAGCGCGGCAGGTCGATGTCGATGGCGCGGCCGAAGTAGGGGTTCGTGGCGGCGTTGTTGACGAGGATGTCGAGCCCTCCGAAATGCCCGATCGTCGCCGCTACGCACTCGGCCGCCTGGACAGGGTCGCCGGCGTGGGCCGCGTGGACGGCGGTCTCTCCGTCGATGGTGGAAGCGGTCTCCTCGAGGGCGTCCTTCTTGCGCGAGGAGAGCATCACCATCGCGCCGTGCTCCGCGTAGATCCTGGCGATCGCCGCCCCTATCCCCTTTGACGCCCCGGTTACGAGAGCGACCTTTCCTGTCAGGTCCAGGCTTTCCTGTGCCACGGTTCTCCCCTCTGCAGAGACGGCTGATCTTTTACCTGCACCCTGGCAGCACGCAACCCGTCCGGCTGCGAGGGCGGTCAAACCGTTGACCGAGGCGGTGCCGCAGTCGTAGTCTTCTGGCGCGGCAGCTGCGGGAGCGGGGCCAGCGAGGGGGCAGGACAAATGGAGAATTTCCACCCTGTGCGGCGAACGGTGGCTGCCGGGACGGCACTCGGGCTGGTCGTGGCGGTGTCAGCGGTTATGGGCGGGCCGTCGGCGCACGCGACCGTGTCCCCTCAGGTGTCGGTGTCGGCCGTGCAGAGCGAGCCCTCGCCGTACGTGGACGGCCTCGATATCGTGACCGCAACGGTCACCTACAACGGGGGCCAGCCTCCGAGCGGGACGAACGTCCAGTTCCACCCGACCAACGGGCTATTGCCCGACGACGTCTATGTCGGAGTCGCCGAGTCCGCCGGTGGAACCGGGTACTGGATCGCCGGCGAAGACGGCTACGTGCTGAATGAGGGAACCGCACCTGCGTTCAACTGCACGACCGGCGGGGCCCCGGTAATCGGGATCGCGGGAACGCCGGACGGCGGCGGCTACTTCCTTCTCGGCGACGACGCCTCGGTGACGGCCTGCGGCGACGCCGTCTGGTCCGGGGACCACTCGCAGTCCCCGCTGTACCAGCCAGTGGTGGGTATCGCCGCAGCGTCGGACAGCGGTTACTGGCTTGTTGCGTCTGACGGGGGCATCTTCAACTACGGCGACGCCGGCTACTACGGCTCGATGGGTGGCCGCTCACTCAACCGACCCATCGTCGCCATGGCAGCCACACCGAACGGTGCCGGCTACTGGCTGGTGGCATCCGACGGCGGGATCTTCAACTTCGGTAATGCCAGCTTTTGGGGTTCCCCAGCGGCAACGGGCGTCGACTCCCCCGTCCTCGCCTTGGCCGCCACGCCGGACGGGGGCGGTTACCGGATCATGACCGCCAACGGGACCGTCTACGGGTTCGGTGACGGCGGGTCGTCTCCCGACCCCCTGAGCTCCGGCGATGGCAACACGATCATGACGGGGATCGTGAACGCCGGCACCAACTCCAACTTCTGGGTGTCGGGTCTTGACGGCCAGGTCGTCCCGGAGGGCTCGCTCTCCAATTTGGGCGACGCCTTCACGGTCCCGGTGTCGGGCGCGACGGCGGTCCTGTACACGTCCTCGCTCAACTCGGTGCAGACCACGATCACGGCATCGACCCTTGGCGCCACGTCCAATCAGCTCGACACCACGTGGAGGATCCCCCCCGGCTACTGGATGGTCGCCTCGGACGGCGGGATCTTCAACTACGGCACCGCCCCGATCCTGGGGTCGCACGGGGGTTCGCCACTGAGCAAGCCGATAGTGGGGATGGCCCCCACTTATGACGGTGGCGGCTACTGGATGGCCGGGTCGGACGGAGCCGTCTTCAACTACGGCGACGCCGGTAACTACGGCTCGGCGACCGGCCCGCTCAACGCGCCGGTAGTCGGGATGGCGCCCACCTATGACGACGGGGGGTACTGGCTCGCCGCGTCAGATGGAGGGGTCTTCACGATGGGCGACGCCGGGTTCTACGGCTCCCACGGGGGGTCGCCCCTGAACCAGCCGATTGTCGGCATGGCCACCACCCCCGACGGCGGCGGCTACTGGCTCGTCGCGTCCGACGGGGGCATCTTCAACTACGGCGACGCCCGCTTCTACGGCTCCCACGGGGGGTCGCCTCTCAACCAGCCGATTGTCGGCATGGCCACCACCCCCGACGGCGGCGGCTACTGGCTCGTCGCGTCCGACGGGGGCATCTTCAACTACGGCGACGCCCGCTTCTACGGCTCCCACGGGGGGTCGCCCCTCAACCAGCCGATCGTGGCCATGGCACCGGCCGAGGACGGTGGCGGCTACTGGCTGTTTGCGTCCGACGGGGGCGTCTTCAACTACGGCGACGCCGAGTTCGCCGGTTCGCACGGGGGATCTCCACTGAACAAGCCGGTCGTCGGGGGAGCGGCCTACCCGTACCCGATCTACGACGTGACCGCTGCCGCCTCCAGCCGCCTCCACGACCTGAACCGAACGGCTGTCGACTCGTACCTGTTCCGGCTGGGGCTCAGCCTGTCCGACAGCTAGCCCGACAGGGAGCCGGCGCTTCTCGGCGACCGTGCGGTCGGGCTGGTCAGCGGAGGTCCCTGGACCCCCGCTGACCAGGGACTCATTTCGAGCGGAGAGGGTGGGATTTGAACCCACGGTCCCGTGAAGGACACACGATTTCCAATCGTGCCGATTCGGCCGCTCTCGCACCCCTCCTCGGCTGGGAATTCCTAGGGTATCGTGTCCATGGATGGCCTGGCGCCGGGCGCGGCGGTCGGGTCCTGCGCAACGGCGCACCGTGAACCGAGTCAGGGCCTGACGGCAGCAGCTCTCAGCGGACCGCATCGTGTGCCGCAGATCGCCTGACCGCCGCGCCGGGCGCCAGCTGCTGCTTTTGGGACCGGAAGGGCTGCCGTAGGCTGGGCGCTCGTGGCTGAAGGAACCCCTCATCTGGCGCTCTACCGGCGGTTCAGGCCGCAGCGCTTCGACGAGGTGCTCGGCCAGGACCACGTCACTCGCGCCCTGCGCAGCGCTGTGCGAGACGGCAAGGTGGCCCACGCGTACCTGTTCAGCGGCCCGCGGGGGACGGGCAAGACCTCCACCGCTCGGATCCTGGCGATGGCGCTCAACTGCGAGAACCCCGACGACGGCGAGCCGGACGGCACCTGCGGGTCGTGCGTGTCGATCCGCCAGGGATCGTCGCTCGACGTGCAGGAGCTCGACTCGGCCACCAACCGCGGCATAGACGAGATGAAGGACCTGCTGTCGCGGGTGTCGCTCGGGACGCCTGGTCGTTGGAAGGTGTACATCGTCGACGAGGTGCACCAGCTGACGTCGGCGGCGTCAAGCGCGTTGTTGAAGACCCTTGAGGAGCCGCCCGGGCATGTGATCTTCGTGCTGGCGACCACCGACCCGCAGAAGGTGCTGCCGACCATCCGCAGCCGGACCCAGCATTTCGAGTTCCGGTTGCTCGGGCCGGATCTGCTCGGTTCCCTGCTCAGCGATGTCAACGCCCGTGCCTCGCTCGGTCTCCCCTCGGAGGCGATCGACCTCGTGGTGAAGAGGGGTCACGGATCGGCCCGCGACGCTCTCTCGGCTCTCGACCAGGTTGCTGCCGCCGGCGGCGTAGACGACGAGGTCGGCGTGGTGTCCGACCTGGTCGCGGCCCTGGGAGATCGCGATCCGGCCCGGGTGCTGGTCGAGGTCGCGGAGGCGGCGACCGCCGGGCGGGACCCTCGGCGGATCGCTACCGAGGTGCTGGAGTACCTGCGCAACGGGTTCCTGGCGATGCAGGCCCGTTCGCTCGTGATGCTCGCCGACGAGGCCGCCGAGGAGGCGGAGGCGCAGGCACGCCGCCTCGGGACCCCGGCGCTGGTGAGGGCGATGGAGGTGATCGGCCAGGCGCTGATCGACATGCGCGACGCACCAGATCCGCGTATCACGCTCGAGGTCGCCCTGATCCGCGTCGCCTCGCCCGAGGCGGACGACAGCCGTGCCGCCATCCTGGAGCGGCTGGAGAGGCTCGAACGCCAATCGAGGGTTGAAGGGCCGTCGAGGATTGAAGCGCAGTCGGCGACCGAAGGGCAGCCGAGGGCCGGAGGGCGGGACCGCCCCCTCGCTCATCGCGACGCCCTGCCGCGCTCGGCGCCGGCGCAACCCGCTCCCGCGCCGGCGCCTCCCCCGATGCCGCCCGGCGCGAAGCCCGCGCTCGGTGCGCACCGCCAACCCCCTTCGCGACCCCCAGCCGTGCCGGAGAACACCGCCCGGCCGGAGAACCCGACCAGGCCGGAGGACACCGCCCGGCCGCCGGCCGGCGCCCCGGCACCTCCGACTTCGCCGCCGTCCGCCGGCGGCCCACTACCGACCCGGGAGGAGCTGACCATCGCCTGGGGGGACTCGATCCTGCCGAAGCTGAGGCCGGGCGTGAAGGTGTACGTCTCCGCTGGCCGGTTCGTCGGCGTAGACCCGGAAGCTGCTGTCTACGCGCTGCCCGACCAGGGGTTGCTCACCCGTGCCGAGCCCCTCCTGCCCGAGATCCATGCCGCCATGGAGGAGCACTTCGGCCGCCGAGTGCCGCTTCGCCTGGTCCTCGAAGGAGCGGCCGGAACCGGGCCAGGCGTCGAGCGCCAGCCCGCAGAAGTCGACCTGAACGACATCGGCGACATCCACGAACTCCAGGACGCGCCCGCCACGGCAGCGATCTCGCCCGAGCAGCGACTGCTCGAGGCCTTCCCCGGCGCCGAGGAGGTGTCATGAGCAACCAGGGCAACCGGGGCAGCGAGCCGCCCGACTTCAACTCGCTGCTTTCGCAGCTGGGCCAGGTTCAGCAGAACCTCCGCGAGGCCCAGCAGGCAGCCGCCGCCAAGGTCGTGGAGGGCACGGCCGGCGGAGGGGCTGTGCGGGTGAAGGTCACGGGGGGCCTCGACTTCCAGGACATAACCATCGACCCGTCGGTTCTCGATGACGTCGAGATGCTCCAGGACCTGGTCCTCGCCGCGGTTAGAGACGCGGTGGAGCAGGCGCATGCGCTCGCTTCTAGCGCCCTCGGCGGTATCGCCGGAGCGGGCGGCGGCGCCCTCGACCTGGGTGGCTTGCTGGGTCTCTGAGAACCCCCGAACCGCGCCGGCACCCGGGTACGCTCGGATGACCCCATGTCGAGCCGCCCATGTACGCAAATTCAGTCCAAGACCTGATCGACGAGTTGGGAAGGCTTCCAGGGGTCGGGCCCAAGTCCGCGCAGCGGATCGCTTTCCACCTCTTGAGGCTCTCGTCCGATGACGCGCTCCGCCTGGCGCGCGCGATCAGCGTCGTCAAAGAGCGGGTGTCCTGGTGCCGCCGTTGCTTCAACGTCGCAGAGAGCCGGCGCGAGGAGGCCCAGCCGGACAGCGAGATCGAGTGCGAGATCTGCACCGACTCGAGACGCGACCCGACGGTCGTCTGCGTAGTGGAGGAGCCCCGCGACCTGGTCGCGGTCGAGAAGACTCGGGAGTTCCGCGGCCGGTATCACGTCCTCCAGGGCACGATCAGCCCGATCGACGGGATCGGGCCCGACAAGCTGCGCATTCGCGAGCTGCTCGCCCGCATTGATCGCGAAGCGATCAAAGAGGTGATCCTCTGCACCAACCCCAACATCGAGGGCGACGCGACCGCGCTGTATCTCGGCAGCCTCCTGAAGCCGCTCCCCGTGAAGGTCACCCAGGTCGCACGGGGCCTCCCCGCCGGCGGGGACCTCGAGTATGCCGACGAGCTGACGCTAGGCAGGGCCTTGGAAGGGCGTCGAGAGTTGGTCGACTGAAGAGGTTCTGCGAACCCCTTTAGCCGGCTCGAACAGGTTCAGCCCGCGCGGACCACCAGGGCGTCGCCCTGCCCGCCGCCTCCGCACAGCGCGGCCACGCCTATACCACCGCCGCGCCGGCGCAGCTCGTGCAGCAGCGTGAGCGCCAACCGGTTCCCTGACGCGCCGATGGGATGCCCGAGCGCGACGGCGCCGCCGTTGGGGTTGACGATGTCCCCTGAGATTCCGAGGTCGTCGATGGAAGCGAGAGCGACCGCGGCGAACGCCTCGTTGAACTCGAAGACGCTCACGTCGCCGACGCCGAGGCTTGCCTTGCCCAAAGCCTTCAAAGTGGACCGCGACGGCTGGGTCATCAGACAGGTGTCAGGCCCCGCGACCATTCCGTAGCTCACGACACGGCCGAGCGGTTCGACGCCGCAGCGCTCTGCGGCCTCTTCGGACATCACTATCACCGCGGACGCGCCGTCCGAGATCTGCGAGGCGTTCCCCGCCGTTATCGACCCACCTTCCGCGAAGGCCGCCCGCAACCCGGACAGCGACTCCGCTGTCGTGCCTGACCGGATGCCCTCGTCGGTGTTGACGAGAACAGGATCACCTTTCCTCTGGGGCACCTCAACCGCGACTATCTCCTCGGCGAAGAGGCCGTCCTTGGTCGCCCTGGCCGCTCTTTCATGAGATTCCGCTGCAAAGGCGTCCTGGCGTTCGCGGGTCACGTCGGGGAACCGGGGCAGGTAGTTCTCGCTGTCGCGCCCCATCGCCTCGTGGCTGCGAGCGTCCTCGAGACCGTCGTACATCATGGCGTCGCGCAGGACGGCATCGCCGAGGCGGTAGCCCTGCCGAGCGCCGAGCAGCAGGTGCGGCGCGTTTGTCATCGACTCCATGCCGCCCGCCACGACGACATCCGCGTCGCCCGCCGAGATCATCAGGTCCGCCTGGTAGATCGCGTTGAGACCCGAAAGACAGACCTTGTTGACCACCGTCGCCGGCGTGGTCATCGGGATCCCCGCTGCGGTCGCCGCCTGGCGGGCCGGCACCTGGCCCGTGCCCGCAAGCAGTACCTGCCCCATGATCACGTAGTCCACGTCCTCCGGCCGCATCGAGGCCCGCCGAAGAGCCTCCCGGATCGCGACCGCGCCGAGTTGCGCCGCCGAGAAGCCCGAGAGCGCTCCGGAAAGCCTGCCGATCGGGGTGCGTGCGCCGGCGACCATGACTGAACCTGGCATGCCGCCCAGTCTACGACCGCCCGGCGCGGCGGTAGCCTGGGCGGATGGCGCTGACCGAAGTGGACCATGTCGCTATCGCGGTCCGGGATCTCGACGCGGCGGTCGACTGGTACAAGCAGACGTTCGGCGCGACCGTGACCCACCGTGAGGTTGTCGAGCGCGACGGGGTGGAGGAGGCTCTGCTCTCCGTCGCCGATTCGTACATCCAGCTGCTGACACCGACACGCGAGGACTCGCCGGTCGCCAAGTACCTCGATACCAAGGGTGAAGGGCTGCACCACGTGGGTTACCGCGTCGACGACTGCGCGGAAGCGCTGAAGCAAGCCGTCTCCGCCGGCGCGCGCGCGATCGACGAGACCCCGAGGCCGGGTTCGCGCGGCACGACTGTCGCGTTCTTGCACCCCAAGACCGCGTTCGGGACGTTGATAGAGCTGGTGCAGGAGTGACGGCACCCGCGACGCAGACTTCTACCCGGATCCCCAGATCCAACGACCCCTGCTGGTGCGGCAGCGGCCGCAAGTACAAGCGCTGCCACAAGGCGACAGAGGGCCGGGTTCTGCCAGGTGACGTGAGCCCCATGCTTGGAGTGCCGGACGGGATCGTGCCCACCGACTACTACCGCACCGGCATACCCGAGCGCCGCGATGAGCCGATGGTCAAGTCCGCCGACGTGATCGAGCGCATCCGCGTGGCGGGGCGCATAGCCGCCGAGGTGTTGGCGGTGACCGGTGCAGCTGTCGCGCCGGGAGTGACGA
>Ga0307373_10012164_pt1 | contig 12297 bp, 11 predicted proteins | sample OX2MG_FD_202534 | JGI IMG/M metagenome (GOLD analysis project Ga0307373, IMG submission 202534) | Soil microbial communities from Risofladan, Vaasa, Finland - OX-2 | ecosystem: Environmental > Terrestrial > Soil > Coastal area > Acid sulfate soil | place: Finland: Risofladan, Vaasa | collected...
CGGCGTCGCTGCCCGAGGTCAGCCGGAACGAGAGCAGCGCGGAGACCGGGTTGGCCGAGCCCTTGGTCAGCGCCGCGCTCGTCGGCGACACGCCGAGGGCGAGGAGGCCCTGCATGACCAGTGCGGTGGAGTCGGGGTCGGAGGTGACCGGAGCGGCCGGCGTGCCCGGGAAGTACGGCCACCCGCCGTCGGCGTCCTGCGCACCGGTGAGGAACCCGAGCGCGCCGGCCGAGATCGCGGGCGTCAGGACGCCCTGGGCGGCCAGGCCCTCGACGGCGAGGGCGGTCGAATTGGTGTCGGGGCCCTGGTACGACGACGGATTGCCACCACACGCGTTGTTCGCGATGTCGGGGCTGACCCAGCCACCGTCGGGGCACTGCTGATTGACGAGCCAGGTGATGGCCGCACCGAGCTGGCCCGGTCCGCGTACCCCCGCGGCGGCCAGCGCGGCGAGGGCCAGGCCCTGCTGGTAGGTGCCGGCCGCATAGTTGGTCGCCTGGTTCTCGGTCCCGAAGAGGCCCGCGTCCGTGCCGCTCGTCTGCTCGGTGGCGAGGAGCTCCGCCACGAGATCGGTGCCGCCGAAGCTGCGGGGGTCGGCGCCCAGTGCCGCCGCGTCGAGGATGAGCTGCGCGAGCTGGGCCGGGCCGTTGGCCCCGTTGTTCGGCACGTACCCGACGACGTTCGCCTGCAGGTAGCTCAGCGCGCTCCGCGCACCGGACAGGTCGACGTTGGCTGCCGCCAGGGCGAGGACGACGTTGGCGGTGGTGGACAGGTTGGCCTGCCCCGAGCCGGGGGCGGTCGGGAAGTACCCCTGGGGGGTCAATTGGCTGCCGAGCCACTGGGCTGCCTGTCGTGCAGCCTCTGCTTGGGGCAGCTGCACGTTGGCCGCCAGGATCCGTGGACCGGCGGCGCCCGAGGGACCGGCGGCGGTGAGCCCGATCAGCAGCGCCAGCGATGCAGCGAGCGCGGATGCCGCAAGGCGGCGGAGGTGGGTCATGGTCTCTCGCTTCCCGGGCCACGACCCGGGGGCTCCCACCCGAAGGACGGGGGACCACCGAGCCCCGGTCCGTGTGTCTCGACGGTGGGAGCTCAGCCCCTGTGAGGTATTCCGGCTCACGGTGGGCCCTTCGGGCTCGCCGTCTACGGTTGCGGACCAGCGCCGGAATTCGACCGGCTTCCCCTACGCAGTGGCACTATTTCAACTTGTCGTCGTCACGATAGCACGGAGGCTCGGGCCGGCGACGGGCCGTTCACACGGGACGCGGGGGCGGCGACGGTCGCGCCGCGAAACGTGGTTGGCTCCGTCCCATGGAAGTCTCGCGCCTCGGCGGCCGCCAGCACCGGCGTCACCTGCCCCTCGTGTTGGTGGCGGCGGCCGTGGCGGCGGTGTTGCTCGCCTCGTGCTCCTCGGGCGGCCCGGTCGCCGGACCGGGCGGCTCCTCACAGCGGCCCGCGCCGGGCCCGGCAGCGTCGGCGACCAAGCCGGTCCAGCCGACGACCACGTCGTCCCTGCCGCCGACCACCACCACGTTCGCGCCCGAGGAGCCCGGTTGGCAGACGCTCAGCACCGGGCCGCGCGGTATCGCCGTCGACGAGCGCACCTTCCCGCAACCCGACGGGAGCCAGGTCACCGTGGCGAGGTTCCTCTTCGGCCGCGTCGACTACAGCCTTCATGTGGGGAGCCAGGACCCGCCGGCCGGCACTGCGGTGATCGGGCCGAACTCGGGTCCCGCGGTCAGTGGCGCCGAGCGGCCCCTCCTGCTGGCCTGCTTCAACGGGGGCTTCAAGGCGAACACCGGCTCCGGGGGCGTCGAGGTGGGCGGACAGGTGCTGACCCCGCTCTCCGACGGGCTGGCAAGCCTCGTGATCGATTCGGCCGGCGATGCCCTGGTCGGCGTCTGGGGACAGGACGTCCCACCGCCCGGCCTAACCGTCGTCAGCGTCCGCCAGAACCTCGCGCCCCTGGTTGAGGGCGGTGTGCCGAGCCCGCAGGTGGGCAACATCTCGGCATGGGGTGCCACCCTCGGCGGTGGTGCGGCCGTCGCCCGGAGCGCCCTCGGGCAGGACCCCCAGGGCGATCTGCTGTACGCGGCCAGCATGTCGGCGGTCCCCGCCGACCTGGCGAGTGCGCTCGTCAGCGCGGGTGCCACGGTCGCCATGCAGCTCGACATCAATCCCTACTGGGTGCAGCTGGCCACCGCGGCGACCCCGGGCGGCACTCTCGTCGCGCAGGTGCCGGGGCAGAACCGCCCCGCCGACCAGTGCCAGGTCGGCTGGACACGCGACTTCGTCACCGTGCTCTCCGTCGGCTGAGCCTCGGCCGGAACCGCTGGCCGTGACCACCGCCACCTCCACGACTGCCCCTGCGTCGCTCCGAGGCGTCAGTGTGCGGCGAGGCTGCGCTTGCGGCTGGGATTCCCCGGCCGCTCGAGTACCTTGGCCACCTCGCGCAACGTCGTGCGCAGCGTCGCTCGGCTGAGACGCTCGGCGAGCGCGAGGTCGGCCGCGGCTGCCACTGCCGGGGGGCGGAACTTCCCGTCGACCCGGAGCTCCGTTCGCTCCTCGTCGAGCGCTTGGACGGCGAGCGTGCCCTCGAAGCGCGACGACGGACCACTGGATCCCCCGGCCTCCCAGGTGAGCCTTTGGCGGCCGCCGTTGTCGGGGTCGCACGCCGCGAGCGCGACGGCCGGGGTCGCCGAGGGCGACCACGACAGGCTCGTGGGGTCGATCCCCTGGCGCAGTCCCTCGGCGTCGAGGTAACCGGACTTGATGCAGACCGGCAACCAGGACTCCGCGCGGACGAGCTTCTGCTGGACTGCGCCGGCGGGGAGCTCGACCTGCACCCAGTCCTCGACGGCGACCGTGGTCGCGCCGTGGCGGTGCGAGTCGGTTGGCAGTGGGTGGTCCGACCGCTCGAGCGCCTCGTCGCGCTCGACTATCGTCGCGAGGCTGGTCTTCGCGAGCGTCTCGCGCAGCGCGCTGGTAGCGGCTCCCCAGGTCTCGTGCAGCGGGCAGACCTGCTCCCAGCGGCACGGTCCCTCCCCGAGGGCGCAACGCTCCGAGCGGAGCGGCCCCTCGCCGGCCTCCACGACCTCGAGCAGGTTCACGTCCTCGGGAGGCCGGACGAGGCGGTAGCCGCCGGCCTTGCCGGCCCGCGAGGTGGCGAGGCCGGCACGCACGAGGTCCGCGAGGATCTGGGAGGCGAACGTCTGCGGGACGTCCATCTCGGCCACGACCTCGCGGATCTTCCGGTGCTCACCGCCGGCGTAGGCCCGTGCCAGGCACAGCGCCGAGCGGACCACGTAGTCGCCTCGCTTCGACAAGGTCATGTCCATGACATAAGTATAGCTGATGACTTGACGTATAGCGAGGAGATGCGTTACAACGGGTAACGTTGAGTACTGAGCTACAGGTCTGAAGGAGGACTTATGACACTGCTGAACGAGCCCGGCGTGTCCTCTCCGGAGGTGGCCCCGCCTCGGGATCCGGTGGCGGTCGCCATCCGCCTGCGACCACCGGTGCGTTCGGGTGTCACCGAGCGTTTCGGGCCGAGCGACCCGCCGAAGGATTGGGATCTCGCCGCGCACCGGAGGGTCGCCCGGATCCTACGGAGCAGGAAGTTCCAGTTCGCGCTGATCCTGCCGAACCAGATCATCTTCTGGCTCGTGATCCTCCTCGGGCTGCTCGGCACGGTTGTCCCCGGGCTCAACTTCGGCACCGCGATCACCTGGTACATCTGGTTCGGCCTCGTGTTCGTGATGATGGTCGTCGTCGGGCGGGCCTGGTGCGTCATGTGCCCCTTCGGCGGCTTCGCCGAGTGGATCCAGCGACGTGGGCTCTGGACCCGAACGCAACGGCGCCTCGGGCTCGGGCGCAAGCTCCCCGAGCCGATCGCCCGCTATGGCTTCCTGCTCTCGGTCGGGAGCTTCCTCCTGCTCACCTGGATCGAGGAGTACTTCAACATCGCCGGGCCGGGTGGTCCCTGGGCGACGAGCTTCATGGTGCTCGGGATCGTCGGCGGCGCCCTGCTCTTCTTTCTCGTGTTCGAGCGGCGCACCTTCTGCCGCTACTTCTGCCCCCTCACGGCGCTCATCGGCACCGTCGGCGCCATGGGCTCGGTCGCAGGGTTCCGCACGAGGGACCGCCAGGTCTGCCTCGACTGCAAGACCAAGGACTGCATGCGCGGCGGGGTGAACGGCTATGGATGCCCGTGGTACACGTGGCCGGGCAGCGCGGACTCGAACCTCTCCTGCGGGCTCTGCAGCGAGTGCTTCAAGGGCTGCCCCGAAGACAACATCGGCCTTTACGTGCAGAAGCCGCTGACCTCGGTGGTCGCCCCGACGAGGCGGCGGGCCGACATCGCCTGGGCGGTGGCGGTGCTCTGGGGTCTTGTCTTGTTCCAGCAGTTCAACGCGACCAACGTCTACGCGAGCATGGACGGATGGCTGACCCGTGTCACGCACCTGGCCTACCCGAACCCGGTCGACTACGTCGGCGTCATCGCTCTCGTGGCACTCGTCATGGCCGGCATCGTGAAGGTCGCGGAGGGGGCGCTCGCGCGCGGTGATCTCGATCCCGCGCCGGCTACAAGCCGCGCACCGTTCCCGGCACCCGCCTCGGGCCTGTCGCTCACCTCGGGCCTGTCGCTCGCCTCTGGCCTCGGGACGAGCCCGGCAGTCACGCTGGCCGGCGTGGCGGGCCCCGGCCTCGCGCCGAGCGTTGGTGAGCCGGGCTCGGCGAGCTTCATCTCCCGCACGAGCCGGTTCCGGATGTACTTCCTGCCGCTCATGTACGGGCTCATCCCCGTCGTCGGCGCGGACTACTTTGCCCGTCAGCTGCCGAAGTTCTTCAAGCACGCCTCGCGCATCGTGCCGTCCGTCGGGCACCTCTTCGGTGCCGGCTCGACGAGCTCCGCGCTCTACAACACGCGCATCTTGTCGAACCCGGGAATCGTCGGGGTCCAGGTGGCCGTGATCGCCCTCGGCATGTTCGCCTCGATGTGGGCGAGCTGGAAGATCTCGGGCCGTGATCTGGTCGGGATCTCCCGGCACCCGGTTGCAGCCCGGGCGGTAGCGCTCGCGCTCCCGCTCGTCTGCGGCCTGACCGCAGGGATCCTGTACGTGATCACGCACGCCGCGTCCTAGGGAGGCACCACGATGGCACTTCTGCAACCGACTGTCGAACCCACCCAGACCGGCCGGACCCCGCACGTCACCGTGCTCACCGACCGCTGTGCCGGGTGCCAGGAGTGCGTCATACGGTGCCCGACGGGCGCGCTCACCATGGACCTCGGGAGCTGGACGGCCGTCGCGGACGACGGTCGCTGCGTCGGGTGCCGCCAGTGCGTGCGGACCTGCCCGTTCAGCGCGATCGAGGTCGAGGGGCCGCTCGTCGTTGCGCCGCGCGTGGGTCCAGCGCATCACAAGGTCGCCGACCTCGCCGGCAACCTCGAGGAGACGCGGCAGGGGATCCCGACTTGGACCGCCGTTCTCGCGGAGACCGAGCGGTGCCTGCGGTGCCCGGATCCGACCTGCGTGCGCGGCTGCCCGGTGCACAACGACATTCCGTCCTTCATCGAGGCGGTCCGTGGCGGGGACCTCGACGAGGCGCACCGGGTGCTCCGCCGTACGAGCTTCCTGCCCGACGTCTGCTCGCGGGTCTGCGACCAGGCGGTGCAGTGCGAAGGTGCCTGCACCTGGTCGCTCGCCGGGGGGACTCCGGTCGCGATCGGGGCGATCGAGCGGTTCATCACCGACAACGCGCCGGTCCCGGCTCTCGAGCCGGAGCACGGTCGCGGGAGCGGTCTCTCGGTCGCAGTGGTCGGATCCGGCCCGGCCGGGATCGGTGCCGCGTTCGAGCTGGTCCGTGCCGGAGCCGAGGTGACCGTGTTTGAGAAGGACGAGCGGCCGGGAGGCCTGTTGCGCTGGGGCATCCCGAACTTCACCTTGCCGCGCCAGGTCGCCGAGCGACCCTGGGAGCAGCTCCGCGCAGCCGGGGTCCGCTTCGCCGGCGGCAGCGAGATCACGCCCGAGCGGGTCGAGGAGCTCCGCCAGTCCTACGACGCGGTGATCCTCGCCCATGGTGCGGGCAAGGCGCTCCGCCTCCCGGTCCAAGGTGGAGACCTCGGTGGGGTCGTCGACGCGACGCAGTTCCTCACCGAAGCGCGAGCCGCTCTCGCCCGGTCACGTCCCTGCTCGCTCCTCGCGCAAAGCGACGAGCGCCGGTCGGGCCAACCGGCGACGGTCCTCGTGCTCGGCGCGGGTAACACGGCCATGGACGTCGCCCGCCTGGCGCGCCGCCTCGGGGCCCGGGCTATCTGCGTCGACTGGATGGACCGCCGTTTCGCCCCGGTCCGCCCTGACGAGCTCGACGAGGCCAGCGACGAGGGGGTCGACATCCGGTTCTGCCGGACCCTCACGCGCCTCGAAGGCAGCGCCGGGCAGGTCGAGCGCGCCGTCATGAGCGCGACCCGTCAGGTGAGTGCCACCAAGCTCCCCGAGGTGACCGGCGGCGAGGTGACCGAGGAGCAGGTCGACCTCGTCGTGATGGCGATGGGCTACCGGATCGACCCGGCCTTCGCCGGCGTCGCGCCCGACAAGCCGATCACGCGCCGGATCCCCGAGCTCGTGGACCGGCGGTTTCAGGCGAGCGGGCTCCTCGCCGCCGGCAGGCCGGCATTCGCCCGGCACCGACCCATCGGAGAGCTGTCCCTCGCCCGCGAGATCGGCCGGCTGAGCGCGGCGCTCGGGACGGTCGACCGGGTGTACGTCGCCGGTGACGCGCTCGTGGGGCCGTCGACGGTCGTCGATGCGATGGCCCAGGGCCGCCGGGCCGCCGAGGCCATCCTCGACCGCCAGCCCCACACCGGCGTGACCGGCCACCCGGGCAAGGTGGCAACGATCCTCGTCGCGTTTGAGAGCCGGAGCGGGCACACCGAGGCGCTGGCACACGATCTCGCCCGGGGCTTCACCCGGTCCGGGGCGACGGTGTCCACCCGCCGGCTCTGCGACATCGGGCTGGCGGAGATCGCGGCTGCGGACCTCGTCGTGCTCGGCACGTGGGTGGAGGGCTTCGTCGTCGCCGGTGTCGGGCCGGCCCGTGCCGCCCGCGCCGCGATAGACGGCTTCCCCGAGCTCGGGGCGACGAAGCTCGCGACCTTCTGCTCCTACGGGATAGCTCCCGGGGCGACGCTGGCCAAGCTGCGGCGCATGCTCGAAGCCAAGGGCGGCCACGTCGTCGCCGAGCACGCCTTCGGGCCACGGGACCGCTCCAGCACCTCGCCGGCGAAGTTCGCCTCCGAGGTGCTGGCCGCGCTCGTGCCAGAGCCCCGGGTCGACGACGTGGTGGAGGTCGCGGTCTCGACCGGCGAGCAGTACTCGCCGGTCGACGCGGCCCACCAGATCGCCCAGTTCGCCGGCGGGCGCGAGCTGCTCCTCACACGGGCGCGCGAGCGACTGGTCGAGCAGCTCCGTCGCGCCCCGGGAGACGCCGGTGCGAACCGGGGACTTCGCAGCGTCGAGCGGGCGCTCGCCGGCCTCGAGACACCGGGTGAGCAGGCGGGGACAGCGATCGGCGTGGCGGCGCCCGAGGCTCATGTCGATCCGCGGCCTGCCGCGTCGGAGCAGTCGCCGGTACAGGGTGGAGCGGCCACCGATCCCGGCACGAGCGCCGCTCGGTGAACGACCGGTAAGCGCCACGCCCGGGTCGGTCCGCGGGCGCGCTCGCCGATGGCGAGGCCGATCGCCCTGGCGGTGCGGGGTGCGATGGGGATGGTGGCGATCTTGCCTCCCTTGCGGACGATGGTGAGCGTCCGATGGCCCCGCGTGCTCGGCGGCGGAGCCGAGTCCGGCGGCCACCAGCAGGGCGCCGACCTCGTTGGGGTCCAGGCCGACGGCGTGCGACTCGTAGTCGAGGTGGGGTCGACGAACATGGACCACCGGGAGTGGGCGAGGGTTCGCTCGGTGGCCATCGCCGCTCTCCGGCCACCCGGACCGCGCGCTGTCCACGCGCAGATCACGCCGAGAGCAGGTGGTGCCACGGAAGGCTGCAAAGTTGGCCAGGCTGGTCAGGTTTGCTGGACTGGGGAGATGGAAGTTGGGGAGAGAGGAGGTCTGCTGGCTGTCGTCTTGTGACCAGGTATCGAGGCCGGTGCCGGCGTGCCGGGACCAGGTCGATCCCCTCCGGGCCGGTGATCCGCGGGGGCTCCTCGGGTGGAGGGAAGGGATTGCCATGGGATTCAGTTGGGATTAAAATGTGATCCATGGACGGGGCGACGCCTAAGTAGGGCAGTGATTTACTTGGCGCACCCGGCTCAACTGCTAAGGAATCGGCTTCCTCAGGGTACTGAAGCCGCTGCACCTCACTACGTCTCCGTCAACTGAGTACAGGCAGACGACGCCGTGGGTCTGGTTCTCGGCCTGGGGCACCTTGCATACCCACCAGGGTGGACCCAACCCGTCTGCCGGTGCTGCGTCTGCACGGGGGTCGTCGCACAGCTTCCAGAGCCAGGCCATGACCCAGAACCGGAAGTCGTCGCCCGGTTCGTCGGTATCGACCCAGTAGTTGAAGCGGTCGTGGAAGTCGAAAAACCGATAGATGGTCACAGTTCCTGGGGCTCCCCCGTGCCCAAAGCCTCCAAATCCCCGATGGCGTTGCGCATGTGCGTGATCACGTCAACCGGCAACTTCATCCACTGCGCGTCCACGGTGATGGTGATGGTGGCGAGGTCCCCGATCTTGACGGTGGTCACCTCGCCGGATGGTGGTCGCGGTCGACTAGGCTGAAACGCCTCCTGTAGCCGCTTCTCGGCTTCGGGGGCGACCCTCCGACGGCGACGAGCCGGGGCTGTGGCGGACTGCTTGGGGGGCCGGAAGTGCGGGCTGGTCGGCAGCCCCAGATCCTCGACCAGCGCCAAGTAGAAGACGACCGACTTCCGCAAGGTGGACCCGTTGTAGCCATGCGCTGCGAACGATTCGTGCAGCATCTGGGCCGTAGCGCCCTGCTCTGCCAGATCCAGCTGCTCGGCGTAAAAACGGCGTGCCCAGTGGTTCAGGTACTGCCTGCGGTACTCGGGGTCCTTGATCGCCTCGCGAAGGCTGGGTAGCACTTGTCCTTCCTGGCCCACGAAGCCCATGAGACGCAGGGTGCTCATGAGCTGCGATTGAGTGGCGCCGCTGTAGGTATCCAGGGCTGACTTGTCGATTCGGGGCGGAACGGGGCCATCGCCCCACTTGTCCAGGAAGTTCGTCAAGGTGGTCAGCGAGAGATACGGGGGCCTCGTGTCCAGAGTGGTAGTTGATTCGTCAGGCATGTAGGGGTCTCCTTCGTCTACCGTCCCATTATGGCAGGCCGGTCTCAGGCAAGTCTATTGGGTAGACCGTGATTCTACCAACAATTTAGGTAGGTTCAGGTAGAAACCTTGAAAAATCTGTATACCTGCCCCAGGGTGGGTGTCATGACAACCACCACGATTCAGGCGGGGACCAAGGTGGTCATCACCGATGCGGACGGCGTTGAACACCTGGTCGAAGCCCTGAGCGGTATAGAACAGAAGGGTCATTCCTTCCCGGTCGTATGGGTCAACCGCCCGATGCGTACGGGCGACTTTGAGCCGACGCCGTGGCCAGTGGAATCAGTGAGGGTGGCTTCCGATGAGTAAGCAGACCCCGACACAGAAGGCATCGGCAGAGATGGCAGCGGCCATCTGGGAAGACCCAGAGCTTCGAGAGCGGTTCCAGCTGATGGCCAAAGAGACGGCGGCGCGAGACCCAAAGCCCGACAACTTCGCTTGGCTATCGCAGGATGCTGCGCCATCAGCGGAGTTCTCCCGATTTAAGGCTCTGACCCAGAAGTTGTTCGGAGTGTCGAAGGTGGACCTACATCACGACCGCTGAGCGGTCAGTTCGTTCCAGGTGACGCGACGACCATCGCAACCCGCCAACGCGGTCTGCATCCGCCCTAGGTGGCTGGTGTCTTGTGGGGTGTCCAGGCAGCTGAGTTGCCGTTGATCTGCGGGTGACCAAGGACCCGTAGCGGGCTCCGCGTGGTGATGTGACGACCCATGTTGAGTTGAGCCTGGTCTACTCGCGGCGCGGGTGGCGCCTGGAGAGGGCGGGCAGCCGCTCTGGTCACCATTCGGGGCTCCTCACGCCCCTGCCACTCTCCACCCGGTGTGGGTGGAGAGTGCGTCGAGCGTCCCGAGGCGCGCCAGATTGACGGCGGCGGCGAGGAGCTTGAAGTCGGCGGCGACCCTGACCCGGCCGCGCACCCGGGCCCGTCGACCGCCGTGCTTGCGGCGCATGAGATGCGCGATCTTGCGCTCGACCTTCGGCCGGGTGGCCCGGTAGTCGGCGATCCAGTCGATGTGCTTCTGGCGGGCGCGCGCCCGGGCCAGTCTTCGAGGCGACGCTGGAACGGGCCGGTGCCGTACGCGTTGTCCCCGTAGACCGTGGTGGCCGGGGTCGTTTCGTCTCCGTCCTGCAGATCACCGGGGTTGTCTGCGGTGGTCCCGTTCTTCTCGCCGGTCGTGTCGGCGTCCGTGTCGTCGAGGAGGTCTGAGATGAGCTCTTCTGCGACCCCGGCGTCCCCGGCATTGCCGGGGGTGACCGTCGTGGCGGTGATGATCTCGGAGTCGGGGTCGATGCCCACGTGACCCTTGTAGCCATCGAACCCCTTGGCCTGGGTCTTGTGGCCATGGCGAGTCTCGGGGTCGACCACAGAGATCACCCGGTCGGTGGCCACCTTGCGGGCGATGCGGAACGTGCCGTCCCCATCGACTTCGAGGTCCTGGCCGACCACAGTTGCGAGCAGGCGGGCCGCCTCCTCGACGCTTCGAGCAAGCTCGGAGCCGTCGAGATGGGCCAGGCAGGCGTAGGCGTCCTTGGCCCTCGAGTCGACGAGGTCTGCCTGGGCGTCCTTGTCATCCCAGTCGATCTGGGGCTTGGCCGCGCTCGCATAGTCGTCGCCGCTGGTCATGGCCCGGCGCAGCTCGTCTTCGAGCGCCGCCTCGGCTACGGCTGGTCGCCTTTCTGGCTGGTGTTCGGGAGACCAGGGCGGTCCATGAATGGGCAGACGGCGTGCGTGACGTGCGATCGCCGATCGTGGAGGACCGGCTTCGGTTCGCCCTCCAGGTAGCTCTCCTGCTCGCCGATCACGACGACCGCCGGGTCGTGCAGGCATGGTTCCAAGGACTCAACCCCCACCTCGGCGACCAGTCACCCGCGCGGTTGCTCCGCGAGGGCGACCTCGGCGAAGTAGGCCCGAGCGTCATGGCGGCTGCCCGGGCGTTCCTCGTCGGCGGGTGAGGGAGGTCGAGCGCCCCGAGCGCGTCTACCGGCTCGGGCGACGCGACGATCCGTGGGCGTGGCCCGACTGGGCCTACGCGGAGGGCGACGGCACGTTCGGCAACCGGTTCGACGACCCCAAGGGCATCTACCGGGTGCTCTACGCCGCGACGGAGCGGCTCGGGACGTTCGTGGAGTCTCTCGGTCACTTCCGCCCCGATCCGAGTGTCTTCGATGGGTACGAGGAAATCGTCGGCGAAGATGGAGACGATGAGCCGCCCGCGGCCGGCGAGATCTCCTTCGCGTGGTTGGGCGAGCGCTGCTTGGGCGAAGGAAGGCTCGTCGGTGCCTTCGCCGACATCGGCCACTATGAATCCCTGGCCGAGCTCCGTTCGGCGCTTGGGCCACGCGTGGTGCACTACGGCATCCACGACCTCGACGCCGCGGCCTCCGGCTCTCGGTCCCGAGGGCCTTCACACAGGAGATCTCGAGGCACGTATTCGAACGATCGGTCGACGGGAAGCGGCAGTGGAACGGGATCGCCTACCACTCGCGATTCGGCGACAACCTGCACAATTGGGCGCTGTTCGAACCGGACGGTCCGCTCGACCAGTTCGTCGAGATGTTCGACTCGGACGCCGCCGACTTGGCCGAGGCGCTAGCGATCCACGAGCTGACCCTCGTGTAGCCATTGCGCGTCCCGAATGGCCGTCGTCGGCGCCACAACGGACTCAGGAAGCGTAACGCGCTCTCGCCGGTGCAATTTGCACCGATAGCCCTATCCGGCAAGTGCATCCACACGTGCGGCGAAGCCGGCGTCGGATTCAGGATCGTCAGCTGCAAGAAGGTGCTCTGCGGCGAGGTCCTCCCCGCCGTCGAGCAGGTACGCAACGCGGGCCACCGTCATGAGCCGGTCCAGGGTGAGACGGAAGAAGCGGGATCCGTAGTTCGGGTCGGCAACGGCTCGCCGGGCCGCGTCCAACGCCCGGTCCATCTGCATCACGGCTTGCTTGGC
>Ga0307373_10012166_pt1 | contig 12296 bp, 7 predicted proteins | sample OX2MG_FD_202534 | JGI IMG/M metagenome (GOLD analysis project Ga0307373, IMG submission 202534) | Soil microbial communities from Risofladan, Vaasa, Finland - OX-2 | ecosystem: Environmental > Terrestrial > Soil > Coastal area > Acid sulfate soil | place: Finland: Risofladan, Vaasa | collected...
TCGACGGGATCGGACGGGTGATCATCGCGGGTTCGGCCATCGCAGAAATCCGGCTCATGCCCCGGCGTCGAGCCCGAGCATCAGGCGGATGTTCTGCACCGCCGCGCCGGAGGCCCCTTTGCCGAGATTGTCGAGCCGCGCGACCAGCACTGCCTGGCGCCGCGCGTCGTTGGCGTGGACGCGCAGTTCGAGCACGTCGGTGTCGTTGAGCGCCTCGGGTTCGAGCTTGCCGCCGGCGGCGGGTTCGACGACCCTGACCAGCGCGCAGTCGCGATAGCGCGCGGCCAGCACCGCGCGCAGATCGGCGCCGGTCGGCTTGCCGTCGAGCGTGTCGAGGTGCAACGGCACCGACACCAGCATCCCCTGGCGGAAATGCCCGACCGCCGGCACAAAGATCGGTCGCCGCGTCAGCCCGCAATATTTCTCGGTCTCCGGCACGTGCTTGTGTTCGAGGCCGAGCGCGTACAGCTCAAAGGCCGGGCCGCCCTCGTGCTGGTGCGCCGCGATCATCGACTTGCCGCCGCCGGAATAGCCGCTGACCGCGTTGATCGTGACCGGATAGTCGGGCGGAATCACCCCGGCATCGACCAGTGGGCGGATGAGGCCGATCGCCCCGGTCGGATAGCAGCCGGGGTTGGCGACCTTGGCCGACGCGGCGATCGCCTCGCCCTGCCCCCGCACCATCTCGGCAAAGCCGTAGGTCCAGCCGGGATGCACCCGATGCGCGGTGCTGGCATCCAGCAGCTTTGGCGCGTCGGCGCCGAGCCCGTCGGCCAGCGCGGCGGATTCCCTGGCCGCGTCGTCGGGCAGGCACAGCACGACGAGATCGACCTCGGCCATCAGGTCGCGGCGCGCGGCGGGGTCCTTGCGGTGTGCCTCGGGCAGGCTTTTGACCGCGACCTCGCTCAGCGCGTCGAGGCGGGCGCGGATGCCGAGCCCGGTGGTGCCGGCCTCGCCGTCGATGAACACGCTCGGCTTGTTGGTTGCCATGTCCTGCTCCTCAGCCCACAGACAACGAAAGACCCAGACAAAGAAAAACCCCACCGAAGCCGCGGCGGGGTTCGAGCGGTTGCCGGATGCCGACCCGGGTCAGCAATCCGCGTGACGCGCCCTTTCTCCGCCGCCGGTTTGGCGTCGTCGCAGGCGGATGATGTGATGCGCCACGGGCATGGCGGAGAGGCTAAGGTGCGGCAGGCGCAAACGTCAACCCAAATGCACCCGAATGCCCGCGGAGGCCGGCGGCGCCGCTCGACAGGCGAAAACGCTTGAACCGCCCCGCCCTGGGAAGTCGAATCGAGCCGGAACAATAGCGCGCTGACCAATGACCTCTGCAAACCTGACACATATCCTGATCGTCGGCGCCGGCGCCGCGGGGCTGATGGCCGGCCGCGAGCTTGCCCGTGCCGGCAAGCGGGTGACGATCATCGAGGCGCGCGACCGCTGCGGCGGGCGCATCGACCCGCTGCCCGCCGAGATATTCGGCTATCCGGCCGAGGGCGGCGCCGAGTTCGTGCATGGCGCTGCGCCGGTGACCCGCGCGGTAATGCGCGAGGCGGGCCTGGCGCTGGCACCGCGCGTGGGGACGCGCTGGAGCACCCGCGGCGGCGGCGCGCTGTCGCCCGACACGTTTGCGCTTCCCCATGCCGGGCGGTTCTACCAGGCCCTGGGCGAGGTGACGGCCGATCTGCCGGTCGGCGAATTTCTCGACACGCATTTTGCCGGCCCGCAATACACCGCGCTGCGCCGCTCGATCATCCGCACCGTCGAAGGCTACGATGCGGCCGACCCGCGCCGCATGAGCACCCTGGCGCTGCGCGAGGAATGGATGGCCCGCGACGACGGTGAGCACGGGCGGCTCGCCAAGGGCTATGGCGCGCTGATCGACTATCTCGCCGCGGAATGCCGGCGGCACGGCGCGGCGCTGCATCTCGGCGCCGCCGTCGCCGCGATCAAAGACACCGGCAGCGGGCTTGCCGCAAGCTGCCGCAACGGTGCGGTCTTTGCCGGCGACGCCGCGATCCTGACCGTGCCGCTGCCGCTGTTGTCGGAAATCGCGCTGCCGCCAGCGGCGCGCCAGCAGGCGGCGGCCGCCGCCGATATCGGCTACGGCAACGTCGTCAAAATCCTGTTCCGCTTTGCGACGAAATGGTGGGCCGGTCACGGCGACCACAATCTTGGCGACCTGTCGTTCCTGGTTTCCGACGCGGTCGTCCCGACCTGGTGGACCCAGCACCCGCAAGAGCAACCGGTGCTGACCGGCTGGTACGCCGGCCCCAAGGCCGACACCGTGTCGTCGCTGACCGAGGCTGAGCTTGTCGACATGGGTCTCGCCTCGCTCGCCGCGATCTTCGACCTGCCGGGCGACCGCCTCAGAGGGGGCCTCGTCGCATCGCGTGCGATCAACTGGGGCAACGACCCGTTCGCGCGCGGCGCCTATTCCTATGCGACGCCCAGCACCCGGGCGGCCCACTCGGTACTGAAAGACACGGACCGCAGCGCCGTGTTCTTTTCCGGCGAGGCGCTCTACGCCGGCGCGGACATGGGCACGGTCGAGGCGGCGCTCGCGATCGGAGCCGACACCGCCCAGGCGATCCTCCGCGCCGCGCCCTAGGATTTCCGGCGGCCCGGGTTCACCACCCCCAGCCGCGGCTGGCCGGCGGAGTCCAGATGCCTTTCGCCTCGAGGCGCGGCAGCACCAGTTCGCCGAAGCGGAAGATTTCTTCCGGATCCCACACCGGCAGCGTAAGCGCGATGCCGCCGCAGCCGAAGCTCCGGTGCAGCATCTCGATGTGGTCGGCGACCTGGTCGGCGCTGCCATGCACCCGGCGCGAGCCGGCGACCGATCCGACCTGGCGCAACTGCAATTCGCCGAGCGAGCGATAGACCTCGTCATAGGTGCTGATATTGCCGCGCACGCCGTTGAGGTATTCGGCGGTGATGCCGAGATCGACCGTGTCGGCGATGTGCGCCGACAACGCCTCGGCCTCGGCGGCGGTCTCACGCACGACCAGGCTCGCATGCATCTGCAGCCGGATCGCGTCGTCCATTCGGCCATGGTCGCGGCCGATGCGGCGGATGTCGTCGACCCGTCGCACCACCTCGTCGAGCGGGGTGCGGCCCGGCATGAAGATGTAATCGGCATAGCGCCCGGCAAACTCGCGCCCGGCATCCGACGCGCCGGCGCTGACGATCAGCGGCCGCGGCTGTTGGACCGGTCGCGGGCCGACCAGCTGGCCGTTGACGCGGAAATGCCGGCCGGCGAAATCGATCGTGTCGCCCGACCACGCCTGAGTGAGGATTTCGACGGTCTCGGCGGCATGCTCGTAGCGCTCGTCGTGGTCGAGCCCGTCGAACAGATCGGGGGCGAGCCCTTCGGCAAAGCCGCTGCCCGAAACCAGGTTGACCCCCCAGCGGCCCCTGCTCATCGCATCGAGCCCGGCGCCGATGCGCGCGATGACCAGCGGGTGAAACCACGCGGTGTGGAGCGTCGTGATACAACGAATCCGCGTGGTCGAGGCGAGCAGGTGCATCGCCAGCATCGGCGCCAGAATGATCGGGTCCTGCACCCCGGCGGCGCGCGATTTCGGCCCGTACGGCCCCCACGCCTCGGCGAGGAACAGATAATCGAGCCCGATCTCCTCCGCCGCCCGCGCGACCTGGCGGTGGGTTTCGAAATCGAGCAGATCCGGGTTGCGCGCGATGATTTCGGGCGACATCACGTGGATGCTGCGCGCATTGGGATAGAACAGGCCGAGACGCAGGCTCATGGCGTCTTCCTTCACTGCGGGGGGCGCGGGCTGGCCGGCGCCACGCCGCGCGTCGTGCCGCGCGGCGTGCCGCACAGAATAGACCGGATTCGGTGACCGGCGAGCGCCGCGATGCAATCGCATGCGACTGCCGCCGCAACCGCGAGCGGCTTTGCGGCGTTTGCTCGCTGCTTTGCCGCGACCCCGGCGATAATGGCCCGGCGATAATAGAAGGGCGCGGCTCAGCGGCGGCTGATCCTTCGGAGACTTCATGGAAAGCACCGGTTCGGCCTACCCTTCGACGCCGCCGCCGCGCCCCCGGTCGATCCGTCTGACCTTTGGCGCACTGATGCTGGTCATGCTGCTCGCCTCGCTCGACCAGACCATCGTCTCGACCGCGCTGCCGACGATCGTCGGCGAGTTCGGCGGGCTGGCGCATCTGTCGTGGATCGTCACGGCCTATCTGCTGGCAACGACGATCGTCACGCCGCTTTACGGCAAGCTCGGCGACCTGTTCGGCCGCAAGATCGTGCTGCAATCGGCGATCCTGCTGTTCCTCGCCGGCTCGGCGCTGTGCGGCCTCAGCCGGTCGATGGGCGAGCTGATCGCGTTCCGCGCCGTGCAGGGCCTCGGCGGCGGCGGGCTGATCGTCACCGCGATGGCGGCGATCGGCGACCTGTTCACCCCGCGCGAGCGGGGCCGCTATCAGGGGATTTTCGGCGGCGTGTTCGGCCTGTCGACCGTGCTCGGGCCGCTGATCGGCGGGTTCTTTGTCGAGCATCTGAGCTGGCGCTGGATCTTTTACGTCAACATCCCGCTGGGCTTCGTCGCTGTGGCGATCATCGGCCTCGCGTTTGCCGCGCCCAACCACGGCCGCCGGCCGGCGATCGATGTCGTTGGCGCCCTGTTGCTCGCCGTGACTCTGACCGCGCTGATCCTCTTAACCAGCCTCGGCGGCAACGCCTTTGCCTGGACCTCGCCGCAATCCCTCGCGTTGGCGGCGATCACCGTCGGCGGCCTCGCGGGATTTGCAGTGGCCGAGCGTATCGCCGCCGAGCCGATCCTGCCGTTAAAGCTGTTCGGCAACGCGGTGTTCGCGATCGCCTGCGCGGTCGGGTTCATCGTCGGCCTGGCGCTGTTCGGCTCGGTGACCTTCATGCCGATGTACCTGCAGGTGGTGAAAGGGGTGAGCCCGACCGTCGCAGGCCTGGCGCTGACCCCGATGATGGCCGGCGTACTGCTGACCTCGATCACCAGCGGCCGCATCATCAGCCGGATCGGCCGCTATCGCCCGTTTCCGATCGCCGGCACCGCGATCATGACGCTCGGCCTCGCACTGCTCGCGACGCTGCGCGTTTCGACCAGCACCTGGGCCGCGGGCGGGTTCATGCTGACGCTCGGCCTCGGGCTGGGGCTTGTCATGCAGGTTCTGGTGCTTGCGGTGCAGAACGCCGTCGATTACCGCGACCTCGGCGTCGCGACGTCGGGTACGACCCTGTTCCGCTCGATCGGCGGCTCGGTCGGGGTGTCGCTGTTCGGCGCGATCTTTGCCGCGGCGCTGACCGCCGGGCTGGCCGGGCGCCTGCCGGCGGGGGCCGGCCTGCCGTCGGCCACCGCGCCGGCGGCGATCCAGGCGCTGCCGGCGGCGGTGCGGGTGGTCTATCTCGACGCCTTTACCGCCGCGCTGCGCCCGGTGTTCGGCTATGCCGCGGCAATCGCGGCGCTGGCGTTTGCGCTCACCTGGTTTCTGAAGGACGTGCCGCTGCGCGGCCCGGCCCGGCCCGCACGCTAGTTCGGGTAGACGATCGTGCGCAGCATGATCCGGCGCTCATCCGGCTCGTAATCGCCGGCGCCGCGATGCATGGTCGCCTGCTCGTCCCACATCAGCAGGTCGCCGACCCGCCACGAGTGGTAATAGACAAAGCGGTCCTGCGTCGAATGCTCGGCCAACTCCTCGATCAGCGGCCAAGCCGCATCCTTCGCCATCCCCTGAAAGCCATGCGTGTGCAGCGGGTTGACGAACAGGATCGGGCGCCCGGTGACCGGGTGGCGAGCCACCGCCGGCCGCGCCTTTTCGGGGTATTCCTTGTCGATATGCTGGTCGGGGTCACCCTCGTAGAGCCGCACGCCATAGGGCCCGTCGTGGCGGCCGTGCAGGCCGACCATGCCGGCGAGCCGCGCCTTCGTCGCGGCGTCGAGCGCGTCATAGGCGGCGCGCATGTCGGCGAACATCGTGCCGCCCTTTTCCGACGGCACCTCCTTGGCGTGGAGGATCGCCAGAAGCGGCGGCACCTCCTCGTACGGTGAATCGGTATGCCAGTCGGTCGCCCGCTTGACGCCAAACCAGTCGATTTTACCGTCCTTGTCGACATTGGTCAGCCACGAGACCTCCGGGTATTCCGTGTGGCGGTAATCGACCAGCGAGTGGATCCGCGGCTTGCCAAAGCGGCGCCCGAAGGCGGCCAGCTCGGCCGGCCCGAGGTTCTGGTTGCGGAACACCAGCACCGGATGCTCGGCAAACGCCGCCTCGATCCAGGCGAAGGTCTCGTCGTCAACCGGCTGCGACAGGTCGATGCCGAGCGCCTCGGTACCCAGCGCCTCGCCAAGCGGGCGAAGTTCGCGTGCGGTCATGGCTTCCTCCCTTCGGACGATTCGGCGATCCGGTAGGCACGCACCGCGGTGTCGTGAAACAGCGCGGCACGCTCGGCCGCCGAGTAGCTCTGCGAAAATCGCTTGAACGCGTTGAACACGATCGGGTGGGAGAACGACACCTTGTCGACCGGGAAATTGCTTTCAAACATGCAGCGCTCGGGGCCGAACTGCGCGATGCAGTAATCCATCAGCGGCGCGATCTGTTTCGCCAACTCCTCCGAGCCGACCGGCGTGTCGCGCAGATGCCAGTCGAAGCCGAAGCGCGGCATCCCCATGCCGCCGAGCTTCAACAGCACATTCGGGCATTTCGCCAGCTCGGCCATGCCGGCGTGCCACGCTGCCACCACCTCGTCGTCCTTGCCGGCGAACGGGCCGGTGCGGTTGAGCCCGCCGAGATGGTTCATGATGATCGTGAGGTCCGGCACGGCGCGGGCGAATTCGACCATTTCCGGCAGCTGCGGCCAGCAACAGATCGTGTCGAACGACAGCCCCATCCGCGCCAGCACCTTGGCGCCAGCGCGGAACTCGGGCAGCGACAGCACACCCGCCTTCTCGCGGCTTTCGACGCGCGGGTCGGCGTTCCAGGTGACGATGTGGCGGATGCCGCGAAAGCGGTTGGGGCTCGCCGCCTGCAGCGCGTGCAATGCCGGCTCGACCCGGTCGCCGAGCTTCAGATCGGCATGGCCGACGATCGCCGCGGCAGCGCGGCACGGGCCGTAAAGCCCGCTGGCGCTTGCCGCCGCCAGCCCCTGGACGAACTCGACCTCGCCGACCGGGCGCATCTCCACCGGGCCGTCGGCGCGGTACATCGCGCGCGCCTCGATGAACACGGTCGAGCGGATATTGTGGCCCTGCGAAACGTCGGCGACCAGCTCGTGCAGCAGATAGCGCTGATACGGCAGGCGCCCGGTGCGGAAATCCCAGAAATGGTGGTGCGGGTCGCAGATCGGCAGGTCCGGCTCCAGCGCCGGCTCCTGAGTCAGGGCGAGCCAGTCGTTTCCGCCATAGGGCATGCCGTTTTCTCCTAGAGCTCATCCTTCGTCGCCCCCGCGCACGCGGGGCCCAGGAGCAACCAGCTACCGCATTACCTCTCGCCCCTAGGTTCCCGCTTTCGCGGGAACGACGGCCAAAAGGTTATTCCGCAGCAGCGGCCATCTTCGTGCCCTTGAACGCCGGCATGACCTCCTTGGCGAAGCGGCCGAGATCTTCGAGCTGGATATCGAGCGGGGTGCCGAGCGGCGTCGCGCAGATTACCCGGTCGAGCCCGGGATAGCGCTTTTCGACCGCCTTGAGCTGCTCGATGATGTCGGCCGGCGTGCCGGCGAGGAAACCGCCGGCCTTCACCGCGTCCTCGATCGTCGGCAATTTGACCGTTCCGGCCAGCGCCGGGTTGCGCATCGCCGCGATCTGCTCATCGCTGAGCGCCCGGACCAGTCGCAATTCGCCGAACATCTTCATGTTTTCTTCGTAGTGCGGCGCGGCCTCGCGGATCGCCTGCTCGCGGCTCGAAGAAATGTGGAACTGGTAGCCGAACGCCAGCCGCTCGCCCATTTCGAGGTGTATGCCGCGCCGCGCATAGGCGGCCTGGAAGCCGACCATGTGCCGGTCGACCGCGCCGCCCTCGGCCGAGCCGCCGCCGATCACGCCCGAGATGCCGTGCTTGGCCATGAAATCGAAGGCGCGATCCGATCCGCTCTGGATCGGCTGCCAGCACTCGACCGGCAGGTGGTCCGGCGCCGGAACCAGCGTGATCTCCTTCAGCGTATAGCCGCGATACGGCACCTCGGGCGGGATCGTGTAGAACTTGCCCTTGTGCGAGAACGGCTTGCCCTCGAACGCCTTGAACAGGATGTCGACGCCTTCCTCGAATATTTCCCGGTTGGCGGCCTGGTCCATCAGCGGAGCGCCGAAGGTTTCGACCTCGCGAGTGTGATAGCCGCGGGCGACGCCGAAGATCACCCGCCCGCCGGTCAGGATGTCGGCCATCGCGTAATCCTCGGCGAGGCGCAGCGGGTGCCACATCGGCACGACGTTAAAGCCGCAGCCGATCCTGAGGTTCTTGGTCACGCCGCACAGATGCATCGCCATCATCAGCAGGTTCGGGATCAGCTCGGTCCCTTCCGGCTGGAAATGATGCTCGGCCATCCACAACGTGTTGTAGCCGCGCTCGTCCATGCATTTGGCGTATTGCACGACCTTGTGCATCGCCTTTGCCAGCTCTTCCCGCGAATGGCAGCGCTCGTTGATCGGCGTGCCGCGATAGCCAAGGTTCTCCATATCGGCGGTGCCGTAATACGAGCTGTCGAATTTCGTGATCATCGCGCGATCCTTGCCTGATACGGGGGCCAAGTGCGGGGCGAGGTGACGGCCCCAGGGATGCTGCCCGCAACTATCGCCGCCGAGGGCGGCTCTTGTCTCGCCTAAATATCGCACCCCGCCGTGACCGGGCGGGTTTCGCTAGCGGCTGAGCGCGGGCGGGGCAGCGACCGAAGGCCGGGCCGGCGCCGGCGCCACGGCCGCGGCGCCGCGCAGCAGCGCCGTGCGCGCCGGCCATTCCTCGGCCGGCGGCAGGGTTTCGAGAAATTGCACCTCGCCGCCGGTGAGCAGCGCGAGCGGGACGCCGTCGCGGTAGAGCACGCGGTTTGCGGTCACCGCGGCGAGTCGCGGGCCGGGCGTCAGGATGCCGGCGAGGTTGAGCGGGTCGGCGCCGGACAGCGAGACCAGCGCGCCGCCCGCCGGCTTGCGCCGCGTCTCGCGCAGCATGCCGACCGCCTCGGGCAGCGCGAACTGCTCGCCGGCAAACCCGGCGACAAAGCGGCCGCCGCGGATTTCGCCGCGCGCCTCGAGCCGGCGATAGATGCGCAGCAGGTCGCGCCACGGCGGCAGCCGCGCCGCCTCACGCTCGACGAGCCGCCAGAACACGACGCCGTAGCGCCGCAACAGGGTGCGCGCCAGATGTTCGGCCGCCTCGGCGGTGGCCAGCGGCAAATTGTCGGGCAGCCGCGGCCGGCGGGCCAGCGCCCAGCGCCCGGCATCCTCCATCGCGAAGCTGACCGCGCGACGCCGGCGCTGGCTGCCGGAACTCGGCGCGAGCAACGCGCGCAGCCCGGCAAAGCTGTCGGAGGTGACGATGCCGAGCGCCACCAGCTCGGCCAGCGCCTCCTCGACTTGCGGGCGCAACAGTCCGCTGCCGGCGACCAGCTCGTCGAAGAACGAGGCACCGTCCTGGCGGATCACCTCGGCGACGCGGCGCGCCGGCGCGCTCGGTGTCGCCGCCTCCTCGCCCGGCGACAGCAGCATCCACAACCCGGCATGGCGACGCGCGAGCAGGGCGATCGGGGTCGAGCGCACCGGGCTCGCGCCGCGCTCGCCGCCGGCAGGGCGCGGGCTGCGCGGCCTGAGGCGGGCCCAGGCGACCCGGCCGGACAGGCACAGATCGTCGAGCCAGGCCGGGTCGTAATCGGCGAGCCGCGCCGGCAATATCTCGCTTTCCCACGCGCCGGCCGCCGCCTCGAAGCCTTCGAGCTGGCCGACGATCGCGGCGAGTGCGTCGGCGCCCTCCATCCGCGCGCCCGACGCCACGCGCTGCCACTCGAACAGAAAGCGCAGGAAATCGCGCGCCGCGACCGGCTCGATCTCGGCGCGCAGTCGCTTGACCGTGTAGCGGTGGATGCGCGCCAAGAGCCGCCGCTCGCACCATTCCTCGCTCGCAGCGCCGGCGGTGAAGCGGCCGCGCAGCGCAAACCCCTCGGCTTCGAGCGCGGCGAGCGGCGCGGCGATCCCATCCGGCGACAGGCCCAGCGGCGCGGCCAGCGCATCCGCCGACACCGGCCCCAGCCCTTCGAGCCGCCCGCGCAGGATTTCGACCAGCGCCGCATCCGCCGACCAGTCGCGCTCGGCATAGGCTGCGGGCGCGGCAATCGGCGGGTCGAGCGCCGTCCCGGGCCACAGCGCCCGGAACTGCGGCAGCCGTTCGGCGGCGATCCAAACAGCCACCGTCTCGTCATTCCCGCGCAAGCGGGAATCCAGGGCCACCTCGGCAGGGAGGCTGCCCTGGGCCCCCGCTTTCGCGGGGGCGACGGGGATTTTGATCCGCGCGGCGCGGCGGCTCGCCGCCAGTTCGCCGAGCCAGCCAGCCCAGCCCGGCGTGTTGCCGATTTCGCTCTCGCCGAGAAAGCCCATCCACACCAGCGAATCGTGCATCTCGTCGGCATTTTCCGGCGCCGGCCACGCCTCGTCGTGCACCCGGGCGATCGCCTCGGGGTCGAGCCGTCCGAGATCGGCCGCGTCTTCCGGCGCCAGCCAGCGCCGGCTCATCACCGCCTGGGTGCGGCGCTCTTCGAGCGGCGCATCGTCGAGATAGGCGTAGGGCCGCGCCGACAGCACTTCGAGCGCGAGCGGCGACGGCTCGGTGACGTCGCGCGCGACGACGCGGATCGCACCGCTTTCGATGCCGCGCAGCAGCCGCTCCAGCCCCTCGATGTCCATCGCCTCGTTGAGGCAATCGCCGATCGTCTGGCGCACCAGCAGGTGGTCGGGGATTTCGCGCCGCCCGGCGAGGTTTTCGGCGCAGGCGAGCTGGTCGGGAAAGATCGCCGCGACCAGATCCTCGGCGTCCATCCGCGCCAGTTGCGGCGGCACCTTCCTGCCGCCGCGAAAGCGCGGCAGCGCCAGCGACACGCCGGCGACCCAGCGCCAGCGGGTCATGAACATCGGCGCGTCGAGCAGCGCCTGCACCAGCACGTCGCGCACACTCGCCGAGTGCAGGTAGCGCGGTACCTCGTCGAGCGCAAAGCTGTGCACGGTGGTCAGCGACAGGCTGATATTGTCCTCGGTTGCCGCCGCCTGCAGCTCGAAATTGAAGCGGGCGCAAAACCGCTTGCGCAGCGCCAGGCCCCACGCGCGGTTGAGCCGGCTGCCATAGGGCGAGTGGATGACCAGCTGCATCCCGCCGACCGCGTCGAAAAACCGCTCAAACACCAGCGTGTCGAGGGTCGGCAGCAGGCCGAGCGCGGCATGCGCGGCGGCGAGGTAATCGACCAGTTGGCGCGCCGCCGCCTCGCCGATCCCGATCTCGTCGACAAGCCATGCGATCGAGCGCTCCACTCCCTCTCCGCCCCCAGGGGCGGAGAGGGTTGGGGTGAGGTGGGGGATTCCAGAGCGCTCGCCGATACCCACCTCACCCTCCCCATTGCTGCGCAATGGGTCCCCTCCCTCTCCCCCCTGAAGGGCGGAGAGGGCATTTGCGTCAAGTCGCGCGGCGACCTCCGCGCGCAGCCGCGACACCGATTCCGACAATTCGTTGCTGCGGCCGGGCGCCTCGCCGAGCCAGAACGGGATCGTCGGCGACATGCCTTCGGCGTCCTCGACCCGCACGATTCCGCGCTCGACGCGCTGGATGCGATAGGCGGTGTTGCCGAGCTGGAACACGTCGCCGGCCAGGCTCTCGACCGCAAAATCCTCGTTGACCGTGCCGATGATCTGGTTCTCGGGTTCGAGCAGCACCTGGTAGTCGGCGGTGTCGGGGATCGTGCCGCCCGAGGTCAGCGCGGTGATCCGCGCGCCGCGCCGGCCGCGCAGCATGTGGTTGACCGCGTCGTGGTGAATGAGCGCGCCGCGCCGCCCGCGCCGCGTGCTGAACCCCTCGGCGAGCATCGTTACCGCCGCGTCGAAATCGGCGCGCGGCAGGTCGCGGTAGGGCCAGGCGCGGCGGATCAGCGCGTAGAGCCCGTCTTCGCCCCATTCTTGCGCCGCGACCTCGGCGACGATCTGCTGCGCCAATACGTCGAGCGACAATTCGGGGATGCGCAGCGCATCGAGTTCGCCGCGCCGCACGCTGTCCAAGAGCGCGGCGCATTCAACGAGTTCGTCGCGCGACAGCGGAAACAGCCTTCCCTT
>Ga0307373_10012170_pt1 | contig 12293 bp, 11 predicted proteins | sample OX2MG_FD_202534 | JGI IMG/M metagenome (GOLD analysis project Ga0307373, IMG submission 202534) | Soil microbial communities from Risofladan, Vaasa, Finland - OX-2 | ecosystem: Environmental > Terrestrial > Soil > Coastal area > Acid sulfate soil | place: Finland: Risofladan, Vaasa | collected...
GCCGCGAACCTATCGGGAGACAAGCATGATGAGACTACAGGACAAGGTGGCGATTGTTACAGGATGCGCACGCGAGCGCGGAATCGGACGCGCGATCGCGATACGCCTTGCGCGCGAGGGCGCCGACGTCGTTGCCGGCGACTATTGCCGATCGATCGCCGAATATCCCGACGCGAAATTCGGCCAGATGGAAGAGCTCGAGGGCCTTGCCGCCGAAATCCGCAAGCTCGGACGCCGCGCAATCGCGGTCCGCGTCGATGTAACGGACGAAGCTGAAGTGTCGGCGATGGCCGAGGCGGCGATGAAGGAATTTGGCCGCATCGATATCCTGTGCAACAACGCCGGCGGCGGTGTCGGCGGCGGCCCGGTCATCCAGCAGACCCTTGATTCGTGGAACAAGACCGTCGCGATCAATCTGACCGGCACTTTCCTGTGCGCCAAGCACGTCGCACCGAAAATTATCGCCGGCGGACGCGGCGGCAGAATAATCAACACCGCCTCGATCGCCGGCAAGCGCGGCGGCCCGATGATGGCGGCGTACAGCGCGGCCAAGCACGGTGTGATCGGATTGACCCGCAGCCTCGCGCTCGAACTCGGCCAGTTCGGAATCACGGTCAATGCGGTCTGCCCCGGCTTCGTCGAAACGCAACTCTTCGAGGGGCTCATCAACATGGTCGGCACGACCCGCCACATGAATCGCGAGCAGGTGCTCAAGACTTTCGTCGCGCAGATCCCGATGGGACGAATGGAGACGGGTGACGACGTGGCCGACGTGGTCGCGTTTCTCGCCTCGGCCGACGGCGGCTACATGACGGCGCAGGCGCTGAACATCTGCGGCGGGGTCGAGTGGCACTGAGCCTCGCGATATAATTGCAAGCGGCTATGCCGATGCCGAATCGCAATAGCGCCGACGCGCGCGCGGCGGTCCTCGTCGTCGAGAGCCGCTCCGCGCACGAAACGAAAGCATGGGGACGCCGCCTGGCTTCCGTTCTGGAAGGCGGCGAACTTCTGGGACTAATCGGCGAACTCGGCGCGGGCAAGACCTGCTTCGTAAAGGGACTCGCGCGCGGGCTGCATCTGAGTGAAGAGGACATCCTGAGCCCGACCTTCACGATGATCCAGGAGCATCCGGGGCCGATGCCGCTGTTCCATATCGATCTGTACCGGCTCGAGGCGGCGCGGATCGATGACCTCGGCCTGCGCGAGTATCTCTTCTCCGACGGAATCGCGGCGGTCGAATGGTTCGAGCGCCTGACCGAAGCGCCCGAGCTCGAGCATCTGGAGGTGCGCATCACCTACTCGAGTGCGAGCATCCGCCGCATAGAATTCAGCGCCGCCGACGCCCGCCATCGCGAGGTAGTATCCCGCCTGAAACGCCGCTTCGCCTGAGCGTTCGGGCATGACATAGGAAGAAGGCGCTTCGCGGACTTTAAGTAGAAGGCGTTTGGCGCAGGATGCGCAGACATCCAGGTGCTCGCGGCGATCAAGCACGCCTACCCGCGCCTTCACCCCGCTACCGATTATGTCATTCCCGCGCGTGCCTGGCGCGCGAGAAATCCCGGATTCCGATTGGGTGCGCGATACGCGGGAGTAGGGATTCCTCGCGCGCGGAAGCGACACGATAGATGCGCGCCCGTCAGAAGAAGGCCAGCGCGCGCGAGGGGCGTGTTTCACTGTTTAAGTCGATGGAGACATGACAGGTGGCACCTGGAGATCTATAATCGGCGGCCCATGGAAAACGAAGACAAGATTGTCGCGGGCATCCAGCAGCTACACGAGGATTTGGAAAAGTTGAGAGCGGTTGTCGAGAAGAACTACGAATCCGCGCTGGGCAACACTCAACGCATGTGGCGTCGAAACCTGGGCGTGTACCTCGCAGTAGTGGCCGGGGCGATTCTCTGGTGGATTCTGACCTATCACTATTGAGCTAGAACTTAAGGCCATTGTCTTCCCGCTCCAGGGGGGGGCGAGGGGCTGGTTTGCGCTGGGGATTCCACTCATAATACCTAATTACCCCTAAAAATCGGGGCTAAAGGCGCAATTCGCGTGGCTCTTATCGTACAAAAATACGGAGGTACTTCGGTCGGCTCGGTCGATCGGATCAAGGCCGTCGCCGAACGCGTCGCGCGCGGACACCGCGCCGGCGACCGGATGGTCGTGGTAGTCTCCGCGATGGCGGGCGAGACCGATCGGCTGTTCAAGCTCGCCGCCGAGCTGAGCGACGCGCCCGACCCGCGCGAGACCGATGCGCTGGTTGCTACGGGCGAGCAGGTCTCGGCCGCGCTGCTCGCGATCCGGCTGCGCGCGATGGGGATGCCGGCGATATCGTTTCTGGGCGATCAATTGAAAATCGCGACCGATTCGAATCACGGCCGCGCACGAATCAAATCGATCGAATGCAATCGAATCGAGAAGGAACTCGCCGGCGGCAGCGTGATCGTAGTCGCCGGCTATCAGGGCGTCGATCCGAGCGGCGATATCACGACCCTCGGACGCGGCGCTTCGGACCTGACGGCGGTTGCTCTGGCGGCGGCTCTGAAAGCCGACGCGTGCGAAATCTACACCGACGTGGACGGCGTCTATACCGCCGATCCGAATATCTGTCCCGGCGCGAAAAAACTAAAACGCATCTCGTACGAAGAGATGCTGGAAATGTCCGCGCTCGGCGCAAAGGTCCTGCAGGGCCGTTCCGTCGAGCTGGCGCGGCGCTACAATGTTCCCCTGGTGGTCCTTTCGAGCTTCAAGGACTCGGAAGGCACCTGGGTCGGACAAGAGGATCGATCGATGGAGGACGTGCTCGTCTCAGGCGTTACGCTGGACCAGAACCAGAGCAAGATCACGATCGCCGCGGTGGCCGACCGGCCCGGGCTTGCGGCCAAGATTTTCGGCCCGATCGCGGCGGCCGGAATCGTCGTCGATATGATTATCCAGAACGCCAGCGAGGACGGCCGCACCGACATGACCTTCACCGTGGGCCGCGACGATCTGCGCCGCGCGCTCGAGCTGGTCAAAAAGATCGCGGGCGATATCGGAGCCGCCGGTGTGCGCCACGAAGAGCAGGTCGCCAAGGTCTCGATCGTCGGGGTCGGGATGCGCACCCATGCCGGCGTCGCGGCGCGGATGTTCGACGTGCTGGCGGCCGAGCGGATTAATATCGAGATGATTGCAACCTCGGAGATCAAAGTCTCCGTAGTGGTAAACGCGAAGTATGGAGAACTGGCGATGCGCGCGCTGCACGACGCATTCGTAGGCGGCGGCGCCGGCGCCGCTCCGGCGGAGTCCGTTTAACCGATGGCGGTTGCAAAACATATCCAAGTCTATGACACCACCCTGCGCGACGGCTGCCAGTCCGAGGACGTCTCGCTCACGATCGCAGACAAGGTCCAGATTGCCCAGCGCCTCGACGACATGGGGTTCGACTATATCGAGGGCGGATGGCCGGGCTCGAACGATCGCGACGCGGCGTTTTTCGTCGAGGTCAAGAAGGCCCGGCTGAAACACGCGAAGATCGTGGCCTTCGGATCGACGCGGCGGGCGGGCGTGCGCGCGGCGCAGGATCGCAACCTGCTCTTGCTGCTGCGCGCCGAAACGCCGGTCGCGACGATCGTCGGCAAGACCTGGGACTTTCACGTGCGCGAGGCGCTGCGCATCTCCGAGGCGGCGAACCTGGAGATTCTGAACGACTCGATCGCGTTTCTGAAAAAGCACGTTGACGAGGCGATCTTCGACGCCGAGCATTTCTTCGACGGCTACTTCTCGAATCCCGAGTTCGCACTCGCCTGCCTTAAGGCCGTCGATGACGCCAAGGCCGATATAATCTGCCTGTGCGACACCAACGGCGGACGCCTTCCGCACGAGATCGACGCCGCGGTCAAAGCCGCGCGCGCCGCCGTGAGCTGCCCGATCGCGATTCATTGCCACAACGACTCCGAAGTCGCCGTGGCCAACACGCTTGCCGCGGTCGAGGCCGGCGCGGTCCAGGTGCAGGGCACGATCAACGGCGTCGGCGAACGCTGCGGCAACGCGAATCTGGTTTCGATTATCGCCAATCTGCAGCTCAAGCTCGGCTACAACTGCATCCCGCAGCCCAAGCTCAGGCATCTGCGCGAACTCTCGATGCTGGTGTACGAGCTGGCGAATATCACTCCGTTCGCGCGCCAGCCTTACGTCGGACGCAGCGCGTTTGCGCATAAAGGAGGGCTCCACGCCTCCGGGATCCAGCGCAACACGCATACCTACGAACATATCGAGCCTGAAATCGTCGGCAACGATCGGCGCGTGCTGCTCTCCGAATTGTCCGGCCGCGCCAACCTGATCTACAAGGCGCGCGAATTTGGCATCGAGCTCGATCCCGCCAACGACAAGATCGAGCCGCTGCTCGAAGAGCTCAAACGCCTCGAAGGCGCGGGCTATATTTTCGACGGCGCCGACGCCTCGTTCGAGCTCGTGATGCTGCGCACGCTCGGCTTGGCGAAGGATCATTTCGAGTTCGTGAGCTTCCGCGTTTTCGACGACAAGTGGCACGAGGATCAGGCGCCGTTCAGCGAAGCGGTGGTCGTGATCGAGGGACCGGACGGCGCGCGCACGCGCAACGCCGCGATCGGCAACGGTCCGGTAAACGCGCTCGACTCGGCGCTGCGCAGCGCGCTGATTCCGTACTACCCGAACCTGGCGGCGATGCATCTGGCGGATTACAAGGTGCGCGTGCTCGACAATGGCCGCGGCACCGCCGCGCGCGTGCGCGTCCTGATCGAATCGACCGACGGCAAGCGCCGCTGGAGCACGGTGGGATTGTCGGACAACGTGGTCGAGGCGAGCTGGCAGGCCCTGGTTGATTCGGTCGAGTACAAGCTGCACAAGGACAACGCCAAGCCGCGCGCGCGCGCGCACGCGAAAGCAAACGGCGCGGCTGCGCGCGTTTCCAAAGCGCGCGCCGGCGCGGCGGATAAGGCCCTATAGGGCGCGGGCCGCGCCCGGGGAGAATCGCGATGGGTATCGTAAGCCGCATGCGCGAGGATATTCGGGCCGTCTTCGAGCGCGACCCCGCCGCGCGCACCACGCTCGAAGTGGTGCTCGCCTATCCGGGCCTTCACGCAATCTGGTTCCATCACACAGCGCACTGGCTATGGGAGCATCACCTGAAGCTGCTCGCGCGGCTGGTCAGCGAATTTTCGCGATGGCTTACCGGAATCGAAATTCATCCGGGCGCGACCGTCGGACGGCGCCTGTTTATCGATCACGGGATGGGCGTGGTGGTCGGTGAAACCGCGGAGATTGGCGAAGACGTGCTCATCTATCAGGGCGTCACACTCGGCGGCACCAGCCTGAAAAAGGAAAAGCGCCATCCGACGATCGAAGATCACGTCATGATCAGCGCCGGCGCGTCGGTGATCGGTCCGGTCCGAATCGGGCGCGGCAGCCGAATTGGCGCGGGCGCCGTGGTCGTCTCCTCGGCGCCGCCGTACTCGACGATCGTCGGAATTCCCGGCAAGGTGATCGAAGGCGAGAGCGCGCGCCACGATGTCGCCGAACTCGAGCACGGCAAGCTGCCCGATCCGGTCGCCCGCGCGATCAACGGTCTGCTCGACAAACTCAACCAGATCGGCGTGCGCATGGAAGAAGTCGAGGAGCGGCAGGATTGCCTCGAAGACAAGGTCAGCGAGCATCATCCGCCCGACCGTTCGGCCGCAATCGGCGGCAAAGATCGATGACGAGTAGCCAGCGGGCTTTCAGCCGCGGCTCTCGATCTCGCGCATGAAGCGCCGCCAGATTTCGCGGCCGATTTCGTCGTATCCGATCATCGCGCGCATCAGTTCGCGCAGGTACCGCTGCGGCATCAACTCCTCCGGCAGCAGAGGGTCAAGGTTGATGTGCCGAATGACCTCGCGCCCGACGAGCAGCGTCTCCGCCGCCGCCGCGGAAAGCGGCAGACGCGCAATTTTCTCCCGGCTTGCCGAGAGCGCCTTGCTCAACGCGGTGTATGCGCGCCGCATCGCGGCGATATCCCACAGGCCGGCCGCACGCGCGCGCGCCGCGTCGTCAAAATCGCTCATCCCGGCGACCATCGCCGCGCGATGCAATCCAAGGCCGAGCAGTTGCGCGCGCAGCTCGGCTACCGAGTCGCGCAAATTCGCCGGCCGCAGCCACAGGCTTGGGCTGAATTCGCGAAACCCGCGCAGCCGCAGCGCCTGCTCGTGACGGCGAATCGCGGCGCGATCGGTGCGCGGGATTTCGGCGCCGTAAACTCCCACCCACGTCCCGGTCCAGGGCCGAACCAGATCCGCGACGCGCTTCCATTTGCGCACTTCGACGCGCATCGTCTCGCCCGGCGCGCCCAGCCGGTAGCGTCCGCGGCCCGAGTTCTCGGCCAGGCCCTGATCGGCCAGCCGCATCAGCGCCATGCGCAGATTCTGCGCCGAAAACCCGAACGCGGCCCCGGCGGCCAGCACCGCGCGCGCCGAGATCTCGCGCGGCGCGCGGTTGGACAGGAAATCGAGGACCAACGCGCGCGCGGTAATCGAGCGGCCGGGTTCATAACTGGCATTTGCCGGTTCAGCCATATTCTGTTACATATATGGCTATGGCGATGATGTTCAAGGCGAGCAGCGTATTCACTCCCGATGAATTGCTGATGCTCAAGCGAAAATCCAATTTGCGCGGCGGATGGATGGTGTTCCACGCGTGGGCGGTGATTTTCGGCGCGATGGCGATTTTCGCGGTTTGGCCGAATCCGCTCACCTTCCTCGCGGCGGTGCTGATTATTGGCGCGCGCCAGTTGGGGCTGGCAATCCTGATGCACGACGCGGCGCACGGGCTGCTCTTCACCAGCAATCGGATGAACGATTGGGTGGGAGCGTGGCTGTGCGGTGATCCGCTGATGTCCGACATATTCGCGTATCGGTCCTACCATGTGCTGCATCATCGCTTCACTCAGCAGCCGAACGATCCCGACCTTGCCCTGGCCGCGCCGTTTCCGATCACGCGCGCAAGTTTATGGCGCAAAGCGGTTCGCGATCTGACTGGTCAGACCGCCTACAAGCAGCGCTCGGCGGCGCTACGCCGCGCGTTTCGCAAGACCGGGCCGGAGATGACGGCGAAGTCGCAGTTCGGGCAGGGACTTACGCGGTTCGGCGGGTTCTTCATCTCCAGCGCGGTTTTGTTTGCGATCCTGGCGCTCGCGGGCCATCCGTGGTTTTTCCTCACGCTCTGGATCCTGCCGCTGATGACCTTCAATCAGCTCATCACGCGGATTCGCAGTATCGCGGAACATTCGATGGTCACGGACAACGATGATCCCATGCGCAACACGCGCACCACGCACGCGAACTGGCTCGAGCGCGCGCTGATCGCGCCGTACTTCGTGAACTATCATCTCGAGCATCATCTGCTCATGGCGGCGCCGTGCTACAACCTGCCGATGGCGCACGCGCTTTTGCTCGCGAAAGGCTACGGACCGAAGATGGAGATTCAGCCGGGCTATCGTGAGATACTGACCCGCGCCGCCTCGCGCCCCGAATCGCCCTCACTGCGCGCCGCCGCGTAAGCGCAACCACCGGATCGATCTCAATTGCTCGCCGCGGCCGAGTTCAGCCGCTCGCCCAGATTGCGCAGCACCGCGACCGCGGTTCGGACCGAGCGTTCATTGAAATTTCCGGCCAGCGCGGCCGCCGCCTTGTGCTGTTGATCGAGCATCTGCCGCATTATCTTTTCGCCCGCCGGCGTGATGCGCGCCAGCTTGGCGCGTCGATGGGTGGGATTCGCGACGTACTCCACTAATCCATCGTTGGCGAGCTGATCGGATATCTGCTGCACGCCTTGGCGGGAGACCGGGCGGCTGCGCGCGATTTGCGCGACGCTCTGCGGCCCATCGGCCGCGAGGCTGCGCATCAGGCTGATCTTGCCGGGCGACAGGCCGGCGGGCGCACTCAACCGATCGCCCATCGCCTTAAGCCGAAAGTAGGTGAAGGGAATCTGCCAGAAGAGTTCAAAGATCGCTTCGGTCGTTGGCGATGTCCGGCCTGCTCTTCGCAGCGGCTTTGACAGGTACTTGCTCATATGACAAGAATCTTGTCATATGCACGTGAACTTGACAATCGCCCGCCGTACTCATCGGGATGGCCGGCGCTGGCGCGGATTCTGTGCGGCACTAGCACCCTTAATCGCAGTCAGCCTTGGGGTCATCTTTTGCGCGGCGCCTGCGCGCGCCGCATTCTGGAGCAGCAACGCCGACCAGTTGGATCAAATGGCTCCTTTGCTCGGGCTGAAAAGCGGCTCGGTGGTGGGCGAGATTGGGGCGGGAAACGGCGCGATAACCGTTGCCGCGGCGGAGCGCGTGGGTCTGTCGGGCCACGTTTTCTCCACCGAGATCGATCCTGGCGAAATAGAAGCTATTCGCAACCGGGTTGCCCAGGCCGGGCTGCGCAATGTCACGGTGGTGCAGGCGACCGCGTCCGAGACCGGCCTGCCGGGTGAGTGTTGCGACGCGATTTTCATGATCGGGGTTTACCATCACTTCACCGACCCGCTTGCGACCGACGCCAGTATTTTCCGCGCGCTTCGCCCGGGCGGCAGGCTGGTAATCGTAGACTTTAGCCCGGCATGGTGGCTCAAGCCGTGGACGCCCAAAGGCATCCCGAGCAATCGCGGAGGCCACGGAATTCCCGAACATATCCTTGAAGGCGAAGTCACCGGCGCAGGATTCAGGCTCGTCCACGTTTATGACCACTGGGGCAACTCATGGATGCTGAGCAACTATTGCGTGGTCTTCGAGAGGCCCGTGGTATCCGTCTCGGCAGCTACGCGATTCGATGGGCGCTGCGGCGGCAGAATAGCCACTGGAGCGCTTGCGCGCCTTCACGATCGTCGCCGCTTCTTCGCGTTTTCGTGGCGCTATCGAACATATTGTCAGGCTAGTCGCGAAGGTGAAAAGCAGTCCACCTACAGCCGATGGCCGAAGCCGGCGCCCATCGCGTACTCGTTCGGCGTGCGGATCAGATTGCCCGTTGCGAAGCGTTCGAATGAAAACGGCGTCAGGTCGGCGGTCCTACTCTTGCCCTCAACGATCAGCTCCGCCATCGCGGCGCCCACCGCCGGCGAAGTTTTGAATCCCGTGCCGCTGAAACCAGCCGCGATGTAGAGGCCCGGAACCGCCGCGACCGGGCCCATCGCGGCGCGTGCGTCTGGGCTCACGTCGTAGATTCCTGCGTGTCCGCGAACGAACGGTGCGTCCTTCATCGCCGGAATCCGCTCGGCCAGGCGCGCGCGCACCGCCTCGATAAATTCCGCGTCGTTGCTCTCCTTGAACGAATCGGGATCGGTTGGCGCGTTGGGATCAAGCGCTCCCAGTCCCGCCATCGTCAGGTCGTCGCCATCCGGACGAAAATAGCTGCCCGCGATCGTGTCGATGAAGATGCTGTGACGCGCGGGCGCGGGTTTGCGGAAGAACGCGATCTGTGCGCGCTCCGGCTTGATTCCGATTTTCAATCCGAATGGCGCAAGCAGAACGTCCGTCCACGGTCCGGTGACGAGGCAGACGAAATCCGCGTCGTGAGTCTTGCCGCTTGCGTCGGTCACCCCGACCGCGCGCCCGGCGTTCATCGCGAGCGCAGCGACCGGCGTATTGAGCGAGAATACAGCGCCGAGCTTTTGCGCTGCCGCCGCGAATGCCTCGGTCGTCGCGACCGGATCCGCGTATCCACTGCGCGGTTCGTACGCGGCAAGGCCCACGTCATCGACGCGCGCGGCGGGCTCGATCTTGCGCAACTGATTGCGATCGACGAGTTCGGTCTCGACCCCGAGAGATTTCAGCATCGCCACGTTCGCGCGCAGCTTATCCGCATTTTCCGGCGCGACCACGACCGCGAATCCGGTCCGCACGAAACCGCATCGCCCGCCAACCATCCGCGCCCAGTTCTCGAAATACGCAAGGCTCTTCCACGCGAGATCGGCCTCGGGCGCGAACGAATAATGCATCCGCACCAGCGCGCCAGATCGCGCCGACATCCCGGCGCAAATGCCGCCTCTGTCGAAAACGCTGACCTCTGCGCCAAGTTGCGCAAGATGAAACGCGAGGCTGCATCCGACCACACCCGCTCCAACCACGACCACGCGAGGGCCGCCACCAGTCTGAGGCATCGCAATACTCCCGCCGCCAACGTCTTTTGCCATACGGCACGGTGAGATAAAGTTAATTACTTCGCCGCGAGCCTATCAAACCAATCATGTCGATTTATCTGGATCATAACGCGGGCTCTCCGATCCGGCCCGAGGCCGAGCAGGCCGTGCTGCGCGCTCTGGCGGAGCGCGGCGGCAATCCCGCGTCGGTGCATCGCGCGGGTCAGAGCGCGCGCCGCGCGCTCGAGCATGCTCGCGCGCAGGTCGCGGCGCTAATCGGCGCGGCACCGCGCGAGATCGTATTTACGAGCGGCGGCACGGAATCGAATAATCTCGCGATTTTTGGCGCACTCGGGCGCGCGGAAAACCGCCGCCGCATTGTCACCTCGGCGATCGAGCATTCATCGATCCTGGCGCCGCTTGCGGAACTGGAACGCCGCGGTGTCGAGATCGTCAGGATCGCGCCGGATCGCGACGGCAGGATTTCGCCTGATGCAATTATCGCGGCGCTCGACGACTCGACGGCGCTCGTCACGCTCGGATTGGTGAATGCCGAAGTTGGCTCGATTCTCGACGCCAAGCCTCTCGGCAAGCCTGCACATCGCGCGGGTGCGATGCTGCATCTCGACGCCGCGCAGGCCGCGGGCCGGGTCGCGATCGACGTGGCGCGGCTGCGCTGCGACCTGATGACGCTCAGCGCGCACAAGTTTGGCGGACCGGCGGGAATGGGCGCATTGTTCGTGCGCGACGGCGCGGCGATCGCACCGCAAATCCTGGGCGGACCGCAGGAAGGCGCGATGCGCGCGGGAACGCCCAACCTGATCGGCGCGGTCGCGATGGGTGCGGCGGCCGAGGCGGTGCAGGCCGCGATGGATTCCGAACGAGCGCGAATCGACAAACTGGCGGGCGCGATGCTCGAGCGGCTGTTTGCCGCGATTCCCGGATTGCAGCTAAATGGTTCGCGCGATTCGCGCGTCGCCAACACGATCAACCTTGCTTTTCCGCGCGTGCTCGGCGAGAGCATGCTGATTGCGCTCGACCTCGAAGGCGTCGAGGTCTCGATGGGGTCGGCGTGCGCGGCGGGCGCCGTCGAACCGTCGCACGTGCTGCTCGCGATGGGCCGCGGCGCGGGCGAGGCGCGCAGCTCGCTGCGCATCAGTCTTGGATGGAGCACGACGGCCGAGGAGATCGATGCGGCGTCGGAAATAATCGCGCGGGTCTGGCGCAGGGTTTCGGCCGCCGAGCCGATTTCCGCCGCTCAGACGGAGGCGCTGCGATGAGCGCGCGGGTGTTGGTCGCGATGTCGGGCGGAGTGGATAGCTCCGTGGCCGCCGCGATTTTGCGCGAGCGGGGTTACGACGTGGTCGGCGTTGCTATGCGCCTCGCGCCCGAGCCCGAGCATCGCGGGGCGCGCACGCGCGGAACCTGCTGCTCTTATGAAGATTTCGAAGATGCGCGGCGCGTTGCCGAGTGCATGGATTTTCCGTTTTACGTGATCGATCTGCGGGCCGAGTTCGGCGCGCGCGTGATCGATAACTTTGTCGGCGAATATCTTGCGGGCCGCACGCCGAATCCGTGCGTGATGTGCAATCGCGAGATCAAGTTCAATCGGCTCTGGGAGCGCGCCCGCGCGCTTGATTGCGAGTATGTTGCAACCGGCCACTACGCGCGCATCGAAAACGACGATACCGGCCGCTTTCATCTTCTGCGCGCCGCCGATTCCACCAAGGATCAGTCCTACTTTCTCTTCTCGCTGTCCCAGGCGGAGCTTTCGCGCACCATGTTCCCGCTCGGTGCGATGACGAAGACCCAAGTCCGCGAGCGCGCACGGGAGCTTGGGCTTGGCACTGCGGACAAGCCCGAGAGCCAGGAGATTTGCTTCGTCGCCGACGGGGATTATGCGGGGTTTATCGAGCGGCGCGCCGCGCACGAGGCGCTGCGGCCCGGTCGTGTGGTTGACGCGGATGGCCGCGAGCTTGCCACCCACGCGGGGGTGCATCGTTTCACGATCGGACAGCGCCGCGGACTCGGAATTCCCGCGGCGACGCCGCTTTACGTGCGCGAAATCCACCCCGATCGCGGCGAGATCGTGGTTGGTCCGCGCGATGCTCTGCGCTCGGCAGGCCTTATCGCGCGCGAGGTGAGCATGGTCGATGCCTCGGATTGCGCGGGCGCGCCCA
>Ga0307373_10012173_pt1 | contig 12291 bp, 25 predicted proteins | sample OX2MG_FD_202534 | JGI IMG/M metagenome (GOLD analysis project Ga0307373, IMG submission 202534) | Soil microbial communities from Risofladan, Vaasa, Finland - OX-2 | ecosystem: Environmental > Terrestrial > Soil > Coastal area > Acid sulfate soil | place: Finland: Risofladan, Vaasa | collected...
CGGCCCCAGCACCGGGCAGAAGTAGTTCGCGCACAATGTGAAATCGCTGAACAGGCTGTAATAGAACGGCAGGTCCTGCTGGAGGTAATAACCCATGCAGTTGATGCCGTTGGTGGTGAAGAACCCGTCCATCGCCCGCCGTCATACTCGGCGTGCATCGCCGACCACGAGTGCCCGATATCAGGCGTGCTCAGGCTGGTGAAATGGAACGGCGTCACCTCCCCGCCCTGACCGTCCGGCTGCGAATACCCGGCCGGCACGCCGAACCGCCCGGCGAACGGCGCGAACCCGTAGTAGTGATCGAACGACCGGTTCTCCTGGCAATCCACGATCACATGCTGGACCGGCATCCCGCCCGATCGCGCAGTCGCGGCCCGCGCGCTGGCCCGCGCGAGCAGGGAAACGGCTACCCCTGCGGCCACAGCGAGACCGGCACCCTTGAGGAACGTTCGCCGGTCCGCGCTCGCCGACCAAAAGCCGGATACGGTGTCGAGAATCCGCTTTGCTTCGCTTCCGCAAGCCATGCCGCCCTCCAGAGCTGCCCGGGTTTGACACGATCCCGGTCCGCAAGCATTTTCCCCTTGATTGACCGTCCGGTGACAAGGCGTTAACCGGAGGTTTCCGGTACCCGAACTTTCCAGCCGGCGGTGACGAGGCGAACCGCCCGGATTCCGCGAACGGCCGGCAAATGCTGGGTTAGCGTAATTCCACATCCGATGAGGCAGCGTGCCCGGGAGGAACTGCATGGTAGCGATGAAACGGCGGTACCGAAACCTGCTGACCGCGGCCGCTGCCTGTGCTGCGGCCGGCTCCGGGCTAGCCGCCCCGGCCGGCGCCGGCCCCGCCGCGGCAGCAACTGTCTCGAACTGGATAGTCAGCTCGCACGCGATCGCACTGATCGACGGCTACCTGGGCAGCACGACCTTGACTACCAACGCCTTCGACGCCTCCTCAACTGCTGAGATCGGCAAGCCCGCCATGGGCTGGGTGAGCAAGCGCACGGCGACGTATGCCTTCTACGGGCCGGTGTCGAAGTCATCGAGTTTCCTGTACGCGCTCAAGCACGGCCAGGTGCCTGAGGGCACGATCTACGTCATGCTCGACCTAGAGAGCTGGGCGCTGACGCCGCACTCGGAGCAGGTGACCCCGAAGGTCTACATGCGGGAGTTCGTCGCCACGGCCAGCGAGCACGGGTACCAGGCCATCCTCGCGCCGTCGATCGATCTCACGAATGGAATGACCTGCAACAAGACGACCGATCCCGCGTGGAAGAACTACCTTGTCAATTGCTCGGTTCCCACGATCGTGGCCCAGGCGAAACCCGCCGTCTACGAGATCCAGTCCCAGCGGTTCGAAGCCAACACCAGCGCCTCTTCGAACTGCGGCTGCTTCGCGTGGTTCGTCAGCCAGTCTGCCGCGCAGTCACGCGGCACGGTCGAGGGCCTTGACGTGGGTGCTGGCCTGTCCACGAATCCCAGCGGGCACGCCAGCACCGGACAGACGCTGTACACCGACACGCATAATACCAGCGGGTCTGTCAACGGCTACTGGCTAAACGTGCCCGAGCAGAGCACGACCTGCCCGAACTGCGTGCCCGGCGGGGCTCCCCAAATCGCGGTCAGTTACCTGGAACTGCTCGGCTACTCGCCCTGACCCTTGACGCCGACCACAGCCAGAAACGAATGTGGAGCGCTGATAGCTCGACCAACCGGAGGAGCGCGAGATGGAGGATTACGGCGCCGAGGATCATCCAGAGCTGCTGCACACGGTGCTCGACACCACCGATGTTCGATCGCTGGCCGAGTTCTACCGACAGTTGCTCGGGCTGGTCTACCGTCCCGGCGACGACCCGCCTCCCGCAGGCACGAGCGACGATGCCGACTGGCTGGTCCGCACAGACTCCGCCGGAGCCCGCAAGCTGGCTTTCCAGCACGTCGACGAACTACCCCGCACCACCTAGCCGCGCCAGGACGTGCCGCAGCAGCTCCACCTGGACATGACCGTTCCCGATCGCGCGGCGCTGGACCGGCAACGTGACCGGGCCGTCGCCCTCGGCGCTGAGCTGCGGCTGGACCGCACGCACGACCCCCACGAGCCGCTGTACGCACCGGCAGACCCAGCCGGACACATCTTCTGCATCTTTGTCAGGCAGCGGCAATGATCCAGCGGCCCCTTCGTCCCGTAACCTCGCCTGCAGCGGCCGACATTGATGTGCCCTCGAGCGACACTCTTCTGCAGAACCTGACGACCAGGGGACTGATGGCATCACCGAACGCCTCCACCCGGCCGACCATCATCGCCGAGCAGGGATAGCGCCGCCGGAAACGGAACCGGCAGTGCCCTATCAGCAGCCCGGCCGGTGCCCGGGCGACAAGCCGATGACCTGAGACTAGGCGCGGGTCAGATCACCGAACGGCAACCGTCCGCTTGCTCTAAATGAGACTAAAACGACGCCTTCGCCGCGGGCGTGCGCTGGCCCGACGAGCGTTGATTTAGGTTCGCCGTGGACCTGGGTGAGCCGCATTGCGGCGGCTGCGCTCATGGACGCTTCAGGAACCTCAAATAGAACGCCGCGAACACCAGGACAATTCCGAGGTTTACTGTCAGCCGCTCCCAGAACTGGTTCCTGAAGAACAGGAGGTCCACGCCGACCACGACCGCTACCAGCGCGAGCACGTAAAGCGCGACGGCTGCTTGTCTGCCCATCGTTTCTTCCTACTATGTGCGACGGAGTGGAGCAAGAGCAGCGCTGGTTTCAGTGAAACGCTAGCCGAGATCCCTACGCTGTACGCGTGCTCGATGCGCTAGGCGGCTCGGCTGGTATACCGGGCCCATATGGAGGTGGCTGCGCGGCGCATAAGCGCGTCGACCTGTTCCCGGCGCTTCTGTGCACCTCGAACGTAAGGAGCGGCATCGTGGCCTTCATCCTTCCGCAGCGGTCGAGGATCTGCCCCTGAGGCCGAGATCGCGGACTCTACGGCTGCGCCAACATCCAAGACGTTCGGACTCAGCACCAGCGACTCCCCTGGGCGAGAATGGTTAACGTCGCGCAGACCGCGTCCGGACCGCTGGGTCCCCCGATACGACGTGGCAGGCAACGTGGCAGCTTCGTGCCTAGCTCCACTTGATCCTTTACGGATCAGCCTCAGTTGATCCTTCACACGCCCTAGATGAAGTTGTCACCGGCCGGGTTCAGGGTGCTGCGCCCAGGTCAGATGCACTTGCGCGAAGGTTCCGTCGTCGACACTGAGATGCGTGCCACGTCGTGATCCACAAGTTGCTGATCTGGCTCTCGGTCATTTCGGAGTCCAGCATCGTCTTGATCTCGGTGGCCAGCTCGCGGATAGCATCTGGCGGCTCGTCGGCGATGTAGCTGCCGATGACGCGTGCAGCTGTCGATGTCTCCAGGTCGTATTCCTGGTGGAAGTAGGTCTGTGCAAGGTAGGCGAGCTGCGGAAAGTCAGTCATCCGATAATGCCTGCCTTGGTCGCGTAGGCCTTTGTGGCGGTGGATCTCGCGCGTGCCGCGTCCGATGAGCATCGTGGTCATGAACTGGGTCTGGGCGAACTCGCCGACCTCGGGCAACGAGCGCCTTGTGCTGCTGGTGCTCGCGGACGTGTGCTCGCGCGACGACGGCACCGACTGCTGGCCGTCGGCGGCCACCATCGCCCGGAAGGCCAACATCTCCGACCGCTCGGTCCGCCGGGTGATCGCCCGGCTGGACGCCGACGGCCAGATGGAAGTGCACCACGGCGGCGGGCGGGCCGGGTCGACGAATTCCTACACCGTCGTCATGGTTATCCACAGCCCCGGACAGAATGTCACCCCTGACAGTGTCCACCAGTGAACCACCAGGGAACCGCCGCCACGCGCGCGATCGGAGCGCACGCTTGCCATCCGGCCGCCGCGGATGGCGAGGCGGAGGATGCGGAGTTCTTCGACCGGCTTGCCGGCATGAGCCCGCGGTGACTGCTTACCAGGGCCCAGCGCCGCCGACTTGTCCCGGCCGTCGCCGACGCCCTGGCGGCCGGGTGGACTCCGGCCGACCTGGCAGAGCATGTCGGCGCAAACACCGCAGGGGTCCGCAACGCCGCTGCGGTGCTCGCCGCCCGGCTGTCCCAGCCCGAGCTACCTGTCCTGCGAACCGCTGCTCGCACCGCTAGGTGACGTGGACCTGGCGGGGATCGGTGGGTCATCGCGGGAGGCGAGAGCGGCCGTGCTTTCCGCCCGGTCGGCGCTGGCTGGGTCCGCGAGCTGCGCGACGTGTGCGGGAGGCAGTCGGTGCCGTTCTTCTTCAAGCAGTGGGGCGGGCCCACCCGGAAGTCGCGATCGCCGACCTGATCCAGTGGGTTCATCACACTCGCCAGCCGCTAACCTCGGCACAACCGGCTCGCTGAGCGCTCAATCAAGTGGGGAATTTTCAGCGATCGACACCGGGGATTTCCAAGATCGCCGGCATTGCGGCAGATAGACGCCGAGGTTGGTCAGGGAGGTGACAAGGTCGGGGTTGTGCCGGTCCGGGCTGGCGGCGGCCAGCTCTCGGTAGGCCGCGACGGCTTCCTCGGTGACCGGCAGCGCGTCGGCCGGGGCGGCCCAGCTCCGAGAACCGGACGCCGAGTGCCTCGGGGCCGTGCTGTTGAACCCCGCATCATCGACCGCCAGCCCGCAGGCCACCTTCCACCGCCGGATCGCCTCGGCGGTCTCCCGGTCCGAATAGTCGTGCAGCGCCAGCACCGCCGCCATCCGGGTGGCCGCCAGCGACGGCCGGCCGCACCCCGGCGGGGCGAACAGGTCCGCGTAGTCGGCGTCTGGGAACACCTCGGCGCGGTGCGCGGCCAGGAACGCGAACATGCTGCCGGCGGGGACCAGGTGACCGGTCAGCATCTCCGCGTCCGTAAACGGCCTGTCCATCCGCTCGAAACCCTGCATGAGAAAATTATCCCAGATTCTCGAACAGGATGCCGGCAAACATGCAGCGACCTGTGACCCCCTTTTCAGCAGGCTCCTAGCAGCACATTCCTTGGCGTCAGGTCACGATGCACCAGGCCGCAGGAATGAATTGCTGTCAGCGCCTCCATTAGGCCAGCCGCCAGCTGCCACGCGGCTACCTCGGGCCAGCGGCCCATGCAACCGGACCTCCTCCACCAGCGACGGGCCCGCCACGAGCGACGTCGCCAGCCACGGCGGGACATCGTCTTCGCCAGCATCGAGCACTGCAGCGGTGTAGGCGCCACTGACCAAGCGGGCTGCGGCGACCTCGCGCCGGAACCGAGCGCAAAGGGCGGCGTCACGGGCGAGTTCGGGGTGAACCACCTTTACCGCCACCGCCCGGCTTCCAGGCGAGAATCCCAAGAAGACCTTCCCCATGCCGCCCGACCCGAGCCTGGCACTCAGCCGATACGGCCCGATCTGCCTCGGGTCATGATCCCTGAGCGGCTCCATCACGAATCCATCTTGCACGCAACGTATGGGTGGAAGCACTTGCCCTTCGGGATTCGGCCACCTCTTCTGAGTCTCTGTGCCCTCGCCTTGTGCGTGGTCTGGTTTATGGGCAGAAGGACCGTGAGCTGGGCGAGGTTATCGAGGACGCCGACCTGGGGGCCCGGCTGATCATCCAGACCGCGCTGGAAGCCGAGGTGGATGCGTCCCTGTGCCGGGCCCGCTACCAGCACTCGGCTGGCGTGGAGGATGCAAGGCCGGGGATGCGTAATAGCTACGGCCCGGCAAAGGTCAAGACCACCGCCAGGCCGGTCACGATCCAGCGGCCGAAGCTGCGGGCACGACCGCGGCGTTCGCGTCGAAGCTGTTCGGCTCGACGGTCACCAAGTCCAGTGCGCTGGAGTCGCTGGTGATCGCCGGGTTCGTACACGGCATGTCAGTCCGGGATGTGGAGAGCACGCTCACTGATGCCCTCGGCGCCGAGGCGGCCCTCTCGAAGTCGACGGTGTCGCGGTCTGCCAGGTGATCGGCGAGCAGTTCGAGGCGTGGCGGACCCGGCCGCTGGACAGCGCGGCGCTGGATTATCTGTTCCTGGACGCCTCGATGTTCAAGATGCACCCCGGTGCCCGCGCGGAGCCCGCGAGGGCATCGACACCGTCGGCAAGCCGGTGTTCGTCGCGCTGGCCCGGCCCGGGCGGGTCAGAATCCACAGACGCGTGGGTGACTTCCTTGATGAGCTCACCGGGGAGGCCGAGCGCTGGTTCTCCCGCCGGACGCCCGCTCGCGGAATCGCTGCGGCGCGGGGCGAACTGGAGCGCAGGATTCTGCTCGCAGGCAAAGTGGTTGACACTGCGGCATGCGAGCTGCGGTCAGCTGGGACCATTGAGTACATCCGGGACTTCATCCGGCCGCTGGATCCGGTTGGCGCCGATCCGCTCGTCCGGGAGTACGTCGAGGCGACTGTTAGACGCACCGATGCCATGACACCCCGGTCACCGAAGCGCGACACAGTATCGGAAGCTGGCTGATCGTGCCTGCCGAACTGAAGGCATCACTGTCCAGGGCCAAGATAGCCAAGATTTACCAGGAGCTGATCAGGGTTATTCACAGGCCGCCTGGTCCTTCTTCGACAAGGGCGAGCCCGCATCCGAGGAACGGGTCGCCGGCCAGGCCCGCAAGATCCTGCACGGCAACGCCCCCCAGGTCACGGCCGGGATCCGCCGCCGCGCCACCACCTGCGGCTACTCCGGCCCCGAGCGGGCCGGCGCCGGCGAGTGCGCCCGCTACCTCGACAACAAGCAGGACTACCTGGACTACGCCACCGCGCTGGCGAAAGGCTGGCCCATCGCCACCGGGATCATAGAAGGAGCGTGCAGGCACATCGTGAAAGACAGAATGGACATAACGGGCGCGAGATGGGGCCTTGAAGGCGCCGAGGCCGTCCTGAAGCTCCGTGCCCTCATCGCCACCGGCGACTTCGAGGACTACTGGCGCTTCCACCTCCGCCGCGAGCACGAACGCATCCACCACGCGAAATACCGCGAGACCTATGCCCTCGCAGCGTAACCAGCTCACCTCAAAAGAGCCGCACCCTTTTGATAGTGCCCGCACGTCGAAATAGATGAACCGGACGTTGCAGATGAACCGGATGCTCCGCAGGATGTCAGCAGCGGCAGCAGGCCGATCGGCGCCAACAGGGCGATGACGCTTCTGATCGCAAACCTTGAAAAGGATTCACCCGAGGAGGCTTTAATGCGCGATCTCATAGTTGATCTACGAGTTTGATGGAGGCCCTTGGGTCCTGATGCTGAAGGTTCCTCTCCAGTTCATTTAGAAAGTACTCCAGTTCTCCGACCTCATCAATTTTGCCAGAATGGAGCTGCGCATAAGCGAGAATGATTCTATAATCATACCCATCTGCCCCGCTCCCTAGCGCTAGCTGCCAACTTGATGAACCTACATATTCCTTACCGGTCTTCTTGTTAGTGTTCACCATGCCATAAGCAATAACCTCTACTCCTTTTCTTGTCATCATCATTGGCTTCATCGGAAAGCGCACGAGTCGGGCCTTCTTGACCGGAAACTCTTGGCATGTCTGAACCGCAGCAGCCTGTACCTTGCCGATATCCAGACTTGTAGAGACTCCGAACCCCCCATGATTGATTGCCTTGGTTAGCCGGGTCTTTCCGTACCAGGCTGTCTTAGGATTGCCGAAGCTGACGCTCATTGGCCTTCGATTCTGTCCTTTCTCTTCCGCTCCTCAAACAGGAGTTTGCGCTCTGCGGCTTCCTTCCTCCATCGCGGCCCATAGATCAGTCCTATTACGCCAGCGATAGCCAGCAGAATAAGGAAAACCCAGAGCGGTGCAACGATCACGCCTTCCCCCCAAACCCGGGACCTCGCGCACGGCGAGTGGTGCTGCCTAATCGCGGTCAAGCCACCTTTTCATAGTTTAGCACCTAATCATAGTCTAGCCTGCATCTTTCTTAATAATGGGTGGATGGTTAGAGGCTGCGGCCGGACGGCCGTTGTGGCGCCGTGTTCGGGTTCTGGCTGTGCCTGGCGGCCCGGCTGTCTGCGCCGGGTGAGCTCAGGCGGGCTGCATCTCGGCGGATGCACGCTCACGAGCCTGTCGCCGCCAGACGGGGCGGCGAGGTCTGTGCTGCGTTCACGATGGGTGGCACGTAACAGCCAGCCAGCGACTGCGGCCCAGCGCTCGCTGGGCCGTAGTGTTCACAAACGCGGATTTTGATCTTTCAGTGTTCAAACGGCGCGGAATTGTTCACCGGGACGCGGGCCCTACACTCGGCCGGGGCGGGGGGCCGGCCGTAGCCTGGTGCCGGTAGCGGCGGGGCTTGTCGCTGGTCAACTGTGCCTGGCCGAGGGCGGTGAGCCGGTCCAGAGCCCCGCAGGCAGCATCAAGCGGTTCGGCGAACCGCTGGCTCCGGTCTGATTCCGTCCGCCATGTGTCCGTAACCACTGCTATGCAGCGGCCCACGGTGGCCCTTCATGACACACAGCGGGACAACACCAAGATGCCTCGGGCAATCGAGAAATCCCAGGTCAGATAGCGTTTCCGCAGGTGGTGGCAGGTGTTGGGTTCGAACCAACGTAGGCTGAACCGACGGTTTTACCGGCATCTCCGATATGCAGGTTGACTGCGCATACGTCGCTGCTGCACCGGCTTCTCCGGCTATTCTCCGAAGCCATCGGCCCTGGCGGCGACGGGGCTCCAGGCCGCGTCATGAGCCCGCAAGAGCCTCGTCGATGTACGGCTGACCGCTGCTCACCGGGTTCGAGGCTGACGGTCAAGGAAGGTCAGGCCGAGCTAGGCGGTGGCCACCTTCTCCGCCAGCGACTGCGGCCCCAGCCCGGCCCGCGGCCAGTGCACCACCGGGAAGCGCCGGCAACTGACGCTAATGCCCCGGGACCTGGCCGAAGCCCAGGCCACGATCCGCGCCGCGGAGACCACGATCCCGTTCCAGGCCGGCTACGCCCGCCGCGCCGGCGTGGAGGGCACTATGCACCAGGCCACCAGCCACGGCGCAGGGCGCGCCCGCTACCGCGGCCTGCCGAAAACCCGCCTCGACCACGTGTACACGGCCACCGCCCTCAACCTGCTCCGCCTGCACGCATACTGGACCGGCAGTCCGCTGGACCGGCAGCGAACCAGCCACCTGACACGACTCGAACCCGGCCTCGCCGCATAGAACCCGAATTAACCACCAGGGTCGGCCTTGGCGAGATCGCCGTCCAGGGCGAGCAGCCGGAGCCAGGCCAGCAACGGGCTGCGATCAGGGCGGCGGCCAGCCACGCGGCGTTGACCTTGAAATCGTTGGAGGGAACCGGCCGATGCCGCAGTCCTTCCCGGTGCGGTGATGCCGTCCTCGACCCTGGCGTGCAGGCGACGGGCGGCGTCGATGTAGGCGGCCTGGCCGCGCCAGCCGCACCTCCGCCCGGGCAGGTTTGGTGACCCACAGGGTGTACCGCCTGCCTACGATCCCGACATTCCCTAGCTGGCTGTCTGCCACGATCAGGTAATTCCCTACCCCCTCGATCAGCGTTTTCCCTAGGCGCCGTCGGTGCGCGGAGGGATTCCGCTCCTGGTCCTTGAGCTGAGTGTTTCTTTCGTCCGCTTCTGGACGGAGGACCAAGATGGCGAGGAGGACGTTCACGATGGTCGATGTCTACAGAGATCCTGGAGCACTGGTACGCGGGCCGACCGAAGGTGGAGGTCGCGCGCAGCCTGGGAGTAGATGCCAAGACTGTCCGCCGGATTGTGGCCGCGGCAGAGGCGGCCGGGACGGTGCCGAGCGACCCGCCGGTGTCAGGACGCGCCCTGCATGCTCGGCCAGCAGTGCCATCTCGTAGGCCACTACGCCCATGTCGCAGTCAGCGGGGGACCGACCCGGACACCGGGCAGCGCAAGCGTTCTCCTCGGCGATCCTGCCAGCCTGGGTGCGCAAGACCCCGAAGGTCACCGAGGTGCTGCCGCTGCTGTACCTGCACGGCCTGTCGTCGGGGGACTTCGTGCTGGCGCTGGGCCAGTTCCTCGGCTCGTCAGTGGGCCTGTCGGGCCCGGTGATCACCCGGCTGACCGAACAGTGGCAGGCCGAGCAGCGCGCGTTCGCCGCCCTCGCCCAGCTCACCGGGCCACTCGCAGCCAGGCTGGTCGGCCGGGCGGGAGCCCCTGATCACCTTCGTGACCCTGGGCGAGCTAGCTGACCAAGACCGAGACCCGTGACTGAGACGCCCACCGCATGGAGCCAGCGAGCTGGCTGCCTGGCATGCCTGTGCCGCCTATCACTGCCGCCCGCTACACTGGATTACGTGAAGCACGCAGTTTCGTGAGGTGACGACGATGGCTAACCAGAACATCACCCTGTCCCTGCCCGAGGAGGACCTACGGGAAGCGCGAGTGCTAGCCGCGCGGCGCGGCACCTCCGTTTCGCAGTTGCTGGCCCGCATGCTCAGGGAAACCGTGGAGCGGGAGACAGGTTACGACACTGCCAAGAACCACAGCCTGGCCGTGCTGCGCGAGGGCATAGACCTGGGCACGGGCGGTCGCATGACCTGGTCTCGGGACGATCTGCATGAGCGGTGACCGCAAGTTCGTCGACACCAACGTCTTCGTCTACGCCCACGACGTGACGGCCGGGGACAAGCGCGACCGGGCCCGTGCGCTCCTTGAGGAGCTATGGGACACCCGGGAAGGCTGCCTCAGCGTTCAGGTGCTGCAAGAGTTCTTCGTCACCACAACGCGCAAGATCCCCAAGCCACTTGACGCATCCGCGTCGGCCCAGATCATCAATGACCTGGGCAGCTGGCATGTACACGCTCCGACCGCTCCCGACGTGCTCGCAGCCATCGATATCCACCGGCGAACCGGAGCATCGTTCTGGGACGCGATGATCCTCCGCAGCGCGCAAGAACTCGGGTGCCCGACTCTGTACTCAGAGGACCTTAACGCTGACCAGGCCTACGCGGGAGTCCGGGTCAGCAATCCCTTCCGAGACTGACGCAGCCGACCGCAACGCCTCAGACGAAGGCCAATGCCCAGCAGGAAGCCCGCAGAGCAACGCGGCCGGTATCCTGTGGTTGCCGAAAACCCCGTACAGGCAGGTCATCAGGGTGCTGCCGACTTGCAGCAAGGCATACCGGTCGTCGATGATCGCGTCTCGTGTGCCTGCGCTTCGTGTTCCTTCTCGCCGTCCAGATACCCGTTTGGCTGAGGCTGTCCAGGCGTCCGTCGGCGTGGAAGGACGCCGAGATCCTTCTGCTGCGCCACTAGCTGGCGGTCCTACAGCGGCAGACGGCGGCGCGGCCGAGGCTGACGTGGACCGACCGGGCGCTGTTCGCCGCACTGCTCACACTCATCCCGCGCTCACGCCACGGCGCGCTGCACTCGTTCATCACCCCCGGCACGATCCTGCGCTGGCACCGCGATATCGTCCGCCGCCGCTGGGCCGCCAAATCCGAACCGAAAAGGCCAGGGCGACCACCGACCCACCGCCACATCGTCCGCCTGGTGTTGCGCATGGCGGCCGACAACGAGCATTGGGGGTATCGGCGGATCGCTGGCGAGCTGGCCGGGCTCGGCATCGCCGTCGCACCGTCGACGGTCTGGGGGACCTTGAAGAGACATGGCATCGACCCCGCGCCCCGGCGTGCTGGCCCGGATTGGGCGCAGTTCCTGCGCTCCCAGGCCGAGGTGATCTTGGTCCTGGACCTGTTCACCGTCGACCTGCTGGACGGCACGAAGGCCTACGTGCTGGCCGCGATCGAACACGCCACCCGCCGGATCCGGATCCTGGGCGCCACCGCCCATCCCGGCGGCCAGTGGATCATGCAGCAGGCCCGGAACCTGTGCATGGACCTCGATCAGGCCGGCGCAACGTCAAGATCGTGCTGCACGACCGCGACGCCACCTTCCACGAAGGCTTCGACGCGGTATTCACCGTGGCCGGCCTGCGGATCGTGCGCAGCGGCGTCCGGATGCCCCGCATGAACTCGATCATGGAGCGGTGGATCGGCGGATGCCGCCGCGAGCTTCTCGACCGCACCCTCATCTGGAACCTGCCCCACCTCCGCAGGATCCTGGCCGCCTGCGAGCGTCACCACAACGACCACCGGGCTCATATGGCCCTGTCCAGCGCCGCTCCGCTCAAACCGCTTCCAGCCGAGGTAACCCACCCCGATCCACGAGTACCAGCACGCCGCTTGACCAGTGAGAACGACGTTTTCGGCAAGGACAAGCCGTGAGCGGGCAGTTCGTGCACTATTCGCGGTGTTCGGCCGCACGGTGAGTCACGCGGCTCGCGGCCTGGGTTTGCGCGTGCCGATGATCCCGGT
>Ga0307373_10012174_pt1 | contig 12291 bp, 4 predicted proteins | sample OX2MG_FD_202534 | JGI IMG/M metagenome (GOLD analysis project Ga0307373, IMG submission 202534) | Soil microbial communities from Risofladan, Vaasa, Finland - OX-2 | ecosystem: Environmental > Terrestrial > Soil > Coastal area > Acid sulfate soil | place: Finland: Risofladan, Vaasa | collected...
GCCAGTCCTTGGTAACGCTGTTCCATTCGCCGCCGGTATAGCGAGCCGGCTTGGAAACGCGCGAGAGCAACTGTTCGATGGATGCGGTCATCGGTCCTCCTGGGGCGGCGGGGCAGCAATCACGCTGCCGGGCCAAGGATCCATGATAGGCGACGGGGGCAAACGCGCGAAGCCGCTTCTTCCTCGCAGCCGTGGGCGTGGCTCCTCACGCGTGGAACGCCCGGCGCCAAAGCCCCCAACCCATGGTCCCGTCCTGCCCCGTTTCCGGCTCTCATGCTACGTTCCGTTCGTGAACGTTGATGCCGTCATCGTGGCTGCGGGCTCCTCAACCCGCTTCGGAAGCGAAGACAAACTTTTCGCCGACCTCTGCGGCAAGCCGGTCCTGGCCTGGTCGCTGACCGCCTACGAAGCCGCACCGAGCATCGCCAGCATCGTCGTGGTGGCCGCGGGCGCAAACGCCGAGCGCATACGGGCACTGGCAGCCGCCTGGGCGCCATCGAAGTTCGCAGGCGTGGCCCCGGGTGGCGCAAGGCGCCGAGACTCGGTCGAAGCTGGCCTTCGAATCTGCCGAACACGTTATGTCGCCATCCACGACGGCGCCCGACCTCTAACTACATCCGAAATCATCGAACGCTGCATTGCAGCCGCTGGAGGCGGTGCGGCGGGCGAGAGTCGCGCCGGCGCAATCACGGCCGTGCCCGTCACCGACACCGTCAAGGAGGCTGCCGCAAGGACCGTCACGGGACACCCGGACCGCGCCCGCCTCTGGGCCGCCCAAACGCCGCAGGTCGTCCTGCGCCAGGCGTGGCTCGATGCCGCCGCTATGTCGGACAACGACGAAACCGATGACGCTGCCATGCTGAGCCGCCTCGGCCTCGAGTGTGCGATCGTCGAGGGCAGCCCCGACAACCTCAAGATCACCCGGCCCTTCGACCTCGAAGTCGCCCGCCTGATCATCCAGGGCCGCCGCGACTCTGGCGATCTGCCATGACGATCCGCGTGGGCATGGGCGAAGACCTGCACCGCGTCGATGACAGCCGCACGCTGGTGATTGGCGGCGTCATCATCGAAGAAGGGCCAGGGCTGAGTGGCCACAGTGACGCTGATGTGCTGCTCCACGCCATCACCGACGCCGTGCTGGGGGCTGCTGCCCTTGGCGACATCGGGCACTACTTCCCGCCCGGCGACCCGCGCTACGCCCACGCCGACAGCGCCGACTTCCTCCGCGTCGCGCTCCGCCTCGCACGGGAGGCGGGCTGGGAAGTTGGGAACATCGATTCCACGGTCCACGCCGAGCGCCCAAAACTGGCCCCCTACATCGAACACATCCGCGAGCGGATCGCCGAGATTGCGGGGATCGAAACGGGCCAGGTAGCGGTCAAGGCGAAGACGGGCGAAGGGCTAGATGCAGTCGGCCGCGGTGAAGCGATGGCCGCGCGGGCCGTCGTGGTGCTCGAATCGCGGGAGTAGCGCAGCAAATCACGCGTCCCCATTCGAACAAAGAAAACAGGCCCTCATTGCTGGGGGCCCGCTTTGATGAGAGGTACTGAGGACTACTGGCCCGCGCCGGCGCCGCCGATGATCGGGTCCTCTTCCTCTTCGATGGGAAGGGCGCCGAATTCGTCGTCGTCGAGCACCGCGGTCGCGATGCCGCGGCCCGAATAGGCCCCGGCTTCGCTTTCCGCCAGCCGCCGTTCCAGCTCCGCTTCCTCTTCGAGAAGTAGCGATTCAGGCACGTCGAGCTCGGCGTAGTGTTCGCGCTTCGGCACTTCGATCTCGCTGCGGGCGGGAATCAACTTGCCGATGATGACGTTCTCCTTGAGGCCCGAGAGGCGGTCCACCATGCCATCGATGGCGGCGTTGGTGAGCACCCGCGTGGTCTCCTGGAAGGAGGCTGCAGCCAGCCACGAGTGGGTGTTCAACGAGGCCTTGGTCACGCCCAAGAGCACTGGCTGTGCCGTGGCCGGTTCGCCGCCCTCGGCGATAACCTTGTTGTTCGTCTCTTCGAACTCGCGGCGGTCTACGAGGTCGCCGGGGAGCAGGCCTGTGTCGCCGGGATGGTCAACCTTCACGCGCCGCAACATCTGGCGAGTGATCACCTCGATGTGCTTGTCGTTGATGTTTACACCCTGCGACTTGTAGACCTTCTGGACCTCGTCGACCATGTACTTTCGCACGGCGTCGCGGCCCTGGATGCTGAGCACGTGCTGCGGGTTGCGAGCGCCCTCCGTGAGTTGGTCGCCAGCGTTCACCGTATCGCCGTTTTCGACGAGCAGGCGGGACGCTGCCGGGATGGGGTACTCACGCTCTTCGCGCTCTTCGTACACCACCTGAAGCTTGTTCTTTCCCGAGAAGTGCACGATCCCGGAGATGCGCGAGACGATCGCCTCGCCCGGGATAGCCACCGCAGCCTTGTCGGCCTTGGCGGCCTTCCCCTCGGGACCGGTGGCCAGCACTCCGCCGGAGACGACGCGCGCGCCATCTTCCACGAGGAGCTTGCCCTTGGCCGGCACTTCGTACTCTTCCACGAGCGTGTCCACGTTCGTGACGCGCACGATGCGCCGTTCGTTCTCCTGAATGATCTCCACGATGCCATCGGTTTCGCTGATGATCGCTTCGCCCTTTGGAGCGCGTGCTTCGAACAGCTCTTCGACACGGGGAAGACCGCTGGTGATGTCCGCTGCGCTGGCAACGCCACCGGTATGGAACGTGCGCATCGTGAGCTGCGTGCCTGGCTCGCCGATCGACTGTGCGGCGATGATGCCGACCGCCGTCCGAAGCTTGACCAGGTGCCCGCGGCCGAGGTCACGGCCGTAGCAGAGGGCGCATATGCCCCGCTCCGCTTCGCACGACATCGGCGTGCGGACGAGCACGCGCTGGATGAGGAATTCGTCGATCTTGGCGGCGGCGTCCTCGTCGATCTCCTGGTTGGCATCGACGATGACCTCGCCGGTGTCCTCGTTGACGACAGCCATCGCGGTATAGCGGCCGACGATACGGTTGGCCATGCTTTCGAGGGCGTTCTGGCCTTCCTCACGCTCGATCCACAGCCCCGCGGTCGTGCCGCAGTCGTCTTCGAGGATGATGACGTCCTGTGCCACGTCGATGAGGCGGCGGGTCAGGTAGCCGGAGTCGGCCGTTCGAAGCGCGGTGTCGGCGAGTCCCTTACGGGCGCCGTGGGTGGAGATGAAGTACTCGAGCACGGTCAGCCCCTCACGGAACGACCCGCGAATCGGCAGCTCGATGACCTTACCGTTCGGGTCCGCCATCAGGCCACGCATGCCGGCCATCTGGCGAATCTGGGTGATGTTGCCCTTGGTGCCCGAGCTTGCCATGTAGTTGAGCGAGCCGTATTCCGGCATACGCTTCTGGATGGCCTTCTCGACCTCTTTGGTCGTCTCACTCCAGATGTCAACCGTGCTCTGGTAGCGCTCATCCTCGGTGATGAGGCCCATCTGGAACTGGTCCACAAGCTCCTTGACCTTGATGTCGGCCTTTCGCAGAAGCTCTGGCTTCTCCTTTGGCACCTGGATCTCGTGGATGGCGATCGTGATTCCGCTGCGCGTTGCGTTACGGAACCCGATGTTCTTGATGCGGTCCACGACTTCGGCGGTCGCCTCGCCACCGAGCGTGCGGTAACACAGCGCGACAACCTTGCGCAGCGCCGGGCGGTCCATCCCCTGGTTCTGGAACGGAATGCCCTCGGGCAGCACATCACTGAACTGGATGCGACCGACGGTCGTCTCAATGGTCCGGGTTTTCGGCGCACCGTTGAGCCCGATCTCCGGCTCAACGGCGATGCCGTCCTTCCCCTGAACCGCGCGGTTGGTACGCACGCGGATGGTCGAACGAAGATCGACGTTGCCCAGTTCATAGGCAAGCTTTGCCTCCTCGAAGGAGCCAAACTGCCCGGAGACGACGTGGCCATCCTTTTCGAGGTAGACACCCTTGCCATCACGGTCTTCGTCGGTCATATAGAAGCATCCGAGGACCATGTCGAGTGACGGTGCCACAACCGGGTCGCCACTTGCGGGCGAAAGCAGGTTGTTCGTCGAAAGCAGGATCTGCTTCGCTTCCGCGACAGCCTCGCGGCTGAGCGGCACGTGCACGGCCATCTGGTCGCCATCGAAGTCGGCGTTGAATGCCGAACAAACGAGTGGGTGGAGCTGGATCGCCGAACCTTCGATGAGCACCGGTTGGAACGCCTGGATGCCCAGGCGGTGGAGCGTGGGCGCGCGGTTGAGCAGCACCGGACGGTCACGGATGACTTCGTCCAGTACGTCCCACACTTCCGGGCGGGCGCGCTCGACGATGCGCTTGGCACTCTTGATGTTGTGCGCCAGGCCCTTTGCCACGAGCGAATGCATCACAAACGGCTTGAACAGTTCGAGCGCCATCTTCTTCGGCAGCCCGCACTGGTTCAGCTTGAGTTCCGGCCCGACGACGATGACCGAACGGCCGGAATAGTCGACCCGCTTGCCCAGCAGGTTCTGGCGGAACCGGCCCTGCTTGCCCTTGAGCATGTCGCTCAGGCTCTTCAGCTTGTGGTTGCCGCTACCGCTGACGGCGCGGCCGCGGCGGCCGTTGTCGATAAGGCTATCGACGGCTTCCTGCAGCATCCGCTTTTCGTTGCGGATGATGATCTCGGGCGCGCCTAGATCCAGCAGCCGCTTGAGGCGGTTGTTGCGGTTGATGACGCGACGGTACAGGTCATTCAAGTCGCTGGTGGCGAAGCGGCCGCCATCCAGCTGCACCATCGGGCGCAGGTCTGGCGGGAGCACCGGCAGTACCTGGAAGACCATCCACTCGGGCTTGTTCCCCGAATCCTTGAGCGATTCCACGACGTTCAGCCGCTTCGTGGCCTTCTTGCGGCGCATGCCGCTGGCGGTCACGATTTCGCCCTTCAGCTTCTGCCGCATCGCATCCAGATCCACCCTGCCGAGCACTTCGAGCACTGCTTCAGCGCCCATGCCAGCCTTGAAGACATGGCCAAAGAGGTCCGAAAGCTCGCGGTAGCGGCTCTCGGTCAGGAGCACGACACGGTCGTCTCGAATTGGGTCCGCGAGCTCTTCAAGGTCACGCAGGCGTTCCTTGTACTGCTCTTCCACCTCGTCGCGGATGCCCTTCTCCTTTTGCTGCAGCGGATGCAGTTCATCGAAGAGCGCGGCCTTGGCATCGTCCAGGGCGGAATCGGCAATGAGCCCTTCCGCGTCCTTCATCTTCTCCGTCTCCTTGTCGAAGGCGATGAGCTTCTTGTCGCCTTCGCGGCCGACGCGCGTGATCGCGGCCTGCGTGACCTTCACGCCGGCTTCGAGGATCGCATCGCCGAGGAGCGTGATCTCCGTTTCGAGGTTCGTGCCCCGGGCCGCTTCGGCAGCTTCCGAAGCACGCTGCGCCGCAGCGGCGAGAGCGTCACGCGAGATCTGGCGGTCAGCCTGGATCTCGGCTCGTCTTTCGTCGACCTTAACCTGCAGTTCGTCGTTCGCACGCTCCAGCTCCTCTTCGAGCTTTTCGCGGCGCGGACGAACGTCGGCGACGCGCTCTTCGAGCACACTCAGCATCTCCGTGCGAAGGCGTTCGAGTTCGCGATTGCGCGCGTCCTCGTCGACTTCCGTGATCATGTACTGGGCGAAGTACAGCACGCGCTCGAGATTGCGGGGCGACATATCGAGCAGCAGCCCGAGCTTGCTCGGGGTGCCCTTCACGAACCAGATGTGACTGACCGGGCTGGCCAGTTCGATGTGCCCCATGCGTTCGCGGCGCACCTTCGCGCGGGCAACTTCCACGCCACACTTGTCGCAGATTATGCCCTTATAGCGGACGCGCTTGTACTTCCCGCAATAGCACTCGAAGTCCTTCGTTGGGCCAAAGATCTTCTCGCAGAAAAGGCCATCCTTTTCTGGCTTCAACGTGCGGTAGTTGATGGTCTCTGGCTTCGTCACCTCACCGTACGACCAGGAGCGGATCTGCTCCGGGCTGGCGAGTGCAATCTTTACCTGGTTAAAATCGTTAACTTCGAGCATTAAAGTACTGTTCCTCCGCCTCAAACCCCGAGAGGTTGATGCCAAGCTCCGGCACATCGGCCGAAGTATCGTCGACGAATGAGACGTTGCCGCCCTCGTCGTTCGATACCTCAACCGAGAGTCCGAGGCTTTGTAGCTCCTTGACGAGCACCTTGAAGGATTCCGGCACGCCCGGTTCGAGCACGTCTTCACCCTTCACGATCGCTTCGTACGTCTTGACGCGGCCGACAATGTCGTCCGACTTCACCGTGAGCAGTTCCTGGAGGATGTGCGCGGCGCCATAGGCTTCAAGCGCCCACACTTCCATTTCGCCGAAGCGCTGGCCACCGAACTGCGCCTTGCCACCCAGCGGCTGCTGCGTGATGAGCGAGTACGGGCCCGTGCTGCGAGCATGGATCTTGTCTTCCACGAGGTGGATGAGCTTCAACATGTAGATGTAGCCCACCGTCAGTGGCTGGTCGAACGGTTCACCCGAGCGGCCGTCGTGGAGGATCATCTTGCCGAACAGTGGCGGCGCGACACGCGTCTCCACGTAAACCTTCTGGGCCTTCGCTTCGAGGTCTTCGATCGAGAGCGCGGACCGTTTGAAATTCGAGGTCACGCCCTTTTGGGCGGCTTCCGCCAGCCAGATTTCGAGGCAGGCACGTTTTGCGGCGCCCGGCGTGCGTGATGTGAACACCGGGCCAGCGTCGTAGCCCTTCTCTTCGAGCCAGGCAATCGCTCGCGACTCATCGAAGGCGTGGTCGCGTGCGTCCACCCAGTGGAAGGCGCCCGATTCCTGCGCCATCCATGCACGCGCAAGCGCGTCATCGATTTGCAGGTCACTTGCGCCATCGAACACCGGGCTCAGCGCGCGAAAACCGAGCACATTGGCGGCCCAGCCGAGGTGCGTTTCCAGCACCTGCCCGATGTTCATTCGGCTTGGCACGCCGATCGGGTTGAGGATGATGTCGATAGGCGTGCCGTCTTCGAGATACGGCATGTCTTCCCGCTTCACAATGCGGCTGATGACGCCCTTGTTGCCGTGCCGCCCTGCCATCTTGTCGCCTTCAGAAAGCTTGCGCCGCTGCGCGATACTCACCCTCACGAGCTTGTTCACGCCCGCTGGCAGCGATTCGTGGTCCTCGCGGCTGAAGACGCGCACATCAATGACCTTGCCGCGTTCGCCGTGCGGGACGCGAAGGCTCGTGTCCTTCACCTCACGCGCCTTTTCGCCGAAGATGGCACGCAGCAGTTTCTCCTCCGCAGTCAGCTCGGTTTCGCCCTTGGGCGTAATCTTGCCGACGAGGATGTCGCCTTCGCGAACTTCGGCACCGATGCGGATGATGCCATCTTCGTCGAGGTCACTCAGGCTTTCCTCGCCCACGTTCGGGATGTCGCGGGTTATCTCTTCCGGCCCGAGCTTGGTGTCTCGCGCCTCAACTTCGTGCTTTTCAATGTGGATCGACGTGAACTTGTCCTCGCGGACGAGGTTCTCGTTGATGATGATGGCGTCCTCGTAGTTGTAGCCTTCCCAGCTCATGAACGCGCAAAGCACGTTCTGCCCGAGGGCGAGGTCGCCACCCTGGGTGCTGGAGCTGTCGACCAGCGGCTGGTTGGCTTCGACGCGCTGGCCGCGCATCACCAGCGGGCGCTGGTTCAGGCACGTGCCCTGGTTCGAGCGCGTGAACTTGGTCAACGGGTAGGTGACCTTGCCGGTGTCCGGGTTGTCGTAGTTGATGACGATGCGGTTACCCGTCGCCTCAACAACCTCGCCTGGCCCTTCGGCCACTTTCACGTGGCCACTGTCTACCGCGGTGCGGCGCTCCATCCCGGTCCCAACAAGCGGGATCTCCGGACGGACAAGCGGCACAGCCTGGCGCTGCATGTTCGAGCCCATGAGCGCGCGGTTGGCGTCGTCGTGCTCGAGGAACGGGATGAGCGCGGTTGCGACCGAGACCATCTGCTTCGGGGACACGTCGAGGAAGTCGATCTCCTCCGGCGTCACCATTTTGAAGTTGTCGCTTGTCCGCACTTCCACGCGTTCGTCGACGAAGTGATTCTCCTCATCGAGGTTTGCATTCGCCTGGCCGACGATGAACTTGTCTTCCATGTCCGCGGTCAGGTAGGCGATGTCGTTCGTCACCACTGGACGGATCAGGATGGAACGACCCTCTCCAGAGACCTTCTTTGCCGAATCAGCCGTGAGCGTGTCGCCCGCGTTTGCGATGACCTTCCCCTTGTCGTCAGTCATCTCCTCGCGCAGCGTCTGCCCGATGAGTCTCGGGTCGTTCGGCGAGAGCTCCTTGATGACGCGCCGATATGGCGTCTCGATGAAGCCGAACTCGTTCAGCCGCCCGTAGGTCGCAAGCGAGCCGATGAGGCCGATGTTCGGGCCTTCCGGCGTCTCGATCGGGCAGATGCGGCCGTAGTGGCTATGGTGGACGTCGCGAACATCGAACCCGGCGCGGTCGCGAGAAAGACCACCAGGCCCGAGAGCGCTGAGGCGGCGCTTGTGCGTGAGCTCGGCCAACGGGTTGGTCTGGTCCATGAATTGTGAAAGCTGGCTGCCGCCGAAGAACTCCTTCATCGCAGCCACGACGGGCCGGATGTTGATGAGCGCACTCGGCGTCGCTTCCTCAGGGTCGGTGATTGTCATGCGCTCGCGCACGACCCGTTCCATGCGGAGCAGGCCAACCCGGAATTGCTGCTGGATCAGTTCGCCGACCGCGCGCACTCGACGGTTGCCGAGGTGGTCGATGTCGTCGGCATGTCCGCGGCCATCCGTGCCGCCGAGGCCGTTATTCATGCGGATCTGCTCACGAATGATCTCGACCAGGTCTCGCTGGCGAAGCCATCGCTGGGTCACATCCTCGGCCACCGAAAGCCGCCGGTTGAGCTTGTGCCTGCCAACGCGTCCAAGGTCGTAACGCCGCGCCAGGAAGAAGAGCGTGTTCAGCAAGTTGCGTGCGTTATCGTGCGTTGGCGGGTCGCCCGGCCGGATCTTCCGGTAAAACTCAAGCAGTGCCTCGTGTTTGTTCGTGACACGTGGCTCCTTGGGCTCCTTACTGATGGTCGTGGCGATGTACTGGTAAATGTCGTGCGTGTCGACATCTTCGAACATGGCAAGCAGCCGCTCATCCGTGCCGAGTTCGTTTTCGAGTTCGCGAAGGGCAGAATCGCGCGCCTTCTCTTCGGTTGCGGCGAAGAACTTGGCGAACCGGGGGTTATCGCGGTCGCCGGGCAGCAGGCCGGGCATGTCGATGGCACGCACGAGCGTGGTCACCGTGATCTTGCGTTTGCGGTCCACCTTCACGTACAGCACAGCGCGATTCGAGGTTTCGAACTCGAGCCAGGCCCCGCGGTTGGGAATGAGTTTGGCAAAGGACAGCCGCCTGCCGCTCGCGGGGTCGGTTTCGTTGGTGTAATACACTCCGGGAGACCGGACGAGCTGGCTGACAACAACGCGTTCGGCGCCGTTAATGATGAACGTGCCCTTGTCGGTCATCAGCGGGAAGTCGCCGAAGAAGAGCCGCTGCTCCTTGATTTCCCCTGACTCCTTGATCCGCAGTTCGACATCGACGAAGAGCGGCGCCGCGAAGGTCATATCGCGTTCGCGGCACTCATCCATCGAATGCTTCGGTTCGCGGAATTCGTATTCGCCGAAGACGAGGTCCATTTTGGACCCAGTGAAGTCCTGGATCGGAGAAATCTCGCTAAGGAGCTCTCTCAAGCCCTCCCGCTTGAACCACTCGAAGCTATCGAGCTGGATCTTGATAAGGCTCGGGATATCGAGCACGTTTGGGATCTGGCCGTATGTTTGAACCTCGAGCGGGACAAAACTACCCGCTCGCACCACGTCACGCGCAGTGGTCATCCTGTGGCAACTCCTTCAGGACTATGTGGACGTATCGTGCAAAAAATGTGCTGATAGGACCGGTGGGGGGAAACGATGGGCATGGCAAGCCACATACCAAGGTAGCGCAAGCTCACTCCGACGTCAAGTCAAGCACCTTTACTCCCAGATCCGGGCACGCTCAACGCGACGCGAACCTGCCGCTACGGGAGTTTGCGCCGAGGGCCGGCCGCGAGCGACCCGGCCCTCAGCGCAATTCTTCAGCCGTCAGCCGACGGGCGCCGGCTCCTTCACTGTCTCGATCGTCAGCCCGCCATCATCGTCCGGCTTGCGGTCGACGAGGACGCGGTCGCCCGCGCCAAACGAGCCATCGAGCAGCATCTCGCTGAGCTTGTCTTCGATGTTGTCCTGGATGACGCGGCGCAAAGGCCGTGCCCCGAAGACCTGGTCGTAGCCCTTTTCGCCTAACCAGTCCTTCGCGCGTTCGGTGACCTCGATGCCGATGGCCTTCGCCGTCAGCTGCTTTTCCACCTTGCGCAGTTCCAGGTCAACAATTTGCCGGATGTCATCGCGAGAAAGCGACCGGAAGACCACTGTGCTATCGATGCGGTTCAAGAACTCAGGCTTGAAGACGTTCTTCAACTCCCCGAGCACCTTGTCCTTCATCCGCTGATAGCGGTCCTCCATTGACTTCGCCTCTTCGGCGCTAACCGAAAAGCCCAGGTTCGAATCGCGCTTGATGAGGTCCGAGCCAACGTTCGACGTCATGATGATGATCGTGTTGCGGAAGTCGACCTTGCGCCCCTTCGCGTCGGCGAGGCGGCCTTCATCGAAGATCTGGAGCAGCAGGTTGAACACCTCGGGGTGGGCTTTTTCGATTTCGTCCAAAAGGATGAGGCAGTAAGACTTGCGCCGCACCGTATCCGTCAGCTGCCCGCCGTCGTCGTACCCCACGTAGCCTGGAGGCGCCCCGACAAGCCGCGAAACCGTATGCTTTTCGCTGAATTCGCTCATGTCGAGCTTAATCATGTTGTCCTGCGAATCGAACATGAACTCCGCCAGCGCACGCGCCAACTCGGTCTTGCCGACACCCGTCGGACCGCAGAACAGAAACACACCGATCGGGCGGCGCGGGTCCTTCAGGCCAGCGCGGGCGCGCCGTACGGCACGCGCGACCGACTCGATAGCCTCGCCCTGCCCGATGACCCGGCCCTTGATCGATTCTTCCATCTTCAGCAGACGCGCACTCTCCTCGCTCGCAATGCGAGCGACGGGGATGCCAGTCCACATCGAGATGACCTCGGAGATATCCTCCTCGGTGACGACGGGGGTGGCGATGCCTTCCTCGCCTTCCTCCCATTCGCCCATCTCGCTGATCTTCTCCTGCAGCTTCACTTCGCGGTCGCGGAGTTCGGCAGCGTATTCGTACTGCTGCGCGGCGATCGCCTGCTCCTTTTCGCGGCGGAGGCTCTCCAGGCCCTTCATCGCCTCTTTGAGCGAAGGAGGAGTCGCTGCTCGCCGGATGCGGACACGGCTGGATGCTTCGTCGATAAGGTCGATTGCCTTGTCGGGGAGGAAGCGGTCGATCACATAGCGCGCGGAAAGCTCCGCCGCCGAAGTGAGCGCATCGTCGCTGATCTTGAGCTTGTGGTGCTCCTCGTACCGCGGCCGGATCCCCTTGAGGATCTCCACCGTCTCTTCGACGGAGGGCTGCTCGACGATGATCGGCTGGAAGCGGCGCTCGAGTGCGGCATCGCGTTCGATGTGCTTCCGGTACTCGTCCAACGTGGTTGCGCCGATGCACTGGAGCTCCCCGCGCGCCAGCGACGGCTTCAGGATGTTTGCGGCATCCACCGCCCCCTCGGCCGCGCCCGCGCCAACGAGCATGTGCAGTTCATCGATGAAGAGGATGCAGTTGCCAGCACCCTTGATCTCCTCGATCACTTTCTTGAGGCGCTCTTCGAACTCGCCGCGATACTTCGTCCCGGCCACCAGCGACCCGATGTCCAGGGTCAGCAAGCGCTTCCCCTGGAGCGTGTCGGGCACGTCGCCCGACACAATCCGTTGAGCAAGGAGCTCTGCGATGGCAGTCTTGCCAACGCCCGGTTCACCGATGAGCACCGGGTTGTTCTTGGTCCGCCTGGAAAGGATCTGGACGACGCGCTCGAGTTCGTTCGAACGGCCGATAACGGGGTCCAACTGGTTGTTGCGAGCGGCCTGCGTGAGGTCAATGCCGAGCTGGTCCACCGTGGGAGTGCGAGTCTGCTGCCGTGCCCCCGCGGCGGCGCCTGCGGCCTGCGGAGCCGATTGACTGAGGATACGCGTGGTCTCCGCACGCACTCGCTCCAGGTTGACTCCGAGGCTTTCGAGGACCCCCGCAGCAATGCCTTCGCCTTCGCGAACGAGCCCGAGCAGCAGATGCTCCGTGCCGAT
>Ga0307373_10012176_pt1 | contig 12290 bp, 6 predicted proteins | sample OX2MG_FD_202534 | JGI IMG/M metagenome (GOLD analysis project Ga0307373, IMG submission 202534) | Soil microbial communities from Risofladan, Vaasa, Finland - OX-2 | ecosystem: Environmental > Terrestrial > Soil > Coastal area > Acid sulfate soil | place: Finland: Risofladan, Vaasa | collected...
TTCCGCCTAGCGGTCTCAGGAGAAGAAGCTCGTCGGTCGAGTCCGGCAACACCATCCATTCGCGACCGCGAGCCTTGACCAGCGACCCCACGGCGAAACTCAACGCCCGTCTCCGAAAATCCAGGGATAACGGGCCACCGTCGCGCGCCAATCCTCGTCATGACCGAACCGGATCACCGCCCAGCCGCGATCTTCCATCGCCGACCTTTTCTCAGCGTCGCGAGCGGCCAGACTTGGGATCAAGTGGACTGGGCCGTCGACGTAGATGACCGCAACCTCGTCGTCGTAGACGAAATCGGGGCGAGTGCCGGCCTCTTCGAAGAGGACCGCTGCCTTCGAGGGCAGTTTCAAACCCTCTCCGTGTAGGAATTTGAGCCAATCTCTTTCGAGGTCCGAGCCCGCGAGGCTGGACAGCCGCCTGAGGTGCTCGTCCCGATCGAACAGGTTAGGAGAGGCTTCGACCGTCGCTCGCGCTAGTGCCCTGAGCGTTGCGACGATCGCCTTGCGATCAAGCATTGGGTGGGACGTCTGATTCCGATAGCTCAGCAGGCAGTCGTAACAGGCAGCTTCGCAGTTCTCGCGGGCACCAGGGGCATGGCCACGGTCCGTGCCGTCCGGATCGAAGTGACAGAGATCCAGCGCAGTAGCGGCAACTCCCGCCATTGCCGATGGGTCCTCGATAAGGCGCCGGAGCACGCCCGCACCACCCTCTGCGGCTTCGTAGATCAGAATCCGCCTGCGTGAGTCGTCATCGGGCAGAGGCTCACTAGCCAACTCACCGTCCTCGAGTTGATACCGAACCTGAATGGCCGCTCGGAGGGCGGCCTCCAGCGAAGCCATCTCGGCAATCGAGGCGTTCCATGCAGGCTTGATCAGCAGGCAGTTGCGGCGATCCTCCACGTACGGGATCACCCGCTTGACGCGCGGTCCGGCCTGATCGCCCTCGTCTGTCGCTACCTCGTATTCGCTTCTGGCCCAGTAGCCTCGTTCGACGTCCAAGACGAAACCCAGCTGTGACTTGTCTTTGCGCCGGCTCCAGCCGTAATTGATTCGCCAGATCGTCGCCGCGGGACCAAAGGCGAGCTCGAGCCTTGGCTCGCCGTCGGCCATCGCCACACCCGTGGTCGCGGAAGGCCGGCCGTGCACCTCCGCAAAGCGCACAGCGGTCCGGATCTCGTATCCCTGGCGCTGACGCTCCTCCTCATCCGAGTTGATACGGTCCCGTCGCCGGGTGACCACGTTCTGGAGCCGGAACAGCTGAGTTAGCGGTGGGCCAAGTTCAACACCGCAGTTCTGGCAGATGTCCGCGCCGCTGCCTGTTGCTAGTTCATGTAGGTAGCCGCACTCGACACAGCGCTTTGCGGAGGCGGTAGCAACCTCAGCTGACTGTCCATCGGCGGAGTCTCCGACCGGAAGAATCACCTGGTTGATCTGGTACCGCGAGCCCTCGTGGTAGATGAAGTTGCGCGGGCCAAACTCGCTGATGGCAAGGAACCGCGGGCGCTGGAGGTATTCATCGTGACCCTTGGCCGACCGGCGACCGGGTATCCAGGCCGAGAGCGGCAAGCGAGGGAAGCTGTAGCCTGGCAGGAACCCTTCACTTGCGAAATACCGGTAGCTGTAGAAATCCGACTGCGCGATGGGCGCGTCGTCGGATGTGAGCAGGTTGAGCTGTGCCACAGCCTGACGGCGCAGCCGCTCAGCGCCCTTTTTGTCCTGGTCCGAGCGAGATGCGTCGATCGTGATTTTGTGCTGCGCCACGACCTGCGCTCGGGCGGCGCGGTAGAGGTCACGCCATCGGCCGCACGCTGACTCGAATCGGAGCCCGACTGCGTCCAAGGTATCGTCGATCCAAGTGGGACCCCACCACGGCGACATCTCGATCACGGGCATCACGTCGTCCAAGACGACCTGCACCCGGGCGCGAGCCCGGTCGCGGTGTTTCGATTCCGCCAGGGTCTGGGCGACGTGCTCGAGGATCTCAAGAGTCGGTTCTTCGCCGGATAGCTCCAAGACTTCTTTCAGGGAGCGCCCGAGGCTCAGTCGGGCTTCTGCGAGCCAGACGGCATAGACGTGAGCCCGAACGAGATCCTCGTTAGCGAGCTCCACTCTTGGGGGCGCCACCTGGCCAGAAACCATCAGCTCGGGCCGCCGGAAGAAGTACTGGTCATGGGGGCTTCCGGTCGAGCAGTAGCTGAAAACGAGAGCTGGCTGTCCGCTCCGACCGGCCCGCCCACTCCGCTGGGCATAGTTGGCAGGTGTGGGGGGTACGTTCCGCAATCCGACGACGCTCAATTCGGCAATGTCGATCCCCAACTCCATCGTCGGTGAGCAATAGAGGACCGGAAGGGTGCCTTCGCGGAAGCGCTTCTCACGCTCCTCCCGTACTGCGTATTCGACCTGAGCGGTGTGCTCGCGAGCCTCGAGGTTGCGTCCCACTTCGATCGATCCCTCTCTGTACAACTTGGCAAAGAAGGGGTTGGGGCGGATGCCAACCTTCGGTTCTCGGGGCATGCGAACTGGATCGTGATACGCCCGGCGGCCATCGCCGGCCGTCCACCGCAATGCCGCGGCATTGATCTGGTAGCGGGGCACGTCACCATCACGCTCCGGCTCCTCCCGGTTCACGAGGCCACCGATCCGGAGGGCTTCGAGCAAGTCCAGAATCATCGCCTCGGCGTCGACGACCTTGAGGCGGAGGCTGCGGTTGGGGAAAGTTGTTGGTCTCCGAAGGAACTGACCAAACCCGCTTCTTCCAGACAGGTAGACGTGTCCCCCGTAGTCGTTATGGCGCACGGAACGCGGCACGAGCACTGGCGCCACTTCAAGCTTCTCGGACTCGTCCAGAGCCCAGGGGCCGGAGAGACGCTGATCGGAGTTCTGGCGAAGGGTCTCCTGGAACGTTGCGTCCAAATAGCTGACCTTGATCGCAAGCTCGCGACGCATGAAGTTGAGGAGCACTGAGGCGACATCCGCCCGCGTCGTAGGAGATGCGGTTAAAAGGGCCGCATGCTTGTTCTGCCAGACATCCTCGGCCGCGCAGACTTCATCCAAAGCCGAGTACTTGATCTCAAGAAGGCCGCACTGTTCGAGGTTTGGGGATGTAAGCCGCCAGCCGCGTTTGAGATCCACAAAGAGGCGGTAGCCAAGAACGTCGCGGAGTGCTTTGTCGGTTTCCTGGCGTGCCTGGAAGCGCACTTCGGGATCGGCCGCATAATCAGCCGGCTGAAGTGATAGAGCATCGAAGACGCGTTGAGTCAACTCGCCGTGCTCGATTCCCACCTGGGCTGCCTTTTCGGCAGCCCGATAGAGAGCGCTGCGAAGGCGCGTCACCTGGACGAAGTCGTTGAAGTGGCCCGCTTGTAGTGAGGCGTCCTGGCGGTTGTCAGTGAAGGCAAGCAACTTACGGCTCTCAGGGCGGATCCCCTCCTCGCGCTCGAGGTGGCGGAGGACGGAGAGACTCAGCACGCTCGTTGCCGTGCTGCGTCCACCGGAGCCAAGTGTCGCCAGCTTCGTGAAATCGGATCGCTGGCGTCCACCGTGCACGACGCCGCAGGCGAGGCAGAAGCGGAAAGGTGTCGGTACGAAATGAGCGAGCGTTCCGCCCTCCGAGCCTGTAGTGCCGTCAGGCCGGACGGCGTATCGAGTGGGAAGGTAGTCGCGATAGCTGGACTTCACGCGGGTTTCGCCGGAGGGTGTCTCCTCCAACCAGTCCTCGGGTAGGTTCGGATAGCCGGCAGGTGTGTCATCCCAGGGTTCGTCGGAAGCGACGTAGAGAAAGCCTGCGGTCCCACTCGTTGCGGGCTGGCGGTCGTCAAAGTCCCGCGCGGCAAATGCTGTCTGTCCGGCGCTTCCATGCCGCTGAACGACGTAGTAGTCCTGGCCGCACTCGCGACAGAACACGAGCGGCACGAGAAATCGCTCTCGATCACCCGGGACAAACTGCTGTCCTTGAAGAGTCACATACCTATCGGCGGCCGCCTCCATTGATGCGTAAGCCGTCTCGCCGCGGCTTACGAACTGGTGGAGCCTGAAGGCGAATAACGGTGCTCCCGTGACCGGGTCCAGGTGGCCATAGCCGGCCAGCAGGTGGTTCTGAATGGCCTGTCCGCACGCCTCGACACTGCGGGTTGTGAGGGCAGCTAGCTCTTGTGCGACGCCGTCAGGACCGTGGACAGTCCTCGGCAACCGGCGCACCAGTTGTCCGTTGTTTGGATCGGTGTCGAGTCCGAGGGCTTGCTCAATCCAACTTGAGAGCGGATCTGCAGCAAAGGCGTCGTAATCGAGGTCCTTAGGAGGAGGGGCGCTATCGACGGCCGCGGCCAGCTCGCTAAGGAATTCACGGTCGTCGATCCGACGCGGCGTGACTCGCCGAAGAGTCTCGCCGATTACGTTGTCTGGGCGAATCTCGGTTCCGAATAAGAGGCTGGCCACACGGGCAACTTCGGCCCGTTGCTCGACTAGGCTGCCTGGGCCCGCAAGGGTGGCCGATGTGCCGACGCACTGAAGTTGGTTAGCCTTGCAGGCCTCGCGAACCCTACGGACTAAGAGGGCCACGTCGGCGCCCTGGCGACCGCGGTAGGTGTGGAGCTCGTCGAGAACCAGGAACCTCAGCCCTTCCGCCGCCGTGACCAGATTGCGCTCAACGACTCGGGTCAGGAGCAGCTCAAGCATCACGTAGTTGGTAAGGAGGATGTCTGGCGGATCGGCAATGATCTCGGCACGCTCTTCTTCGCTCTCCTGGCCGGTGTACTTGGCGAATCGAACCGGGCCTCGGCCATCCGGATAGCCGCGCTTGAGGAACTTTTCCAGCTCCTGGAACTGGCTGTTCGCGAGGGCATTCATTGGGTACACGACGATCGCCTGGACCTTCTTTTTGGATCCGGTGCGAAGAACGTGATCGACGATTGGGACGATGTAGGCGAGGCTTTTTCCCGAACCTGTGCCTGTGGTTAGTACGTAGCTTGCGCCGGTCTTAGCCGCTCGGACTGCGTCCTCCTGGTGGCGGTGCAGACGCAGGGGACGATCTGGCTTTCCCTCCGACTTGATCCTGAAAACGCGGGCCGCCTCGGGGTGGAGCACGTTCTCGCCCACTAGCTCGTCGATCGACCGGCCGGCTTCGAAGGAGGGGCTAAGTCCGACCCTCGGCTCCGGCCACAGGAGGCCCTGGTCCAGTGCCTCGTCCACCGAGCGGCGGACGTGCTCGTCCCGGATCGAGATGAAGCTTCGGACGTAGTCGCCATAGTCCGCGACCAGCCGGTCCCGGAGATTGAATACGTTCACGACCGCTCCTCGCTACCCATATCCCATACCCGGGCCATCCTAGCTTCGGTTGGCCAGGAACGCGGCGGGTGATCACAGGCAGTCGCCACACAAGGAGCATGGGCCGTCGGCAGGATCGAAATCTCCAAGCAGATCCAAGTAAGGAGGTTCCATGCTCTCTACGACCGGATAGCTCAGCCCGACGGTGTTGAGGCGCGCCTGAGAGACACACGGTGGGCAAGCGTGCCTTCGTCGCGAGGGTACTGGCAGGCGCCGGGTTGACGCTGCCCCCGACGAGTCCCCGGTAGCAACGGCGCCGCAAGCCAGCAGCGGCTACCCCCAGCCCGGCTCGGCATTCGCTAGTCATCAGGCAGTCACGAGGCCTCACTGATAAGAGCGAACCTCGACAGCGCCAGCGGAGTAAACCGGATAAGCAGAACCCATCGCTATCGATAGCCCTGCCCTGGGCGGCGAGGCGATCGCTTTCGATAATGCCGCCGTATCGCTAGCCACAAGGTGTCAGAGCTGGCTGGCTGCGGCCGCGAGCGCAGCTTGCTGTCAACAGTGAGGGTGACGCACAGTGGCCGGCGTGGCCGGCTTCAGTAAGGCGCCTCGCGGTTGTTATCGTGGCAGATGTGATACAGTTAGCGCTTACAGGGAGGTGCTTGTAAGCATGGCAATCTTCGTTTATGTTGAGAACCAGCGTCACGATCTCGCGACCGATGAGCTTACTGCTGAGCAGATTCGGAGCTTTGGCAACATCCCCGCCGACAACAAGATCTATAGGGAGACGCCGGGAGATGCGCCTGATCCAGAGGTTCCCGTGGGGCCATTTAAGGTGCATGAAGGCGAGAAGTTTTATGCCGTCCCGCCGGGCACTTTCGGAGCAGTGGCGACCCAAGTGCAAGCTGAGATCGATGAACTCGTAGCCGAATACGGAGGTGGTATAAGGCAAACCCCGGACGGGCAAACCTGGCTCGTGCTGGACCGTTTCGAGCTCGGCTCCTCTTGGGCCCCTCAGGTTGCCCCGCTTGCGATTCGAATCACCGGTTACCCAGAGGCAGCCCTGGATGCATTCTGCGTTCCGGGGCATGTGCGACTGGTATCGGGGGCGCAGCCTGCCAACGCGACTCCCACAGCTGTCTTTGGCAGCGAGATCTGGTTGAACTTCTCATACCATCCGACGAATTGGCGTGCAGGTCACAGCACTCTTCGCGGATATGTTGGGTTCGTCCGCCAAAGGTTTGCCGAGGGACGCTAGGTGGAACTGACCTGGGCCCACGGGCTTCGCGACCTAGTGGCCGCCAAGCTTTTAGCCGATTCATCCAGAGAGGCCGGAGGAGCCTTGCTCTGTCGAATCGATGGAGACACAGACAGTCCTCGCTTCCTGGCAAGCTCATTCGAAATGGCCTCCAATGACGAGGTCAACAACAATTGGGATGTTGGACTCGAGATAGATCCCAGTTTTTGGGTGCGCCTCGCGAAGCCCGCTCGGCGTGACGGTCTCAGTATCGTGCCGATCCACACACATCCAGGAGACACAGGGCGGCCCGCCTTTTCGCGACGCGATCTTCGAGGAGAGACTGCTCTTCAGCCTGTTCTTGAGCGCCTCACGGGACGCCCCTCCGCCGCTGTCGTAATGGGCGTGAATCACGAGTCCATCGGGAGGTTCGCAAGCAGTGGTGAGCGCGTGGTCGGCTGCGGCCGGGACGTGGGGCTCGGACCCTGGACAAACTCAAAACACGTCCTTGATGACGACGTCTATGCACGACACATTGCGGCATTCGGACCAGAAGGTCAGGCGAAGCTGAAATCTCTATCAGTCGGCGTCGTTGGCGCAAGTGGCACTGGATCCCATGTATGTGAGCAATTGGCTCGATTGGGTGTTGGCAGGCTCGTGGTCGTCGACCCTGATGTTGTGGAACGCGTCAATCTGAACAGGGTTGTAACAGCATTTGGCCAGGATGCTAAGGCCCGGTTGCCAAAGGTCAATGCCGTCGCCGACTACGTTGCGCGTCTTGGGGTGGACTGCATCGTGGAAGCAATTGAGGGCGACATCCAAGCAGAGTCGGCGCACGCTCACTTGAGGTCTGTCGATGCGATTTTCGGCTGCACAGACACGATCGCCAGCAGGGTGATTCTGAATCGCATAGCGATACAGCGATTCATTCCCTATTGGGACTGCGGCACAGAAATCAGCGCCGGAGGTGACCTGCGAGCATACGGTCGCATGCGAGTCGTGATCGCCGGAGGCCCGTGCTTGTTCTGTGACGGGGTAATCGATTCGGATCAGCTTCGGATCGAGCTCCTGAGCCCTCAGGAGAAAGCCTTGGAGGTGGCGCGTGGATACATCCGCGACGTGATCCCCGGTGCGCCGGCAGTTGTTTCACTCAACGGCGTCGTCGCATCGTTGGCGGTGACGAGCTTCCTGCGGTGGGCCGTGGGCAAGTCCCCTATCGAGGGGGGTGCTTGGATCTACCGGAGCTATGCCGGCGACGTCCGACGAGAAGATGTTCATCGAGATCCTAGCTGCCCGGTCTGTTCCCCCGCCGCACGCCTAGGGCGCGCGGATTTGGAGGTGAAGCTTTGAGCGACGAAGAAGGCTCGACCCGATCGCCAGATCCCGCGGAAATCAAGTCAATACGCCACGAGCTTGGCTACAGCCAGAGGCAAATGGCAAAGGCTCTTGGTGTGAGTGCGGCCTACATTGCGCTGTTGGAGTCGGGTGCGAGAGTAGCTTCCCAGGACATCACACGACGTCTCGCGCGCTTGAGCACGGCCATTCCCGTCGGCGTCAGCTCGAGCGGAGCGATTCCTCGCGCCCATGATCACGCAATCGATACAGAGGAATCGGGAAGAGCTCTGGTCGACATGCCATTCACGATCCTCTTTGGTCCTGCCGGAGAGGAAAGGGATGAGTTCGTCCAGACCTGGATAGCCGAACTCGCCGATTCCATCAAGGCGCGGCTGGTCTTTCTTGACCTTCGCGAGATTCGCGACATGGAGGCACTTTATGAAGCCCTTCTCCAGCAGATTCCCGATGCTCGGCTGAGTTCCACGGATCTCAACGTCTCAGACATTGCTGCTTCACCCGTCGAAGAGACGCTTGATCGGCTGGAGGCCTTAGGTCGGCTCCCGATCGTCTTGGGTTTCGACCAGTGGAACCCGCGGGGCGGAGCCGTGGATAGGTTTGTCAGCGAACTCGGTCTCTTGGCACGGAGAGTCCGGGTCGTGGCGGTGACCGACGCGACGCCTCCTGCGATCCCGGGTGTCAGCATCGTCCCGGCCTCGACCGGCGCTAATAAGAGCCCAGCCACGCCGCGTGACGTCAGCTCTCGAGCGCCTTCGGGCCAGGGCCTTCCAGCGAAACCACCCGCACTTCCAAGTCAAAGCCGTTCTGCTCTGGTTGAGCCGCATTGGGATCAGTTGCAAGCGGATCCGGCTCGTTGGCTGCGGCGCCTGATGCTACTCATGGATCGCGGCAGCGATCAGGACTTAAGCCAGGCGCGCGCCGAGCTGAAACTGATGGTGGAGCACTTTCCTGGGGAAGGCCTGCAGTGGCAGCTACTGAAGCTGGGGGCCGAATTGGCTTTGCGAAGCAATGAATACGAGACGGCTACGGAATATGTGGAGCGTCTTCTGGCTCTGCACAAATCGAGCGCGGGTGCTTTCGATTTGGCTCCAGTCCGCGTTTTCAAAGCAAGGGCCCTATGGGAGTACGGACGATTCGACGGAGCGCTAATCGTTCTGAATGAGGCGAACCCCTCCAAACCGGAAGACGCTTGTCGTGTAGCCAATTGGCGTGCTCGCTCGCTAGCCGCGCTGGGGAAAATTGGCGAGGCTTTGCAGGCGGCTGAGGCTGGCCGCCGGTTGGCCGACCAATACGACCTACGCGGCGCGCTGGCTTATAGCCTGACGTTGAGTGGGCAGTACGAGCTATACCGGGGCAACTTTGTCAAAGCACGCCGACATCTAGATCGAGCGTTGCATATTTCAGGTGAGGCGCGGGAGTTGCGAGTGAGGCCGCAAATCCTTACGACGCTTGCAGAAACGGAGCTCGTGGATGGGCGGCTCGACGCGGCACGCAGCAGAATGGCAGAAGCGCTCACCGCATTGGCTGTTCGGCCGCGACGACTGTGGGACGCCGCGTACTACAGCCTCACACAGGCACGGATTGAGCGCCGGAGCATGAACTGGGACTCTGTATGTTCAGCCGCGCATGTTCTTGGCCGTGAGGCGGGCGTTGTGTCGACGAAAGCCCCGCTTCACCCTGTTGTGCCCGCCATGTATGCCGAGGCAGCGGCATGTTGGATGGCTGCGGGTTATGCCCATCAAGCGTCACTCGTCCTCGGCCCAGTCGACTGGTCGGCTGCAGAGTGGGTGACGCTGCTACAGCGTGATCTCGTATTGATCGTCGCCACTGTGGACGACGCTGAGGATTACACGACCCGCAGCCGGGCACTGATCTCTCGTGCAGCGACGGGCGGCGCGTCGTACCTCGCGGCGGAGATCGCATTTGAGTTGGCTGCATGGGCGACCACGAGATGGCCTCGGGTCGCTGCAGACTTAGGACGCTGGACTCATCGCGTCGCGGAAGGGCATGGCTGGAAGCGCTTGGGTCAGGCAGCTGCTCCGATCGCGGGTATCTACGAGAAGCCTTCGGAGAGAGTCAGCGGGAAGCTTGTGGTGAACGCTGATGGCAGTCGAACGCTGGTCGCCCCAAGACGTAGGCAACCACCCGCGCGACGCGACCACCTTAGGTCGTTGCCCGATCCATTCGAGGTGGACTAGGGAATTCATGGACAAGGACTCGTGGTTTCCACCGCTTGATCGGCTCTACGCGACCCGAGGTTCGATTGACACCCAACGCGAACTCTTTCAGGGTGACGTATTAACAGACGTGCCTTGTCCTCGCTATCCACTGCGAGGGGATGAGGATCCTGTGGGGCCGCGTGCTCGCCGGGGCCCAGTAATGGTGCTTGGTCATCCGTGCGAGACGTCCCCCGGCGAAAAGGGTGACCAGTTGCCATGGCGCCTGATTTGTCCTGTGGCTGAAGACCACGATCGCCGGCTAACTCTTGATGGCGAAGGCCATTATTACGCCTTCCCACTCCCGAGTCTGGTCGAACGTGAGGATCTTTGGTTTGCCGACTTCCGATACCTCGCGACCATTGACGCTGGACACTTGGATCCCAGTAACCGAATCGCTGCCCTCAGTGAAATCGGTTGGCACGCTTTACAGAGGAGACTGGCGCATTTCCTTACTGACAGGGATCAAATAGATTCCCCAGAGGCGATCAACGAAATTCCCCATCCCCTGAGGTGAGCACCCGGACCGCCGGGTAAGCCAGAACAAGCGGGACTCCCGCCACGATGACGGTGTTCTACCAACCGTCACAGCAGGAGTCCCAGCACATGCTCACACAGGAGGAAATCGTGGAGATCAGCGCCTTGTTGAAGAGGCGGTGGACGGTGTCGGCGATGGCGCGCCATCTGGGCCGTGACCGCAAGACCGTCCGCGCCTATATCAAAGGAGAGCGGCAGCCCGGTCGGCGCAAGCCGGTGGCGGCCGACTGGTTCGCACCGTTTGTCGAGTACATCGCGATTCGGATGCGCGACGACCCGCATGTGTGGGCGAGCGCGCTCTACGACGAGCTGCAGCCACTGGGTTTCCCGAGGAGCTACGTCACCCTCGCCCGCCAGCTCCGACTGCGCGGACTGCGCCCGCACTGCGAGGCGTGCGCCGGGGTCAAGGGTCGGGCGACCATCGAGATTGCACACCCGCCCGGCGAGGAGCTGCAGTGGGACTGGCAGGAGTTTCGTAACACGCCCTGGGGCGAGCCGACCTATCTATTGAATGGAGCCCTGTCGCACTCGAGCAAGGGCCGCGGCGTCTTTGCCGAGAGCATGGATCAAGCCCACCTGGTGGAAGCGATTCACGGCGTTCTACAACGACTCGGCGGAACCGCCCGCCGCTGGCGCATCGACCGGCTGGCCGGGGCCGTCGACCAGAAGACGGGCCGGCTGCTGGCCAGCTTCGCCGCGGTGGCCAAGTATTACGGGGTCGCGGTCGACGTCTGCCCACCCCGGCGCGCCAATCGCAAGGGCGTGGTCGAGAAGCACCACCACTTCGGCGCTGGCCGTTGGTGGCGGACCGCACGCGTGCGCAGTCAGCAGGAGGCGCAACTCTCTTACGACCGCTTCGAGGCCACCATTGGTGACGCCCGCCGACGCGGCCAGACGACCGTCGCCGAGATGGCCCGTGCCGAACAGCTGATGCCGATTCCTCTCCATCCATACCCGGCCACAGTCGAGGTGGAACGACTGGTCGGGGACTCAGCCCTGGTCGCCTTCCGAGCCAACCTTTACGGCGTTCACCCTGGCTTGGTCAAAACCACCGTTCAGGTTCGCCACCGCCTCGGAACGGACTCGATCAGCATCGTCTCGCCGTCCGGCGTGGTGGCCGCGGAGTACCGCTTGGCGCCTTCTGGAGCCGGGGTGATTCAGCGCCTGCCGGAGCTGCGTGCGGCGTTGGAGTCGGCGGTGCTCATCGCCTTCACGACCGAACCGCCGTGCAAGAGAAAAGAGAATCGTCCACCGAGCCCTGAGGCGCTCGCAGCGGCGGCGAGGCTCGCGCTGTTGTCTGACCGCGAGGTCACCGTCGACCTCAATCGCTATGCCGAGCTCGTGGGAGCCTCGTCATGACCGACACCAGCCTTTACCAGCAGCTGCGGGCGCAGCTCACCTTCCTGCGACTCGACGCAGCCGCCGAAGCCCTGCCCGCCATGCTTGACCAAGCCCAAAAGTCAAAGCTGACCCACACCGCGTTCCTCTCCAACCTGCTCACCGTCGAGGTCGAGACCACCGAACAGCGTCGTCTCAAGGGCCGGCTCCGATTCGCCTGTCTGCCGGCACCCTGGACCTTCGACAACTTCGACTACGACGCGCAGCCCTCGCTCGACCGACGGTTCATCGAGGACCTGGCTACCTTGCGATTCATCGAAGAGGCGGCCAACGTGCTCTTCATC
>Ga0307373_10012178_pt1 | contig 12288 bp, 11 predicted proteins | sample OX2MG_FD_202534 | JGI IMG/M metagenome (GOLD analysis project Ga0307373, IMG submission 202534) | Soil microbial communities from Risofladan, Vaasa, Finland - OX-2 | ecosystem: Environmental > Terrestrial > Soil > Coastal area > Acid sulfate soil | place: Finland: Risofladan, Vaasa | collected...
ACTGCTTCAATGTGTTAAAGTTCATCGAGAGTATGCTCCTTTTGGTTTTGATTCATTGGAACATTACTCCCTCAGGCGATTTTCTGCAATAGAGGATTGCCTGAGCTTACTTTAGTCTAAACGAGAAGGTGATCTCCACGAACCTCTATGTCGTGTTTTGGTATGTACCTTCGCTATCCTGTCTTATTGCAGCACTATGTACGTTCCTGAGCGAGTGGCGAGAGACGCATGAACAGTCTCGCAATGAGCAAGGAGAGCAACTCCGAACCAGATTCAATCGAGAGACGATAAGAATTATAGTAGCATTGTTGATTGCTACAGGGGGTTTTTTGATAGGTAGTACCAGTATATCACTTGCAACATATCATGCTGTATTGCCAATAGTATTCATTTTGGGACCAATTTTTCAGTTTGCTGCGAGTTTTCTTACGATTTGGTCGATACGTTTCGTCTTGAGAAAGAGCAAGTAATGCTGCTTTTTCCAGCGACAGCTTGAAAGTCGAAGAGACTTTGGAGTGATCATAAATGAGAACACAAGGGTAAGTTCGTAACGGATTATATTAACAAGCAACGAGTACATCAGCAAAAGGCTCATAAGAGGCACTTTCTCAGCACTATGTTTTCTTTCGGAAGAGAGGACTGATGACCGTAATGGACGATACTACCTACTATCTGATGTGGTGCATTACTCAATTGCTTGCTCTTGCTGCAGCCTGTCTCCTTTTCTGGCTTGATCAGAAAGTGAAACGAGAAGGAGAGCAAGGGCGACGCACCAGGTGGTTTCAGCGAGGTTTCTTTGTAGCAGGGTGGATTTTCCTGGTTCCATTCTTAGGAGTACAGGTGCCACAGCTCATGATCACGCTTTTTGTGTTTCATGGTTCTGTCCTTCCCTCTTCTCCTGATTTTAGTTATCAGCTCTTTACACACTCCCTTTCAATTATCCTATGGTTATCTCTCTTCTCATATGGATTAACTATTCTACTGGGTATCTATGCAATGTATTTAGGGATTAGAGGAGCTTTGTCTCAACGAGAACAGCAAAAGAAACGAAAATAGGATAGGGTAGCTCCTATTGTGACTTCTAGAGTTGAGATAGTGGATAAATCAGGTCGTACGAGTATGCTAACCTTGAAGAGATCACCGTGAAAGTGGAACGAGGCGATGTCTCCATTCACCTCTCCCAGACGAGCAAACTGCGGGTCGAAGATTGTGTTCCACAAATACATCGTGGAGTCCTTATTTTTGACATAGCCTATCGAGATGGTCGGCATGAGAAATGGTTAGTCGCTGACAAATACCTTTCCCATCCTGAAAATATTCTTGTCCAGCGAATCGTCACCGATTACACCCTGCATTAGCAAGGGTTGACGCATTGATTGACACGAAAAACCAGAGAATGACTTTACTTTCTTTTCAGGATTCTTGCGGGTCAGATGATGGTGCATCAGGCGGTCCCTGCTTTTTGGGCGGGTCCTTGTGCTGAATCATCTTGAGCGTTTCCGCCCGTACAATCACCAGCGGAACGCCCAGGCTTTCCAGCGCACCGACGGCGATACCTTCGCCTTCGCGTACCAGCCCTAATAGGAGGTGTTCCGTGCCGATATAGGTATGATTCAACACACGGGCTTCGTCAACGGCAAGCTCAATCACATGTTTTGCACGCGGCGTCAGGCCAATTTCACCCAGGACAATGCGGTCGCCACGCCCGATAATGATTTCGACGGTGCTGCGAACTTTGCCCAGTTCCACACCGAGATTTTTCAAAACCAGAGCAGCAATACCATCTCGTTCGCGTACAAGACCGAGCAGGAAATGTTCCGTTCCGATGTAATTATGCTGGAAACGTTGCGCCTCCTCCTGGGCAAGGCTCAACACTCTTCTAGCTCGTCCGGTAAATTTGTCGAACGGAATCTGGCTTCGGCCCGAAGGCAGAGACGTTGGATTTTGCACACTCTCAGCTCGTTGAGAAGATTTCAAACTAAAACGGTAATCGCCGGGTGGCACGTCAGGCTGTTGCTCCTGGCTACCTGCGGCACTCTCCGACAAGTCATGAATACCGAGAATGGTGATGGTATGGCGACGCGCTCTTGCAAGGGTAACTCCGACACTCTGAAGCACACCCGCCGCGATACCTTCACCCTCGCGTACTAATCCCAGCAGGATATGCTCGGTGCCAATATAATCATGATTCATCTGGCGAGCCTCGTCCACCGCCAGTTCGATAACCTTTTTGGCGCGCGGCGTCAGGCCAATCTCACCCAGGACAATGCGGTCACCACGACCCATAATAAATTCAGTCGCGTTGCGTACCTTCTGCGGCTCAATGCCCATGCTTTCTAATATTAAGATTGCCTTGCCATCTGTCACATCGAGGAGACCCAGCAACATATGTTCCGTGCCGATGTAGTTATGTGAGAAGCGTTGCGCCGCTACCTGGGCAAAACCTAGCGACTGTCTCGCATACTCATCAAATTTGTCGAATCTATTTCTACTGTTCACCGATTGCGCTCCTTCTTGCTGCGCACAGTCTGCGCACAGTCTGCTCATGTCTCTACTGGACTACGATGGAGGTGAAACTACGGAATGCATTCAAGGCGAGAAATGTTTTGTTAGGCCAACCACAGCTTATCACCTGCACCTCTTCATATGCAAGGGCAACGGTACCTTGATCCCTCCACAATAATTTGCAAACTTTACTCTCCGTGAAATCTGGCCTTGACAGTTCTACCTCTCAGGTAAGAAAATAAGGGATAGAATATTGCAGGGGTAGCGAATGCAATTTCGTTCTCACGTAGTAGAGATGGACGCGCAAGATATGCAAACCGCTATTGTTCTCCTCGTTCGTTTTAGTACAGACACATAATCAACATATGTAACTTTTGCAGTATCCTATTCGTCATGAGAGAAGAAGAGATTATCGGGCAGAAGGCCGTTATGCAACAATATAACACACACTCAACTACAAATAATATAGCACCGGCAACGAACGGTACCAGCACCGATCACTCTGCAACAGGTCGGCCGGTGACAACGCAGGATGCAGCACGCGCCGCCGAACGCACCCGTCTGCGGCAGGGCATTATGCATGTGCGCATCCGTCATTTTTACTGCACGCTGGAAGAATCGTATGATCTTTCTCTACGCGGGCAGGCTTTCGTCGTAGGAACAGGCATGGGGCGTCCAAACGAACCGGGACGGGTGATTGATGCCTCGCCCGCGGCCTTGCGCCTGGGCATCGCCCCCGGCATGCCTTTGCGCCGCGCCCATCGTATCGCGCCGCGCCTGCGCTTTTTACCGGCATCGTATGAACGCTATCAACCAGTCCTGCAAAAGTTGCGCGAACGGTACCGTGCCTATTCACGTATCATCGAGTCGGTGCCTATCGCGGACACTTATATTGATTTACGTGGATGTGAATTGCCCTTTGATTCGCCCGTCACGCTGGCGGAACGCCTCTGTGCCGAAATTGCCGAGATGGGCCTGACAGCGATGATTGGCGTCGCCAATGGCAAAGCCATAGCCGAACTGGCCTCGTTGATGAGCCGCAAAGATGGGCGCGTCGGCGTACTCTACATTCCACATGGACGCGAAGCCTCGTTTGTGCAGACGCTGCCACTCTCGATGTTGCTCCAACTACGTGCCGCGGGCATGGGTACACCAACAGCCCTGCCGGAACTGGGAGAGCAGGATGAAAAAGAACATAATGGTTCGCGTCCACCGGAGGTGGTGGGCAAGAGCGAGCAGGTAGATGCCGTCGCAGTCGCAGAAATGGTAGCACACCTGCGAGATTTCGGCGTGACCACGTTCGCGCAGGTCGCCGCGTTGCATGAAGAGGGATTGCGTCGCCGCCTGGGACGACTTGGCTCCTGGGTCTATGCAGTAGCTTGCGGTGAGGATGCCAGTCTCGTCGTTCCCGACTCACCACCGCTCAGCCAGAATGCTCGCGTGCGCTTCACCCATCCTGCCGATGCTGATGAAACCTGCGCCTCCATTCGCCGCCTTGCCGACTACCTGGGCGAGCGCTTGCGCGAGCAACGCTTGAAGGGGCAGGTCATCGCGCTCATGCTCTGGTCTAATCACCAGCGCCGTGAAACGCGCAGACTCGTGATGGGCGAGGAAGGCGAAGAGGTCGCTGTCACCTCGGCAGAGGAGACACTTGGAGGACAAATGGTGCTGACACGCCATACCGATGATGCCGATGTGATTGCTCATCATGCCCTGATGCTCTTCGCACATTACCATCACCCGGCGAATAGATACCTGCAAGTACAGCTACGTATCGGCGATATCGTCGCCGTCACGCAAGCCTACTATCCACCCCTCTCTCGCTCAAGAGGACACACCACCCGAAAGCTCTAATCGCAAGAGAAACCCTCCTGACAATGACGGTGCGACGCACCGTCATTGTCAGGAGGGTTTCTCTTGCTGCCTTACCTTTTGCAACACCTCTAACTCTTGTTTTCCGCGTGCTTCAAGTTGCGCTTTCCATTCATCTTTATGCTGGTGCATGGTCTTTTCGAGGATGTGCGCCACCGCTACATTACGGTACCACTTGTGGTTGGACGGCACGATATACCAGGGGGCCGCGTTCGTGCTGCACTTCGAGAGGGCATCCTCGTATGCTTGCTGGTAGTCATCCCAGAACTTGCGCTCAGCCCAATCGCTGGCGGATAGTTTCCACGCCTTATCCTTATCCTGCTCACGAGCCAGCAAACGACGCTCTTGCTCGTCCTTACTGATGTGTAAAAAGAACTTGAGGATAATCGTACCATTATCAACAAGCAGTTTCTCAAAATGGTTAATCTCGTTATAGCGGCGTTCCCACACCTCTTTAGGCACAAGATTGTGAACACGCGCTACCAACACATCCTCGTATTGAGAACGATTGAAAATGCCAATCATGCCTTTCGCAGGTGCAACGTTGTGGACGCGCCACAGAAAATCGTGACCCAATTCTTCGGGCGTTGGCTCTTTAAAAGAATGCACATAGCATCCCTGGGGATTCATCTGTGACATGACATGGCGAATCGTCCCATCTTTGCCACTCGTATCCATCCCCTGCAAAACGATCAGCACACTACACTGTTGGGCAGCCGCCAGCAACTCTTGCATGTCGCTCAATTCGACGCTCAACGCCTGAATTTCCTGCATAGCCGCGTCATGGCTGTCATGCTTATCGGTGTAGTCAGGATCGTAATCCTTCAATTTGACGTTCGTACCTTCGTCAATTTTCCAGGCAAATTCCATAGAGTTGTAACCTTTCAACGTAGTTAACCATGCTAGATGCTATGTGAGTAGTATAGCAGAAGCCTGCTAATTTCCCATAACAACGTTGACTCTAGCGTATTCTGGCACCATACATCATTGCTTGCAATATATCCCATATATATTATGTATCGTTATACAATCAAAGTTAAATTTTAACCTGATAAACATTGATCATAAACTGAAGTATAGAGGAATTTGTGATATTATTTTCTTGACATGTAACAGAAAGTAATGCTACTATCTTTTTGTGGGGAAGCTTGAACACTCGTAATTTCCTTTGGCGTCTTTTGGCGTCTCCTACTCGCTGTTCCCCTTGCTCATATCCTGGCGTTTTCCTGTATTTATGCACTTTCTCCTATGAGAGGGTCTGGAATGGAACAAATAGGGCTATCCTATCTGTTCTCATTTTATGCAGAAAGGGGGTGTTCTGCAAAAACGTAAGCCTACTCGCGATCACATTGATTGAAAAACTTTGTCATGTAGTATACGCAGTATAGTTTCGTTTGAGAATTTAGGAGAGACACAGCAAATGCAAAAAAAACACAGATTGTACCTGATCTCCTCTCTGGCACTCGCCGCGCTTATTGTCGGCATATTTAGTGCCAACTTTGCATTCGCAAAGCAGCAACATGTAAGTAGCGCCAAAGTCAGTAGTAATGCATTAGGCACAGCATTTCACATCGGACCGGTCAAACCGAATGTAGTCAATATGAGTAAAGTGCCTGCGGCAACCGCGAAACAGTTGCATCAGAAGCAACGGCTGATGCCATTCCTCTATCCAGGTGGTCAGGCAAAATATGCAGCCCTCAAGGCAGGTGCCGCTCATAACACCGGGGCTCCGTCAGTGGCGCATCCATTTACTGGGGTGAGTAATACCTCGCCTAACACTCCGCCTACAATGCAGAACTTCGATGGTATGGCTGACTCCGCGACCATTTGCCCGTACTTCGGTGGTTGCCAGCCTCCTGATATGGCGCTAGCCACATCGAACAAATGGGTGTTCCAGGGCGTCAACACCTCGTTTGCCGTCTATAGCACCTCCGGTGCGATCCAATCTGGCTGGCCGAAGAATGCCCAGGCGTTCTTTAATGTTCCCAATCCTCCCAACAATTGTGATCCTGCCGGGCCGTTCCAGAGTGACCCGCGTGCGTTCTATGATCCCAACACTGGGCGCTTCTGGGCCGCGATGCTCCAGGTTGAGAATGCCTTTGGTATTGCTCCCAATTGTCCCTTCGTGTCACTGTACTGGGTTGCCGTCAGCCAGACCAACAACCCCAATGGCGCGTGGAATGTTTACGCCTTCGATATGGCAAGCGGGAACCCGAATGCAGCCGACTACACCCAGTTCGGTTTCGATCAGCATAACATCTACTTCTCCGGCAACATGTTCCCAACTGGCTCAGGCCCCTTCTATGCTCAAATCCTCGGTGCCAACAAGACCCGCATGCAGAATGGTCAGAGCGTAACCGCCTATGGCTTCAGAAACCTGGCATCACCCGTTGATGGTTCTGCCGTTGATACCGTACAACCGGTTGAGACCGAAGCGCCAGCCAACTCCACACCCAACATTGGTCTCTTCGTCAACTCGACCAATGGCAATTGTACCGGCAACACTTGTAGCGGCATCACCATCTGGGGTATCCACAACCCTGGTACCGCAAAGGAGATGCTGAACGCGGTCTTTGTTCAGACCACCAGCTATGCTTTCGCGCCAAACGCCGATCAACCGACTTGTACACAGTGTGTTGAGACCATTGACCTGCGCATCACTGCGACCCCCGTCTACCACGGTGGCCTGATCACCTTCGCGTTAGACACCGGTGTCGCCAATAACTCAGGCGTTGATGTCCCCAGCATCTTCTGGGGCGAGGTACAACCGCAAATCGTGAACTCAGTGCTTGTGGGCGGTTCTGTTTACCAGAGCGGCTACCTCGTGTTCAGCGGTGACCAGGCTGCTTCCTTCGGCGCTCTCATGCCCGATAACAACGGCAACTTGATCATGGTTTACGACACGATGAGTTCCACACTCAATCCGTCCATCGCGTATGCTGGTCGTCGTGCAACCTTCCCACTGGGTCAGTTCCACGATCCAGGCTTATTCCTCATGCAGGGTCTTGCTCCGACAACCAACACCCGCTGGGGCGACTTTGAGGCCACTTCGTATGATGGGCCTAGCCACGACCACATCTGGATGGCCTCTCAGTATTCTGGAGCAAATCAGGACTGGTCAACTCGCATTGGTGAGACTCAGTTCCAACCAATCTAGTCTCGTTTGCACTCAACCTCGGTAGGGGTCCGATTTATCGCGCCCCCAGAGAAGGCCAGAGCGGCCATGGATGCTTGTTTGAGTATTCATAGCCGCTCTGGCCTTCTCTGGGGGCGCGGTGGCGCGGTGGACACAACGATGCAGATTAACAAACTAACATGCCAACCGTAGGGGCCGATTGATCGTGCCCACCGCCGATGTATCGGCCATTGCCTCACTTACTGGCTCATCGGTCGGGTTCACACGGGCCGATTGATCGGCGGTGGGCACGGTAAACCAGCCCCTACAATGGATAAAGTTGGCAAATTTTGACACGATTCAATACAATAGAAAGAGAAAACAAGCGAAGTCCGTTGTATGAGAAACGCCTGAGCCTTATGAAACGTTCTAACAACGGATATACATTTTTTTAGCTGAAAAAGTAGCGTATCACATCGGAGAATACACGGGAAAATGCCTGTATTCTGCTGTTTTTGCGCGTCTCGGAGGAAGTCATGCCCGACTCAATAAGCGGTAGCGATTCGTCGGCCATCGCTGATACATCGCACAATGAAGCGAATAACCCACATCCGCCAGAGACCGAACCTGCTCTCGCTGTACCGAAAAAGCGTCGTCCGCGCACAAAACGGCAGCGCATCATTATCTGGAGTATGCTGGCTATTTTGCTCGTCAGCATCATTATACCAGCGACCTATACCGTGAACTACGGTCTCAATGCCTATACCACCTATAACGCGCTGCGCAACCAGGCCTACAGCGGCATGCAACATTTATTGAACGTGAAAACAATCTTTACCGGTCTCAAATCGCATCCAACCGGCTATCTGGACACGACCAAATTACATAGTGCGCAAAAAGAATTTACGTCTGCCCAGCAAGATTTTTCACAATTGCAATACACGCTTGACCATGCTGGTGTGATTCAGAATGTGACGCAATACCTGCCACAGTATCGCACGCAAATCACAACTGCGCGGGCCGCCAGTCAAATAGGTATGGATGTCGCTACTATCGGCACAAAGCTAGTACAAACCGCGCTGGTATTAGCACCAACATTCCATGGATCACTGCTCACCACCTCTAGCCAGCCTCTGGTCACGCCAGCCACGTTGACATTAATTGGTAGCACGATTGATTACCTGTTGCCACTGCTCAACGACATCCAATTACAGTCGCGACAACTGGACATCAACGCATTGCCGGTCAGTGCCAGTTCACGCGCTGAGTTCGTGCAACTGTTGCAACTTCTGCCCCAGGCAACAGCCAACCTTGCACAGGTACATAATTTACTGGGCGGGTTGGGTTGGATGCTCGGCGTTGGTCAGCCGCGCACATTTCTTGTGCAAACGATGGATCGTGCGGAACTCCGTCCAACGGGCGGCTTTACCGGGCAATACGGCGAGTTGCATATCAATGGTGGGCGCGTCGCGCCATTTTCGCTACACGATATCTCTTTTGTCGAGTACACAAATAACAGCCCGACCATTGGTCAACCGACACCAACACAATATCGCTCCTGGTGGCCGTTCGCCAACTGGGGGCTGCGGGACTCGAATCTCTCCGCCGATTTCCCGACTTCCGCGCAAATTGCCATGAATCTCTACAAACTCGAAGTGGGGCATTCCGTTGATGGCGTCATTCTCTTCACACCTATTTTAATCGAACATATCTTAAATGTGATTGGCCCGATGCAAATCCCCTCCTATCACGAGACAATTACCGCCCAGAACCTGGAAGAGCGCCTGCACTATTACCAGCTGGATAATGCCGGTATTCGCAAAGAGGAGCTTGTGCAGCATGTCACGGACCCTGCCGCAGCCCGCAAACTCTTTACCGCGTTAGTCGCACAAACATTGCTGGATCAGGTACGGCACGCGCCGCCGGATGAACTGCTCGCGATTGCCAGCGAGATGTTACATGACTTGAAAACAAAGGATTTGCAAGTTTACGTGAACAATCCACAGGTAGAAGGGCTGCTCACGCAATATGGCGATGCCGCGCAAATTGACCGCTCAACGACGCACGACGGGCTATTCGTGGTGCAGACCAACGAGAGCGCCAGTAAAGCCTCGCAATATGTGCGCACAATTGAGCATGATACAGTGACGCTCGATGCGCATGGCGGTGCCACCCATACCCTACAATTACGCCTTGTCTATAGCCAGCTAGGCACCGTCTACGGCTATGATACCTACAGTGACTACGTGCGTGTCTACGTGCCGCCGACGAGCAAATTGCTCTACAGCGACGGCTTTGATACAGGTGTCCCCTTATGCGGCGGTGCCTATGTCGCCTGCCCACAATATAACGTCTATCCCAAAGATGAATTGCTCTGTCCCGCCGGACAATTCCAGCCCGGAGCCGCCGCACCTTCCATCACCGACCCGAACGGCGGCAACTGGCACCCACTGGATACCGTCGGCCCGGCGACAAATACCAGCAGCGATATGCCTGGTCGCGCCATGTTCGCTGGTCTGGTGGTCGTGCCCAAAAACTGTACTATGACCGTCACGCTCTCCTGGTACGTGCCACCCATGGGCCAGCATCCCTATTCATTGCTCATCCAACGCCAGGCCGGCACATTCCCCGAAGCCTCTATCACTATTCTCCCATCACCCGGCGCGTGCAGCATCCTGCGCACACAAGGCCTCTACTTCGATGGCATCCTGACGGAGGATACCACATTCACACCCAAACAATTCTCTCCATCATCCCATGTGGCTAAGCACTGTTATCCGCAGCCAGGGACGTAGCTAGTTTCAAATAGTGTTGACAACGTTGGTCAGACCGTAGTAAACTAGGGACATGAAATTAAGCCAGTATGCAAAAAAAGTAGGCGTCAGCTATAAAACCGCCTATCGTTGGTATCGGGCCGGTACCTTAGACGCCTACAAAACCGCAACAGGTATCATCATTGTACGTGATACGCATGATGAGAAGCCGCTGACGGGACGTATCGCCTTGTATGCGCGGGTAGCTTCTATCGGTCAAAAGGAAGACTTAGAACGGCAACTTGAGCGTCTCAAAGATTACGCCGCCGCCAAAGGCTATCAGGTGGCAAAAGAAGTGACTGAGATTGCATCAGGACTCAATGACAAGCGGCCCAAACTTGAAAAGCTGTTAGCTGATACCAGCATCGGCACTATCGTTGTAGAAAACCGTGATCGGCTCACTCGTTTCGGCAGCCACTACATCGAGACGCTTTTGGAAGCGCAAGGCAGACATCTTGAGATAATTTTTCAGAGTGATACGGGTGATGAATTGGTGGATGATTTTGTGCGTGTGATCACCAGTATGGCCGCCCGCATCTATGGGCGTAGGCACAGTAAACGCCGTGCAGAGAAGATTAAGCAGTGTGTTGAGCAAACGATGCAGGAAGAGGAAGAGACACGATGAACGTAATACGTGGCTACAAAACCGAACTTGACCCCAATAATGCACAACGTACCTTGCTCCTCAAACATGCTGGATGTGCAAGGTTTGCCTACAATTGGGGACTGACTCGTAAGATAGCCACGTACAAGGCAGGTGAAAAGGCACCATCTGCCATTGACCTCCACAAAGAACTCAATGCGCTCAAACCCACGCAATTCCCCTGGATGTATGAGGTGTCGAAATGCGCCCCACAAGAGGCTTTACGCGATCTGGATACCGCCTATGCCAATTTCTTTCGCAAGGTAAAGACGAAGAAGATAGGACAGTTGAAGGGCAAGGTCGGTTTCCCGAAGTTCAAGCAAAAGAGTAAAGCGATTGGTGCGTTTCGTTTGACCGGCTCGATCAAGGTGTTCTCTGGCAGTGTACAGTTACCACGCATCGGTACCCTACGTCTCCACGAACATGGGTATATCCCAACTCACGCAAAGATACTCTCTGCAACTGTCAGTGAACAGGCCGGACGCTGGTTTGTCAGCATTCAGGTGCAAGAGGAACAAGAAAAGCCTGTCATGACAGCTCCAACCGCTATCGGCGTTGACCTCGGCATCAAGACACTGGCAACTCTCTCAGATGGGACCACTTTTGAGAACCCACGCGCATTGAAACACGCACAAAAGAAACTGAGACGCCTGGAGCGTGTGAAATCACGGCGCAAGAAAAACTCGAAGAACCGTGCAAAGACCCGGCAAGCCATAGCAAAAGTACACGCGAGGATTGCGCACATCCGCAAAGACGCCGCCCACAAGTTGACATCCTCTCTGGTTAAAAACCACGGCCTGATCGCGATTGAAGATTTGCACGTGGCGGGTATGCTCAAAAACCATTGCCTTGCGCAAGCAGTTGCTGATAGTAACTTTGGGGAGATCCGGCGGCAATTGGAGTACAAAGCAGTATGGCGCGATGTCCAGATAGTCACGATAGGCCGTTTCTATCCCTCTTCTAAGACCTGTTCAGCGTGTGGCGACATCAAGCCTACGCTACGTTTAGGTGAGCGGATATTCATCTGTGAGGAGTGCGGAAACGTGCTTGACCGTGACCTGAATGCAGCCATGAATAGAAGAAATGTGGCGGTGAGTTTCATCGACACACAAAACGCCTGTGGAGAAGACGGCGCTGGCTATCTGGCAACAGAGAGTGAAACGGTCTTCGTTGAAGCAGGAACCAAACAGCAAATAGGCATGTCCTAAATATCTACGCTTTGTGCTAGTTGATGACAAGGAGTGAGAAGTGTAGTACGCTTCTGTTTGTACAAAAACAAGCAAACAAGGAGCGCACTACCCATGTTAGACAAAGCTACCATTCTCACTACCATTTTTACC
>Ga0307373_10012179_pt1 | contig 12288 bp, 16 predicted proteins | sample OX2MG_FD_202534 | JGI IMG/M metagenome (GOLD analysis project Ga0307373, IMG submission 202534) | Soil microbial communities from Risofladan, Vaasa, Finland - OX-2 | ecosystem: Environmental > Terrestrial > Soil > Coastal area > Acid sulfate soil | place: Finland: Risofladan, Vaasa | collected...
CGGTCAGGGTGTTCCTGCCCGACTCCGACCCGCCCTGCTTGCTGCGAGCCGGCGACCGCATCAAGTTCTTCGCCGCCGTCCAGTGATGGACGCGCTGCGGGTCGAGGCGGCGGGATTGCTGACCACGCTGCAGGACCTGGGCAGGTTGAACGCCATCGCCGCCGGCGTTCCGCCAGGCGGCGCGATGGACCGCTTCGCCCACTCGGCCGCCAACCTGCTGGCCGGCAACGACGTGCGCGCCGCCACGCTCGAGTGCACGCTCACCGGCCCTCGCCTGGTCGCCGAGCGGTCCTGCCTCGTCGCCATCACCGGAGCCGATTTTGACCCGCGCGTCAACGGCGAGCCCGCCCCGATGTGGACTGGGATCTTTCTCTCCGCGGGGGACCGCCTCACGCTCGCGAGCAGGCGCAGCGGCGCCCGCGCCTACGTCGCTTTGGCGGGCGGCGTGGCCGCGGACCGCTGGCTCGGGTCGCAGTCCACCTACCTGTTGGCGTCAAGGGGAGGTATGCGCGGCCGCGCGCTGGTTGCGGGTGACGTCATCGCCACGGCTGCAGGCCCAGGAAGTCGTGCGGTCACCGGGCGCGAGCTGCACCGCCACCTCAGACCCGACTACGGAGACCACGCGCTTCGGGTCATCGCGGGCCCGCACATCGACAGGCTTGGTCGTGATGGCCGCGACGCGTTCTTCACGTCGGTGTTCACCGTGAGCCATCAAGCCGACCGCATGGGCTATCGGCTCGACGGGCCCGAACTCGACACATCGGGCGACGAGCTGCTTTCGTTCGGCCTGACCGCGGGCGCGGTCCAGCTGCCCGCCGGGGGCAAGCCGATCCTGCTCATGGCCGACCAGCAGACCGTGGGCGGCTATCCCGTCATCGCCACCGTGGTGAGAGCATCGCTGCCCGTCGCGGCCCAGCTCGCTCCCGGCGACGAGCTGCGTTTCGCGGAGATTGCAATCGAGGAGGCGCTGCGGATTCACCGCGAGCAGGAGTCGGCGCTAGATTCGCTGCGAGACTAGGTTCTTGATCCAGTCGATGTGCTCGAGGTAATGCTCGTACGTGTTGCCTGCGATCCATTCCACCACCGGCAGGTCGCTGTTCTCCTCGGCCCTCGCCGCCGGTTGGTAGTGGAAGTAGGGAAGCGCCAGGCCCTCGTCGTCGAGGCTCTCCAGCCTGGCCATCAGCTGCGCGTGCGTGTCGCGAAAGTACGCGACGGCATCCTCGCTCGGTTGGGAGCGGTGGAGCTCCCAGACCGCGGCGTTGACAGCGTCCGTGTCGGGCTCCGCGTCCGTCAGTCCCATCGCCTGAACGCGGTCGCGCCCATCGAAGATGGCCAAAAGAGATTGCTCCCAGGCGGCGACGTGGGCCAGGTGATCCTTCACCGCCCATCCGTCGGGACCTGTCGTGCTCAGGGTCTCTGGGCCCATCGAGTCCACCAGCTCCCACAGGTCGGTCCACGAAACGTCGACCCGTTCGCGAACGCCGTCGATCTCCGTCACTACCCGCCTCCCGCCGCTTTCTTCGCCTCTTCGATCACGGCGTCGTAGTCCGGTTGCGGCTGCTCCTTCGAGCCCACCCACGTCGAGCGGATGACCCCCTTGCCGTCGATGACGAATATCGAGCGCCGGGCCATGCCCGAGTATCCCGCCACGTCGTCGCGGCGCACGCCGTAGTCGGTCACCATCTTGCGTTCGAAATCGCCGATCAGCTCGTAGGGCAGGCCGCCGAGCTCTTTCGCGAAAGCGGTGTGCGAGAACACTGAGTCCACGCTGATGCCGTAGATGCCGACACCGTTGGCGACCGCCTCATCGTTCCGTGACCGAAACTCGGTCAGCTCGGTCCTTCAACCACCCGTGAAGTCGAGCACGTAGAAAAGGAAGATGAGGGCTCGGTGCTTTTCGAGCGCTTCGGCGAGAGTGAGCTCCTGGCCACCGGTCGTCGGCAGCTTGAAATCCGGGGCCGTGTCCCCAACCTGCAGCACTCAAAAAGTCTATTCGGGTTGCGTCTCCAGCACGTACCACCCCGATCGCGTGGCTCCGGTGATGGCGTAGCCCCGCGCGATCGCGCCGGTGAGCGCCGCCCGTAGCGCCAGCCTCCAGGACCGCGCCAGCGAAGGGTCCGCGTGGCGCAGCTGGACGATGTCCTCGGGCACCTGGCACAGGAGCACGCCCGCGTCGTGTGACGGCGCGGCCACCGGCTCGCCGGAGCCACCCAGGGAGAGGATCGGCGACGCGCCCGCCGCAACAAGGCGGTCGGTCTCCAGCGCCTGAGCCCGGCCGGCCGCCGCGTCCTCGGCCTCGTGCGAATCGAGTCGCCAGTGGATGAGCAGGCGGTCCGACTCCTCACCGGCGTTGAGGCCGTCGGCCATCTCGCCATAGAAGTTGACGAGGTAGCGCGTGGCGCTGGCGCCGAGCTTGGCCAGGTTGAAGTAGACGTTGCGCCGAACGAGGGGATCGGTCGTCCACTCCATCACGTCGAGCTCGCGTTCGAGACACCACCTGCGCTGGTGCTGCTTGAGCTCGAAGCCGAGGCCCCGCGCGGCGCTGCCGGCGGCCACGCCGAGGATGTGTGAGTGCATGTGGAGCTCGTGCGGCGGCACGCCGCCGATCCATCCCACGAGGCCGCCGATCAGCCTCCCGTCGGAGTAAGCGCCCGAGACGTAGTTCCCGGAATAGGACAGGGCCTTGAGGATGTCCGGGTCGACCGAGGGCTGGCCGGCGCGCCCCCATACCTCGGCGAACAGGTCAGCCAGCTGCCGGAGCTCCTCCAGCTCGCTGAGCTCTCTGATCGTCGCGGTCATCCCTACAGCTTCGCCAGCGGCCGGGTCTGGATGCCCGCGTCGCGCAGCGCCTGGCGCACCGCCGCCGCGATGATCCCCGCTCCCGGCGTATCTCCGTGTACGCAGATGCTGTCGAAAGCGCCGGTTCTCGCCAGCGTCACCGCCTGCCGCGCCGCGCCCTGGGCGTCCAGCACCGCGCCCGGCCGGTCGCGCGGGGCCAGCCTTCCGTCGGGCAGCATGAGGCGGTCGGCGAAGCCCTCGCGATAGCCGGGGATGCCAGCCCTCTCCGCGGCCGCAAGCAGCTCGAAGCCCGGCTGGCCCAGCAACCCGACGCCATGCGCCTTGGCCACGCGCGCCAGCGCGTCGGCGACCGCGGGGTCGGCCTGGCAGCGGTGGAAGAGCGCCCCGTGAGGCTTGACGTACGCGATCGGCGCGACCGCGGCCAGGCCCGCGACCTGGAACGCGACGCTGGCCTCGATCTCCTTCGCGGACAGCGACAGTTCGACCCGGCCGAAGCCCTCGCGGTCTTCGTAGCCCGGGTGCGCGCCCACCTCGACGCCGAGCTCGCGGCAGCGCCAGGCTGTCGCGATGCTGATCGAGATCGATCCAGCGTGGGCCGCGCACGCGACGTTCGCGCTGTCGACGCACGCGAGCACCGCCTCGTCCTCGCCCGCGCCCTCGCCTAGGTCGGAGTTGAGGTTCATCGCATCACCTGTGCTCGGTGTCCCCGTGCAGCAGGCGAATCGCGTGCTCGAGGACGGGCATCACCGCCCCGAGTGATTCGGCGGCGCCCTTGAGGCTGCCGGGGACGTTGATCACCAGGGTGCGCCCACGCACGCCTGCCAGCCCGCGCGAGAGGGCCGACATCGGGGTGCTGGCGGCGCCTGCGCGCCTCATCTCCTCGGCCAGGCCCGGCACCTCGTAATCCAGCAGAGCTGCAGTCGCCTGCGGCGTGACGTCGCGCGGCGCGAGGCCTGTACCTCCCGTGGTGAGCACCACGTCGACGCCCTTGGCTACCGCCGCCAGGATGGCGTCCCTGATGCGGTCCTGCTCATCGGGCACGACCTCGGGGCCGGAAACCTCGAAGCGTTCTTGCTCCAGGCGCTCCGCGAGGGCCGGGCCGCTTTCGTCCTTCATCGTCCCGGCCGACGCGCGGTCGCTGACGGTGATCACGTGCGCCCGGCTCACGGGCCTACTTTCTTTTCCAGGTGCCGGAGCGCCCACCGGACTTCTCGAGCAGTCGGACGGACTCGAGGTACACGCCACGCTCGACGCCTTTGGTCATGTCGATGAGCGTGAGACCCGCCACCGCCGCCGCGGTCAGCGCCTCCATCTCGACCCCGGTCTGGCCGAGCACGCGAGCGCGCGCCAGGATCCTCACGCCACCTTTCACGAACTCGAAGTCCACCGTCACGCCGGTGAGCGGCAGCGGATGGCACAGAGGGATCAGGTCCGGCGTCCGCTTGGCCGCCATGATCCCGGCCACCCGCGCCACCTGCAGCGCATCGCCCTTGGCCGTCCCTGCCCGGACCGCCCGCACGGTGGCGGGCGTCATGCGCACCACGCACTCCGCCAGCGCTTCTCGGCGAGTGGCCGCTTTGTCGGCCACGTCCACCATGCGGGCAGCGCCTTTCTCGTCGAGGTGCGTGAGAGAGCGGGTCGCCACGGGGATCAGGATATGCGGATGCCGAGCGCCAGTAGCGGTCCCCGCGGGGTCCTGTTCGATTACGGCGGCACTCTGGTCACCTTCAGCTACCCCACCGAGGACCTGCTGGAGGTGCTGCGCGAGTTCCGGCCGCGAATCGAGGCCGCCACCGGGGCGCCGGCGCCCGAGGCGAACGCGATCCTGCGCGACGTGCTGCACCCGCTCGAGGACTACATCACGACCATGAGCGAGGATGAGGTCGAGTACATGGACGTGTACCGGAACACGTGGCGCCGGGCTGGGCTGGAGCTGCCCGACGGCCTGCTCCACGACATCCTCGACGCCGAGCAGCGGTGCTGGGACCGCGCGGTCCGCGTCGACCCGGACGCCCTGCCGGTGCTGTCCTGGCTCGGCGCGCACGGCATCAAGCGCGGGATCTGCTCGAACGCGCCCTTCCCGCCGGCGATGATGCGGCGCCAGCTCGAAGTCAACGGCATCGCGACCCATGTCGACGGCGTCGTCTTCTCGAGCGAGGTGGGGAGGCGCAAGCCCGCGCCCGACGTCTACCTGGCGGCGCTGGACGCCATCGGCACCGGGCCGGAGGCAACGCTTTTCGTCGGCGACCGTGTGCGGGAAGACTTCGAAGGACCGACCGCGGCGGGCATGCGCGCGGTGCTCGTGACCAGGTATGCCGCCGGGCACCGAGTCGACGGGATTCCGACCATCACGTCGCTGGCCGAGCTGCCGGGAATCCTGTGAGCGAGCCCAAAAAGCGCCCGGGTGCGCTGTGGCTGTTGTTCTACGGGCGCCGGCGCCGCGGCTTCCCCTGGCTGCTGGCGGGTGTCCTGGCGGCGGTCGTCGTGCTGGCGCTGACTTTCGCGATCCCCGGCGGACCGGAAGCGTGGCGCGCGCTCGCCCCCTTGATCCTTGGCGCCCTGCTCGTGGGCGCGCTGGTCTTCGCCATCGCGGCGTCCTTGCGACCCCGCCGCCGGCCCTGAGCCGAGCGCGCGGCGATGAGCGCCGCGGCGGCGCCCGCCCCCACGCCGTTGTCGATGTTGACCACGAGCAGTCCCGTCGAGCACGACTGCAGCATCGTGTTCAGCGCCGCCTCTCCCGCGCCGCCCCGGCCGTAACCGGTCGAAACCGGGAGTCCGATCACCGGCACGTCGGTCAGCCCAGCGACCAGGCCGGGAAGCACGCCATCCATGCCGGCCGCGACCACGATCACGTCGGCGCCCCATTCGAGAATCGCGGCCAGCGGCCCCACGAAGCGGTGCAGCCCGGCCACACCGAGGTCGGCCGCAAGGCGCGCCTCTATGCCGCATGCCTCGACGACCATGCGCGTCTCCTCGGCCACCGGGACGTCGGAGGTGCCGGCGGTCAGAATTCCCACCTTGCCGTCCGCGGGCTCGGGCGCGAAGCCCTCGCGGACCACGCGAGCCGAGGTGTCGTATGCGATCACCTGCATCCCGGCGGCACGGGCCGCCTGGTCGAGCGCCCTGCGATGCGCAACGGTCATGCGGCTGACCAGGCCCTGTCCCTGGCGCGCGGCCATGGCGACCGCCAATCGCGCGGCCTCTCGTGGAGCTTTGCCGCTGGCCAGCACCACCTCCGGCAGGCCGCGTCGGAGGTAGCGTCCCAGGTCGAGCCGGGCGCGGCCGGCGAGCTCGTCGAGCTGCTGGCTGCGAATCTCGGACAGCGCCTCGTCCTCGTCGATCTCGCCGGCGACCAGGCGCCTCAGCACGTCCCTCACAGTGCGGCCAGGACCTCACGCATGTGCTGCCAGTGCGTTCCCGCCCAATAGATGCGGGCGCATTGCGGGCATTCGGAGAAGCGAGACTGGGTGCGGCGCACGTGGGCGGGCACGCGGTCCGCGACCGCCGCAGAGATGCGCTGCTCGAGCTGCGTGTTGCACTCGATGCATCGCGTCAACGCCTCGTTGATCTCGAGGTCGAGCTGGGAGAACACCTGGCGCAGCTGCGAGGTCACATCGTCGTCACGGATGAGGACCGCGCGCACCACCCCGGTCCGGACGACGCGGCGCCTGGTCAGGTCTCGGTCCCGGGTCAGCAGCACGCGGTGCTCGGCGGCCGCCTCGCGCACGAGCTCGGCGTCTTCGATTCGCGCATGATACGAAGCGTCGTAGCCCACAGCGCGAAGCCATCGCGCCAGCCGCCCGACGTTGCAGTCGGCCACGAACCGGGGCTTCACATCCAGCATCTTAGAATCGGCCGGTGCCGCCGCAAGACCTGATGGCGAAGCTCCGCTCTGAGGCGAGCGATTGCTACTCGTGGTCGAACGGCCCCGGCGACCGGTACGCGGCGCACAGCCACGGCTACGAGAAGGTCCTCTACTGCGTCGACGGGTCGATCACCTTCGTCCTCGACCCCGAAGGCAAACGCCTGGAGCTGAGGGCGGGGGACCGGATGGTGCTTCCTGCCGGAACGGTCCATTCCGCGGTGGTGGGGAAGGGTGGCTGCACCTGCATCGAGGGTCGACGCTAACGGTCATCCGAGGGAGGGCGCGGCGTAATATGGGCCGCGCGATGAGCATCATCGAGTTCATCCGCGACCGGGCTCGCTTTTACAACTGTCCGGTGTGCGGGCGCAGCCTCAAAGGCTGCGATGTGCAAGTCCTCAGCCACGAGGAGGAGCGTTTCCATCTCCAGGTCACCTGCGCGCAGTGTCAGGTCACGTTCATCGTCGTGCTCGCCATCGCGGGTGGGGCGGTCGAGGAGATCGAGGCCGGCGTGCCGGAGCCGGCGGACGAGCCGTTGGTCGCGGCGGAGCCCATCAGCGTCGACGAGATCATCGACCTGCACCTCTTCCTCAAGGGCTACCAGGGCACCCTCACGGAGCTGATTCACCAGCCTGACCACAGCCGCGGCTGATCGCGCCGTGCGGTCCAGCGGCGACAACGCGCATCGCATCTATCTCGACGACGCGGGCTCTGCACCCGTCCTACCGGAGGTCCGCGAGGCGCTCCGCGACGTTTCCGCCGGCAACGCCTCGAGCCCACACACCGAGGGCCGCGAGGCTCGCGCCGCGCTCGACCGGGCCCGCGACATGGCCGCCCACGCGCTGGGCGCGAAAAGCACCGAGATAACGTTCGTCTCGTCAGGCACCGAGGCCGTCAACCTCGCCCTGTTCGGAGCCGCACGCCGGCTCCGCAAGCCGGGCGCGATAGCCACCTGGGCCGCGGAGCACCAGGCCGTGCTGGCCGTGGTGCGGCGCCTTCAGGCAGACGGGTACGAGGTCCACATCGCAGGGGTCGACCGTGAGGCGCGCGCCGACCCGGATTCGATTGCCACCGACGCTGTCCTGGTCTCGATCGGACTGGCCAACAACGAGGTTGGCTCGGTCCAGCCGGTCGCGGCGGTAATCGAAAGGGCGCACGAGTTGGGAGCCCTTGTCCACGTCGATGCGTGCGCCGGCCCTCGCTGGATCGCCATCCCGGCAGGCGCCGACATGGTCTCGATAAGCGGGCACAAGCTGGGCGCCGGGCGGGGCGGCGTGCTGTACGTGAAAGACGGCACCAGGCTGGACCCGCTGATGTTCGGCGGCCCGCAGGAGTGGGGCCGTCGGGCCGGGCACGAGGACGTCCTGGCCGCGGTCGCTGTGGCGACGGCGCTCGCAGTGTGCAAGCGCCAGCGCGAAGCGCGTGCGAAGACGGCCGAAAGGCAGAGCCTGGCGTTGCGAGAGCTGCTCGCAGAGGTGGGAGGGGAGCTCACAGGCTCCAACCGTCGGCTCCCGAACTTCGCCACGTCCACGTTCCCAGGGCGCCGCGGCGAGGACGTGCTGCTCGCGCTCGACCTCGCCGGCCTCGCCGCATCGAGCGGTTCGGCGTGCGCGTCGGGCTCCCTCGACCCCTCCCACGTGCTGCTCGCGATGGGCCTCGACCTGGATGCCGCGCTGGGCAGCCTGCGCCTGACGACCGGTTATGCGACCACCGATGACGAGGTCTCGCGCGCGAGCGCGACCATCCGCTCGGTCCTCACGCGGACCGCCTCCCGTGCCTAGCGACCCGGCCGGGTCCCCCGGCCGCATGACCGTCGAGGACGAGCTCGCTCGCCGGCTTGCTCAGGGAGATGAGATCGTGCTGGCGACCGTGATCAAGCTCGACGGCGAGCCCCCATCGCATCCCGGCGCCAAGCTGCTGATGTCGAGCGCCGCCGCCATCGCGGGAACCCTTGGCTGCAGCGAGTTCGACTCCGCCGCGCTCGCCGACGCAGCCGGCATCGCCAGGGCGGGGGCGCCGCAGCTGCGCACCTACCGTCACGACCTCGGGTCGATCGAGGTCTACCTCGAGCCATACGCGGCAACCCCGTCCTTGCTCGTGTTCGCGGCCACCCCTGTCGCCAGGGCGTTGCTGCGCTGGGCCCCAGAGGTCGGATTCCGGCCGGTGCTGGTCGAGACGCGCCCCGAGCGCCTGGCCGGTGCGGACTGGCCGCCGGCCATCACGTCGCTGGGCTCGCTGAAAGAAGCGCTTGGCGGCGAGGTGTTTGCCGTGCACACCGACCACGACGCCGCCGACCTGGTCCAGGCGCTGGAGGTGCTGCTGCCGGCCCATCCGGCCTTTGTCGGACTGGTCGGCAGCGGGCGGCATACCGGCCATCACCTGGACGCTCTGCGGGCCAAAGGCGTCGCGGAAGACGTCATCGCCCGGATCCAGACCCCGGTCGGCCTCGACATCGGCTCCCGGAACCCGGCGGAGATCGCCCTTTCGATCCTCGCGGGCCTGGTGGCTGTCAGGCGCGGCGCGCCCGGCGGCTGGAAGCAAGGATCAACGAACCGTTAACTCCATCTGAGTTCGAATAGCCGAACCGCATAATCAGGGGCCGTGTCGATCGCGCCCGGAACCAGGCTAGGGCAGTACGAGGTCCAGGACTTCATCGGCCAGGGGGCCATGGGTCTGGTCTACCGCGCCTACCACGCGCAGCTCGAGCGCACCGGCGCGGTCAAGGTGATGCAGGCGATCGCGCCCGATCCAGACACCACCGCACGCTTCCGCCACGAGGCGCAGGCGATCGCACAGATGCGCCACCCGAACATCCTCAACGTCTACGACTTCGGCGAGTTCGAAGGGACGCCGTACATGATCGTGGAGTACGTGTCCGGCGGCAGCCTGGCCAACCGGCTGAGCAAGGGCATGATCGACCCGGCCGCAGCGCTCAACTTCCTGCGGGGGATCGCCGCAGGCCTGGATTACGCCCACGCGCGCGGCGTCGTGCACCGCGACATCAAGCCGGCCAACGTCCTGCTGGAACCCGACGACACGCCGGTGATCGCCGACTTCGGTCTCGCCAAGCTGCTGCAGGGATCGTCTCTCAAGTCGATGACCGGGGTCACCACCGGCACGCCCGCCTACATGGCGCCAGAGCAGGTGACCGGGAGCAAGGTGGGGCCGGCCGCGGACCGGTACTCGCTGGCGACCATCGCCTACGAGATGCTGACCGGGGTGATCCCCTTCGACGGAGAGGGGCTGATGGAGCTGCTTTACGCGCAGGTTCACCGCGAGCCGCCGCCGCCCAGCTCGCGCATCCACACGCTGGGTCCTCGCGTGGACGCGGTGATGATGCGAGGTCTGGCGAAAGACCCGAACGCGCGCTGGGAAAGCTGCACCGCATTCGTGCGCGCGCTGGAAGAGGCCCTCGCGCCGAGGCCGGCGCCGGCGGTCGCGCGCACGATGGTCATGTCGTCCCCGGTCGCCTCGACCCGGCCGCTGGACGCGGCCGTCGCCGGCGCTGCGGCCGTGGAGGCGAGGAACGCCGACGAGGCGGTCGTGCTCGCCTACCCTTCACCCCCTCCGCCGGTCGCCAAGAAGAAGTCCCGCAAAGGCCTGTTCGCGCTGACGGCTGGTGTGATGGTTTTGATCCTCGCGTTCGTGGGTTTGGGGATCTATGAGTACCTGAACCAACCGGTGCAGCTCAAGGTCACCCCTTCGACCGTCGTGGCCGGCGACAGCATCCTGGTCACTGCGAGCCATCTGCCCGCCAACCAGGCGGGGGAGATCCAGGTCTGGAGCCAGCGCCGCATCATCCCGTTTCACGCCGGGCCAAGCGGAAACGTGGTGGTCCAGATCTCCATCCCGCGCGAGCTCGAGGTCGGGGAGCACCTGGTGATGATCTGCTGGAACGGAGCCTGCCACTCGCAGCAGAAGGTGCAGGTGCTCGCGCCGGTCGCGCTGGCGAGCCCGATCGCCTCGACCAGCCCTTCACCTTCGGCTTCAGCGAGCCCAAGACCGAGTCCGGCGCCGTCGGCAAGCCCGACCCCCTCGCTGTCGGCCCCGACGTCGGCCCGCGCGTTCGCAACCATCCTCGTATCCGGTGCGCACTTCAGCAGCTCCCGGGTCGTCACAATCGCGCTGTTCGATCCCGCCAGCTCGACGCTCACGCTGGAGACCTGGAGCGCGACGACCACCTCGATCGGGACCTTCAGCAGGGACATCGCGCTCCCGGCCAGCGCGCTCGCCGGCAATGCACGGATCACGGCCTGCGATTCCGATCGTGTGTGTGCCTCGGCTTTCCTCAAGGTGACGCTGGTCTAGGGGCTAGAACACCTCGGACGCGAGCAGGTCGTCCAGCGTCTCGCGCCGCCGCATCACGCGCGCCTCCCCGTCACGAAGCATGAGCACCTCGGGGCGTGGCATGCCGTTGTAGTTGCTGGCCATCGCGAGGCAGTAGGCGCCCGCCGCGGGCAGCGCGATCACGTCGCCCGTCTTCAGCGTTGGCATCTCTACGTCGGTGATCAGGATGTCGGTCGACTCGCAGTACTTCCCGGCAATCGTGACCTTGCCGTCGGGGGGGCGGTCGGGCGCCGACGCGAGATATGCCTCGTAGCGCGCGCCGTAGAGCTTGGGCCTGATGTTGTCCCCCATGCCGCCGTCGACCGCGACGTAGCGCCGCACGCCGGGGATGTCCTTGATCGAACCCACGGTGTAGATGGCCATGCCGGCGGGCCCGGCGATGGACCGGCCTGGCTCGACCACGAGCTGCGGCACCTTCAACCCGCGCTGAGCGCAGCCCGACACCAGCGCATGCAGCACGGTCTCGACGAAGTAACGCGGCGTCGGCGGATCGTCGTCTCGCGTGTACGCGATGCCGAGCCCGCCTCCCGCGCCCAGCTTGCGAGGCTGGAAGTCCAGCTCGTCGCGAAGCGTGACCAGAAGGTCGAGCATGATCTCCATCGCGTCTTTGTATGCGCCGAGGGCGAAGATCTGCGAGCCGATATGGGAATGCAATCCGACCAGCTCAAGTCGCGGGTGCTGCAGCGCCTGCTCGACCGCCCGGCGCGCCGCCCCCGACTCGATCGAGAAACCGAACTTCGAGTCGAGCTGCCCTGTGGAGATGTGGTCGTGCGTGTCCGGTTTGACCCCCGGCGACAGGCGCAGCATGACCGGCGTGCGCTCGCCCTGCGGCACGACCTCCTGCAGCAGGTCGAACTCGTGCTCGCCGTCGATCACGATGGTGGCGCCGGCGCGGTACGCGGACTCGAGGTCCTCGAGGCTCTTGTTGTTGCCGAGGAAATGGATCCGGTCACGAGGAAACCCGGACTTCAGCGCGAGGTTGAGCTCGCCGGCGGAGACCACGTCGAGCCCCAGCCCTTCCTCCGCCACGACCCGCAGGAAGTGCGGCGACGCGAAGGCCTTGGCCGAGTACAGCACCTGGCCCGCGCTGCCCATGGCGGCCGTGTACTCGGAGGCGCGCTGGCGGACGGTGGCGTCGTCGTAGACGTACAGAGGCGTGCCGTGACGGCGCGCCAGGTCGACCAGGTCGCACCCGCCGACCTCCATGTGGCCGGCCGCGTTGACCCGGTACGTGACCGGGAAGAGCAACCTAAAAGGTCAGTTCGGGCCGGAGCCGCAAG
>Ga0307373_10012180_pt1 | contig 12287 bp, 12 predicted proteins | sample OX2MG_FD_202534 | JGI IMG/M metagenome (GOLD analysis project Ga0307373, IMG submission 202534) | Soil microbial communities from Risofladan, Vaasa, Finland - OX-2 | ecosystem: Environmental > Terrestrial > Soil > Coastal area > Acid sulfate soil | place: Finland: Risofladan, Vaasa | collected...
GGGGCTGCGCTACGTCGATTGCGGCACCAGCGGCGGAGTGTGGGGCCTCAAGGAAGGCTACAGCATGATGATCGGCGGCGAGCAGCGCACGATCGATGCCTTGCGGCCGATCTTCGAAACGCTGGCGCCGGCCTCGGATCGGGGCTGGGGCCGGGTCGGCCCGGTCGGTTCCGGACATTTCACCAAGATGGTTCACAACGGCATCGAATACGGATTGATGCAGGCATACGCCGAAGGTTTCTCGATTCTGCGGCACAAGCAGGAGTTCGGTCTCGATCTGCGCCAGATCGGCGAGATCTGGCGCTACGGCAGCGTGGTGCGCTCTTGGCTGCTCGATCTGACCACGGACGCCCTCGGCAAGAATCCGAACTTGGACGGCATCGCGCCTTACGTCGCGGATTCTGGCGAAGGCCGCTGGACGGTGGATGCGGCGATCGATCTCAATGTGCCCGCCCCGGTGATCACCGCCTCGCTGATCGCGCGATTGCGCTCGCGCGACGCGGACTCCTTCGCGGACAAGCTGCTGGCGGCCATGCGCAACGAGTTCGGCGGACATCCGCTGAAGAAAGCGTAACCGGCGGCGCTGCGGCGCTGCGGCGCGCGGGCCCCCGGGTATCCATCCGCATCATCCGCGCCCTAGCGCGCCGGGGCCCGCCAGGCGCGCCGGCGCGCGGCGATCTCGCCGGTGCGATCGAGCGGTTGGTCGACGATCCGCGACTGCACCGCCGCGAGCACGGCCGGCGGCAGGTCCGAGCCGGCCATGCGATAGGCCGCCTGCGCGCCCGGACCCGCGGCCGATTGCGTCAGCACATCGATGCGCCAGTCCGTGCCATTGCGGCACGCGAGACCCGCCGGTGCGACCGCCTTCGCGATCCGGAAGGTCCGGCAATAAGTGCCGGCCTTGCTGAGGAAGCTGAGACCGATGCCGACGCCGCCCGCGGCCCCAGGACCTGAGAGCTGGTCGGACAACGCGCGCGCGAGATCGCCGTCGGCAATGAGCGCGCCCTGTGCGTTCTCGCCGAGGATCGGAACCGCGGAGCGCCATGCCACGAAGCCGATGCCGATGCCTAGCACGAGACTTGCGGCGATCGCGAGCGGCAGCGGCGCGCGCCGCCACGAGTGCTCGCGACGCTTGCGGAGCGCGTCGAGCGGCACGATCTTCGGCGCATCGACGGCGGCGGTCGGCGCACGCATCGCCGCGTCGATCAGGCGCCGCGGCACCGGCTCGGCGAGTTCCTCGGCAAACGCCGCCTGCACGCGCGCGCGCAGCGCACGGTGTTCGGCGACCCGCGCGGCGATGCGCGGATCGTCGCGCAACGCCGCCTCGACCGTGGCGGCCGCCGCCGCATCGAGTTCGCCGTCTGCGAAGGCCATCAGAGTTTCATCGGAGATCGTCATGTCGGTTTCCTTTCGCTCAAGATCGCAACGCCGCTTGCAGCGCCTGGCGGCCGCGCGCGAGCCGGCTGGTCAGCGTGCCGATCGGCACGTCGAGCACGTCCGCCGCTTCCCGGTACGAGAGCCCTTCGACGAGCACGAGGCCGATCGCGAGACGCTGCTCCTCGGGCAAACGCGCGACGGCCGCGCGAATCGACAGAGCGTCGCCCGGATCGTGATCGGTCGCCGCGTCGCCGGCGTCCTCGGCGAGGAATACCTCGTCGCGCCGTTTGCGGGAGCGGATTTCGTCGAACCAGGCGTTCCTCACGATCTTGTACATCCAGCCTTCCAGGGGCGAGTCGCTGCGCCACTGCGACAGACGCGCCAGCGCCCGTTCCACCGCGATCTGCACGACGTCGTCGGCGTCGTGCGGATTGCGCGTCAAATTGCGCGCGAATCGCCGCAGCCGCGGCAACAAGTCCACGATCTGTCGTTGGACGTTTTCCGGCGTCCCGTTCGTCATCATGGTATAGACGTTGGTCCCAGGGGTTTTAGTCCATGCATTGTAGAGACGTTCGGCCGCCAGCGACTAGGATCCGTGCGGTCTGCGGCCGCACCGGTTGCGGAAAAAAAAGTGGCCGGACCGGGACGAAACCCGAGCGCTGCGTCGTATGACCGGTAGAGGCCGCGGGATGGCCGCGGTCGAACAGGAGCACGACGATGAACAGCAAAATGATGAATAGCAGAATTTGGATGGCGAGCGCCGCGGTCGCCGCGGCACTGATTTGGGCCGCGCCGGCACAGGCCGGTATCTTCGGCGGCGGTGCGGGGGCGGTCGGTGGCATGCTTGGCGCTGGCGCTGGCGCTGGCGCTGGCGCCGGTGGCGGTGCGGCCGGCGGCATGTTCGGCGGGCAGTTCGGTGGCATGGGTGGGATCGGCGGGGTGACCGGCGGCGGCGATTTCGCGGCGCAGGGCGGATTCGCCGCGTCGCGGACCGTGACGGTACCGCGGCCGTCGCTGCCGGCAGTGAGCGCGAGCCAGGCGGTCGCCGGCGCTGCCAACGGTGCCGCGGGCGTCGGCCAATCGACTGGCGCGGTCTCGGCGGCCGGCAGCGGCGCGATGCAGGCCGCTGGATCGACGGCGAATGCTGGCGGCTCGGCGAACGGCGCAGGGGCGTTCGGAGGGTCGGCGAGCGCAAATAGCGCCGGCCGGAATGACAATCCGGAGGTCACCGGGGGCGGCAGCGGTTCGCTCGGTGCAGCTGCGAGCGACGGTGCGTCTGGCGCGGGGACGTCGAACTCTGCGCCGTCGGCCAGCACCCCGTCCGGTTCCACGCATGCCGGCGGCGCGAAGCCGCGGCATTCGCGGGGGGCTGACAACCGCTGATTCCTGTGTGGATCCCGTCGCCGACGGCGCAGCTCACCCGCATTCGCGGCGCGAGTTGCGTCGTCGGCGCGTGCCCAACGCTGCCGCGGCGATTCAGTGCGGCGAGCGGGCGAGGGTGCGCGGGCCAAGTCGCAATACGCGGCAAACGAGCGGCCGTTTTGGTACAGGTGTGCGCTGAATCGCTGCGGTGGCGTTGCGCAGCGGTGACCTCGCTATAGGGTCCGTGCAGGCGAGACGGAATCGACTATGACATGTGCTCGCACCGCCCGGAAATGGAACAACCGACGTGCTGAAAGTGCGTGGCGCGCGGCGCCGGTCGGAACGCGACTCACGGTTATTCTTCCCAAGAACGGCTGAGACGCAGCGCGCTCGTGATCACGCCGACCATGCTGTAGGTCTGCGGGAAGTTGCCCCATTGCAATCCCGTCGCGGGGTCCATGTCCTCGGACAAGAGGCCGACCGCGTTTCGGCGTGCGAGCAGGCGTTCGAATATGGCGCGCGCATCTTCGATCCGGCCGGCGCCGGCGAGTGCGTTGACATACCAAAACGAACACATCGTGAACGTGTTGACTGGAACGCCGAAATCGTCGGCGTGGACGTAGCGGTGCACCAAGTCGCCGCGCACCAAATCGCGTTCGACGGCCTCGAGCGTCGACACGAAGCAGGGGTCGACCGCGTCGATGAAGCCGAGATCCGGCAGCAAGAGCGCCGTCGCGTCCAGGGCGTCGCCGTCGAATTGACCGACAAACGCGCGCTTCCGCTCGCTCCAGGCACGAGCGCGTATCTCCGCCCGCATCGCATCGGCCCGATCGCGCCAGAACGTGCAGCGGTCTTCCATTCCCAGCTTCGCGGCTATTCGCGCCAAGCGGTCGCACGCCGCCCAGCACATGACCGCCGAAAATGTATGCACCGCCTCGTGGCCGCGAAACTCCCAGGGACCCGCGTCCGGGCGGCCGAAGCACGCGGCCGCGCGCTCGCCGAGCGTCTCCAGGCGGATGAACAGGGACTTGTCGCCGGGGCTCGGCAAACGCTGATCGAAAAACAGCTGCGTCGCCGCGAGGATGACCGCGCCGTAAACATCATGCTGAATCTGTTCATACGCGAGATTTCCGATGCGCACCGGGCCCATGCCGCGATAGCCGTCCAATGAGTCGACCGTGCGCTCGGGGATGCGCGCATCGCCGGTGACGCCGTACAGCGGCTGCAGCATCCCGGTCGGCGAACGGGCGACGACCCGATCCAAGTAGCGCAAGTAGCCAACCATGGTGTTCGTCGCGCCCAGGCGATTGAGTGCGTGAATCACGAAGAAACTGTCGCGCAGCCAGCAAAAGCGATAGTCCCAATTGCGTCCGCTGTCGGCGACCTCGGGTATCGACGTCGTGATCGCGGCGAGCACGGCGCCGGTGTCCTCATAGGTGCACAGCTTCAGCGTGATCGCGGACCTGATCACCGCCTCCTGCCAATCAAAGGGTATCGCGAGGCCGCGCACCCATTCCTGCCAATAGGTGCGCGTCTCCTCGAGCCACGTCCGTGCGAGCGACAAAGGCGCGCTGCCGACGGGTTCGTCCGGCATGAGAATAAACGCCAGAGGTTCATCGAGGACGAACGCGCCTTGGTCGAGCAACGTCGAAATCGAGGCGTTCGTCGTCACACGGTATTGCAGCTGCGGCGTCACGAATCGAACATGGTGGCTGCCGGGAATGCGTTGCGGCGTGTCCGCGCCGAAATTGGCGAGCGGACTTAAGCGCAAGTTCACGACCGGCCGGCCGCCCAGGGGTTCTATCAGGCGCACGATGCTCATCGGCCGGAAAACTCTGCCAAGCTGGCGAAATCTCGGGCAAAAATCCGTGATGCGCACCGAGTTGCCGTCGGCGTCGGACAGCGTCGTCTCCAAAATCGCAGTATTGCGCTCGTAGGCCGAGCGCGTGTCGGCGAGTCTCCGCAGGTCCACGGCGAAAACGCCGGCTTCCGAGCGGCCGCCTTCGCGCTGCAGCAATGCACAAAATACGGGGTCGGCGTCGGGCCGCGGCAAACAGGCCCAAACGATGCGCCCGACCGGATCGACCAGCGCCGCGATCTGGCAGTTGCCGATCAGCGCGAGATCCAATCCATGGCCACCCGAAAAACTCATGATCGTTGATCCCCCATCGCCGCAATGCGCTCGAGCCATGCGCGCACGGCCACGGAATTTTCCAGCCGCCACTGCGCACTGACCCGGTCGCCGACCGCGATGGACACGCCACCGTGCAATTCGACCGCGCGGAAGCCGTCCTGGTCCGTAATGTCGTCGCCGACGAACACCGGTGTACGTCCGAGGAAAGGAGCCTCGAGGAGAAAGGCCTCGATTGCAGTGGCCTTATTGACGAGGCTCGGTTTGATTTCCACGACTTTGTCGCCCTCCAGCAAATGAAACCGCTCGCCCAAATCCGCCGCGATGCCGCTGAGCAGTCTCCGCGCCGATTGCTCGAGGTGCGGCGTCATACGAAAATGCAGCGCGAGTGCCGCACCCTTGTCCTCGAGAATCGCCCCAGGGTTCCGATCGACGAACGCACGCATCGAGGCGCGCGCGCGATCCAATACCGCGTCAGCGAATTGCGCGCGCTGAATCTCGCCGGACAGGCCGCGTCGCTCGACGCCGTGAAGGCCGGCCGCGGCGAACCGCGACGGTGCGAACATGGCGTCGAGATTTTCAATGCTGCGACCGCTCACGAGCGCGAGCGATCCGCCGAGATTGCGATCGACCGCGCGCAGCAATCGCTTGAGATCGTCGTCCACCCGGGTATCGGCGGGCGAATCGCCGAATTCGATCAGCGTGCCGTCGACGTCCAAGAACAAGCACCAATTCGCGGACGGGGCGGGAACATTCGCGTCGCGCATTGTGTGCACCGTCTTCACTTCGCAGCGACCTTCCGAAAATCGGCACCGTATCGCACCCCGATCTCCTATAATATCTTTTTGGCGCGCTTACCGCGCAGCCGTAACCTCTTTTTGGCTGATTGTCTACCGCCAATCGTTTGCGAAGACCTCCGGGAGGTGCGATGTTCCGATCGGTTTTGGTCCGGCTCGTTTTGCCGGTCACGCTCGCATCCTGTGTTGTCGCCTATTTCGGCCTACCTTACATAGACAAACTGTTGACGGAATGGTTTCTCGGCGACATCGAAATGCGTGCGCAGCTCTTGATGAGCTCGATGCGGCAGCCGGTTTCCGGACTCGTCGCAAAGAACGATCAAGCGAGGCTGCGGCACTATCTGGCGCAAATCACGGCCGACAAGCGGCTTCTGGCGATCGCCGTGTGCCGGCCGAACGGCGGTACGATCGTCAAGACGGATATGACGCCGGCCGCGGTTTCATGCGAGCTCGGACGGAAGGCGGACAAAGCGGCGGATCGGACCATTTCGCTGCCGTCAGGATCCGTCGAGATTTCACGCTTCGATTTCGATTCAGCGAAGGTGCCGTATCGCGTGCTCCTCGTGCACGACCTGAGCTTCGTCGACCGAAGGCAGCGAACGGCGCGGGATTTCTTTTTCGTATTCGTCGGCATCGCCGTGCTTCTGATCGCGATCTTCGTCGTGCTTGGCGCCTGGCTGCAGCTCAGGCGCTGGATCAACGTGCTGATCGGCGATATTCGGGGCGGGCGATTCCGCGATGACGCGAAATCGTCGCGCGCGACGCTGCCGATCCTTTCGCAAGTGCGCGAGGCGCTCGCCGAAATCGAGGAGACGCAGCGACTGGAAATCGACTTTCGCGAGAACTGGACGCCGCGCGCCCTGCGGCAGGTCGTCACGGGCCATTTGAAGTCCGCGCAAGTGTTGACGGTCTCGAACCGCGAGCCCTATCTGCACAACCGCGACGCTGAAGGCCGGATCGTCGTTCAATTTCCCGCGAGCGGCATGGTCACCGCGATCGAACCGATCATGCGCGCTTGCGCGGGCGTGTGGATCGCGCATGGCAGCGGTTCGGCGGACCGCGAGATCGTCGACCGGTACGACCACGTGCGTGTGCCGCCGGAGGAGCCTGAATACACGCTGCGCCGCGTTTGGCTGACGCGCGAACAAGAGGACGGGTATTACTACGGATTTTCCAACGAGGGGATCTGGCCGCTTTGTCATTTGGCCTACGTGCGGCCGGAATTTCGCGCCGAGGATTGGCGCGCGTACGGAGAGGTCAACGCGAAATTCGCCGAGGCTTGCGTCGCGGAGGCGACGACTGACAGCCCGGTGATATTGATCCAGGACTTCCACCTGGGATTGCTGCCAAAATTGATCAGAGCGAGGATACCGAAGGCGACGATCGTGCTCTTCTGGCACATTCCTTGGCCGAATGCAGAGACGTTCGGGGTATGTCCTTGGAAGCGCGAAATGCTGCTTCATATGCTGTGCGCCGACATTCTCGGATTTCACACGCGTTATCACTGCCACAACTTTCTGGAAACGGTCGACCGGTTCGTGGAATGCCGCATCGACCGCGAGCAGATGACCGTGACGCTCCAAGGCCATGTCTGCAAGGTCGCGCCGTATCCGATTTCGATCGAATGGCCGCCGCGTTGGCTCAAGTATCTTTCGGGGATCGGCGAATGCCGGAGCGCCGTGCGAAACCGCTACGGCATAGGCGCGAACGTCTTCGTCGCGTTGGGCGTCGAGCGGTGGGATTTCACGAAAGGCATCATCGAGCGGTTGCATGCGCTCGAGATATTGCTGGATAGAAATCCGCGCCAGCGCGGCAGAATCTGTCTGTTGCAAGTCGCGGCGCCGTCGCGCAGCCGGCTGCCGGCGTACCAGGCGCTGCAAAGGAACACCTTGGAGGAGGTGGAGCGGATCAACGCGAAATACGGCGAACCCGGATGGAATCCGATCGTCCTGATCGGCGAACACCAGGAGCCGCAGCGCGTCTTCGAATTGTACCGCGCGGCGGATGCGTGCTTGGTCAACAGCCTGCACGATGGAATGAACCTGGTCGCCAAGGAGTTCGTCGCTTCGCGTGACGACGAGGACGGCGTGCTGATCCTGAGCACCTTCGCCGGCGCATCGCGCGAACTGACCGAGGCCATTTTGGTCAATCCATTCGACGTAACGGAGACCGCGGACGCGATCGAAGCGGCGATGCGCATGAATCGCGACGAACGCCGGAACCGCATGAACCTCATGCGCCGGACGGTCAAGGAAAACAATGTCTATCGCTGGGCGGGGCGCATGCTGATGGACGCCGCGAGGATACGCCAGCGGCAGAGTCTCTCCACGGCGGCCCATCGATCCGGCGAGTCGCGGACCTAGCGAGTCCGGCTGGCGCGCATCCGCCGTTCCGAGAACGGGCACGGTCGCTCCGCGGCGGCCGTCCCAACAGCGCTGAGGAAGCGGCCGGCTCCGCCCCCGTGATAATGCAAACCCCGCAATGAAGCGGGGTTTGTATGCCGATCCTCTTGGTTATCCCACGCTTGATGTGGACCCTTGCGGGCGGGCTGACGCCGAGTCGTCCATCGCGTCAGAGACACTTTCCACGCTTCCCTATGGCTACATCAACCCAGCTTTCAGAACGGAGAAATGGTGTGCGGGAAACTGCCCTAGATTTGCGCTAAGCGACAATTCCGCCTTCTGGTACCTTCGTAACCCATTGATTTTATGGTGCTCTCTACGGGATTGCTCGGCGCTGCGCGCCTCGTCCCTCGCCCCGTTGGAGCTCGGGACCGCCGCCGCGCCGGGCGCTCCGGCGTCCTTCGCCGCCGCAAAACGGCGGCTCGTCGAACCCTACGGGTTCTCATCCCGCAGGCCGAACGGCTGTTCCCCGGACGAGCTGTGATCGGTGGTCGATTTGCCTGTTCTTGCCGGAAATGGCGCTCCCTACGGGATTCGAACCCGTGTTACAGCCTTGAGAGGGACCTTCAGAGTCTATGGCTGTCCGGACGCGTCCGCTGTAATCCATTGAAAACACCTTAATTTAAGGTATTTCCATCTATCGACGTCTGACTGTATATTTGTGCCGCCAGCACAGACATTGTCCTAAATTGCCCTAAGTTGTACCAATAGACCGTAGCTAGGCCGTCACATGGCGAGAAAACAAAGATCCATTCGCCTTCAAACCAAGGAAGCCCGGCGGCTGCTGCCGGTGGCGCATGAGCCGTATTGGCATGAAGTGAGACCGCTATTGCACATCGGGTTTCGAAAGGGCAGACGTTCCGGCACCTGGTTACTTAGGGAGAACGTCAACGGTCGACGATACAAGCGACGGCTCGGTTTGGCGGACGACGAAAATGTCGACGCCGATCATCTGACCGTCCTGTCGTTCGAGGACGCGCTTAAGATCGCGACGGCAGACGACCGCCCGACAGCCGGGCTTGTACCTCGCTATACGGTCAATGCTGCCTTAGTAGCCTACTGGGCGCACCGGCGTGCGAAAAGCGCGAAGTCTTCAGTCGAGGGTGACAAAGTCAAAATCAAAGCGCATGTCGTCGAGAAGTTCGGGGAAACAGATGTCGCGGACCTGACGACGGAGAAACTTCAGGCGTGGCGCGACGGTATGGTCAAGGATACCGACGATGTGGACCTCAAGCGTCGTAGCAAGGCGACTGCAAATCGAGTGCGGGCGATTTTCTTTGCGGCGCTCAATTTGTCGTACGAGCACGGCCACATCAGGTCGCGGGACGCCTGGCAAAGGGTTAAGCCCTTCAAGAACGTGGACCAGGCACGAAAGCGTGTGTTAACCGTTGTCGAGGCGGTGAAAGTCATCAACGCCTGCACGCCCGACTTTCGACAGTTGGTACGCGGTGCGCTGTATACGGGTTTACGCCTGGGCGAACTTTTTGCGCTGCAGGCCGCCGACGTTGCCGAGGAGCGCATCGAGGTTCAGCATTCCAAGTCCGGAAAGCCGCGCTCGGTCCCGCTGAATGACGAAGGGGCACAATTCTTCGAGGAGGCGACCGCTGGGAAGAAAGGTGCCGAATTGGTCTTCACGCGAACAGATGGCCATGCTTGGCAGCGTGTTCACGCGTCGCGCGGGATGAAGCGAGCATGCACCATCGTCGGCCTGAATCCACCGGCGACGTTTCACGATCTCCGGCGGAGCTACGCTTCTCTTTTGATCAACAAGAAGACCGACATCGAGGTTATCCAAAAACTACTGGGCCACGCCGATCTCAGGATGACGGTGCGAGCATACGCACACCTTCTGGACGCGACGATCTCGAAGGCCGTTAGGAAGAACCTCCCGTCGTTCGGTGCCGCAGCGACGAAGGTGAAGAGGATGAGGGCATGAGGCGGCCATCTGTGCCATTGATCAATGCCGCTACGCGGATCGCGACCAAAAGCCTCCTTCAAGGCCGTGCCCACCAGAGTGCTCGCGGCCAGGCCCTGCATTATCTGAGACGGCGGCACCGCAATCGGCCCACTTCCTTACCCCAGAGTCGCGTGTCGACCCTGGTGAGCGCCGTGCGCGCGAGGTGATCCGGTACCGCGCGACACAGGCGTGCTTGCTCCTCTCGTATGAGCGGCTAGGTTGAGCGGGCAACATTGACAGGAAACAGCGTGATTGTGGGCGCTGCCCCCAGCCAGATCACCCCTCGCGCGTCCATCCGCTCGGCTCCGGCGGCGGGATTCAGGGCCATGCGCAGGACCGTGACCGCGATGTCGGGGGTCTTTGTGCGACGCCATCCGGTCGCCGCTTCGCGGTGGGCTCCGGTAGAATTCCGATGTGTGCACCAGTTGCGGCGGCAAACCGTCGAGGTAGCGGTCGAGCTACCAGCGGTGCGGGCTTCGACGCTGTTGAGTCGTGAAGCCAAGGAGGACCTCCTCATACGGCGGAATGTCGGCGTGGTGCAACAGCCTCCCACGACGGCGAGTGAGGCCGTACACGATTCTTTCCGTCAGCCCCAGCGAGTGTCCCGTCCTTACTCACTGGGTGCTCTGCCGTTCCCGTCTGTCGTCCAATCCGGAATCCGGCAACCGACAACCGGCGACAAGCGCAGCGCGGAGACCGGTAAGGCGGCCGCGGCGGCCGAGTGCTAAGGGGGTGTCGGGGCGCAGCCCTGATCAAGGTGGGTTCGTGACAATTCCGGACTTGTTCCGGAATTGTTTAACGAACCCCTACCTTGTACAGAATCTGCACCAGCCTCCGCGTCGGAGTCCTCTCGGACGCATCGCTGTTGCTGGCCCGGGGATTAACCGCATGGCCCGGAAGCATCCCAAGACTGAGTTCGTCGGTATCCCGATGCCGCTGGTCGATGTGGAGGCGCTTCGCGTCGAGGTGGGTCAGTGCGGAATGACCATGTCGGAACTCATCCGCCGTCGGATCACGGGACAACTCGTCACCAGCCGCACCGATCAGGAAACCGCGCACAGCATTGATCGGCTGGGACGAATGTTCAAGCACCTCTACCCCAAGGACCAAGGCTGGGCGAGCCCGGAAGAGCGCAAGCGGTGGTGGTCAATCGTGACGGAACTCGAGCGCGCCGCGAAGGAGCTGCATCGATAAGATCTGTTACAACATCGGTGCCCATTGTCACACTCAGACCATGGCGACTCAAAGTAAGCGGGGCGGATGTACCCGATGGGCCCTGCACGACGTATTGATTGAGATGACGGCGGATAGCCTCGGTGGAACGACAGTTCTACGGGGCCGACCTCGGCTCACGGCTCCCGGCCTGAATTTTACGGAGACTCATCATGAAAAAGTATGTAGCGATCACTTTGCTAATCCCCGGTTTAGCCTTGGCGTACGGCGCATCGGCGACGAACGAGCCCACGATCGCGCGAATGGAGCGATGCTTCAAGGCTCACGCCCAGTTGATGGACAAATCCGCGTTGAGTAATCTCGTCGCGTGCTGGCGCGAGCACCGATATCTGATCAGTAGTGTCCCAACGTTAATCGAATAAATTCATCTGGTTATGCGCTTCGGACGAATTTTGGTCGGTGTCGATTTGCGCAAGTAGCTCATTCAAAGGCATTTGCTCGCAGAGGGTGAGGCTGAGTATCTGTAGATTTTCATACAGCGACCGTGGCAGGTTCAGCCGCTTCTTGACGATGGCGACGAGGACGTAGACCGATATGGCGATCCAGATTTGCGTCTTCACCGCGTTTTCGGAAGTTCCGAAGAACGCCTTGATCCGCAGGTGCTGCTTGATCCATTTGAAGAAGAGTTCCACCTGCCAGCGGCAGCGATACAGGTCGGTGATGCTCAATGCAGGCAAGCCAAACTGATTGGTCAAGAATACGAGTCGCTTGTGGGTCGTCGGATCGATGTACTTGATGCGACGGAGCGGAACGGGAAACCCTTTGTGCGAATAGAAGCCACTCAAGATCACCGTTTGATCGCAGATCAGCCCGGTCGTGCGATCCACCGGATGGGAATAGCGGCGCTCGGCCTTGAGATTCGATTTCGCGCGCGTGACGAAGAAACTGCCGGCCTCGTGCAAGGTAAGCGTGTGGGGATGGCCCCTTGCCGAGCCCGTCGTTTTACCGCCGGCGCTTGATTTCGGGTAGGACCTCGTCGATCACGGTGTTTTCCGCGGCGGCTTTGCCGAGCGCGTCATTCAGTCGGT
>Ga0307373_10012181_pt1 | contig 12286 bp, 12 predicted proteins | sample OX2MG_FD_202534 | JGI IMG/M metagenome (GOLD analysis project Ga0307373, IMG submission 202534) | Soil microbial communities from Risofladan, Vaasa, Finland - OX-2 | ecosystem: Environmental > Terrestrial > Soil > Coastal area > Acid sulfate soil | place: Finland: Risofladan, Vaasa | collected...
GGTCCAGACGGGGCCTCAGGAGCGTGGTCGTTCTCCGGAGGGCCCCTCGAGCTCGATCAGACGACCGCGCCGCTGATCTTGGCCTGAATGATCCGCTCCTCGTCCCACCCGATGGACGCCAGGACCTCGTCGGCGTCCCCCGAGAACGCCGGAGCGGGAGCGAGGGTCGGCAGGCTCCGGTCGAACTGAATGGGCGTCGAGACGAGCGGCAAGGTGTGCCAGCCCCCGTAGTGGACCGTCTGCACGTAGCCGTTGGCCAGGGCCTGCGGATCCACGGCGAGGTCGCCGGCGCGCTGGATCACGTCCCACTGCCCCCGTTGGGTCGAGAGCGCCTTCCTCCAATGGTCGAGCGGCCGGGACAGGAACGTCTTGTCGAGCTCCGCCACGACCTCCTTCACGTTGGAGGCGCGAGACGCCGAGTCCGCGAACCTCGGATCGCCGAGGAGGTCCTCACGGCCGATGGCCTTGCAGAATCCCTCCCAGTAGGCGTCGGGTTGGAGCATGCACAGTGCGATCCATCGACCGTCGGCCGTCGGGTAGTTGTTGACGAGCGGGTTGAAGGCGTTCTGGCGACTGCCGCTCTTGGGCATCTCGGCCAGCCCGGCCTGGTGCGCACCGACGATGGCCATCTGCATCGCCCACATGGCGGTGCCGAGGAGAGCACCCTCCACCAGGCAGCCCTCGCCGGTCCGGCTCTTGCGCACCAGGGCGGCCGCGATGCCGCCGGCGAGCGCGATCCCCGACAACGAGTCCCCGAACGCTCCCGACGGCATGCCGATCGGGTCGTGACCGTCCGGCGTGACCCCCGACGAGACGCCACCGCGGGACCAGAACGAGATGGAGTCGTACCCGCCCTTGCCCGCCTCGGGCCCCTGGGGTCCGGCGCCGGTGCCGGCGGCGTAAATGATGCTCGGGTTCTTGGACCTGATGGTCTCGGCGTCGATGCCCAGCTTGGACCGGGACCCGGGGAGGATACTGGTGAGGAAGACGTCCGCGTCGGCGACGAGCTCGTGAACGACCAGCTGAGCTTCGGGTTGCGTGAGATCGAGAGCGATGCCCTTCTTGTTGCGGTTCCACACCTCCCATGTGTACGCGGGGCCGTCCGATTGCACCCCGCCGACGACCAGGGAGCGGATGGGGTCGCCTTCGGGCCCCTCGATCTTGATCACGTCAGCGCCCCACTCGGCCAGAGCGGCTCCGGCGGAGGGCACGTACGCCCACATCGAGACCTCAACCACCTTCACGCCGTTCAGCACCCCGCTCATGCGGCCTCTCCTCTTTCGTCCCCGTGCCCGATCGGGCGGTGTCAGTATCGCGTACACGGGCAGCCGGCTCGCAGTGGGGGTGACGACCCGGTGGTGGTGCTGTGGCCGCAAGTGGCTGCCAGGATACCCCATAGGGTATATTGGCAGGGTTCTCGTCCCTGGGAGGGATACCGATGGTGAGCAGCGACAGCGAAGGCAGGGGACCGGGCCCGGACCCCCGGCGCGGCGGTGGCGAGATCACGGCCGACGAGCTGGTGGGCCGCCTCGGCACGGATCGCGCCCCGATGGTGGTGGACGTCCGCGAGCCCGCGGAGTTCGTCGAGTGGTCGATCGCGGGTGCCCGGAACATCCCGATGTCCGAGCTGGGCGAGCGGATCGCCGAGCTCGATCACGATCGGGAGGTCGTCGTGGTGTGCGCCAAGGGCGCGAGGTCGAGGGCGGTGGTCGACGCGCTCGGCGCGGCGGGGGTGGCCGCCTCGGGACTCCTCGGGGGGATGGAGGCGTGGGCGTCGGTGTACGACACGGCCCTCGTCGACCTCGAGCTCGCCGAGATCGTGCAGGTCCGGCGGCGCGGCAAGGGATGCCTCTCCTACGTCGTGGGTGCCGGGGAGGAGGCCTTCGTCGTCGATCCCTCGCTCGACACCGGGCGCTACCTCGACGTGGCCGCGCGACGGGGGTGGCACGTCACCCGGGTCTTCGACACCCACCTGCACGCCGACCACGTGAGTGGCGCGAGGGCGCTGGCCGCCGAGGCCGGGGCATCGCTCCACCTCAACCCTGCCGACAGCTTCGAGTTCCCTTTCGAGCCCATGGTCGACGGGCAGTGGTTCGAGTTGGGACCCAACGTCCATTTCGGCGTCACCATCTTCGGCACGCCGGGTCACACGAAGGGATCGACCGTTCTTGAGGTGGGCGGTCGCGCCATCCTGACCGGCGACACGTTGTTCGTCGACGGGGTGGGGCGTCCGGACCTGGCCGAGCGGGTGGAGGAGTTCGCGCACGACCTCTACCGGTCGCTCCACGCGAAGCTCCTGGCCCTGCCCGAGGACGTGCTCGTCCTCCCCGCCCACTACGGGGACAAGGTGGACGTCCCCCCGGGGGCGCCGGTGGCGGCCTCGCTGGCCACCCTGCGCCGGTCTCTGGAGCAGCTCGACTGGGACGAGCCGACCTTCGTGGCCTGGGCGGCCTCGCGGGCGACTCCCCGCCCGCCCAACTACGCCGAGATCATCAGCGTGAACATGGGCAGGCACAGCCTCTCCGCAGAGGAGAGCCTCCGCCTCGAGCTCGGCCCGAACCGGTGCGCAGCATGACGGGGGACCCCTCGGGAGGAAGGGCGGGGTGCCGTGAGGCGTCCACCGCCTGGGTGACCGGGCTACGGGGCCGCTAGCATCTGGGCCACCAGCGTGTCGTCACAGGGGGGGCATCATGCACTGCGGGGTAATGGTCACCGGCTACAACCAGGGCGACTGGGATCGCCTCATGACCGAGGATTACGACCGGCCGCCGACCGTGCCGGATCACGTCAACATGGACGACACGTTGTACTTGGGTGAGCTGGTCGAGCCACTGGGGTTCGACTCCATCTGGGCGACCGAGCACTACGGCTCGGCCTACTCCATGCAGCCGAACCCGCTGCAATGGCTCGCCTACTGGGCAGGGCGCACGACACGCGTGGACGTCGGGACCGCGGTGATCGTCGCTCCCTGGTGGAACCCGGTGCGGCTGGCGCACGAGATCTCGATGCTCGACATCCTGCTGAAGGGCCGCCGCCTGCACCTCGGGATCGGGCGGGGCGTGGCGCCTCACGAGTACGCATCGCTGGGCATCCCGATAGAGGAGTCGCACACCTATTTTTACGACGTGGTCAACGCCATCCGGGCGGCCGACGGCAAGGAGCGCTTCACTTTCGACGGTGCGGTGTACAAGATCCCCCCGACGAGCATCCGGCCCCAGGCGCGCCACAAGGGCGATCTCACCACCAACATCAAGGCGGCGTTCTCCACCGAGAAGTCGGCGAGGCTCGCTGCAGAGAACGGGCTCGGCCAGATGTTCGTGTCCGGCGACGACCTCGATTCGATGACGGCCGGGGTGACCCGGTTCAACCAGATCCGTGCGGAGCTCGGCCTCCCCCCGGACCAGCCCACCACCCTGCTCTGGATGTACTGCGCGGAGACGTCCGCCGAGGCCGAGGAGGGATGGGAGTACTTCCACAACCAGCTGACCGCCGCCCAGCACCACTACTTCGAGTGGAACAACCCCGGGTTCGAGGGGATCAACGGGTACGAGGAGTACCTCCTGCGCCAGGCTGCCGACGTCGGCGTGGCCGATGCCGCTCTTCAGAGCCGCCGGGCGACCCAGCCGATCGGGACGCCCGACGAGATCATCGACAAGATCAAGACGCTGCAGGGGGCCATCAGCCTCGAGACACTGGTGATCCACGACTTTTACGGCGGCATGCCCCGGGAGAAGGCCGAGAGGAGCCTCCGGCTGTTCGCCGAGAAGGTCCTGCCCGCCGTGCAGGCGATGGACACGCCCATCAATCCTGCCTCGCTCGGACGGGCCCCGAGCTGAGCGGGGGGCCGGTGGAGAGCGGGCGGTCGGCCGTCAGGGGGGCGGACCTCGCGTACGAGCGCCGGGGAGCCGGTCCCGACCTCATCTGGGGCCACGGGCTCTCGATGAACCGGGTCAGCGACGCGGAGATGGCGCTGCTCGACTGGGATCGCATCCCTGCCACGGTCGTCCGTTACGACGCCCGGGGCCACGGCGAGTCCCAGTCCACGCCGACGCTCTCGGGTTACAGCTGGTCGGAGCTGGCCCGCGACCAGCTGGGTCTCGCCGACGCGCTCGGTATCGAAGCCTACGTCGCGGCGGGCGCGTCCATGGGCTGCGGTACGGCGTTGCACGCAGCCGTGATCGCCCCGGGCCGCGTCCGGGCGCTGGTCCTCGTCATTCCGCCCACCGCCTGGGAGGCCCGCGCCGCACAGGCCGAGCAATGGGCGTCTTCCGCGGACATCATCGAGAACGACGGTGTCGAAGCGGTCATCGCCGCCCGGGCCGAGCTGGATCCTCCCGATCCCTACCGTGGCGACGATGCTCGTCGCGAAAGGCAGGCAGCGGCGACGAGAGCATGGGCGCCGTGGCGTCTGGCCCTGGTCATGCGCGGGGCGGCCACCGCGGACCTGCCGGACCGGTCCGACGTGGCCACCATCGCGATACCCACCCTTGTCCTCGCCTGGACGGGTGACCCGGTCCACCCCGTATCGGTTGCCCGAGAGCTGGCAGATCTCCTCCCGCAGTCCGAGTTGCACGTCGCGTCGACCGGTTCGGACCTCGAGTCATGGTCCGAGCTGACGAGGACCTTCCTCTCCGGCCTCGCCCGGGCGTGACCGACGCAGCTCTTCGATGTCACTCCGACGCCGTCGGGTTCGGCGGGGACCCGGGAGTGTGCCGCCTACCGCCGGGTTCGATCATCCATCATCCAGCTCAGGACCTCGTCCCACTTCGTGTCGGCCCGCCACTCGTGCAGCTCGTCCTTCAGCCTGTCGTTCACCGGCTCGAGCGAGGAAGCCAGCCGGGCGAAGAACCGACCCGCCCTTCTCCTGAAGTCCCGCTCCATCAGGATGGCCAGGAGCACCAGTGGGGCAAGGACGCCGAGGGCTCCGTACAATGCGAGCCTTCTCACACTCACAGCCCCTGTTGGGCTTGGACGCGCCCGCTGGCGACGGCTCGTTGCAACGCCTCGAAATCGCGCTCGTTCCGGTCAGCGTACCGCTCGGCGAAGTCGGCGATCGCACGGTCGAAGGTTGCGCCGGAACCCAAGTACCCGGCGATCGCGATCCGATCGCCCGAACGGGCGTGCGCTCTCGCAAGGGTCCAGCCACAGAGCCTCCCGTAGGCGGTCATGCCGCCCGGGATCATCCGGTCGACGTCGACGGAGCCTTTCCAGTCGCGGAGCTGACGAAAGTAGAAGTCACGGACCACGCCGTCGAGTCCTTCGAGCCGCTCCCACCCCAGGAAGATGTCGCTGCTGGCTTGCATCAGATGCTGCCCGGCGACCACCCGCCTCCCCTGGTTGTCGTACTGGCTCTTCGCCGTGAACCGCTCGAGGACCGAGGTCTCTGCTTCCTTCGCCTGCAGAAAGAGGGGGTCCCGATCGTCGCGGCCGGCGAAAAGCGCGATCCAGACGCGCGTACCGACGCTCCCGACCCCGACCACCTTGCGAGCGAGCTGCACGAAGCGGAACTGCTCGAGCAGCTTCCTCCTGTCGGGCTGCAGGGTGCGCCGGTAGGCCCGGACCAATTGGTGCATCCGCTCGGTCAGCTCCTTGCTCTCCATTTCCGGAAAAAGCTGCTCGACGGGTACCACCAGCGGCGGGTCGCTGATGATCCGCCGCTGGCCGTTCACGAGGTGGGTGAGGCTATCCAGAGCTTGCATGCTGTCGCGGGTGCGGGCCTTGGCGAGCGCCTTCCTGGTGCGTTTCCGGGTGGTCGGCTCGAGGTTGGAACCCATCTCGGCCATGACCTTGTCGATGTCCAGGTGGGCGTACCACACGTCGAGCTCTCCCATCGTGGCGAACTGCGACATCGCCGTCCGGTAGGCCTGAACGCACCCCAAGAGGACGGACCGACCTTCCCGCTCGGAGAATTCCCGATGGCGCGCCGCCACGGCCAGGCTGGCCGCCAGGCGCTTCACGTCCCACTCCCACGGACCCGGCAACGTCTCGTCGAAGTCGTTCAGATCGAAGACGAGGTTCCGTTCGGCCGACCCGAAGACCCCGAAGTTCGACAGGTGCGCATCGCCGCACGCCTGCACGGTCAGGTCCGTCCGGGGCGTCCCGGCGAGATCCGAGGCCATGACCAGGGCTGCTCCCCGGTAGTAGGCGAACGGCGAATCGAGCATCCTGCCGTACCGGATCGGGACCAGCTCGGGGACCCTCGTCCTGGCCTGGTCCTCGAGCAGCGAGACGGGGTCGGGCCGGGTGGTGAGGGTCTCGAGCTCGGCGTGGCTCTCGCGCGGAACCCGCGGGCGAATTCCCTTGCCGAGGTCCCGGCGCTCGTCCGGCCTGAGGTGGACCACCTGGTCCGGGCCGACCTGCATGTGGCCTGTCGGTGCCGTGCCGGCGGCCACTTTCGAAGGAGGCCCTTCTCCGGTCTGTGCCATGACCCTTGCCCCTTTCTCCGCACGCCTCCGAGGGAACGCACGACTCCGGGAAACGGCAGTTCAGTGCAGCGAATCGGGCCCAGACCTCTCGAGAGGAGAAGAGCGCTACCCCAGGAGCTTGGCTTTCTGCGACTCGAACTCGGACTCGGACAGGACGCCCTTCGCCTTCAGGTCTGCCAGTTTCGACAGCTCGTCCGCCGTGTTGCCCCCGCCAGCTCCGCCGGCAGTCTCCCGGACGTACTGCGCGAAGGCATCCTGCTGCTCCCTCGCCTCCTCGGCACGCCGGACGTGCATGCTGCTTCCGCGGACGATCAGATAGGCCAGAACGCCGATCAACGGGAGAAAGAGGACGAACAGGAACCAGAGCGCCTTGCCGACTCCACCGAGGTCATGGCTGCGGAATATGTCGAAGATGATGTTGAACAGGATGAAGATCCAGATGATGAAGGCGAAGACCTCCAGCATCGTCCAGAAGATGTTGAGCAGGGGATATGAAGTTCCCAACACGGATGTACCGTCCTCTTCCTCGCGGCCCTCCCACGTCCGGCAGGGCCTTCCAATTCTGAGGACCCACCCAGCTGCGAGGGTCCCTGGCAGCTCACAGTCTCCGCCCGGTAGAGGGTTCCCGTCATCACCCCGAACGGGTGAGATCGTCTCGGCCGGCGTCATGGTGCCCATTCGCCGGAGCGGCCCGGAACGAGAGTGGTTACGATCGTGGTGTGAGCGGTTCCGGGAATCGGAGTGCCGTCAAAGGGGGGGGTCGCCGGCTACCATCCCACGACCGCCCAGCGGCGTTCGTTCCGCTCCGGTCCAAGTACTCCGCTCCGGTGTCGCGCCTTCCCCTCGTGCCGCGGCCGGCCGTGCACCGCCTGCTGGCGGGCTTCCGGGACGTCCCGGTCGTCTCTGTGGAGGCTTCAGCGGGCTACGGGAAGACGACCGCCGTGCTCGAGTGGGCGAGCCACGACCCCCGGCCGACCGCCTGGCTGACCCTTGACAAGTCCGACAACGACCCGGCTCGGTTCTTGCGCTACGCGGGGCTCTCGCTCAACGAGATCGACCCACGTCCCCCGGGGGTCCTCGCGGAGCCGTGGGACAAGTGTCTCCCGCCGGCGGAGAGCGCTCTACCCCTTCTCTGCCAGAGGGCCAGGGAGTGCCGGGCCTTCGTCCTGGTCATCGACGACGTCCACGTCATCGATTCGCCGGCGGTGGAGGCGTGCCTCCAAGCGCTCCTGGCGAGCATCCCGGCGGGGTCGCAAGTCGTGCTCGCCGGCCGGTCGAACCGGTCCATGCGGCTCACGCGGCGGCGTCTCGACGGCCAGGCCGTCTGCATCGGCGTGAGGGAACTTGCCATGTCGAAGTCCGAGGCTGGTCAGTTGTTCCGCAATGTGGGTCTGTCTCTCTCCGATGATGAGACGGTCTCGCTGGTGGAACGCACGGAGGGCTGGCCGACCGGTCTTCGGTTGGCTGCCATGGCGATACACGCCTGCAGACCTACCGAACGGCACGCATCGGCGTTCAGCGGGAGGAACCGGCTCGTTGCGGAGTACCTGCATGACGAGGTGATCGACCAGCTGCCCCGGGCCCAGTCCGATTTCCTCGGTCGAAGTGCGGTGCTCGACGAGCTGTCGGGACCGGCTTGCGATGCGGTGCTCGAGACGACGGGCAGCGGGAAGCTGCTCTCGGATCTCGAGGCCGCGAACTTGTTCGTGATCCCGCTCGACGGGGAGCGGGACTGGTACCGGTACCACCGGCTCATGGCGGAGATGTTGCGTGACGAGCTACAGAAACGCGAGCCCGAGCGAGCAGAACGGCTACTGCGGCGCGCAAGCCGATGGACCGAGGAGCACGGGCATATCGGTGAAGCTGTCCGGTACGCAGCACGTGCGGGCGACCTCCAACGTGCGGGTGGACTTGTTCTGGACCGGTCGGGCATCGGCGGGAGCGCCCCCATCGGGGAGTGGCTCGATCAGTTCGGCGACGTCGACCTTCGCTCGTGCGCCCCCCTGGCGCTGGCCAAGGCTTGGGCGGAGCTGAGCCGGGGTGACCTCGACGCGGCGGTCCTGTGGACTGATGTCGCGGAGTCCGTTCGGCATCAGGGGCGCCCGTCAGAGGGCTCTCCTACCCTGGCGGCGGCCGTGAGCATCATCAGGGCCTATGTAGGCGTTGGTGGTGTGGACCGGACCGCGAAGGAAGCCGACCTGGTCAGGGCGTTGGGAATGGACGGGAACCACTGGTACCCCCTCGCCTACTTCCTCTTGGCCGACGCCACGTTCCAGATGGGCAACACCGAGTATGCGCAGCGCCTCTTCGAGGAGGTGGAGCAGGCGAGCCGCGGTTCGAGCGTCATCCACGTGAACGTCCTGGCGTTCCTGGCGTTGCTGGCCGAGGAAGGGAACCGCTGGGCGGTTGCCGCCACCGTCGTTCGAAGAGCGCTCTACGAGATTCAGGAGAGCAACCTGGGAGACGACCCCCTTCTCGCACTGGCCTTCGCCGTGTCGGCTCTCGTCGCGGCTCAAGCTGGGAGGATCGTGAAGGCGGCTGAGCTGGCTCGGCGCTCGAGCCAGGTGTTCGGGGACGGACATGGGCTGCCTCCTCGCACCCGGATCCAAGTTCTCCTCGTGATCGCCGAAACCGAGGTCAAGCTCGGGAACTGGTCCTCCGCGCGGCAGTATGCGGGCGAGGTCTCGAAGCTCCTGCAGACGGAGACCGCGGCGATGCACTTGCGAGGGCGCTTGGATCGCCTGCAAGTGCAGCTCGACGCGTTGCCGAACGCGGAGGGGACGGACCACCAGGTGCTGACCGGGGCCGAGGTCCGGGTCCTGCAATTCCTGCCCACCCACTATTCCCTCGGCGATATCGGAGACGCGCTCTTCGTCTCCCGGAACACCATCAAGTCGCACGTGATCGCCATCTACCGGAAGCTCGGAGTGACGGGCCGGAGCCAGGCGGTCGACGTGGCCCGAGAGCTGGGGCATCTCGATCAGAGCGCCAGGCCCGAGCTGCTGGTCCTGACGGGGGACTCGACTCAGGGCGCGAAGATCACCCGCCTGCCGAACGGTGCGACCCGCCCGGCATGAGGAGCCGATCACAGCGAAGGTGAGGGTTCCGATCTGATGCCGGTTCAGGCCATTCCACTCGCCCTCGTGGCCAGCCTCTACCCTTTCGGCCTGGCCGTCCTCGTGCTCCTGTTTCAGGCGCCACGATCCAAGGCGCGCTCGGTGGTCTTCCTTGTCGGTGCCGCCGTGTCGACGCTGGCTGTCGGCCTTGCCGTCGTCTTCGTCCTGAGAGGCGCGGGGCTGAACCAGGGGAGCAATCAATCGGCCCGTTACGGCCTTCGCCTGGCCATCGGCCTGGTGCTGCTGGCCGGAGCGTGGGCGGTTGCCCACCGCGCTCCGAAACCGAAGGAGAAGGACAAGCCATCCCGGGTCACGAACGTCGTCGCCGGGTCCCGGTTGCTCGCGGTCTTCCTGCTGGGCCTGGCGCTGTACTCTCCATCTCCGACGTATCTTTCGGCGATACAGGTCGTCGGCACCTCCCACTTGAGCACGGCTTGGACCTCCGTATGGGTGGTGATCGTGGCCGCCCTCGTCCTGATCACGATAGAGGTGCCGATCGCCGTCTACCTGGCTGCCCCGGGTTGGACGACCCCGAAGCTCGCCACCCTCGACCGGTGGCTGAACCGGAACGCCCGGACCGTCTTGGTGGGCGTCCTGGCGGTGCTCGGGATGTGGGAGGTCATCGACGGGATCGTCGGCCTCCTGTAAGGGGATGGGAGGCCGCCGGCAATCATCCGTAGTGGGTGATGACCGGAGGAGATCGAGGGCTCAAGCTGACGGGGTGTCGTCACCCGAGGAAGGCCGGCCCTGTCCTGCAGGGCTGCCGGAGGCTGAGGGGGAGAGAGCATGATGGTTGGCCCGGTTGAGTATCTGGTCGTGGGGTTTCCCGGCAACAGGTTCACAGGGGACATCGCTCCCGAATTGGCGAGGCTGATCGACAGCGGCACCATTCGCATTCTCGACCTGACATTCATCGGGAAGGACGAGGACGGGGCGGTGGTCAGCTTTGAGTTCGATCAGCTCGACGAGTTGGAGCCCTTCGCGGTGATGGAGGGCGATGTCGGCGGCGTGATCAGCGACGAGGACATCCAACACGCTGCGTCGATGCTCGAGCCGGGCTCGTCCGCTGCACTTCTGGTGTGGGAGGACCTGTGGGCGACCCCCTTTGCCGATGCGGTCGAGAAGGCCGGTGGTGTGATGATCGAGAGTGCGCGGATCCCCAAGCAGCTGATCGAGGCAGCCGTCTCGTCGTTCTCCCCCACATGATCATCGTCCGCCGGATGACTGTTTGCCGAGCCCAAAGGGAGATGACGACATGCTGAGAAGAAGACCACTCGTCCGTGCAGCGGCCACGACGGCCGTCGTGGCCGGCACCGCGACAGCGGTGAGCGGGCGGGTCGCTCGCCGTCAACAGGCCAGCGCTGGTGCCGCCCAGCAACAGGAGGCGCCGGCGGAGGCAGCGCCGGCACAGGCGCCGGCACCCGATCCGATCGCGCAGCTCAAGGAGTTGGCTGCGCTGAGGGACCAGGGAATTCTGACGGAAGAGGAGTTTGCCGCCCAGAAGGCGAAGATCCTCGGCTGAACACCGAGCCGGAATCGGCCGGTGCCCTTGCTGCCTCGTGAGGCCGGTGCCCTTGCTGCCTCGTGAGGCCGGTGCTGGCCCGTCAGGTCGGGCGCCGCCCGGCGATCAGCTTGGAGCTCATCTTTATCGCCTTGACCGTGCTGGTCGCCCCGGCCTGCAGCGCGACGCCAAGGGTCAGGACGAAGAGCCCCGGGACGAAGAGGATGTGGGAGCCGAGCATCAGGATGCCGATGCGACCGACGAGGTACGGGGGCGTGCACACGATGGTTCCCAAGGCCCCGGCGAGGGCCGTGGCCTTCACCTTGTCCCGTGTCGAATGGACCGCGCGAATCCCGATGAGGCGCGACGGCACTGCGACGTAGGTGATCATCATGATGGCCAGCACGACGCTCAACGAGATGACGAACCACCAGTGGCCCCAGCGCGTCACGACCGTGGTCGCGAGCCCGAGGAGGAAGCCCACGATCGCTCCGGAGGCGAGGACGGGGAAGAGGTGCGACCGGGCCTCGGCGACGGCCGGCCTGATCTCCGGGGGGCCCGGCCTCGACACGGCGAAGGCGAAGACCGCGTTGAGGAAGTAGCTGGCTGCGGTGATCGCGATGATGGCCAGCACGATCGGGACGAGGACGGGACCCCGCAGCACGTACAGGGTCTTCCCGTGGAGTACGTGGAGCTTCAGATCGAGCGTCGCGAGCCAGATCCACATCGCCGGGAGAGCCTGAAGCAGGGTGAGCCGCCAGTTCGAGAAGAGCAGCCGGATTCCTTCGACGAGCATCCCGATGGCACCGAGCAGGAGCGTGAGGGGAGCAAGCACCCGGTGGGATCCGCTGAGCCCGAGCACCGCCCCCTCCACCAGGGAATCGTCATTGTCCCGGATCCCTCGGACCAGCCGGCGAAGCTGGGCCAACGGTCCCGGCGGGTGCGAGGGAGCCGAATCGCCCTCGGTCACGCCGGCGCCGCCGGCGCCGCTCTCCTCGGTGCAGGGCGCCGGTCTGTCGATCCCTTCCCCGCCGGCGTCCATCCCGACAGCCTCTCCGAAAGTCGCACCACCCACCAGGCCTCTCCCGGCGCGTGCCGTACCTGAAGACCGTTGGCCTGACCGAGGTTAAGGAGGTATTGCGATGCCGTCATCGTCCGAAATGGATGAAATACCACCGCCCACCGCCCACCGACCACCGCCCACCGCCCACCGCCCGATCCTGCCCCGAGGATGGCGATCCTCC
>Ga0307373_10012182_pt1 | contig 12285 bp, 9 predicted proteins | sample OX2MG_FD_202534 | JGI IMG/M metagenome (GOLD analysis project Ga0307373, IMG submission 202534) | Soil microbial communities from Risofladan, Vaasa, Finland - OX-2 | ecosystem: Environmental > Terrestrial > Soil > Coastal area > Acid sulfate soil | place: Finland: Risofladan, Vaasa | collected...
AGTACCCGAACCTGAGCGTGGCCGACGCGTTCGTCTCCGTACTGTGGGGTGGCGACCACCGGGTGGTCCGGTCGTCGAAGACCCTCGGCGCCGACCGGATGGACGCATCGGTCGGTCCGATCCGGGTGGAGGTCGAGAAGGGCCTCGAGAAGATCAGGGTCGTCGTCGAGCCCAACGAGTGGGGCATCGAGCTCGACGCCGTGTACGACGGATTCTCCGAGGCCCACCTCGAAGCGCGCCACTTCGACCGCCAATTCTCACGGGTCACCTTCGACTCCACCCGGTTCGCCCAGGTCGGCTCGTGGACCGGCACACTCCGTTTGGGCGACCGCGAGCTCCACCTCACACCGGAGCGGTACTGGGGATCCCGCGATCGGTCGTGGGGAGTGCGACCGGTGGGTGAGCCCGAGCCGCCCGGCATCCGGGCCACCGACACCGATGGTGGGTTCTTCTGGATCTACGCGCCGGTGCGCTTCGAGGACCATGCCATCGTGACCATCATTCAGGAGCGCCCGAATGGCGAACGCATCATGCAAGACGCCCACCGGGTCTTCCCCGTCGGATCCGGACGGGCGCCCGAGTGGCTGGGCCGGCCCGAGCACGCCCTGCGGTTCGCGCCCGGTAGCCGTTCGGTGACCGGCGCCACCCTGACCTACTACGGAGCCCATGGGCGCAAGACGGCGGAGATCGAGGTCGAGACCCAACTGGCGTTTCCGTTGCTCCTCGGCAGCGGGTACGGGCTCGAGCCCGACTGGAGGCACGGCATGTACCAAGGGGACCTGGTGGTCCAGGGCCAGGAGGTCCCCCCGGCCGATCCCACGTACTCGAACTGGGGCCTCACCGAGTACGCCGCACGATTCACCTACGACGGCCACGTCGGCTACGGCATGCTCGAGAACGCAGTGATGGGGCCGCACGAGCAGTACGGGTTCACCGGCTGGGATTGATCGACCGGTCCGGGGGGCCTGACCGCCGATCGGTCCTACGACACCGGGCGGATGGCGTCGGGCTCCCAGAATGCCCGCAGTGACGAGATCCTGTCATCGGGCGATCGACGGTAGATGTAGACCCCGTCGACCTCGACGGCGGAGCCCCCGGGGAACGTGATCCGGATCACCCCGACATTGGCGGCCTCGTCCCCGCAGAGGAAGGACTGGCGGATGGTGAACGCGATCGACTCGTTGACGGCGATGACATTGTCGTAGAAGGCGGCGATGGCGTCGGTACCGCGGTGCCCGGTTCCCTCCGGGTCGAACATGGAGGGGCCGATCGGATCCTCCACCACCGCATCGGCGGAGAAGAGGGCCAGCCAGGCCTGGCGATCGCGGGATTCCACCGCGGCCATCGATGCCTGGCCGAGCTCACGTGCCGTCCTCACAGACGCACCTTGGCCATCACCTCGTCGGCGAAGCGCCGAAGATTGTCGAGCTTGATCTGCAGGCCTTCGCTGTCCGGTCCTACTGCATACGGCCAGCGGAAGCCGACGATGACGTCGGTGACGCCTTGTTCCTCGAGGCGACGGATGCCGTCGACCGAGTAGGCGTCCAACGAGATGACGTGCACCTCGAAGGGACGGTCGGACGTGCCCTCCTCCTCTCGCAGCTGGCGCAGGCGCTCGAGGAGGCCGGGGAGATCCTCCGGATCGCCCCCGCCGTGGAGCCATCCGTCCGACCGGGCCGCCCGGCGGAGCGCCGGTGTGGCGTGACCGCCCACCAGAATGGGGAGCGGCTCACTGGGCGACGGGCTGATCTTGATCGACGGCATGTCGTAGAGCTCGCCGTGGAATTCGAAGAAACCGCCGGCCGAGAGCCCGCGCACGATGGCGATCGCCTCGTCCATCCGTCTCCCCCGACCCTCCCACGGCACATCGACCAACTCGTAGTCCTCCGGCCAGGGGCTGCTGCCGACGCCCAATGACAACCGGTTGTTGGTCATGACGGCCACCGACGTGGCCTGCTTGGCCACCAGCAGCGGGTGGCGCATCGGGAGCTTGAGCACGAAGGTGATGAAGCGGATGCGTTCGGTCACCGCACCCATGGCCGGGATCAGCGAGAACGGCTCGATGAAGGGCTTGTCCTCGAGGAACTCGCGGCGGTGGTCCGGCGAGAACGGATAGGTCGAGTCCGACACTTCGGGGTAGCAGAGGCTGTCCGGCACGATCATCCCGTCGTAGCCGGCGTCCTCGACGGCTCGGGCCAACGGCAGGTAGAAGGTCGGGTCGACCATGGACTCGGCAAAGGAGAATCGCATCGTTCAGTCCCTCCACTCGACGTGGGCCCGAACGGCCCCGTCTTCGGTGACCCACCCCTTGGTGGCGGCGTAGGCCAGCATGCCGGTGAACTCCGACTCCCACGCCTCGTCGAGGGCCTGGCCGTCTGCGGCCGCCTGGACGCCGGCCAATCGCCTCAGCGCGGCCGCGGGTACCAGGGCGTCACCGTCCGGTTGGACCGTACCGCCGTCGTGGCCGCGGAGCACGTCAGCCAGTGCTCGCCGTGCACCGGCTCCGCTGGGCTCGGAGCCTGGGATTCCTTGTTGCGGTTGCACCAGTACCGACAGTCGCTTCAGGTCACGGTGATGACGAAGGACAACGCTCCCCGACGAAAGATCTACCACCAGTTCCACTCCCTACCGCTACCCCTCACTGGGCCTGTGCCGCATGGGACCCTACAACGTCGGGCGTCGACCGACGGCTCCCGCGACACGGTGCGGGGCTCAAGACGGTGGGGCGACCGGAACCCCGTGGATCCGAAGTTGCTCAGCCACCCACGCGATCCCGTCCGGCTTGGTCATCTGTTGCGGCCAGCCGGCCAGGACGTGCTCCACATCCTGAAGCGTCGGCACATGTCCGATGACCATCACCAGCACCCGGTCGACGGGAATCTTCTCCACCTCGATGTCGCCGAACGGCGTATAGCTGTCGGCCTCAGGAGTCAGTTCGAGCATTGTGTAGAGCTCACCGGTGTCCTCCACCCAGCTGAGTTCGTACCGGCTGCCCCTGGCGTCGAACCAGTTGGTGCCGAGCTCGACCTCGGCCGACTGCCGTCGGCGCTCGTCCTCGCTGTAGAACTGCTCGATGTCCATGGGTCTCCTGTTCTCGCTTCGATGCTGCCCCAGTCCTAGCCGATCGGCATGGATCACGGCCGTCCCCACTGGGCTGGTGGGGCAGGCAGGGATCGAACCTGCGACCGAGGGATTATGAGTCCCCTGCTCTGACCACTGAGCTACTGCCCCGGGGCTGATGTTCTCTCGAGATGACGGCTCGCCCTGCAGTTGTCGGGTCCGGCCGGCATCAAGATACCGAAGGGTAGTGGGTCCGACGGTGCACCGGTGGATCGTTGGCCCACCGCGTGGTCAGGTTCGGCTGAGCAGTTGATGCACGGCGTCCGCGGTCCGTTCCCACGAGAAGTGTTCGGCCAGCCGGCGATTGGCGAGGCGGGCCTTGGCCCCCAGATCCGGGGCGTCCTCAGCCCGGCGCAGCGCATCGGCCATGGCATCGACGGTCGGCTCGGACCACAGGACCACGCCCCCCTCCGTCACCTCCTCCACCGCCTCAGCGGGCGTGCAGATCAGCAGCGAGCCACTGGCCATGGCCTCCAACGGCTGGAGGCCGAATCCCTCGTCGGGTGACGCGTGCACCGTGGCGAGAGCGCCGGCGTACTGCTGCGCCAGTGCCTCGTCGTCGACCTCGCCGAGGAGGGTCACCGAGCGCCGGGCTCCCGATCCGGCAATGAGTTCCTCGAGGACAGCCTTCCGGTCACCGAGCCGTCCACCGATGACCAGTCGGGCCCCGTCGGGACGGTCGGCCCGATAGCGGTCGAAGGCCCGCACCACCAGGTCGGTCCGATCGCGGTCGTCCGACGATGCCAGGTGGAAGAAGTATGCCGGCGAGGTCGGCGCCCCCGCCTGGGGTTGGAACAGCTCGAGGTCGACCCCGAGGGGGACGACCGTTGCGCACATGGGGTCGAGGCCGTGGTTGTGCTCCAGGTCGCGCACCGTGGCCCCGGTGGATGCCACCACGGTCGACCGCCGCAGCGACCGGTCCATCATGAGCCGGCTGTACCGGCGCCGGGCGAGCTCGCGTCGGTCCGACGTCGGCTCCCGTCGCCAGCGGATCTCCGGGTCCTCGGGGACATGGAGGACCAGCCGGGGCCCCCACAGTGCTCCGCACTCCCGATGGCTGTAGACCGCGGCGGCCCTGAGCCGGGTGGCCACCGCAGGCAGGACGAGCTGCTCCCATGCCGTCGCCGGGACCCGTGGCGCGGCACTGACGGGAGCTCCGAGGTCCAATCCTTCGACCAGCGACCTCCCGGATGAGGTGCACACCACACGGTATCGCTCCGGGTCCCTGGCCACCAGCCGGGGAGCCAGCGCAGTGAGGACCCGCGCCACTCCCTTGACATTGGTACCCAGTGCGCCGAGGTCGATCAGGATCGGGCGGGCGGCAGCGGCCTCGGCGCGCTCAGGAGTGATGGGGAGGCCTGTCCCTGTTTACCTGTTCGGCCCAGCAACGGTCGCAGTGCTCGCAGACGGGTGCGCCGCCCGATGTCGGGCGATCCCCCACCGGATGGTCGCCCGGATGGCCGCAGGAGGAACAGTTCGTCGTCGAGAAGGCGTGCATGGCTCCGGGGGAGAGACTCGAACTCTCAACCTAGCGGTTAACAGCCGCTCGCTCTGCCGATTGAGCTACCCCGGAAAGGCTCGCTCCGTTGCGCAACCACGCCGCAGCGTGCCTGAGGACATTAGCCGGTGCTCACGATCCCACGGGCAAAGGTGCACGACTCCACCAGCGCGGGCACAATGGTCCGGTGAAGTCTCGAATCGGCCTGGCGATTGCGTTCTGCATCGGCTACATGCTCGGAGCCAGGGCCGGCAGGGAGCGCTACCTACGGATCATGCGGCTCGCCCGCCAGATGGGCCGGTCCGCACCCGTGGCCGGCACCGTCTCACTGGTGGGAACCAAGACCCGGGCGGTGGCCACCCTCGGCGTCGAACGGATCAAGGATACCGTCTCGGTGCGGCTGGGATGGCGTGACGGGGATCAGGCGGCCGATGCCATCGCCCTCGACCTGGCGGAGGACCTGGCCACGGCGCTCAACAGCCGTCGTCACGCCAATCAGGCTTCGTCGAGATAGTCCCTCAGAAGCTGGGCCGACTCGGGCCGACGCAGTTTGGCCAACGTCTTGGCCTCGATCTGCCGGATACGTTCCCGGGTGACCCCGAAGGCCTTGCCCACTTCCTCGAGCGTGCGGATCTTGCCGTCCTCCAGCCCGAACCGGAGCCGGACCACGTCCTGTTCGCGGGGGGACAGATGGCCCAACGCCTCGCGGACCGCGTCGTCGAGCATCATCCGCGCCGCGGCGTCGTCGGGCACCACCGCTTCTCGATCCTCGATCAGATCGGAGAGGCTGAAGTCGTCCTCGTCCCCCATCGGCTGCTCGAGCGAGACCGTGTCCTGATTGATCCGCTGGATCTCGCGGACCCGTTCGACCGAGAAGTCGACCCGGGCCGCGACCTCTTCGGCGCTCGGCTCGCGGCCCAACTCCTGCAGCAGCTGGCGTTGGGCCCAGACCACCTTGTTGATGGTCTCCACCATATGGACGGGAATGCGGATGGTCCGGGCCTGGTCGGCGATGGCCCGGGTGATGGCCTGACGGATCCACCACGTGGCGTAGGTGGAGAACTTGAAGCCCTTGGTGTGGTCGAACTTCTCCACCGCCCGCATCAGCCCGAGGTTGCCCTCCTGAATGAGATCGAGGAACGCCAGGCCCCGGTTCCGGTAGCGCTTGGCGATCGAGACCACCAACCGGAGATTGGCCTCGATCAGTGCTTCTTTGGCCTGCTGGCCGCGAAGCACCAACCTCCTTCCGGCGACCCGATCGGGGTAGGGCGCGCCGCTCCCACCGTCGAACGTCGCCATCCGCTCCGCCGCCTCGTTGCCCGCCACGATCCGCTCGGCCAGCTCCACCTCGAGGGCAGCGTCGAGGAGCTTCACCTTGCCGATCTCTTTGAGGTACATGTGCACGGGGTCGGCGGTCGAGCCCCTGAACCCGTCGCCATCCGCATACCCGTCCTTGGCCGCCGAACGGCGGGGCGCCCGCTCCTTTTTGGCCGGCGTTCGGGCCTTTCCGGCCACGGTCGGAGCGCCGGGTTCCAACGCCACGATCCGTGGCGGAGGCGTGGCGTCCCCGATCACCGGCGTCGGGCCACCGTCCGACAGGATGGGAAACCCTTCGAGCAGTCGACCGGACAGGTCGTCGGCCACCGCGCCGGTCATCGGCACCACGGTGGTCTCTCCGGTGTCGTAGGTGAACTCGATACCCGCCACCTTGATCCGATCGACCACCTCGGAGATCAACTCCGCGCTCAGCTCCACGGAACGCAACACGGTCATCACGTCATCTTGCGTGAGGCCCCCGCGGGCGCGCCCCAGGCGGATCAACGCGTCGAACTGATCGGACGGGACCACGTCGAGGAGCCCGCTCGGGGTGGCCGGGGGCGGAAGCGGCGGCGCCTCGACCGTGTCGACGGCCGCGGGGGCCCCGTGCGAAGCACTGTATTTGGCGATCACGACGCCTGCCCCGAGTTGCCCGTTTGTGCCCTCACCACGAGCCAGGCTACCAACCTGGCCGTGGCGGCGACCGAGGCGTCGGGATCGTCCAGCTCCTGCACCCACGATGCTGCGTCTGCCGCCGTCTGGACCGCGGTCGGGGACGTCCGGGCCTCGGCGGTGATCAGGGTCAGCTCCTTTCGGGCTGCGTCGCGGACCAACTGGAGGACCACCTCATCGGGCTGGCCCATCGGCTCCTCGACCGTGAGGCGAAGCAGTAGCGCCCGGACGTCGGGAGGCGAGCCGTCGATGGCCTGATGCAGGTCGTCGCCGTCCACCAGGGCCAAAAAGGCCGCCCGCTGGAGATCATCGCGGAACAGCGCCGCCTCGAGCCGGTTCCCCACCTCCTCGGGGCGATGGATGGCCAGCCGGAGCGCTTCGAGGCCGGGCCGGAACTCGCCCCCGGTCCGCTCCTGGCCCGTGGCACCGCCGCGCCTCCCCGCTACCGCCCTCGGGCCGCGGGACAGGCCGTTCTCCGACCAGCTCCCCCCATCATCGAACCCGTCGGCATCCCAGCTGGGGTCCTCGTCGGGATCGCGCACCCATTGATCACCGGAACCGGCCGGGGCCGGCCCGCCGGTGCGGCGGGACCCCGTGGTGGTGGCGACGGGACGGGGGCCGTCACGCCGGAGCTGCTCGAGCCGCTCGCGGAGGAGCGAGGGTTCGAGACGGCACCGCTCGGCCACCTGCATCACATACGGGTCCCGGACCAGGTTGTCCGGGTGCTCGGCCACGGCCGCCAACGCGGCGTCGGCCGCCCGGGCCCGGCCTTCCGGGGACGCCAGGTCGGCAGCATCGAGAATTCGTTCCACCCGGAACAGGAGGAACGGCTTGGCCCCGTCGATCGCGGCCCGGAGGCCCTCGGGGTCGGAACGGGCCATCTCCCCGGGGTCGGAGCCCGGAGGCAGGGCGGCGACGGTGACATCGATCTCGAAGCGCTGCTGCCACTCGTAGAAGCGGCCGGCGGCGGACTGGCCGGCACCGTCGGCATCGAAGGCCAGCACCACCTTGCTGGCGAAGTTGCGCAACAGCTTCACGTGCTCCTCGGCGAGCGCGGTCCCGCAGGTGGCGACGGCGCGCTCCACGCCGGCCTCGAACAGCCCGATGACATCGGTGTACCCCTCGCACACCACCACCTCGCCGGACTTGATGATGTCCTGCTTGGCCCAGTTGAGCGCGTACAGGGTCTTCCGCTTGGAGTAGATCGAGGTCTCCGTGGAGTTCTTGTACTTGGCGGGGTCCAGGCTGCCGGGCAGGACCCTGCCCCCGAGGGCCACCGGATGGCCGGAAGGATCGCAGATCGGGAACAGGATCCGGGCTCGAAAGGCGTCCTGCAGCCGATTGCGGCGATTGACGAACCCCAGTCCGGCCCCGACCGCGATCTGTTCGCTCAGGCCCAGCCCGGTGCAGAGGGCGTCCCATCCGTCGGGCGCCCAACCCAGGCGGAACTGCCGCACCACGTCACCGTCGTAGCCCCGGCTCCGCAGGTAGTCACGGGCCTGGCCGGCGTCGGCACCGACGAGCAGCCGTTGGTGATACCACTCGGTGGCCCGCTCCATGGCGTCGAGGAAGACCTTGCGCCGCTGGGTGTCCCGTCCTGCATTGGCGTCCTCGTTGATGGTGATGCCGGCCTTGTCGGCCAGCCGCCGCACGGCGTCGACGAAATCGAGATGCTCGATGGCCCGGACGAAGCTGATGGCGTCCCCTTTGGCCTGGCAGCCGAAGCAGTAGTAGAAGCCCTCGTCCGCATTCACGCTGAAGGACGGGGTCTTCTCGGCGTGGAACGGGCACAGGCCGAGCCATCGCTGTCCTGCTCGCTTCAGCGCCGCGTGCTCCCCGATCAGCGCGACGATGTCGGTGGCCGTCCGTACCCGGGCCACGTCCTCATCGGGGATGCCCATAAGGGATGACGGTACCGCGTCGTCACCCGCCGTCGTCCGGGGGGGCCGGGCCGGCTACCGCTTGGCTTTGGCTTTGGCCTTCGGAGCTGCCTCGGATGTGGCCCTCGGGGCGACCGAGGTGTGGCCGGCCAGCACCGCCTGGGCCGCAGCCAGCCTGGCGATCGGCACCCGGAACGGCGAACAGCTGACGTAGTCGAGGCCGGCCCGGGCGAAGGTGGCGATGGACTCGGGATCTCCCCCGTGTTCGCCGCAGACGCCGATCTTGAGGGACGGCCGGGTGGTCCGGCCCCGCTCGACACCGAGCCGGACCAGCTCTCCAACGCCGTCGGCATCGACCACCTCGAACGGGTTCCTGGTCAGAAGCCCTTCCTCGAGGTACGCGGACATCATCCGCCCCTCGACATCGTCGCGGCTGAAGCCGAAGGTCATCTGGGTGAGATCGTTGGTTCCGAACGAGAAGAAGTCGGCCTCCTCGGCGATCTCGCCGGCCCGGAGGGCGGCACGGGGTGTCTCGATCATCGTGCCGATGAGGACCTCCAGCGTTCCGGCCTTCGCCCCTCCCGGTCGGGACGGGGATCCCGACCGACTGGCATCCATGGCCGTGGCGATGGCCGTCTCGACCCACGAGCGGGCCAGGGCCAGCTCCTCGCGGGAGACGGTGAGCGGGATCATGATCTCGACGATCGGGTGGCCGCCCACCGAGACCCGATCGAGGGCCGCCTCCATGAGGGCCCGCACCTGCATGGCGTAGAGCCCGGGCTTGATCACCCCCAGGCGGACACCCCGGGTGCCGAGCATGGGGTTGTACTCATGCCAGGTCTTGGCCGCCTCGTAGAGCCGACCCTCCTCTTCCGTCAGCCCGACGGTCGCCTCCTTGATGGCGAGCTCCTGGGTGTCGGGCAGGAACTCGTGGAGCGGCGGGTCCAGCAGTCTGATGGTGACAGGTAGCTCGTCCATGGCCTCGAGGATCTCCACGAAGTCGGACCGCTGGGCCACCCGGAGGGCCTCGAGGGCCGACTCCTCCTCGGCCACCGTCGACGCCAGGATCATCCGCCGGACGATGGGCAGGCGGTCCTCGGCCAGGAACATGTGCTCGGTGCGGCACAGCCCGATGCCCTCGGCCCCGTGCTGGCGGGCATTGGCGGCGTCCGGCCCGTTGTCGGCATTGGCACGGACCCCGAGGTGTCCGGCCCTGACCGCATCGGCCCACCCGAGGAGGGTCTCGAACTCCGGTGGGGTCTCCCCCTGCGACACCGCCACCTGGCCGAGCACCACCGTCCCGTCCGTGCCGTCGACGGAGATCCAGTCGCCTTCGTTGACCACGATGTCGCCCACGGCGAACGAGGAGCCCGAGATCCGCAGGGCCTCTGCTCCCACCACGGCCGGCTTCCCCCAACCCCGGGCCACCACGGCGGCATGGCTCACCAGCCCGCCCCGGGCGGTGAGGATCCCCTCGGCAGCCAACATCCCGTGCACGTCCTCGGGAGAGGTCTCGCTGCGGACCAACACCACCTTCTCGCCCCGGAGGGCGGCGGCCTGGGCATCGTCGGCAGTGAGGTACACCCGACCCACTGCCGCCCCCGGCGATGCGCCGAGCCCGCGGGTCAGCACGGTGTGCCCGGATCCGGAGAACTGGGGGTGGAGCACCTGCTCGAGATGTTCACCGGTGATCCGCTCGACGGCCTCCTCCCTGGTCAGCGCGATGGTCTTCTCCCCCACCATGTCGACCGCCATCCGCAACGCCGCCCGTCCGGTGCGCTTGCCCACCCGGGTCTGGAGCATCCAGAGCTTCCCCTGCTCGATGGTGAACTCGGTGTCGCACATGTCGCGATAGTGGGCCTCGAGCCGAGCGAAGATGGTGAGCAGTTCGCGGTGGATCGACGGGAACTCATCCTTCAGGGCGGACAGCGGCTCGGTGTTGCGGATCCCGGCCACCACGTCCTCGCCCTGCGCATTCACCAGAAAGTCGCCGTACTCGCCCGTGGCCCCGGTGGCCGGATCTCGGGTGAAGCCCACCCCGGTCCCCGAGGTGTCGTCGCGGTTGCCGAACACCATGGCTTGCACATTGACGGCGGTTCCGAGGTCGTGGGCGATCCGCTCGCGTACGCGGTAGGCCACCGCTCGAGGCCCGTTCCACGATGCGAAGACGGCCTCGATGGCTCCCCGCAGCTGCTCGTCCGGGTCCTGCGGGAAGGGTTTGCCGGTATGGCGCTCCACGATCTGCTGGTAGGCGTCGACCAGATAGCGGAGGAGCTCGACGGGCACGCCGGCATCCGACGTGGTGCCGGCCAGCTCCTTGGCGGCGTCGAGCAACGAGTCGAACTCGTCGGCGGGGATGCCGAGCACGATCCGGCCGTACATGGCAACGAACCGCCGGTAGGAGTCGAAGGCGAACCGCTCGTCATTGGTCTGCTTGGCCAGTCCCTCCACCGAGTGATCGTTGAGACCCAGATTGAGCACGGTGTCCATCATCCCCGGCATGGAGAACTTGGCTCCCGATCGCACCGACACCAACAAGGGATCGCTCGGGTCGCCGATGCGCTTGCCCATCTTCTTCTCGAGCCGCTTCCGGGCCTTCGCCACCTCGTCGGTGAGCCCGGTGGGCCAGCCGCCCTCCATGTAGTCACGGCAGGCGGTGGCGGCGATGGTGAACCCCGGTGGCACCGGCAGCTCGAGCACCGACGTCATCTCGGCCAGATTGGCCCCCTTCCCGCCGAGGAGGTCCTTCATCTCCATCGGAGGCTTCCGGTGGGCATGGTCGAAGTCGAAGACAAAGGGCATCGGAGCAGGGTCTCCCGGGTGGATTCGGAGTGGGATGCTGGTCAGCACGTGGTGCCGGCGCAGGCTTCCCAGCCTATCCGGCGCCCGTCAGGGCCACGAGCGACCCCGGGATGGGACTGCGGCTGCGCCGGCGCGGGCGCGGCAGTGCGGCGGTCGGGCTCAGACGCGGTGCATCCGGTGACCCAGGTCGGCCACCAGCTCGCCGATCGGAACCCGCACCTGCTCGGTGGTGTCGCGATCGCGAATGGTCACCGCCTGGTCCTCCAAGGAGTCGAAGTCGACGGTCACACACCAGGGCGTGCCCACCTCGTCCTGGCGTCGGTAACGCTTGCCGATGGACTGGGTCACGTCGTAGTCGCACATGAAGTGGGGCTGGAGGGACGTCAGCACCTGGCGCGCCAACGGCTCGAGCGTCTCCTTCTTCGAGAGTGGCAGCACGGCGACTTGGTAAGGGGCCAGGGTCGGGTCGAGTCGGAGCACGGTCCGCGACTCACCGTCGATCTCGTCCTCGTGGTAGGCCGACATGAGGAAGGCCATCATCGTCCGGGAGGCGCCGGCAGCCGGCTCGATCACATGGGGCACATACCGCTCCCCCGAGGCCTGGTCGAAGTACTCGAGCCGCTCGCCGGAGGCGGTGGCGTGGGCCACCAGGTCGAAGTCAGTGCGGTTGGCGATGCCCTCGAGCTCATCCCATCCCCAGGGGAACAGGAACTCGACGTCGGCGGTGGCCGCCGAGTAGTGGGCCAGCTCGTCGCCATGGTGATGGCGGAGTCTCAGCTCGGACTCGGGAATGCCCAGGTCGATATACCAGCGATACCGTTGCTCCAGCCAGTACTCGAACCAGGTTTGCGCGTCCGCGGGTGGGACGAAGTACTCCATCTCCATCTGTTCGAACTCGCGGGTGCGGAAGATGAAGTTCTGCGGGGTGATCTCGTTCCGGAACGACTTGCCCACCTGAGCGATGCCGAAGGGGGGCTTCTTCCGGGTGGTCTGGAG
>Ga0307373_10012184_pt1 | contig 12284 bp, 9 predicted proteins | sample OX2MG_FD_202534 | JGI IMG/M metagenome (GOLD analysis project Ga0307373, IMG submission 202534) | Soil microbial communities from Risofladan, Vaasa, Finland - OX-2 | ecosystem: Environmental > Terrestrial > Soil > Coastal area > Acid sulfate soil | place: Finland: Risofladan, Vaasa | collected...
TCAAGTGGGCGGTTTACTTCGAGCGACACGGCTGCCTCGTCTGCCAAGCAACGGATCTGTCCAACGCGCGGTGTGGGATGTGCGAAAACTGCTATCAGCGAACGGCGAAGCGACTGCAAAGTATCGTCGCCGAGGGAATGCGGTCCGGCCTTCGTGGGCGATTCACTGGCGACCTTGAGGCGCTCGCGAAGAAGGCGCTTCGCTCGGTCGATGCACTTCCAGCGAAACGGCTTCCTGCGCTCAAAGGGAGGGAATAGCCATGCGCGCCGCGATCTACGCGAGAGTCAGCACCAAGGACAAAGGGCAGGAAGTAGAAAACCAGTTGCGCCAGCTCCGCGAGTTCGCAGCGCTGCAGGGCTGGACCGTCTGCCGCGAATACATCGATCACGAAACCGGGAAGAACGACGATCGTGCCGAGTTTCAAGCCATGTTCCGGGACGCCAGCCAGCGCAAGTTTGACGTGCTGCTGTTCTGGGCGCTGGACCGCCTGTCCCGCGAAGGCGTGCTCGAGACTCTCCAGCATCTCAATCGGCTCACGTCCTACGGAGTCGGCTACCGGAGTTTCGCCGAGCAGTATTTCGATTCGTGCGGCATCTTCAAAGACGCCGTGATCGCGATTATCGCCACAGTCGCCAAGCAGGAGCGCGTCCGTATCTCGCAGCGCGTCAAGGCTGGTCTCGAAACGGCTCGCGCGAAGGGCAAACGGCTTGGACGCCCGCGGGTGATGGTGGATGCCTCAAGGGTTGCCAATATGCGTGCGCAGGGCCGCTCCTGGCCTACGATTGCAAGGCAGCTTGGCGTCGGAGTCGGCACAGCGTATCGTGCTCACCAGGAGCTTTCCAAAATCCCCAAGTTGGAAAGCCTTTCCAGAATCCCTGATGCAGCGGCAGTTGCGGCGGACTGATTTCGAATCGGTTCCAAAATGCGCGCGGGCTTTCGACAAAGAAGTGTTTCTGGAATCAGGAGGTGCTCAAGTGAAAGGCGTGAAGTCGGTTGTCTTGGTTATGCTTCTGCTGCTCCTTGGATGGTTCGTTTGGCCCACGCCGTATATCTACCAGAGCTGGGTGGGTGGGCTCCTTGTGCGCATCCACAGACTGTCAGGTGGCGTGGACGTTCTGCGCGGGGACGGATGGCAAGCGATGGAGCCGGTGCCAGTAGTTTCTACTGCGGCCCCCACGCCAGCCGCCAGCGATTCACCCGACTGCTTGGGAACGCCGGTTCCTGGTGAGCCTGGCGAGTTCACCATTGATCCCAGGTGTCTCGACAAGGCGCCAGAGAAGCCAGCCAGTCAGAGGTAATCGGAGGCCGGGAATCCGCTGCGGTTTCGCTTCTGTGCTATATTCCGCACCAAATGCAAAGGCTCGCCGCCAGCCGAAGAGCAAGCCGCGCCGTCGCGCCTCTGGCTTCGATGGGTTGGGACGGTGCTTCAAAATCCTGCGCTGCGATCGGCCGTGACACCCGCGAAGTGGCCGATGAGCTGGAAGCTGTTCTCGACCGCCTGAGCAGCACCGGCGCTGCATCCGAAATCAGGAAGCACGCATCCGCGAGCGGAATTCCCCTTCCCCAAGTCAATCTGGCCGAAGCGGTCAAGGCACTCCGCGTCTATGCGGGTTGTCTGTTTCAAATTTCAGGAAAGCTCGCGCGTCAGCGATCAGCGGGTCAAACACAAACCTGAGCCGTGGTGTTCTTGGATCAGTTCGGCTGCCCACCAGAGAGCTTCAATAGTTTTGCCGCGTCAGGCACAGGGCGCTTCGGGTCGCAGAGCAACAGGCTGGGGTCCGTCGCTCCTTGCGGTAGCATCCCGATGGCGGCGCCGTCATCTCGCCCCGGAGTTTTGACCGCGACGCAGCGGTCGAGCCGTATTGAAGCCCGAAACGAGGTTTGCGAGCCGAAGAAGTGCAGGACTTCAGGGCGATCAGGCGCATGTTCGAGGTAGCCCTCCATCCCGTATTCGAAAAACGGACCGAGGAAGATCAAAGAGACTTCCGACTTGGCGGAGATCCATCTGTCGAACTGCTCCTGCACAGCGGCCTTTTCCGCTTCCAGTTGCGGCCGTTCTTTTTTCGTCGCGCGTTTCACGTGAAAACCTCCTCGCCCAGAGCTGCTGCCGGTAACCCTCCGAGGGCTTCGCGAGCTGTCCGGGCCAGTTTTTATCTCAACCGATGAGAGTGCGCCGCAAACTGCGCGCCCTCAGCGTGTTCAAGACCCTCGCCGCGCGGAAGCCTCGCATCTGAAAATGGCGAGAATCCCGCTTTTTCCCGCTTTCCGAGCGCGGCGACTATTTCTCGCCGGTCTTGGGCTTCTTCGCTTCCGCCGGCGGCATCATGCTGCTAAGCGGGCCCTCGAATACGATTGTGATTGGCCGCGCGTCCTCGATCGGCTCCTTCGGCGCCGGATATGAGTCGTGCAGCCGATTGATCTCTTGCGTTGCGCGAAGCTGCACGTCGGCATCTTCGAATTCGTCCCACTTCTCTTTTTTCTGGTTCCAGCGGACCGTCTTCGCTTCCCGCAGCTCGAGAAGTTTGGCCGCCTGGCTGAATCCGTCGCAGCCGAGTGCTTCGAGAGCTCTGGCCACCTTGATGCTGGCCCGGCGCGCGAGAACGTGGCAATTCGATTTCGCAGTGTTCGGCGAGTAGCCTGCCGCGATCGCGGACTTGTACGCGTTGCCGGGTGAAAAGTGTGGTCCGCCGTTCAGATAGAACGCATCGAAGGACGCCTGCCGTGGATTCGCGCCTTCTTGCTCGGCTGGATCTGCTGGCTTTTGGTGACGTGAATTGCCTGGCGTTTTCCGTTTCGTCATTCGCTGCTGCCTTCTGAGTCGCCCCCTTGACTGCTCTGGGTTAGCGGCTCATAGACGCACTACTGCGGTCGGTCCTTCGCTATTAACTCCTGAAATTTTCTCCGCAACGGGACCAACCTGCGCTGCTTTTCGTCGGGCGAGAGCGTGTTGTCCTGCGCAATGGCTTCGGCCTGGCGTTCGAGCGCGCGAATATCGTCCTTCACGTTGTACACGTCCTGCGTGCGCTGAGAGGCTGGCGGTCTCCGCGACGGTTCCTGATAGCGGTTCAATCCGAAGTTCGACAGCAGCGCGCCGGGGAGAGTTTGATTCTGTCCCGTCATCCGCTCGACTGGCGGAAAGAAGGCTTCAAGCGCATGGCTGGCGATGTCCTCCGCGCCTTTGTTCGGAAGCACTGTCCCTCGGCGCGTGAAGTCGCCTTGCCCAACGATGTCGCGTCCGAAGCGGGTTTTTCCGGCGGCTACTTCGAACGGCATGGCAAGGTCGGGCCGCGTCATTCCCGCAAATCCAGCGAGCGCCTGCGGGACCGCGCGCGCACCTTCGGCGACTGCCTGCCTTCCCGTTTGCCCTTCAAGTCTCGCCTGAACTGCGCGCCCAAACGGCTTCAGGGCAGCGCGCGCCAACGGCTCTTCGAGTCCTGGAGTGCCGTAGGCGTGACCGCCGGCGTGGATCGCGAACGGGTCCCACTGGTCGCCGGGCTCTTGCTTTCCGCCGCTTCGGTGAATGGCCTGATTTACGAGCATCACGAGAATTGCGGGCGGCAGCGCGGTCCTGATCGGGTGGCGGATGACCCAGTTGATCGTCGAGAAATCCCAGCCAGGGAAAAGCAGCAGGTGCGAGAGCAGTTTTTGATTCTTCGTCCAGTTCTGCCGGCTGTAGCTGCCGAGCTGGTCGCGAATGAGTTGCGCGGCTCGTTCGTCGGAAATGTCGGGGCGCTGGGACTTCAGCAGGTCGCGCATCCAGATTCTGGATTTTTGGTCAATGCCGCCCGGTTCAAACAGCCAGCGGTTCCCGACTTTCGCGAAAGTGCGCAGCCAATTCGCCGGGTTCAGATTGCCGCCTTGATATTCCTTCCACGAGCCTACTCCTTCGGGCGAGATTGCGCTCCATCGCAGCAGAGCGTCGTAGGCTGGATCGTTCGTCCGCGCGAGCGCGCGCTCCCTCAGTCCGTGATCGGTCATCACTCGCACAGCGCGAATCCAGTTCACTGGGCTGCTCGTGCCAAGCGGAAACGTCTGCGTGATGCGACGGAAGAGATTAAAGCCGTGGCGAACTCCCAAGCCAGCGCCGATAATTTGCTCCTGCAGGAAGCGCCCAACCGGGTCCATCCTGCCGGGATCGGAGTCGTCCAAACCCTTGAGCGCCTGCACGACTGCGCGAGGGCCGAGATACGTTGGCGTGGTTTTCCCGCCGGTCGGCTGGTACCGCGCGTAAGCTTCCGCGTTTCGCGGCTGGGGCAGCGTTCTCACTCCCAAGCTCTGGCCGAGCTCCTGGGACGCTTTCCCGGGCTTCGCCTCGCGAATCATTTGCAGCACTTCAGGGCTGTAGAATCTCTTGCCGCTGTAGGTGATCATCGGCGGCAAGCGGTCGCCTGGCTCGATGGCCGTGGCTTTGCTCATGAAGTCCATCGCCGTCGCGTGCTCGGCGAGCTTGGTCATCGTCCGCGAGAATTTTCGGGCGAATGCTGGGCCGAATTCGTGCAGCCCGTTTTTGTAGTGATATTCCGCGGTAGTCGTGCGCCCGAACTGATCGGCTCGTTGCGGCGTGACTCCGCGGTCGAATCCGCCTCCACCTGTGTCCGTCTCGGCGACTCTTTGTCCCATGCCGCTAACGTGCTCGGGGTAAACCCACGGAAGGTGATCTCCGGGCATCACGGCGCCGCCAAGGATCGCGTGCGCCTTCGTTAGCGCATCGCCGTACGGTTTGTAGCGCGCGAGCGCGGTTTGCACTCCCTTGTCCGCAAGAGCCTGCGCGTATTCGGCGGGGTGGTTCTTCTGGAGGTTCTCGCGCGATTGCTGGTCGGCCATGAGACTGAAAAGCCGCTCTTGCTCTCGCGTCAGGCCGTCCGTAACGCGCTTCGCGATGTCCTCAGCCTTCGTTCTGAAATACTGCGGCGCCGCTTCGTAGCGACGGATCCGCGAGGCGAGCTTAGGGTCGACGGCCTCAACGTCCTTGTGCGTGCGGCCGAGCCCGAGCTTCTCAATCGCTGGATCAGCGACGTGCTCCTGATAAGCGTCATTCACTTTCCGATACAGGTCGCCGACCATGGTGGGGTCAACGCCGAAATGGAGCGTGTTGCCCTTGCCGAGAAGGGACTCCCTGTCAGTCTGTGGCTTCTCCTTCGCGGAGAACAGGCCCTTCTGCCCGGAGGCCCCGGTGTCGCGGAAGAGCGGTGATTCGCGCTCCATCGTGCCAGCGGCCGTGTCGATGTTCGAGAGCGGTCGCGCGATTTCCTTGGTGAGCTGCTCGCCTGCGAACTTGGCCGCCGCTGCGCGGTTCTCGGCGACAGCCTTCGTCATTCCGGGAAGTATCTCCGGGAGCTTTGCTGGACTTGCGAGTCGCTGCTTCGCTGCGATGGCTTCCGTGCGGTCCGGCGGCGTCGAGTGTTCACGCTCGCGCGCACCCGGCAGCGGATTGCCTTCCTTGTCAGACTCGATGACCCTGACGCTGAAGCGGTTCCCGGGGTACGGCTTCGTGGGGTCGCCGGGCCGGAAGCTGAGCACCTTATCGTAGCCCGAGTATCCTTTCACGACGTTCCCTGGCTTGTAAGCTTCGGCGAGGATCTGGTCGTTCGTCGGGCCTTTCGGCAGTCGCGCTGCGCGCTTCGGATTCTTCGATGGCTCGCCGCCCTCGCCAACCCAAGTCATTCCTGCTGGTGCTTCAGGGCGACCACCGCCAGTGCCTCGCGTGCGTTCTTGGGCTGCGCGCACTTTCGCGATGTCGGCAGGCTCGGAAGTCTCGCCAGGATGCGCCTGAATGTCGGCGATGCGCTCACGCGCGATGCGCCGGTCGCGCTCTGGCGCAGTCTGGTCGTTCGCCAGCCTTTGGTCTTCAGAGACGGCCGCGCTTCGCATGAGCGGGCTTGCGCCTGCCTGCACTGCTGCGCGACGCTCGGCGAGCCTGCGCTCTGCGCTTCCGGCTGGTGCGCCTTCGTCGACCAGTCGGCGTTCCCCGATTGGCGTGCGCTCGTCAGTGCCAGCAACGGGCTTTGGTGCTGGTGGCTCTCCCGCTGTTTTCGAGAACGGCTGCGCCTCTGGCTTCGCTCCTATGCCAGCCTCTTTCGCGACGAGCCGCGCGTACTGCTCTTTGCCCGAAGTCCCTGGCTCCGAGAGTTTGCGCATGTCAGCTTCGTTCGCCTCGCGCAGTATTTGAGGAAGATGGCTGTGTGCCGCAGTCAGGCTATCGACAACCTCGCGCATCTCCGGCGGCAGCCGGTCATAGGTTGGCGTCTTCGATTGCTTGGGTTCTGACGGTGCGGCTTGCGCTTTCGTCGGCCGTTCCTGCTGATAGGTCTTGGGGCCGCCAATGCGACCGCCGATCTTCTCGTCTTCCGGCACTGGCCGCGAGAGTGGTTTGGCTTCGGGGCGCGGTTCGATCTTTTCAAGCTGCGCGCGGAGCGGCGCGAGCTTCTCGGCGAGTGCTCGCTGCGCTGCGATGTTCTTTTGCCCGGCCTCATACGTCCGGTTCTTCAGCGAGCTCGAGCGCAGTTCGCTGGCGCGCCCTTCGAGCTTCCTGATCTGGCCCTTCAGTTCGAGTGCCTGCTGCGCGGGCGTCAGCTCCGCGGGCGGCGCGGTTTGTTCAGCGGTGACTGTAGCCGCGGCCCTGGTCGACCGTCCCTTCGTCAGCTCGCGCGGGTCGATTGTCGTCGGACCGGCGGCGATAGGCTTCTCACCAGGAGGGATTGTCTTCGGCGTGCGCTCGGGCAGTGGAATCGGCTTTTCGCCGGGGCCGATGTCGGACTGCAAGCCTTCGCCAATCGCTTCACGCGGCGCGCGTGGACCTGGCGGGAGAGCCTTCATTTCCGGTGCCGCTGGAAGCGCTCCGGCCGAGACGCGCGGTGGCGCTGGCGCGGCTTCTGGTTCCTGCGCTGCCTGCATGTTCGGCTGTGCCGTCTGCGCCGGGGTTTCACTTGCCGCGTGCGCTCCGGCTGCGACCGCGAACGGTGCTGTCACCGCAAACTCCCCGGCCGCAGTGAGCATCCCGTTTTTGTCTCCGTTGCGATATGCGCCCGCAAACTTCATGGCCTGCTCGGTCGCGCCTGCGCCCATCAGCGCAGCGAAGACTCCGGACGCCCATCTACTCGCGAGCAGCGCGACCGGCTCGCCAGCTTGCGCAGCCTTGTAGACCGGGCCGAGCAGTTCTCCTATCCCTACGTTTTCCGGCGTGATGAATCCGCTCGCTGTCTTCGCTACCGCTGAGTAGAAGGGATGCTCCTGCGGCGTCGACGCGGGCTGGAGCGCTTGCAGGTTCGCGATCGGCTTGCTGGCAAGGTCGCGAATTCCGGAGGGAACGGACTCCGCAAACTTTATCGGATGGTGGAACAGTTCCGACCAGCTATCGTTCGGCTCTTGGGTGCCGAGAAACGTTCCCGGTCCTGCGACCGCAGCCTTCAGGCCCGCGGGACGGTCCGCCGCTTCGACCGCTGGCAACGTCGTTCCTGGCTGCTTCGGCTGAGCAGGCGCTTGCGGCGGGGCGTTCGCAGTGAGCTGATCTGGGTCGACTGTGACGGTTCCGGGCGCACCGCCCTCCTGCTCGGTGGACACGAGCCGATTGCCCTCCCAGTGAGGTGCCGACGGAGTCGCGTACTGCGATTCGTTCGAGAAGGTGGCGTCGTAGGGGGTCTTCCATGTGTCCGGGTAGTGAGGCAGATGATCTTGAGGGTTTATCGCCGTCTTCGCGTACTTGTTCCCGGCCTGCTGCGCCTTCCAGTAACCGCGCATGTCGTAGTCTGCGGTGGGGGTGTCCTGCCAGGGAACTTTGTTCTGCTTGACCCATTGCTGGAACTTCTGCTCGTCGGCCGGAGCGAGCTTCGTGGTGTACGGACCCGGCTTGGAATAAGCCTTGTTCCTGGCGTAGTTGGCCGCGAGGATGGCGCCGCTGTCGTCTCCGCTATCTGACTGCGGAAGTGGCGCACCAGCCTTGGCGACCGGAACCTTCCCGATCTCGCTCGGGTCGACGATGATTGCTTGGGTGCTCACTTGCTCGTCGCTGGTTCAAGTTGCAGCCTGCCGTCCGGCAGAATCCTCGAGATCTTCATGTTCTTGTTCTGATAGGGAACGATGTCTCCCACCCTGTAGCCTTGCTCGAAGTTGTGGATTTGCCGGTCGTACGTGCCGAGCTGCTGCTGCTCCTCGCCCTGCAACCGCTGCGCGTCCTGCGGGCTCGTCGTTACGGCTGTGATCCTGGCCTCGAACGTCTTCTGGACCGCGTCTCGCTCCTTGCGCAGATCGTCGAGGTTCTTCGCTCGGTCCGCCGCGTCCTTTGGCTCGTTCTTGAGTCCGAGGTAGTCTGAGACCGGGGCTCTCGGGTTCTCGCGACGCCAGTCGGCGTACATCATGCCGCCTTCCGACGTCGGGACTTTCGGCGCCGGCGCCTTCGTTTGGGCCTTGGTCAGCGCCTGCAGGCCTGCCAGCAGCTTTGTCGCGCGGGGCGTGTCTCCCTTGTCGACCGCGTCAGCGTAGCGCTGCGACAGCGTCTCGATGACCGGCTTGGCCGAAGCTCCGGCCTGCGCTTTGATCGCCCCTAGATACTTCGCCGCCCCTGCTTCGTCTCCGCTGTCTACTGCGTCCGCGTACTGCTGCGCAAGCGGCGCCCCGGTCGGCCTGAGCTTCGCTGCGGCTCGACGGTCGGAGAGCTGCTGCTGCAGGTTCGCAACCTGGAGCGGACCCTCCTGCCCTTGGATGTAGCTCTGGTACCGCTGGTGGGCTGCCGCTGCTGCGTCGGCTGGGGCGTTGAGGTTGCGCTGCTCGCCCTGGTAGATGCGATTGGCGTACTGATTGAGCGCCTGGCTGCCCGAGCCGCGGTCGCCGATGTTCATCATCCCTGAGAAGAGGCCCATGAGCATTCGGTGCTTCAGGTCCGGCTCGACGTATGGCGGCTGCTGCGGAGTTGGATGCGCTGCCCCCCATGCGCTTTCTGAGGGGAATCCTTCCTCGGTCGTTCCGACTGCTTCTTTTTTCGCGCCGGTTGGCTGTGGAAGACCGCCAGCCGTGGGTCCGGGGTGCGAAACAGATCCTGCAGATGCGGGACGAGTCATTCCCGCGGGATTTGGAGCTGCGGCCGCAGGTTTGGGTTGCGTCATTCCAGTAGGCGATGGTGGATTCCCTGCCGTGGCCATGGCTGGAATTCCGGTCTGCGCGGTCGCGCCCGGCGGCTGCGCTGCCTGCGGTTGTGTCATGCCCGCAGGCGACGCTCCTTGCGCGGGAGGCTTGCCGCCTGTCGCTGGAAACGTCGGAGGGCCGGCCTGGGCTGCGCCGCCAAACAGCCGCGCGAGAATCACCTTGATCGCGTTCGGGTCAATCGCTTGCGCTGGGACTTGTGTCGGGTCCATTAGTTAACCCCTTTGCTGCATGGATTTTCCTGCTCGTGCGGAATCTCTGCTCTCCGCTGCGCGTCCCCCAGCTCTCGAACGGAGGCAAGTAAATCGAGCGCTCGAAGCTTCGCTGCGTCGTCCAACGCCGGGTCTGCCGTTTCGCGAAGGAATTTCTCGAGGCGCGGTGCGAGGAACTGGGTCAGGTTGACGACGAGGGCAGAGAATACTTCGGGCTCCGCGCCTCTCTCAATTGACGCGAGTAAGGCGCTCCCTGCCGTCTTCCCGTTCGCGACGTCGTACAGCGCGAACGCATCCTCGAGTATGAGTTTTAGCGTCGCCACGCTTTTGATCGAATAGCGACACTCCGAAAAAATCAGGGTCATCTCGGAAATCAGTTCCATCGACGCGCACCATTCGCGATAGATCGTCTGAAAGCGCGGGTCGCTGAAGTAGGGCAACTTCGCGTCATCGGAAACGGTCGCCGCCGGCGCGCCGTCAGGCTGCTTGTTCTCTTCGTTCGTCACTGCTCGCTCCTTCCGGCGCGGCGCCAGGGGGTTTCGTAACGGTTTGCGCGAATTCGGGTGTTGCCGAGCGATTTAAGCGATTTTGCCATCGGGTGTGCCTCCTACCACCAGAACGCGAAAAACGGCCTTGCAAGTTCTTTGTTTTCGATAAGCTGCGGCCTATTATTGCTGACACTGGGACACTCCCGTCCGCGAAGCCCGCTGATTCACGGCATTTTGTTCGCGCCGCGCTTTTTCCCGGGCGCGATCACTCGTGTACTTCGCCGGGCGCCCAGCGCTTCGGCGGCTGATGCGGGCCTGGGCATTGGCGGCTTGCGCCTGACCATCGCGGCATTCGCGCGAGCACCATTCGCCGGGCTGATCCTTGCGTGTCCAGCGAACACTGCCGAGCAGCCGGCCGCACTTGTCGCACGCTTCGTTCACGCAAATTCCGCGCTCTCGTTTTATTTTTTCCTGCTGTGCGGGCGTCAGTCTCATTGATTCAGCCCCTTCCACAAACGGATGTTTCGGAAACGCGAAAACCAGCCGCGCCGGACCGCGTAGACTCAACGACTTGCTGGCGAGCCAGTACGAGGGTTTTTGGAACGCACTTCGCTTTCATCGCGCACACCTCGGCGAGAAAATGTGGGCGCAACTTGGGCGCAAAATCGGGCCTGAAACAGGGGAATTTAGAGCGTGCGAGTGAGCAAGGGCAGCGGAATCAACGGGTAATTGGTAGGGGCGGTGGGGATCGAAAACAATACCGGTTGGGATTTCAGGGACTTGGCGGGAATGCGAGAGAACACTAAGTCATTGAAAAAGAACGCAGGGGAACTCGAAGGAATCTTTATTGGCCCCTTAAAGGCCCCTCGTTTTTTCTTGATCCTGACATCCGCTCATTGTGTTTCCTCCCTCACCGGCTGAAATGCGACGTCGGCTACGGGCACAAATCTTGCGACACGGATGGCAAGCCGACAAATGAAACTTTGGAAAGGCTCTATCGATTAGATAGATTCCGAGAGATTCAAACGCTTGACCTCCGATTCCGGAGATTAGCTCGGGAATAACATCTGATTGGTTCGCTTGATACTTAGCCGCACCTGAGACCCAAGTTTTCAAACCGCTCCGAACGCGAGGAAACCCAGTAATTGCTGGTCGAAAAAGCCGGCGTCGGCGCGCACCACGCGAATCGCATGTTGTTCCGGCAACAGCGCCAGCGCCTCCTGGAGAAATTCCACAGCGCCACGGGCCGTGCCGCAATTCCCGCTGCGCAGCCACCCGTGCAGCAGGAAATGCGCTTCGGCCAACACCGCCAGCAACGGATGATGCGAGGGCCGTCCATGCTTGCGCGGGTTGGGCCCGCGCAGTGCGCCCTGTTGCCGGCCGTAGCGCTCAAACACCGTGGAATCCAAATCCAAACTGTAGCCGGCCGAACATTCCGGTAGTCGCTCGAGCTGCCAACTCCACAAGCCCGAGAAAAAGCGCTGGCACTGTCCCTGCCCGAAGCGCTTGAACAGATTGCGAATGGTGTCGTCGACGGGAAAGCGCGCGATCCCGACCAACTCGTGCAAGGCCACGTCCGCACGCAGCAAACTGGTGTGCGCGAACCGCCGGGCTCCGGCCACCACCGAGAGCAAAAAGGCGGTAAAGGTCTCCACCGGATCAATGGCGTTGGGGGAAGTGAGACGGAACGGCATATACTGGCTCACCGCTTCGCGATAGCCGACCTGCCGCAAAAACTCCAAGAACACCACCAGCCCACCGAACGGGGTGACCGCTCGCTGGGTCTCGCGCAATTCCACTTTTTTTCCGCCCCAAAGAGCGGTAATTTTCCAGTGCACTGTTTTGTCCTCCTCGGCGTTTCTTTCATCCAACTGAAACTTAACCGAGTTGGGGCAAAACAGTGCTATTCAATTTCGGAATTCAGGTTAAATGAAGAGATGGAGAGTACGCGCGGCGAAATCTTTCGCACGATACGAATGTGCTACAATCCACCGCGCGGGTTCTGGGGTGCACGAGGTGGGGAGCACGCTTCCGAGCTTACCGGCGTCGAGGACAGGCGGACTCCTTCGTCGCAGTTCGGTTCTGATCGCGCATCTAAGATTTTGCGCCGCCGTAGCTGTGACCAGACCGGGTAGCTATTTTTCGCGCCTTTATCAAACCATCGTTCATTCTCCGAATATCTTTGCGCCAGCGTCAGCGCCGGCGCATGACATCTTCCGCCTCTCGATGTTTGTGCTTGCCATCACGGCCGGAATTTTTCTGGTCGTGGCCGGACTCCTGCTCTACGTCGTAGTCCGGTACAGGCAGCGTGCAGGTGACGACGAGCTTGAACCTCCGCAGGTTTACGGCAGCAATCAGATTGAGCTGTCCTGGACGGTCATTCCGGTGCTGATTGTGATGGTGCTGTTTTTGACCACAGTGCGGGTGATTCTGGAAATTGAGCACACGC
>Ga0307373_10012185_pt1 | contig 12284 bp, 10 predicted proteins | sample OX2MG_FD_202534 | JGI IMG/M metagenome (GOLD analysis project Ga0307373, IMG submission 202534) | Soil microbial communities from Risofladan, Vaasa, Finland - OX-2 | ecosystem: Environmental > Terrestrial > Soil > Coastal area > Acid sulfate soil | place: Finland: Risofladan, Vaasa | collected...
AGGCCATTGGGGATTACATCGGCGGTCATAACCAAAATCCACGCGTCTTCGTCTGGAGTGCCCCGGTCGAACAAATCCTGACGAAAGTCGCCAAATGTAAAGAAGCGTTAGACGCACTACACTAGCGACCCATTCTCTTGTGTTCGAAAAGTGCTTCAGCCTTCCGGCCAAGCCCCCAGGAGGCGCCGAACCATAACGAGTTCTCCCAAATGATATGCGTTGTGGTCAGCAACCAGCAACGCCTCCCGCAAAAGGGTCTGTCCATCCCCATGGGCAATTCTCGCAAAAAGATCGGTTGCAGGGTCGGCCACCAGCTCTTGCATTTCCTTAAGATCCCGGCGAAAGGTCTTTACAGATTGCGGCCAGGAGTTCCGGGTGGGAGGCGCGTCGCCCTGGGGCCAGTATCCTTCCGGGAATTCGGGCGACACGTGCTTGGGATTTCGGCTGAACTCCAGGATATCCCACTGGGCGATTCGCATATGCTCAAGCAGCCGCCACGCCGTATGGGGAGTGCCTGCTGGCTTTACTCCCTGAAGTGCTGCGGGAAACTTGGCGACGGCCGCATCGAAATCGACGTGCGCGCCACCCCCTCGGAGCAAATAAACTAAGTGCTTGCGGAGAGGCGCCTGTTCGTCTTTCATCAGATTCTCTCCCACTGTGACTTCCAGCGCCTTGGAATTCTTCACCCTCAACAATGGAAAACAGTCCGTCGGCAGGAGGGGCGGCTTAGTTCAAGGAGCAGAGCGGCATCGTCCCCTCACGTTTAAGGGTCCAATGATTTGAGGTACTCTCGAAAGTGTTTTCCCAGGTTCGGTTCCTTCAGAGCAAACTCTACCGTAGCCTTAAGAAAACCGAGTTTGTCTCCTGCGTCGTAGCGCTTTCCTTCGAAAATGAATCCATAAAGCGGTTCGTCATCAAGCAGGCTCTTGAGCGCGTCCGTCAGCTGCACTTCACCTCCCTTGCCTCGCCGAGTTGAAGCGAGCTTTTTGAAAATCGAGGGCGTTAAAATGTACCTGCCAATGATGGCCATATTCGAGGGGGCTTCTGCCGGAGAAGGTTTTTCCACCATGTTCTTGATCCGGAACAGGCGGCCGTGCCATTTTGAGTTTGGAACGGGTTCGGCCTCAATGATCCCATAGCTTCCCACGGCTGATTTTTCGACACGCTCAACCGCCAAAATACACCCGTTGAGTTCCGCAAAAACCTCCGTCATTTGCTTCAGGCAGGGAACGCGACTGTCGATCACATCATCGGATAGCACCACCGCAAAGGGCTCATCCCCAACCAGAGGGCGCGCCATCAGAACCGCATGTCCAAGCCCTCTCGGATGCTTCTGGCGAAGATAAACAATGTCGCACAGCTTTGAGATTGCCCGCATTTGCTTGCGGAGTTCCTCTTTGCCGCGCCCGGCTAATTCATGCTCCAACTCAAAGGAAACATCGAAGTGATTTTCAATGGCGGTCTTGCCGCGGCCCGTAACGAATATCGTCGTGGGGATGCCAGATGCCGCCACTTCTTCAACTGCATATTGCACGAGGGGTTTATCCACGATGGGAAGCATTTCCTTCGGTTGTGCTTTGGTCGCCGGTAGAAATCGCGTTCCCAGTCCGGCCACGGGCAGCACAGCTTTACGAATCTTCATGGTCATCTCCCTGAAAGTCGCCGATACATGATCCCTAAAAGCCTCAGTCTATCGTCAATGTTGCAGTGCAGTCAAAGCATAACGTTTTGCCGAAGCATGTTAAGATACAGCGATAGGTTCAACGTATGTTGGTCCTGGGCATCGAATCCAGTTGTGACGAGACGGCGGCCGCCGTGGTGGCGGATGGCACGCGGATCCTGTCGAACGTGGTTGCGTCGCAGATTCAGATTCACGAAAAGTTCGGCGGAGTTGTTCCCGAACTTGCTTCCCGTGAACACTTGAGAAAAATCGTTCCAGTAGTCGACGAAGCTTGCCGGCAAGCGAGCGTCGGTCTCGGGGAAATCGAAGGTGTCGCGGTCACTGAAGGACCGGGCCTGATCGGCTCGCTGCTGGTGGGGCTTGTATACGGCAAAGCGCTGGCGCTCTCTCTGCGCAAGCCTCTGGTCGGAGTCAACCATCTGGAGGGCCACATTCATGCCGTGCTCCTCCAGAACGCCATGCAAGAACAGGCCGGCGAATCTGTTCCCCACGCTGATTTTCCGAATACGACTCTGGTCGTTTCCGGGGGACATACAATCCTGTTTCGAGTCGAAATGAGAGTTCCCCCTGGCGCCGCTGCCCCCCTATTCTCTTACCACCCCCTGGGACAGACGCGGGATGACGCAGCCGGTGAAGCTTTCGACAAGGTCGCCAAGCTGCTTGCGCTGGGTTACCCGGGCGGGCCGATCATCGACCGCCTGGCACGGCATGGCAATCCACGCGGTTTCGAATTGGGCCGTATTCGCATGAAAGGGAACCCTCTCGACTTCAGCTTTTCGGGTCTGAAAACTGCGGTCTTGTATCGTGTGCGTGGAACCCCGCTGGCCTCGGAAGCGGAAGAACGCGCGGCATGGCGCAAGAGCCTAAAGGATCAACCGACAAGCGAGGATATCCGCGCGCACTGTTCCCAATCCACGCTCGACTTGGCTGCTAGTTTCCAAGAAGCTGTGGTCACTGACCTGGTTCAGCGTACGGTAGCGGCTGCAAAGGATGCAAAAGTTCGCACCGTCTTCATTTCGGGCGGCGTGGCGTGCAATTCCCTCTTGCGCGAGCGTTTCTCTCACGCCGCCCAGGAGCACAACTTTAAGGTTTTCTTCCCCTCTCTGGCACTTTCCACTGACAACGCGGCCATGATTGCCGCCGCGGGGTACTATAAGCTGATGGCCGGCCAACAGGCCGACCGCTCCCTGACCGCTCACGCCTCCTTTCCCCTGGGCGATGGCCGCGCATAACAAGCAGCATCGCGTTTAACCATCTCCCGGTTCACTTGAGCGCACTCTCTTCCCCACCGAGCCAACGATCCACCCCAGCACCACGATAGCAAGAACCAAGAGGAGCACTCCATTCCATTGGAAGAAGGTTGAGGGTTGTGACAATAGCCGCACCAGCGGCCCAGCAGCTTCCAGACAGAATATCGCTCCGACATACGCCAGGAAATTATCTCGGAAAAAGCAAACGGCAATCAGCACGGCGACCATGAGCGGCACAAAACCCACGACCCAGCTCACCAGAAACTCGCGCACGGAGTGAGCGCCTGCCGGGCCCAGGCTTACCATAAGAAGCGCGCCGGCAGCCCAAAACCACCAGGCGCCTCTGGACCAGCCATAACGAACGATATAAACGACGATTCCGGCAAGCGCCGCGTACAAGACGGTAAAGAGCAGCGCATGGAGAATAAAGGCAATTCCCGGATAAGCCGTGTTAAACAGCTCAGGGAAAATGCTCATTCCGATCGGCGCAAACGCGTGGAAGCGGTCAGCAAGAATGGTCTCAAATCGTACCACCGCTGCTCCTGCTGCCAGGCTTAGAATGAAAGCGATGATCGCGTCTCTCCGCCACACTTGCCGCGCAGATCCCTCGAATACTTTCCAGGCCTCGGGGTAGAGACTTGTGGACAGCCCCACCACAAGCCAGCCCAAGATCCCTATGAGCAGCGGGAAAACAACCAGGCTTGCACCCACCGATATCCAAAAGTTGCTTATTGAAATGGACGTTTGGTATTGCTGATAAAGCAGCGGGAGACTGCCCAGTTCACTCAAGGCCACCAGACCCGCAAGCGCCACGCCCACCCATAAAGAGCGTCGCCAGGGAATGAGCCCGGCGCGCACCTGCCGGACAAAGAAGATCACCGCCAGCCCCACAAATACCATAGCCAAAAGGCTGCGAAGACCCAGCAGGATGGCGTTCGCCAAATGCGAAGCTTCGCGCTGCCGCTGCCATTCTTCAGGGAGCTTGAAGTACCGCGACACGCTTACAACCTGATCCCCGGCAATTTCCACGGCAATGCGAAAGTGGGCATCAGCCACGTTGAGAGGGTCGCCGGGTTTGGCCTGCCAAGTCAGCGTGTAGTCTTCCCGGGCCTTTCGTTTTCTCGCTTCGGAGTTCTGCAGCTCAAAGCCGGAGAGCTGATAGCCCTGTCTCTGAAGGAAATCCTCCGCCAGAGAACGGGCGGCTTCCGGGGCAAGAGTTGCCCCCGGAGCATCTTCATCGAGAATGTGTCTGGATGCAAAAACCATGTTGTCCGTCGGATCGACAAAGACGCGGTACTCCTCCTTCTGGAGCGGCTTGAAGAAGCGAACCTCCCATAGCTCCAGCCGCGTTGCCCGGCGATAAATCTGCTCAGACTGCTTAACGGAAAGGTGCTCCAGCAAGTACCGCAGCGAGAGTGGATCGACATTCTCGTCAAGCCACGCCACCTTCCGGTAGGCTTGTGGCTTCACGCCTTGCTCCTCGAGGAAAGCGCTTGCCGCCCGCACGGCGTCGCGGCGAGCAAAATGCAGTTCGACGTCTCGCCCAAAGCGGTAAGCGGGCATGAAAGCGGCCCCCACAAATGCGGCGGTCAGGACACCGGCGGCCAGAATGCGTGATTTCCCAAGAGGGCGATAGCCCAGAGACTTTTCGGGCGGGGCAACGGCTTCTTCTTTTGGCGCACGCACGATTCCAGCACTTTCGTTTGTCAGGTCCGACTCGTCGGCAAAAGTACCGGTTCGCAGGTAAGCAATCAATGCCACAATCAGCGGAATCAACATGATCCCAGCCGTCAATCCGCCTGAAACCCTCAAGTAATCGTTCGGAGAACGCAGCAGGAGAAATGCCGTGTAAAGCGCATCCACCGAATAGTGCCAGATCAGCGTTGCGAAGATGCCGAAGCGGAGCATGACCATGCCCACGATGATCCCACCTAACCCCACCTCGATGCCCCGGATGAAAAAGGGCTGGTTCGGATACGCGGAGTGCAGGAATCCCCAGATGAAGGCCGCCACCATCAACCCTGCCGCCCTCGATCGGAAGACTTTCTCCAGGAACGGTATCCCAAAGGCTCGAAACTGCATCTCCTCAGAAACCGCGGGGAAAAATCCCACAAAAAGCACCGCAATCCAGGGAATTCGAGTGTTGAGGAGGTTGGAAAACGGGATATCCGAAGGAGCCCAGGCTCCCAATTTGTCGGCCGCCAGATAGAAAACGGTTTGGTAGGCAAAAAAGAAAAACGTCAGGGTAATCCCGACGACGTTGGCCATAAAAAACGACCGCGACCGCAGGCCCGACCAACTCAGCGTGCGGCGAATGGAGGCCAAGCGGGGAAAGCTCTCGCGGTAAACCGGCTCGGCAGCCGCAACAATCAGGAAGATAAATGCGCCCACCCCTAACGCGCTCAAGATCGCGTCGAGAAAATACCCGGCCATAAAGCTTGAGTAGGAATCCGTCGTCTGATAAGCAAACTTGCTTAACGAAAAGGAATTTAACTGCCCCAGAAAATAAAGTGTGGTCGCTACCAGACCGAACCCTGCCGCGGTGCGAAGCAGAACATCACGGTCGCGCAGACGCCGAATCAATATCACCAGCATCGCCAAACTCAAAAAGACAAAAAGGACCTCATCGACAACTTGAGCGGAGATATTCCGTGAGCGCAGGCTTTGGTAGTCCCTCGTCCACTGCTCGGGAATTTTGACAAATTCGCTGTAACCGGCAACCTGGTCGCCATCCACTTCAACCTGAATCCGATAACTGCCGTCGCCCAGGTTCACATTGGTCAGCTTCCAGGTAAACGTGTGGTCGGTGCGCGCCGGGCGCTTTTCGGACTCAGAATCCACGAATTCCAACTCCGTAAGATCCCGGTGCATGACGTTGCGCAGAAAATCACGAGCAACATCGCGAGCCGCATCGGAAGCGAGCGATGCCCCGGGAGCCGCTTCAGGAATTTCGTGGTCGAACCCCACGACTTGGCCCTGGGCGCTCACATCCACACGAAACTCTTCCTCCTGCTGGGGCTTGAACCATCGGTTTGACCAGCGCCACAAGTGGATGGGGCCGCGGGCCAATTGGTTCATTTTGGACAGGCTCTGGGTGCGCTCGAGGTAAAGCTTGGCTTGGTCGTCGTACTGGAAAATGGCGGCGTGCCGGTAGCCGTCCGGATGGAAGCCGCGAGAGGCCAGAAACTTCTCAGCGATGGGCCGGGATTCAGTTCGATTCACCCGAAGGGTCAGGGACGCCTCAGGGAACGCCCGCGAAAAGTACTTGATCCCGATCACGAGTGACAAGGCGGCCACCGCGATCGCAACCGCAATAATCCTGCGTTCCCGAGAGGCAAGTTTGACAGGCATGATGACCTCTTGGCGGCGCGAGTTCCTGAAACGCTGCGACGAGGATTATACCAGTCGTTCCGCCCGTCGAGTTCAGTAATCGGCACGGAGGTTTATAAAGGCGAGAACAGTGCCTTGAAGCCTCGTTTGGCTTTTTAACTGGTCTTCATTTCAGGCGCTTCACCATCACCCAGGCTGCCAGCTCGCTTGAATAATACCGGTCGACCTTGTCCACTTTCCTGTACCCTCGCGCTTCGTAAAATCTCTGGGCGCTTAGGTTGTCTTCCGCAGTCTCCAGGACCATTAACTCCAGCTTTGCCTTCCGGGCCCAGTTTTCAGCAACTTCCATGAGGGCGGCTCCCACTCCCCGCCGCCGCCAGGCGTCAAGGACATCAATCGTAATGATGTGACCCACGCGCCCCGCTTCGCGGCTGCCTACCACAAACCCCACAACCTTGCCGTCCTCCTCCGCAATCCACGTCATGGAGGATCGGTGACTGATAAAACTTGCCAACTCCTCGCGTGAATACGCGATGCTTGGAGAAAAGCAGCTTTGGTCAATCTCACAAAGCGTAGGAAGGTCGGAAGGTTCAAATCGACGCACAATCATGGAATCTCTGAGGGACGAATGTAACCCGGGAGAGGAGGCCGGCGCAATGTCGTCCTATGGACATTCAAGGACGGCATTTTGACGAGAAGCCCAAACCATCATGAAAGAGCCTTCGAGGTTCGATATCCCCGGAAAAAAGGAGCGGTTCCGGGCGGCACTTCAATTCAGTCGGTTCAGGGACGCGAACAGCCCCTGGGAAAAGGAAAGCCTTGGAATATGGATAGTCCACGCTGGCAAACCCATCCGCGGAGGCCACGCCCAGCATTCGAACCGTGCCGTGAAACAGCACCGAAAGGCCCGGCCAGTTTCAGGACACACAACAAATCGGCTAATGTCGGGCTTGGCGAATACTCTCGAAGAGGTGCGTCACAATTTCAGCGGCTGACTTGTCCACCGCCTTGTTGAGCGCTGGAGGGTTCCATGGAACCAATACGACGTCCTGCCAAACGGAGGCCCCGCTAACTCTCTCACTAAGATACACTTCGGAGTGCAGGCGCTTGAGACGGCGGGATCGAAAACACGTCCCGCGAAGAATGGCATCGGCATCCTCGGCCTTGTCGGCCACCCGGAGCATCGATGATCCGGAAAGATCCTCCATGATTTTGTCGCTGAGCTTATTGTCAATCTGTTCGATATAAATCTTCTTCACTCCGAGGAGCCTTCGTCGATCAGTCGTCGTGGCGGAACTTGGACCGCGCAGCGAAGGTTCGCTGGGCCCGAGCGTAGGTCGCTGCTGGCCGGGAAGCAATGGCGCCAAGGCCAAACAAACCAGCACGCCCATAAGCAGATGCTTCATCATGCACCTCCCGCGCACAGGTATATTTTCTAGTTTAGCAGAATCCTCTCAGGGCGCCTTTCCAAGTTTCTCGCTCTCTGGCAGTCCTCACCACACGCCTGCTGGATATAGGGTCGATTCTCAGGGTAGCGTGCGCGGCGGGCACAAATCCATCAATTGAGCGCTGGCTTTCGAAGAGTTCTTCGACGAAGTTGGTGGGCGGCTATTCTCAGTACAGTTGTTTCAATCCCTGTTTCAATAATCGGTTGCGGTCTTTCAGTTCCTGCCTCTCATCTTTTTGGCGCTCTCGCAGCTTACGTTCTTCGCTTTTCAGTTGATGCTTCAACTGCAAGCGGACGGCGCGAGTCAACTGGCCGTCTTTCAAGGATTCTTTCGCGTATTGCTGTTTCAGTTTTAACGCTTTCGTCTCTTGCTTCTGACGACTCTTGAGAATGTTCATTTGGCTGGAATATCCCTGAGCGGCGAGCACTGGACCCGCCGATAAGCCCGCCAGCAGGATTAATGTAAACAGTCTTCGCATTCTATCTCCTTTGTTCCCCGTTGAATCGCTAATTCGGGGCCGCCCTTCCCGCCAATATCACCCCAATGACCCGGCATTCTATTTATCGGCTGTCTCTCTTCGACGAATAAGAGCCTTTTCCAATTTTGTCGTCTTTGTGACTTTCGGGATGAGGGTTCTCTCACCGGACCGCGGACGTTATCACAAAGGATTCGGATAACCAAAATCGAATGGGTCCTTGGTTTTGACCGAAGATAGGGTAAGGAAAAGAACGGCACGGCATCGTGGGCTTCTCGCCGGCAGAAGACGTGGCCGCGTCGGGATCGGGCCCTTCTTACGCCAGGAAACCCCGGAAGCGAGAAACCGTATACCCGGGGAAAATGCGGGCGGTGTCCCGAGCCCCAAGGTGCCGCACGGCAACTTCGGCAAAAACGTCGCGGAAGTCAGTCGTCAGCGCCAAGTCCCGGTCTTGGTTCAATTGCCCGGGTTTTAATCCCGGCCATTGGCCGTAAACTTTTCCTCCCTTGACCGGACCGCCCAGGACAAACATCGCGTTGGCGTGACCGTGGTCGGTGCCGCGGTTGCCATTCTCGCGCGCGGTACGGCCGAATTCCGACATCGTGAGGACCACAACATTCTCCATCCGGTCCCCCAGGTCTTGGTGAAACGCGGCCAGAGCATCACCCAACTGCTTCAGGTTGTTCGCCATTTGCCCCTCGACGCCACCCTGGTTAACGTGGGTATCCCAACCGCCCACGTCGGCAAAGGCCGTTTCCAGGCCGACGCCGGCCTTGATCAGTTGCGCCACCTGCTGCAAGGTGCTCCCCAATCGTCCATGAGGATATTCGGCGCCGTTTGCGGGCTGGTACTGATCTGCGCCGATCCGCCGAAGCGTTCTGATCGCTTCAAAGGTCTCCGCGGCAGCTTTTGAGAACAGCGGGTCGGAGCTCGAAGCATACATTTCCTCGAAGGCGTCCTCTTCGGCAGCCGGAGTGGGCAACTGGTAGGGACCGGGATCAGGCGTTCCCAGCAAGCGGAAGTTCTTGATTTCATCAAGCACCAGCGAGGATGCCGAACCTTCAAGGGTGCGCGGCATGTGCGAACCAACCGCGACCGCCCGGAAAGGCGTGGATTCAGCTTCCGGATTTGCGGAAAGATAACGGTTCAGCCAGCCGTCCCGCGTCGACTTCACGCCCGGCGTCGCCGTCTCCATGTAATCCTGGGCGTCGAAGTGCGACCGCGTGTTGTCCGGAGAGCCTACAGCGTGAACCACCGCCAACTGCTTTGAGTCGAACAGCGGCTTCATCGCGGCCAGGCTTGGGTGGAGGGCAAAGAATCCGTCGAGATCCACGGCCGTTGCCGAGCCATCCGCAGCGGAAGTGGCGTGCGGCTCAGGGACGGCGATGGTGGGCCGCATGGAGAAATAGTCTTTCTCTCCAAAGGGAATCACCATGTTCAGGCCGTCCACGGCCCCGCGCTGAAAGATGGCAACCAGAACTTTCCTGCTGCCGCCGCCCTTGTTGGGGAGCGCAAACGCCGTGCGGCGCATAAAGCTTGGCACAACACCTGCGCCAAACAAGCTCAGCCCTGCGGACTTCAGGAAAAAGCGCCTTGTCACTGCCATGTTTCACCTCGCCATAATCAAATCCGGTTTCACGTGTTCTTTCATTAGCGCCGTTGAAACTCAGGCGATGCAAGCAACAGCCCTGTAATCGTCGTCACATCCGAGCGCTCTTCACGGGGAGAGAAGTTCACATTTTCCAGATGTGAACCTGATCCGAGCCTCGTCAGAATGGCCTTCGCCGTCCCCCGCGATGGAGCTTCGCCCAGCAACCGCTCGGAAATTTCTCTGAGGGAGTCCTCTTGGCCACGATCACCTCGAACGGCCATGATATTGTTCAGATCAATTTCTGTTCCTGGAATGCGCCGGCTCGCCAGCATCATGGCGAAGTTCATCCGCCAGAGCAGCGTGCTCGAGTTGATCCACGTACTGGCCCGGTCGGTAAACCCTGAGGGAGCTTGATATTGAAACATCGGCTCGCCCATTCTGGCCAAAGCCACGATCACCGGCAAACCGGCATCGGTTTCAGCGCCGACTGCCCGCAGCGAACTTGCCACATACTCGAATGGCGACTTGACCTTGGCGCGATAGGCCGCCGCCGAGTAAAACTCCGGCGACGCAAGAATGCTCTCGATCACCTTGCGAATATCGCCGCCGCTCGCTTGAAAGGTCTCCGTTGCCCGGTCCACCACAGATTGTGGAGGATTGTCCGCCACAAACCTTTGGCATAACTCGAGTGAAATATGCCGGGCCGTCGAGGGATGATGGGCAAGCAAGTGCAGCACTTCATATCCGTCTTCGATTCCCTGCCCCGCGGGAAACTTCTGCCCCAGCACCAGCTTCGGGCCATAATCGTGCATCCGTGCGTTGAAATAGAACTCTGCGACGTATCTGGGCCGCCGGATCGTCCAACCCGTCAGGCAGCGTGCAACTTCAATAACGTCGGTCTGCGTATAACCGCCGTTGACCCCCAAGGTGTGGAGTTCCATCAGTTCACGGCCGTAGTTTTCATTCAAGCCGCGGTGATTTTCACCTTTCTGCGCTCGAAGACGCTGCATGCGGCGGTTCCCAATCTCCCGTCGAAACCGAGCGGCGCCAAATCCGCCAAAACCACCGAATCGGGGGCCAGAGAACGGCCGGAAGGCTGCCTCGCGCTGGAAGGTTTCGCCGGTATCCGCGATCTTGCGGTGCTCCAGGGTTTCGACATAGCTAAGCTGCGGCGCTGAACTCATCCAGTTATCCAGGTAGAAAAGCATTGCCGGACTTTTTGCTGTAGCTACCAGCAGGTTCTCAAACTTGTCGAGCGCGTGGGGCCGGATGGTATCCCGTTCGAAGGAGGTCAATAGCCATTTGTCCGGCCCTTTCAGGGCATAAACGTTGAAGTGGTTCATCCAGAACTGAACCATAACTTCCTGCAGTTGTCGTTTGCTATAGACCGCGCGCCAAAGCTCTTCCCGGACGAGTTCTACGAGCACCCGGTGCGGGCCTTGGAGGTTCTTCAGCCGCTCCTCCGCGCGCATCGCCCCTCGATCCTCGGGCCTCGCCATTTCCATCGAATTCATCATCATGGCAGGAGCCTCGCCGCCAGGGATTTCGGGATGCGTCTGCTTATTTCCTTGCGTTTGTCGGAGCGCTTTCTTGGGAGGTGGAAAATTCTCAATCAACTCCTCTGAGGTCATTGAAAGGGTGGGCAGCGTGGAAAGCCTCTGCTCGATGGCGGCGTCATCAATCTTTTCCGGATGAAGCTGTTCTTCAAGGTACTTCTTAAGTCCCATTTGCTGAACTCGGCTGATGTCATCCGGCGATGGCCCGAATGAAACCCGGTTCAACAGATGTAAGACTTGCTGATCATTGGAAAGACTCATGATCCGACTCCCTTACCGATGCTTGCAAAATATAGTGACGGCGTTTTTTGTAGCGACGGTTGTCACTCTATTTTGCAACTCTCATTAAGCTCCCAGCCTGTCCGCAGAAAATCTTCCAAACGAAGCGCCTTCGCCAATCTTGCTCCTGCCGAGTGCGCGCCGCGGAGTTAAGGCCTTGATTCGATGACCCGGATGCCCCATGTCAATATAACCCTTCTCGAAACAAAAAGTTGCGCTACGTCGCGCGACCTTGGGGCGTCCGTTCCCCACTCCGGACTGTCGGCACGGCGTGGCACTTGCAAGCGGAAACAGAAACTGCCGGTTTTCGGCACCCTAAAGCAGGATTGGGAAGAGGAACAAAAAGAGGTTCTTGCCTCAGCGGAGGAATTCGACCTCCTGGAGCAGTACAAGGTGGCACTCTCGGTGCGCGACCGCCAACTCAAGCGGGAAAGAGAGAGAGCTTCCGGATCGTCCCCCGCTTAACCCTCGCGCATAAGTATCCCGTAACAAAAGTTAGCAGCATAAGTAAGCTCCGGAGGAGCGGCAGAAGTTAGCCCACGGCGCAAGCCGAATAAGCGTTAACCTAACGGTTGCATTCTCGAGCCGATGGCGATACCATTTCGGCTATGAACACCTCTGTTGTGAACGGCGAGTTTGAAGACTGGGATGTATTGCGAAGGTTTCTTCCTGAC
>Ga0307373_10012189_pt1 | contig 12282 bp, 13 predicted proteins | sample OX2MG_FD_202534 | JGI IMG/M metagenome (GOLD analysis project Ga0307373, IMG submission 202534) | Soil microbial communities from Risofladan, Vaasa, Finland - OX-2 | ecosystem: Environmental > Terrestrial > Soil > Coastal area > Acid sulfate soil | place: Finland: Risofladan, Vaasa | collected...
GCGAATCCCGTCCGACCCGTCGAGGGGCGCGATACGCACGCGGCCGTCGCGCACGGCCGTGACGATGCCGCCTCGCGTTCCGCCGCGCGCCTCGATCGTGACCGAGGCCCCCAACGCGCACCGCGGCACCTCCGCCTCGCACGCGCCTTCTCCAGCCGCCACGACCCGCCCGCGCACGCGGATCATCGCCGCGTCCTCTCATGCGCGCGGAGAACGGCATCGGCTCGCAGCGCGAGCGTGCACTCGATGGACCCCGTGCGCACCTCGAGGGCCACGTCTCCCGGCCGCAGACGCTCGTCGGCGCGCAGCATGAGCCCGCGGGAACGCGCCAGCGGCTCCAGCGCCGGGAGGTCGTCGGCGGCCGCGCGCAGCGCGAGCGCCCCCTCCTCGTCGCGGTGCTCCAGCACACGTGCGGCGATCGCCGCGATCTCGCACGGCGCCGCGCGCAGCTCGCGCGCGAGCACGCGCGCCGCGAGGTCGGAGCAGAGCGCCTCGAAGGCGCCGGCGAACGCTTCGCGCAGCGCGGCGCGAAAGCGCAGGGCCTCCGAGACGACGGCGGCAACGCCGTCGTCACTGGCGGGATCCTCGCCGCTGGGCGCCTCCTCCGCCGCGACGGCGGCGCGCGCAGGCTCCGGGCTTCCCGGCACCGCTGCCGCGACGAAGCGGCGAAAGCCCTCTCCCTCGGAGAGCGCCGGCGGCGCCGCGCCGATAGCCCTACGAATGCTTCCCAAGGATTCTCTCCAGCGGCGGAACGACGTCGGTGCGGGCGGTGGCCATGCGCCGCACGATGCGCTCGCGCTCTTCGGCGGGATAGAGATCGAGCACCGCGACGGCCGTCGAGGCGGGAAGGGCCGAGATCACGGCGGCGACGGCGTGCGGCGGCTCCACGTCGAGGGCGGCGCGCAGGCGATGCGCGTCGTCGTACGCCGGCGCCGCCCGCTCGACGGCGCGGCGCAGCGTCAGACCGCGCAATGCGGCCGCCGCGGCCCGCGCCAGCGGCAGCGTCGCCCAGGCGATGGCCACCGCCGCCGCCGCGAAGACGATCGCGGGCAGCATCGCGATCAGCATCATCGGCACGGGCGAGCCGGGCCGGGGCGCGGCGGGATGGGCGAAGTCCAGCGTCTCCACGCGCACCTCGTCGCCGCGGCGGAGGTCGAAGCCGGAGGCGGCCTCCACCAGGTCGCGGATCTTCGAGGCGTCCGCCGCCCGCCTGCGGTCGAGGAAGACGGCGACGGAGATCCTGCGCACGCGCCCGGCGGGAAGCGTGGCGCGCTCCTCGCGTTCGTCGCTGCCGCCCTCGACGGCGCTCTTGCCCGTTTGATAGGCCGTGCCGCCGCCGTGATACGCCTCGTGCGCGCTCTCGCTGCGCAACGCTCCCCCCGCGGGCACCACGCTGCGCCGCACCACCTCACGCGCGTCGTCCTCGCGCACCACGCGCACGCGCACCAACGTCGCGCCCTCGCCTTCCACGCGGTCGAGAGCGCTCTGGAGCTGCGCTTGCAGCGTTCCCCCTTGCACGCGAGCGGCTGCCTCGTCGTAGGAGCCGCCTCGATCGTCGAGCACCTCCACGCGGCGCGCTGCCAGCCCCGGCACGGAGGCGGCCACGAAAGCGCGCACGGCGCGCACGCGCTCGGGATCGAGCCGCTCCCCCGCGCGCAGCGAGAGGCGCACGCTCGCCGTCGTCGGCTCGGAGGATTCATCGAGAAACGTCCCCTGGCGCCCCGGCGCCACGATGACGCGCGCATCGGCCACGCCATCGAGCGTGCGCAGCGCCTGCGCGACCTCCCCCTCGAGGCCCGCGCGCTGGCGCGCCTCCAGCACGCGCTCGGGAATCAGCGGCCCCGCGTCGGCCAGCGCCTCCAAGCTATCGGGCAGCGGGCGGTGCGGAATCCCCACGAGCGAGAGGCGCAGCAGCGTCGCGCGGCGCAGTGCGCGCGGCACCTCAACGCCGTCGGCCGTCGCGCGGAAGGGCACGCCCCAGCTGGCGAGCCGGTCTCCGACCTCGGCGACCTGCGGCGGCGCCAGCGCCGCCGCGTACAGCGGGACGCTCGTGTCGCGCCCGGCGACGGCCAGCACGCACGCCGCCACAACGATCGCGGCCGCGAGCGCGATGGCTCCTCCACGCACGCGCGCCGGCGCGGCGGCCCAGATGCGCCGCGCGTGCTCCGCCGGCGCGAGCCTCTCCTCGAGCATCTGCGCGCGTCCTCGTCAAATCTGCAGTTGGGTGACGGTGGTGATCGCGCGCGCGGCATGGTCGACGAGCGCGGCGGCCACGGCCACTTCGACGTCGGCCTGCGCGCGCGCGATCGCGGCGCCTTGGATCGAGCCGCGCCCCGCGGCGACGGCGTGCTCGGCGGCGTCGGCCGTGCGCAAGTGCGACGCCAGCGCGTCCGCCGCGCGGGCCATGGCATCGACGAAGCCCTCGCGCGCGGCCCGCGGCGCGTCGCGCGTCACCGCGGCGGGGAGCGGAAGGTCCGGAATCAGCGGCTCCACGGTCATGACCGCTCCACCTCGAGCGCATGCATGATGCCCGACTTGACCGTGTCGAGCACGGCCGCGTCGGCTTCGTAGCCGCGCTCGGCTCCCAGCAGCGCCACCATCTCCGAGACGGGATCCACCGGCGAGACGGCCACCTGCCCGCGATGCGGGCCGCTGCGTTCGGCGCGCGGGTCGCCGGGATCGTAGCGCCAGCGAGGAGGTTCGGCCGTCTCGCGCACGCGCACGCGCACTTCGCCGGCGAAGGCGTCTCCGGCAAGCGATAGCTCGGCCACTTTGCGGCGGTAGACGCCGTGCGGAGTCCAGGCGTCGGCGCTGGCCACGTTCTCCGCGGCCACGTCCAGCGCGACGCGCTGGGCCGCCATGCCGCTGCCGGCTAAACGAAAGAGGTCGAATTCGCTCACGGGCGCACCGCCGCCTTGGCCTCGCCCAAGCGGGCCCGAATCGCGGCAAGCATCGCCTGCTCGAACAGCGCGTTCCGCGCGAGCCCCGCCAAGGCGGCGTCGGGTGCGGCGTGCCCAGGGATGGTGGAGGCGACGACGTCGCGCGCGAGGACGGCGCGGCGCCCGAGCGCCGACTCGGCAGCTTCGACGAGCGCAGGTGATCCGATGCAGTCCATGGCGCGATACTAGCCCGTGCCGATGTCCGCGCCGCGTCCGAGGGATGTCCGCGCGATTGCCGAACGCCCCGCCCCATGGAATCCGGCGACACGCTCGAGGAGCTGAGATCGCTCTACGAGCTCGAGCGCAAGCGCGCCGAGACGCTCGCGCGCGTCAGCGAGACCATCGTCTCCTCCCTCGATCTCAACGAGATCCTACGCTCGGTGCTCAACCTCGCCGTCGAAGTGATGGCCGCCGAGCGCGGCTTTCTCATGCTCGCCGACGAAGGGCAGGAGAAGCTCGAGCTCGCCGTGGCCCACAACCTCGAGCACCATCAGGTCGAGAGCGACGACGACCACAAGGTCAGCCGCTCGATCGTCGAGCGCGTCTTCGCCAGCGGCCAGGCCGTCATCACCACGGACGCGCAGAGCGACCCGCGCTTCAACCTCCAGCGCTCGATCCTGGCCCTGCACATTCGCTCGATCGTCTGCGTGCCGCTCAAGGTGCGCTCGCGCATCGTGGGCGTCGTCTATCTGGACTCGCGCGTGCTGCCCGGGCTCTTCAACCGCCGCGATCCGGCGCTGCTGCAGAGTTTCACCAATCAGGCGGCGATGGCCATCGAGAACGCGCGCCTCTATGAGCGCCAGCGCGCGCAGCTGCAAGAGATCACCGCGCTGCGGGACCTCCAGTCGAACATCCTCGAGTCAATCGCCAGCGGCGTGATCACGCTCGACGAGAGCGGTCACGTGACCACCTTCAACCGCGCCGCGGAGCGCACGTTCGGCATCATGGCCGACGCCATGCTCGGCAAGCAGTGGCGGGTGCTGGAAGCGCTGATTCCCGGCATCGGCCGCCTGCTGGAGACCTTCGGCGCCGGAGGCAATCAACGCACCGCGTTCGAGGCCTCGGGGCGTCATCCCACGCGCGGCGCGCTGGTGCTCCAGCTGACCGTGGCTCCGCTGAGCGGCCCCTCGGGCGACTCCACGGGGCTGGCGCTGCTGGTCGCAGACCGCACGGAGCAGCGTGCCCTGGAAGTGGCGCACGCCGAGCAGCTCCAGCGCTCGCGCCGCGTGGAGGAGACGTTCTCGCGATACCTCGCGCCGCACGTGGTGCAGGCGCTGGTGCGCGATCCCGAAGGCGTGCGCCTCGGCGGCGAGCGGTGCACCGCCACCATGCTCTTCGCGGACATCCGCGGCTTCACGCGGCTCTCCAGCCAGATGGAGCCCGAGCGCGTGGTCGAGCTCCTCAACACCTATCTCGAGCGAGCCGTGGGGGTCATCTTCGAGCACAACGGCCTGCTGGACAAGTTCTACGGCGACGGCATCATGGCGATCTTCGGGCCGCCGCGCGTCCGTCCCGATGACGCCAAGCGGGCCCTGGATGCCGCGGTGGCCCTGCAGCGCGTGGTCAAGGAGCTGGACGGAGCGTTCGCGGTTCCGCTGGAGATCAGCTGCGGACTAGCCACCGGAGAGGTGGTGGCCGGCAACATCGGCTCCTCCAAGCGCATGGAGTACACCGTGATCGGCGACGCCGTCAACCTCGCCTCGCGCCTGCAGGCCGCCGCTCCCGCGCGGCACATCCTCTGCGACGAGGCCACCTACGTGCTCGCGCAGTCGCACTACGAGGCGGACCGCATGCTCGCCAAGATCAAGGGACGCGACGACGCCGTCACCGTCTACTCGATCTCACCCGAGAAGCAGAGCTGACCCGCCGCCGCATCGGCCCTCTCGACGTCGTGTCTCCGGGCCGATGTCGGAGCGCCCTCAATTGACGCCCCTGAAGCCGAGCGGCACCGCGCGCGCAAGCGGGGAAAAGCGAGGCACCCCCATCGCGGGCGATCGGGGCGCCTTCATCATCCGTACGTAAGCGCCGAGCGACGACGAGTGACGCCGGCAGCGCCGCGGCGTTAGCGCTTGGAGAACTGGAAGCGCTTGCGCGCGCGCTTACGGCCGTACTTCTTCGACTCTTTCTCGCGCGGATCGCGGGTCAACAGACCCGCCTTGCGGAGCACCGGGCGAAGGTTCTCGTCCATCGCCACCAGCGCTCGGGCGATGCCGTGGCGCACGGCACCGGCCTGGCCGGCGACACCGCCGCCCTCGGCCTTCACCTTGATGTCGAAGCGGCCGACGCTCTGCGTGGCCTCGAGCGGCTGGCTGACGATCTGGCGCAGCGTCGCTCGCGGGAAGTAGTCCTCGATGGGCTTCTCGTTGACGACGATCTGTCCCTGACCGAGGAAGAGCCGCACCCGCGCGATCGACTCCTTGCGGCGGCCCGTGCCCTGGTAGTAGTCCGACATGTATCCTCTTACTGCCTTACGCCAACGGCTGCGGGTTCTGCCCGCTGTGCGGATGGGCCGCGCCCGTGTAGACCTTCAAACGGTTCAACCGCACGGCCCGCAGCTTGTTCGGGGCCAGCATCCCGCGCACCGCCATCTCGATGAGGCGCTCGGGGTGACGCTCGCGAACTTCCTGAGCCGTCTCCTCGCGGAGCCCGCCAGGGTAGCCCGAGTGCCGGCGATAGACCTTCTGCTGCCACTTCGCGCCGGAGAGCTCGACCTGGTCGGCATTGATCACGACCACGTGATCGCCGTCGTCGGTGTGGGGCGTGTAGGTCGGCTTATGCTTACCGACGAGCACCTGGGCGATGCGCGCGGCCAACAGGCCCAGGCGCTGTCCCTGAGCGTCGACGATAAACCACTCGTGCTTGGCGTCTTCCTTGCGGAGGACGAAGGTGCGGCTCGACATGAATGACTCGCTTGTCGCGGTGTTATTGAACGGAGAGGCCCGCCGAGCCGGAGCTGGGCGGAACCGAACCGAGCTATTCTAGCGGCTCGCGCTAGGCGGTGTCAAGGCGCAACCCGTCCCGTTCTCTTTCCGAGGGGTACGGCCGGGGGAACGGGACTACCAGAACCCGGGCTCGGCCAGGATGGTGCGGTCCTCGTATGTGACCCCGGCGAAGTAGAGCCCGGAGGCCGGGGCGGTATATCCGGCCCGCTCGCGGTCGCGCGAGGCGACGATCGCGGGCATCGCGGCGGGATCGCGGCGCCCCTGCGCCATCTCGATCAGGGTCCCCACCAAGATCCGCACCATGCGGTGGAGGAAGCCGTCGCCGCGCAGCCGCACCATCACCAGCTCCCCGCGGCGCTCCGCGCGCAACTCGTGGAGGATCCGGACCGTCCCGCCCTGCTCCGGCAACACCCCGCAGAACGCGCGAAAGTCGTGTTCCCCCAGCGCCGCGCCGGCGGCTTGGTTGAAGACCTCGACGTCGATCGGATGCCAGGCGTGGTGCGCGCGCTCGCGCAGCAGCGCCGGGCGCTCCGGCCGGTTGAGGATGGCGTAGCGGTAGTGGCGCTCGCGCGCCGAGAAGCGCGCGGAGAATCCCCCGGGCATCTCCTGCGCCTCGCGCGCCCCGGCGTCGCGCGGCAGCACGGCGTTCAGCGCCGGCGCCAGACGCCGCAGCGGAAAGGGGCTCTCCGTGCGAAACGAGACCACTTGCGCCGTCGCATGAACCCCGGCGTCCGTGCGCCCGGCGGCGGTCACCTTGACCGGCTCGCGCAGCACGCTCTCCAACGCGCGCTCCAACTCGCCCGCCACGGTGCGCAGCGCCGGCTGGAACTGGAAACCGTGGAAGGCCGTGCCGTCGTACTCCACGACGACGCGGATCGTTCTCACGCGGGCGCGGCCTCCCATCCGGCGCAGGCCTCGACGAAGCGCGCGATCGCGGGATCACCGGTCAGGAAGTGCCGGTGAAGGAAGGCGGCGAGCACGTTCTCCCGCCGCGCGCCGCCGCGCCCGCCGCCTTCGTAGGCGTACGCCGGCGGCTCGTGCACGTGGTTCGAGGCGTAGTGGTACTCGTAGCCGCGCAGCTCGGTTCCCTCGGGGTCGAGCGGCGTCCGCCCCAGGCTCCGCGCGCGCCGATAGCCGATGTGCAGGCGCGGATGGGCCATCGACGTCGATCCGCTCAGGACGCCCGCCATCTCGTAGTATCCCTCGGCGGTCTTGATGCCCTCGGCCAAGTACATCATGCCGCCGCACTCCGCGTACGCCGGCATGCCGGCGCCCAGCGCCCGGGCGATCTCGCGGCGCAGCGCGGCGTTGCCCTCCAGCGCGCGGCCGTGCAGCTCCGGGTAGCCGCCGCCGATCCACAGGCCGCGCACCCCCGCGGGCAGCGCGCGGTCGTGCAGCGGCGAGAAGGGCACGATCTCGGCGCCGGCATCGCGCAGCGCATCCAGCGTCTCGGGATAGGTGAACCAGAACGCCTCGTCCTGGGCTACCGCCACCTTGACGCGGGGCGCAGGCTGCGGCGTCCGCGGCGCCTCGCCGGCGCCCCGCGCTTGCGGAGGAAAGAGCTCGTCCAACGGCAGCTCGCCCGCGAGGCGCTCGGCCAGCGCGGCCACGGCGGCCGCGCGCCCTTCCACCTCGCGCGGATCGAGGCCCAGACGGCGTTCGCCGGCGGCATACGCCGCATCGTTGGGCACAGCGGCGAGCACGCGCAGGCCGACGCCTTCGCACGCGCGGCGGACGGCCCGCTCGTGGCGCTCGCCGCCCACGCGGTTGAGCACCACGCCAGCGATGCGCAGCCGCGGCTCGTAGCGCAGACAGCCCAGCGCCATCGCCGCCGCCGTCTGCGAGCACGTCCAGACGTCGAGGACCAGCACCACCGGCAGGTCCAGCAGCATCGCCAGGCGCGCGCTCGAGGTCTCGCCGTCGTCGTCGCCGTCAAAGAGCCCCATCATCCCTTCGAAGACCGCCGCCTGGGCGCCCGCGCTCGTGCGCGCGACGTGGCGGCGCGCGCCCTCGGCACCGTCGAGCCACAGGTCCACGTTGTAGGCGGGGCGTCCGCAGAGACTGCGGTAGAGCGAGGCGTCGATATAGTCGGGGCCCACCTTGTACGCCTGGACCGTGCGCCCGGTCCGGGTGAGCGCCGCGCACAGCGCGGTGGCGACCAGCGTCTTGCCGTGGCCGGTGCCGGGTGCCGAGACGAGAACGGCGCGATCCATGATGGGCCTCCTGCTCGTCGCTTCGTCCGGCGGGGAGCCGGCCCCTCGACGTCGCACCTTCCCGTGGTGCAGCTGAACGTCGTCGAGCTCTTCTCGCTCCAGGGGCGCACCGCCGTGGTCACCGGCGGCACCCGCGGCCTGGGCTTCGCGATGGCCACGGCCTTGGCCGGCGCGGGCGCCACCGTCATCGTCACCGGGCGCACCGTGGAGAGCACCGAACGGGCCGCCGGTGAGCTCGCCGCGCTGGGGGGCCGCGCCGTCGGCATGGCCTGCAACGTGCGCGACGCCAACCAGGTGGCGGCGCTGATCGCGCACGTGGAGCGCAAGCACGGGGGCGTGGACGTGCTGGTGAACAACGCCGGCATCAGCCCGATCTTCGCCGGCGTCGAGCGCATCGAGAACGCGCAGTGGGACGAGATCCTCGAGGTCGACCTGCGCGGCGCCTTCTACTGCTCCCGGGCCGCCGCGCCGCACATGAAAGCGCGCGGGCGCGGCTCGATCGTCAACGTCTCCTCGGTGCTGGGGCAAATCGGCGACCCCAAGCTGGCCGCCTACGCCGCCGCGAAGGGGGCGATCGATCAGCTGACGCGTTCGCTGGCGCTGGAGCTGGCCCCTCACGGCGTGCGTGTCAACGCGATCGCGCCGGGGTACTTCTCCACGGATCTCACCAAGGGTCTCGCCGAGCACCCCACGCTCGGCCCCGCGCTGGTGGCGCGCGTGCCGTTGGGGCGCATCGGCGATCCGGGCGAGTTGGCCGGCGCCGTGCTCTTTCTGGCCTCCGACGCCTCCTCGTACGTCACGGGCTCCATCCTGACGGTCGATGGCGGATACACGGCCCAGTGAGCCGATCGCGCGCGCGCTGCGGGAGCGCGTCGCGATGCTGGGCAGCGTGGTCGGCGACGTGCTGCGCTCCCATGCCGGCCCCGGCACCTACGAGCGCGTCGAGCGCATTCGCGCGCTGACCCGCAAGCGGCGCCGCGAGCCCACGCGCGCCGTGGACCGGGAGCTGGACGCGGTCCTCGACGAGCTCACGATCGAGCAATCCGTCGAGGTGATCCGCGCCTTCGCCCTCTACTTCCAGATGGTCAACCTCGCGGAGCAGCTCCACCGCGAGCGGCGCCGCCGGGAACGCGCGCTCGGCGGCGAGCCTCCCCAGCCCGGCTCGCTCGACGAGCTCGCGGCCGAGCTCTCGTCGCGGACGCGGGAGGAGGTCGAGCGCGTGCTGGAGTGCCTGGAGATCACGCTGGTGGTCACGGCACACCCCACCGAGGTGATGCGGCGCACCACCATCGAGAAGATCGCCGCCGTCGCGACGCTGCTGCGCGCGCTGGACGAGCGGATCCTCACCCCCGAGGAGCGGGCGGAGACGCTGCGCGAGCTGCGCGCGCAGATTCTGATGCTCTGGCAGAGCAACGAGCTCTACGTCACGGCACCGACCGTGCATGACGAGGTGCGCAACGCGCTAGCCTGGTTCCGCGAGACGCTGATCGACGAGTCGACCGCGCTCTTCGAGCGGCTCGAGCGCGGCCTGAGGGAGCGCTACGCCCCGGCGGCGCCCGTCGTGCCGACGTGGCTGCGGTTTCGCAGTTGGATCGGCGGCGATCGCGACGGCAACCCCAACGTGACGCCGGAGGCCACCCCGGCCGCCGCGGAGGACGCGCGCCGGTTCGTCCTGGAGCGCTATCTCCACGAGGTCGCGATGCTCAACGCGCGCCTCTCGCAGGATCTGGTACGCGTCGGCGCATCGGTCGAGCTCCTGCGCTCGCTCGACGACGACGAGCGCGAGCTGGGCGAGGTGCGCTACGCCATCGGCCCGCGCCAGCGGGCGGAGCCGTACCGGCGCAAGCTGGCCTACGTCCACCGCAGGCTGGGCCTGACGCTCGAGCGGCGCCCCGGCGGATACCCCGATGCCGCGGCGTTCGCCGGCGACCTCGACCTGATCTCCGAGAGCCTGCGCCGCCGCAACGCCGAGGAGACGGCGGGGCCGCTGATCCGCCTGCGGCGCGGCATCGCGATCTTCGGCTTCACGCTCTGCCCCTTGGAGTGGCGCCAGCATCGCGCGCGCGTCGCGGGCGCGCTCGACGAGATCCTGGCGGTCGTGGAGCCCGGGGCGCAGCCGTTCTCCGCGCGAACGGAGGAGGCGCGGATCGCGTGGCTGACGGAGACGCTCTCGGGGGCGCGCCCCGTCCTGCCGCGGCGGATCTCGCTCTCCGCGGCGGGGGAGGATCTGCTGGCCTCGCTGCGCGCAGTGGCCGCCGTGCGCGCGCAACACGGCCCCGAGGGCCTCGCGAGCCTGGTGCTCTCCGGAACGACCTGCGCCTCCGACGTGCTGGGGCTCATGCTCTTGGCGCGGGAGTGCGGCGCGCTCGACGCCGGAGCGCTGCCGTGCGTGCCGCTCTTCGAGAGCATCGAGGATCTTCGCGCCGCGCCGGGTGTCACCGCGACGCTGCTGGACGCGCCTCCGTTCCGTGCGGCGGTCGCCGCTCTCGGCGACGTCTGCGAGATCATGCTCGGCTACTCCGACTCCAACAAGAGCGGCGGTCCGCTCACCTCCGCATGGGAGATCTATCGCGCGCAACGCCTCCTGTGCGCGGTCGCCGCCGAGCGCGGCGTGGCGCTGCGGTTCTTTCACGGACGCGGCGGATCGCTCGGCCGCGGCGCCGCCGACCCGCGCCGCGCCATGGAGCTGCAGCCGCCCGAGAGCCTCAACGGCCGCTTCAAGGTCACCGAGCAAGGCGAGGTCATCGCCTCGCGCTACGGCCTGCCGTCGCTCGCGCGGCGGAACCTCGAGCTCCTGTTCACCTCCGTCTACCGGGCCGCCGCGCAGGCGCCCGCCGTCGATCACGCGCGCTGGTCGCCCCACCTGGACGCGCTCTCGGAGCGATCGCTGACCGCGTACCGCCAGCTGGTGGACGACCCCGACTTCCTGCGCTTCTTCGAGAGCTGCACGCCCATCGGTGAGATCGCCAGCCTACAGATCAGCTCGCGCCCCGCGCGCCGCGGCGAGAGCCGATCGATCGAGGACCTGCGCGCCATCCCGTGGACGTTCGCCTGGACGCAGACGCGCGCGTTCCTCCCCGCGTGGTACGGCTTCGGCTCGGCGGTCGCCGAGGCTCTCGAGCGAGACGGGGCGGCGACCCTGCGCCGGATGGCGAGCGGCTTTCCCTTCTTTCGCGCCGTCGCGCGCAATGTGGAGCGGGCGCTGGCGACCGCCGATCTGGAGATCTTCTCCCGCTACGCGCGCACCCTCGTGGCCGACTCGGCGATGCGCGAGCGCTTCGTGAGCGCGATCGCGCAGGAGCACGCGCGTGCGGAGCGAGCCGTCCTGGCGATCCTCGATCAACCCGCCCTCCTGGCGAACGACCCCGTGCTTGCCGGCAGCATCGTCTTGCGCAATCCCTACGTGGACGCGATCTCCCTCTTGCAGATGCGCCTGGTCCGCCACGCGCGCGAGCGAGCCGGCGTGGAGCCGACGGTACGCGACGCCATCCGCCTCTCCATCAACGGCATCGCCGCCGGGCTGCGCGTGACGGGGTGACGCGCGCCACACGTCGGCGGTCGGGAACTCCGGCGAGCCCACCGCTCGTTCTCTTGCCACGAGAAAGGACAATGCGATGGCAACTGCGATTGGGCGGACGCCCATCATAGGCAAGACGTTCGCCGCCCTCATCCTGACGGTCGCGCTGCTCGCGGGCACGATAGCGCCGAGCCTCGCGGACACGGCCGGCCAGCGCTCGACGCGCAACATCGTCCTGGGCGCCGCCGTGCTGACGGCGGCGATCATCCTCTACAGCGACTACCAGCGGCGGCAGGCTGCCGGCGACGACGTGGTCGGCTACACCCGCAACGGCGGCGTGGTCTACGCCGACGGCCGCGTGGTCTTCGGCAACGGAACGACCTTGTACCTGAGCACCGACGGCCGGACCCCCTGCGGGTACGACGGCGAAGGCGAGCGCTGCGGGCGCTTCGTGCGCGCATATAGGTGGCGCCACGACGAGGGCTACCATCGCGGCTGGTACAAGCACCGCCACCGCGAGCGCGGAGACGACGACGACTAGCGCCGCGCAACGTTGACGGTCTGAATTCGGCGGGCGGGCGGGGCACGGCCCCACTCCGGGGACGCTCCGCTCCGCACCTCACGTGCTCCGCGTCGCTACGCCTCGGCGATGCTCCCGCCATCCTGGCTTC
>Ga0307373_10012195_pt1 | contig 12277 bp, 10 predicted proteins | sample OX2MG_FD_202534 | JGI IMG/M metagenome (GOLD analysis project Ga0307373, IMG submission 202534) | Soil microbial communities from Risofladan, Vaasa, Finland - OX-2 | ecosystem: Environmental > Terrestrial > Soil > Coastal area > Acid sulfate soil | place: Finland: Risofladan, Vaasa | collected...
GTCAACCCTCCGGGCCATTTAGAACGCACGGGAGCAAGGTGATGTATCTCAAAGAACGTATAATATTGGAGATAGATGGCGAAGGCGGACCCTGTAAAGAGCATTAACCAGTCAACGACATTTAGCCGTAGACTCAGATCAAGTTGACGCCCGCGCGGGATTACGGTGTACACGGCAACTAACAACGTGAGAACAGCGACCAGCAATTCCATAATCTACAGTTCTCCAGCACAAACGATTTCACCGTTGAGGCATGATTCGCCAAGAAATGCCTACCAACAACACACCGCCAGGAATTCTCACTTTCGCTCGTTGTGGATTGTGACAGCAGATTCCGGCATCCGGCCCCGCCTAGGCTAAAATTCATTGAGTATCTTGTCGAGCTTCCCCTCGGGGAAAAGACCTGACAGGAGGTGAGGTTTCAAATTCCGCCCTTGCTTGTTCAGAAGGGGCACCCCACCGTGAAGGGCCTTGAAGCGCCTGAGGAGGTCCTTCTCCAAAACCTTCCAAGACGAAAGCCCGGGCCGCTTTGTGCAAGTGACTACACGGACATGGAACTTGCGCACACCATATCGCGCGAAGATGTCTTTCGCTCTCGCCGCAACGCTCGTCGTGATTCTGGCGACTCCTTTTGCAGTCGTGCCAACGTATAAGATTCGCGAGTGCCGCCAGAGATAACGGTGCGGCCTGTCTGCAACAAATAGGTAAACGAGATGCTTTGCCTTAATCACAGAGCGATCAACGACTATGACTTCCGAGTGATGGAGTTTTGTTTTCAACGCTTTCGACATCCACTACCTCCGCATTCCGTCTATGCCGCTAAATCTCTACTGAGTAATTCGGCTTGCTCAAGGACGGTTTGGGTGGCTTTTTCTTGCTTGTCGGGCGGGTAGCCGTATTTGCGCAGAATGCGCTTCACCATGGCCCGCATTTTCGCTCGGACACTCTCTTTCACCGTCCAATCAATCGTGCTGTTCTTGCGAACCGTGTCCAGCAGTTCCAGGGCAATCCTTTTCAGGGTTTCGTCTCCAAGGACTTTGACAGCGCTATCGTTTGTTTCCAGGGCATCGTAGAAGGCCAGTTCATCGTCGGTCAGGCCCAGCTTTTCGCCCCGCTGGTGCGCCTGCCGCATGTCTTTGGCAAGATCGATCAGTTCTTGAATTACCTCTGCCGCTTGGAGAGAGCGATTCTGATATTTGCGAATGCTTTCTTCAAGCATCTCGGAAAACTGGCGGGACTGAATCAGATTCTTTCTTGAGCGGCTCTTTATTTCATCGGTCAGGAGCTTGCGGAGAGTTTCGATTGCCAGATTCTTGTGCGGCAAATCTTTCACTTCTGACAGAAACTGATCGGACAGAATCGAGATTTCCGGTTTCTTCAGCCCGGCGGCTGAAAAGATGTCAACCACCTCGTCGGAGGCCACGGCTTTGGACACGATCTGTCGGATAGCTGTGTCCATGTCCTGCCCGCTCTTGCCGCCATTGCGCTCGAATTTTGCCAGCCCCGCGCGAACGGTCTGGAAAAAGCCCACATCGTCACGGATGGCTATTGCCCGTGCGTCCGGCACGGAAAGAGCGAACGCTTTTGACAAGTTCGAGACGGCATCCATAAACCGTTTTTTGCCGCCTTCTTGTTGCAGAACGTGTTCGCGAGCAGCGGGTATCACGGCGGTCCGCTCTGTCGAGCTTCCCGTTTTGTATTTCGAATAGTCGAATCCGTGCATCACGCCCGCGCAGACTTCGTAAAATTCCTGCATCTTCGCGACGGCCTTCTCCTGCGTCTCTACGGGATCACCCTTGCCACCGCTTTCCGTGTAATCGGAGACCGCCTTTTGCAGTTGCGTGGCGAGGCCGAGGTAATCCACTACCAAACCGCCGGGCTTATCCTTGAAAACGCGGTTCACCCTGGCGATTGCCTGCATCAAGCCGTGCCGCTGCATTGGCTTGTCCACATACATCGTGTGCAGACATGGGACATCGAAACCGGTTAGCCACATGTCACGGACGATGGCAATCTTCAGCGAATCGTCCGGGTCCTTGAATCGTTTGGCCAAAGCCTCGCGATGAGGTTTTCCTCCGCGAATGTGCTGTTGCCATTCAACGGGGTCCGAAGCTGAGCCGGTCATAACGACTTTCAGCGCCCCTTTGGCCTCGTCCTCGTTGTGCCATTCTGGCCGAAGCTTAATCAGTGCGTTGTACAAATCCACGCAAATTCGGCGGCTCATGCAGACAACCATGGCCTTGCCGTCCATCACTTCAAGCCGCTTGGCGAAATGATCCACAATGTCTTGGGCAATTAAGCCAATACGCTTCTCGGTCCCGACCATGGCCTCCATGCGAGACCACTTGCTCATCAGATTGCGCTTGACGGTTTCTTCCTCGCCCTCGGTGACTTCCTCGAATTCGGGATCAATTTTGGGCCGTTCGTCTTCGTCTAGTTCAAGCTTCGCCAAGCGGCCTTCGTAATAGATGCGCACGGTCGCGCCGTCTTCGACGGCTCGCTGAATATCGTAGATGTCGATATAATCCCCAAAGACGGAAGGCGTGCTACGGTCGTCCGATTCGATAGGCGTTGCCGTAAACCCGATGAAGGACGCGTTTGGCAACGCGTTGCGCATGTGTCGGGCAAAGCCTTCGGTGAACCCGTATTGGCTACGGTGAGCCTCGTCCGCAATGACCACGATATTGCGGCGGTCGGAAAGCTTCGGGTACTGCTGTCCCTTCCCTTCCGGAAGGAACTTCTGAATTGTCGTGAAGATCACACCGCCGCCAGAGCAACGCAACAATTCTTGCAAATGATCGCGGCTCTGGGCCTGATCGGGCGTTTGGCGAAGCAAATCCTTACAAGCCGAAAACGTTCCAAAGAGCTGATTATCCAGGTCGTTGCGATCTGTCAGCACTACGAGGGTAGGGTTGGACATTGCCGGATGCTGGACGATCTTTCCCGCGTAAAAGACCATGGTCAAGCTCTTTCCGCTGCCCTGCGTATGCCACACCACGCCTACGCGCTGGTCGCCTCCAAGCGAAGCTGCATCAAGTGTGCGCTCGATTGCCTTGTTGACCGCGTGAAACTGGTGGTAGCCTGCAACCTTCTTTTCGATCTTCCCGCCGTCGTCCTCAAAAACCACGAAGTTCCTCAGCAAATCCAGAAACCGTTTCTTTTCGAAGACCCCTCGGAGCAAAACTTCCATTTCCAGCGAGCCCTTTGGCGCAACCTTGTCTCCTTCAATCGTGCGCCAGGGCATGAAGCGTTCCCACCCCGCCGTCAAACTGCCTATGCGCGCTTCGATGCCATCGGAGATAACGAGCAATTCGTTGTAGTGGAAAAGGCTCGGGATGTCGTTTTTGTAGGTTTGGAACTGATCGTAGGCTTTCCCGATTCCAGCGTTCTCGTCAGCCAGATTCTTCAGTTCGATCACTGCTAGGGGAAGGCCATTGACGAAGATCACCACGTCCGGGCGACGATTCCTGCGGTCTTCTTCAACCGTGAGCTGATTGACCGCAACCCAATCGTTGTTTTCTGGCGTCTCAAAATCGAAGAGCCATGCCGTATCGTTGACGATCCGATCATTTCGCCGATACTCGACCGACACGCCATCGGTCAGGAAATGATGAAATCGCCGATTGTTTTCCGTTAGGCTCGGACTTTCCGCGCGCAACACTTTGCGAACGGCGTCTTCAAGGGCCTCTTCGGGGATTTGCGCATTGATTCGGGAGAGCGATTCCCGCAGCCTTTTGATTAAAGCGACTTCGCTGTAGCTGTCACGCTCCGCGAATAGCTCATCTGGGGCAATTTCTGGCCCATGAAGAATCGCATAGCCCAGCGCCTCGAAGATTTCGAGTGCTGCATCCTCGACGGTCGTCTCGACGAAGTCGCTTTTCACTCGTGAGCCGCCTCAGTTATTCGCTTTGGTCGGGGCATATCCCACACCCTACGCGCCAGCAAGGCAAGAGCTTTCTGCCGCTCTTCGATGGTTGCAGATGACCATTCTCTAAAGACAGGGAAACCGTCCACAGCGCGGTTTACAGCGGTATGCTTCCCTACAGACACTTTTCCAGAAATGAGCTTAGTAAGAAGAAGTTTTGAATCTTTGTAAACTCGCCGCTTTTCGGAGAATGGCTTATTTCCCAACGAGCAGTTTATCGCCTCTTCCGCCAGCGCGAGATTTCCAAGCCGATAGATGAACTCCTCAGCCTCATCTGGTTTGTCGAATTCGGAAAGCACGACCTTGGTTGGGTTCTGGGGCAGAACGTGCTCGACATGTATAGTTGGGTCCAAGAACTGTGCCAGATCGCCCTGGGTTTCTTCGCCCCATGCTCTCTCGTTAACGTACTGCGTCAGTTTACCCAAGACATAGCGAAGCCTATATCTTTGAAGCGAGTCTTGGCGCATCTGCCAGAAGGCCAATTCGAATCTAGCTGCAAGTGTTTGCTTCTCGGGGCGGAAGTACTCATTTAGAAACTCCTGTAATTCCTCTTTACTCTCAACTTCGCGCAGCGGTTTGGCCCATTCTGCGAATTTACGTTCGAATTCGCGCGTTGGCTCGCGGGTGACTACATAAGCAAAGAATAGGCTCTCAATTTCACGGCTAAGGTCTTTAAAAAGCGAGTCTGAAAGCCACCTACCGGCAAGAAGCAATATCAAGTGTTGCCGAGCCGCCCCGCTCAAGGCATGAATATTAACGAGATAACGGTTCGTGCTCCCGTCCGTATTTTCACCTTTGACGAAGCGCGTGTAGGCTTCTGCCGCCCCGATCAGTTCATCTACGAATGCAAATGGCTTGCGCCTGTACACGCATCTCTTCTCGTTTTTGCTAAACCAATCGTAGATTTCCTCTTCCCTGAGCCGGTCAACGTCGTATTCTGCAAAAATGAAGTAACGCAAAAACCGCAGTGGTTTTTCTCTCCCCTTGTCGAGAACATCGACTAAACGTTTCCATCGCGATTTGAGCTTGTCGAACTCGTCCATGGTTGCTTGCATAAAAATTAGGTTTTTGAGAAGGTCCATCGAGTCAAGCCCGACGCCCCGGTCGTTAATCGTTTCAAAGATTTTGAGGGCATGGGCAATACTGATTGTTTTGACTCGAATCAGTTTTACATTTCGGGTGAAGTATGCGTAGAAGCGCCGGACAGCGGTTTCGTCTTTGAACTGCTCCTCTAAAAAGCTGCGGATCGTCTCGTAAGCGTTAAGGATATTCCGAATGGATCGCGTATTTTCCTTCGGCCTAGGGAATTCTTCGCCCTTCGCGATAGACTCCAGCACACCGCAGCTGTCATCGTATTGCAAGGTAACGCGGTACCGAAATACATCTCGGCCCTGCTTATCTACAGCTGTAGCAGCAATCTGCGGGGTTAGTGCTCCAATTTCTCCGCCATCGAGCTTCGAAAGATGGTCCCGTATCGCGCACAGGACCAGGTACGCTGTGGTCATTCGTTGCTGGCCATCAATAAGTTGATACACACCATCTTCGGTCAGGCAAGTGACTATGGTTCCGATGAAGTACTCGGAGTCGGAATCGCGATTCGAGGCGGAGAATTCTGCATTGATGTCTTCTAGCAACTGCTCCACCTGGTCCGTTCCCCACACATATTCGCGTTGGAAATTCGGAACCACGTAGAAATCACCAAAGAGGTTTCCTAAACTGATATCCTTCGATTCGACGGTTTGTAGAGTCATGAAGTTGGCTCCAACATGGATGTGAGTTCAGCGACGCGAATCTCGCCGGAGATGAGCTTAGGAAGCAGCGCGTCACGGATTGCGACAAGGGCTTGAGCCTGACGAGAATTTTCAGCGCAGAGCTTATCGAAAGGGGCAACAGTCCGCGCAAAACGCTCGGCAACAGAGGGTGGGGGAAAGACAAATGGAGCCGAGGAAAGGACTTGAGCGCTGGCGTTCGGCTGTGCCGACCCGCCGATGGCTCCTGCGACGTAGTCAAAATATGCACCGGTCCTCATAAACTGGCCTGCTACCCGGGCCATCGCGGAATCAGAGAACTGAAGCCTGATTAGGTATGAAGCGAACACGGAGTCTGGTGGTTCGACGACGTAGATATTCTCGCCCGTAGAGGCTCCAGTCCTTGCGACGAGAATATCGCCAGGCAGAATTCGGTACTTTTCGTGTTCCTCCGGCGAGACGGAGCAGTATGGGACCAGGCTCCAATTGACATGCCCTCCCCGAATGTCAGTGATCCGCAAAAAGCGTGGACCAACTGCCTCAGTGGACGCACTTCTTGTCAGGCCGTATTGGATCGCCCTCGCGCGATCGCCAATCCTCCCGGCCTTCCACCCTTTCGGAATCTTGCCGAGCGGGGAATCCTCGAAGGAATCGGGGAAGAGGGCGGCGGTTTCGGCGTCCATGCCGAAAGGCTGGCGGCTTTCGGCCTTGGCGTGGATGGGGACGAAGTCTACAAACCACGATTTGAAAATGGCGCGGGCCATAGCCTCTAGCGTTTCGTTCGTCCGCCGGCTTAATTCGATCTTGTCATCTAAAGAACCGAGAATATTCGCAATCGCCCGCTGTTCAACCAGGCTAGTGGGGATGCGCATCGGAAACTCCGGCATAGCGACTAGAGGAATTCGATCTACCGTGCTTCCGGGGACCGTGCGTGATTGCAGCGTGTGCTGAAACTCAGGTCCTAAGTACGCATAGAGAAGAAACCTTGAATCGACTTTTCCAGGCCGGGCGCGGAGCAAACCCATCCTTCGGCCGAGACAGCACCGCAGCCCGTCAGGAATCAGCGCGGCTTCCCCGAGCCGCGTTTCATACGAGAAAACCACGTCGCCCAGCTGCGGTGTTACACGCCGGGTCCAGCGCCCGAAGTCCCTCTCCGACAGGTGCTCTGTGTCGGACAAATCGAGCCGTCCACCCGCAAGATTCGAGATACCAAGAAAAATCGGTCCGCTGCGGGTCTTCGAGGGAGTTGCGTGCGGCCCGTCGAACACCTCAGCGATCTCTTTCAGCTGGTGGCTCTGCCAATCCGACGGCATCCCGATCCTCAGTGCGCGAAGAAAGCGATCACAAGCGTGCCAATTTTGTGAACAAGGCCCGTGAAACCGTTGACGACGGCAACGGCTTTAATCGCTTCCCAAGCCGCGGCGACAATATTTCGGTTCGGCTGCGGCTTCGCAAGTTGAGATTGGATTGTCTCGATGTCTGCGACAACGCTCATCTTCTGGTCTTCCGGAGCAGCCGATTTTGTCACGGCGTCTCGTAGTTCGGCCAACGCCTGCCCGAGCTCGCCGAACTGAGCGTTGATCTGGTTTCCATCACCCAGAGTGATGATGTTCTGTCCCGTCGCCTCTATTTTGATCCCATGGAATTTTGGCATTGTAAACTCTCCCGGCCCTTCGATTTTGTCGACTCCAGCAGCCGTAATCTGGTAATACTTGGTAACGGATGGGATCACGGTCCCACCCTTCGCACGCACTTGCTTCTCAACTGTTTTCTCTTCGACCCATCCCTGGCTGATCAGGTAAGTGAGATTGCTCTGCACCTCCTGCTGTGTGAGGGCATGCTGAGCTTTTAGCTCCCCCTTGACATCGCTGATTTTTACTGCTGAGCCCTTCTTGCCCATGCTACTCGTGGAGTTTTTATTTCGGTTGTAGAAATACTGCAAGATGAGGCCACGAATTTCGTTATTGTTCAGCGTTGGGTGAGGCTGTTTTGGCTTCGGCATATCTCACCTTCCTTGCCCATCGTCTTCCGTCACAAAATCGCGTGCTCAATTAAGCATCTAATCCGAGTCCCTTCAGGCCCCCCTCAATCTTCTTTTGCAGCTTGGCCGATTCCTGGAACTGCTGGCGGAGCGTGGCCGAGAGACGCTTCATCTTTTCCTCGAACGGCTCACCATCTTCCTGCTGCGCTTCTGCACCAACATAGCGGCCCGGCGTGAGGATGAAATCATGTGCGCCAATTTCGTCAGTCGAAGCACTCTTGCAGAAGCCGGGTACGTCCTTGTACTTGCCCGAGTCCTTCTCGCCTCGCCAAGCGTGGTACGTCCGGGCGATGCGGGCGATTTCTTCGTCCGACAGTTCTCGATGGACGCGGTCCACCAAATGCCCCATCTTGCGGGCGTCGATAAAGAGCGTCTTGCGGCGACGGTCGCGGAATTTTCCATTAGTTTTGTTGCGGGCAAGAAACCAGAGGCAAACGGGAATCTGCGAGCCGTAAAAGAGTTGCGATGGAAGAGCAATCATGCAGTCCACGAGATCGGCTTCCACGATCTTTCTGCGGATTTCGCCTTCGCCTGACTGATTGGACGACATCGAACCGTTGGCCAGCACGAAGCCAGCGATTCCCGCTGGCGCAAGATGATGAACGATGTGCTGCACCCAGGCGAAGTTGGCATTGCCGGTCGGCGGGGTACCGTATTTCCAGCGAACATCTTCGCGAAGCCGTACTCCGCCCCAATCGCTCATGTTGAAGGGAGGGTTCGCGAGGATGAAGTCGGCTTTCAGGTCCTTGTGCAGATCGTTGTGAAAGGTGTCGGCGTGGTGCGGGCCAAGGTTGGCGTCAATGCCCCGAATGGCCAGATTCATCTTTGCCAGTTTCCAGGTGGTGGGGTTCGATTCCTGGCCGTAAATCGAGATGTCCCTCAAGCGGCCGCCATGCTGACGGATGAACTCCTCACTTTGGACGAACATGCCGCTCGAACCACAACATGGGTCATACACACGGCCCTTATAAGGCTCGATCATTTCGACCAGGATTTTGACGACGCAGCGCGGCGTGTAGAATTCGCCGCCCTTCTTACCTTCGGCGCTCGCAAATTGTCCGAGGAAATACTCGTAGACGCGCCCCAAGATGTCCTTCGAACGATTTTCCGCATCGCCCAGGCCGATATCGGCAACCAAGTCGATCAATTCGCCCAAGCGGGTCTTGTCGAGCGCGGGGCGGTTGTAGTCCTTTGACAGAACGCCCTTCAGACTTGGGTTGGCTTTCTCGATTGCCTCCATCGCATCGTCGATCAGCTTGCCGATTGTGGCCTGCTTGGCGTTGGCCTGAAGTTTCAACCAGCGGGCTTCCTTGGGAACCCAGAAGACGTTCTCAGAGGCGTATTCGTCCTTGTCTTCTGGATTGGCGTGCGGCTCTTTCTTCAGGACTTCGTGGCGTTCCTGGAAAGCGTCGGAGATGTACTTGAGGAAGATGAGGCCAAGGACTACATGTTTATATTCGGCGGCGTCCATGTGGCCGCGCAGTTTGTCAGCGGCTTGCCAGAGTTTTTGCTCAAAGCCAAGATTTGCGCCGTTATTCCCGTTGCTTTTCTTTGCTGCTTTTTGTCGTGCCATTTGTGACTTCCGCTTTCGGTTTGAGCGATTTCTTGAGAGCCCGAAGGCACAAAACCCCGATTGCTGGCCGGATTATACGCTTTTAGCCCGGTCGATTCGACAGTCCAGGCGGGCTTTGAGGCCACAACGTTACGTACGTTACGTTACGCGGCCAAAACGAGGGTGATCAAAACAACCTCGGTCCCATCAATTCCGCCAAAGAAAAACTGATTCCTGCACCACATTTGCGGCAGGCGTGGTCGAGCGCGGGACCTTTATAGCCGCAGGAGCATTCGACGTAATACTCCTTGCGAATAATATGGTGCGGCGATTTTCGACGCTGCCTCGCCAACTCCCTTTCACAAATGTCGCGAGAGGTGCGAAAGCTCAGTTCGGGCCTTCCGCCCAGTGAGTTCGCCAGGAAGTTGACCCGAGCCTCCGGGCGCTTCGGAAATTTCGGGTCGCGGATCAGGGCCACGATGTCCGAAATCAGCGCTGGGACATAATCGCGGGCGTAGGGTTGGGCGTGTTTTTCAAAAGCTGCTTTGACTTCTTCCTCCGTCCGAGACGCCAGGAGGGGACCCTCAAGGTTTCCCCACACCTGGCCGAGTTGAATCCTGAAGTTGTAGGCATGTCCCGTGACCAGGTTCAGGGCTGACTTCGGCGGCCTTCCACGCTTCGTTTTTGAAATCTTGTCAAGCGACTTTTTGGGCTTTTTCACTGCCTTTTTGCGTTTTTTGCCTTTCACGGAAATTCCCCGGAATGCCCGGAGGAATTTTACGGGAGGTTCCCGGTAAACGAACCGGAATTTTGCGGGAGATTTTCCAGAACGTTTCACCCCGCTACTCCCTGGGAACCCCCTCTATCCAAAATCCGGCCTTATTCTGTAAACGCCCGCAATGCTGCCAAAAGCTGCGGAGCCCACTGTATAGGAGGCATTACAAGTGCCAACGAACACCGGCCACAAATTCCCCTGCCCTGTCTGTACGCGTCCGCTTGAGGTGAGGCTGACGAAGAAAGACAAACCGTACCTGACGTGTGACCCGTGCGGTGTTCAGGTCTTCATTCGCGGGCCTGCCGGGATCGAGGAGTTCGCCCGGCTGATCGAAAGCGGAAACCGCGATGGACTGGCGGAGCGGATCGAAGAGATGGAGCGGCGCTACCGGCTGACCTGCCCGGAATGCGGAAACAAATTCTGGGCTGAGCCGGAACTGATCAAGACCAGCAGCTTCGACGGGCACCTGAAGGGTTTCCGCTGCCCGCACAAGAGCTGCGGGGAAATCGTGCCATGGGAGGGCAAACGATGAGGATCACAGTGGTAGGAGCGGTCGTAATTGCGACGGCAGTGATCGGTACGGTGCTGCTGATCCACCATTTCAACAACCAGAACAGCCAGGGACCAACGCAGAACGCAGCCTAAACGGAGGGCCTCGATTCGAGGCAATGGAAGCACTTGCTGCTGGAAGAGACAACTCGTAAGCCTTCGCCCGAACAGACGGCAGGACGGGCCGAAGGGCAAGGTGTGTCTCGGGAGGCCCCTCCGGGGACTGCTCTTCCAGAGGCGCATCGTGATACGATCCCCGCAGCGACACCAGAGAAACGGAAACGAGGCAAATGCATGTCTCGCCGTTCTCAGGTGGGCAGCATCGAGAAAAGTGGCAAATGGTACGTAGTGCGGTTTTGGAAGGACGTTCCGGGGCAGGAGCAGCGGATACACGCCAGCGAGCGCATCTGCCCGGTCTCCGGTCCCGGCAGTCTGAACAGAACCGAACGCAGAAGACGCGCTCTTCAGATTGTGATGTCGAGCGGCGTGAACGATCCGCAGAAGTTCACGGAAGCGACGGTCGGCACCACATTTAAAGAGCAATCGGAGCGGTTCATGCAGCAAGCCACAGAGCGGAAGAGGCGACCGATTAAGCCAAAGACGTTGCAGGAGTGGCGATACTGCATGGACAAGTGGTTAAACCCGCATCTTGGCGAAATGCCCCTTGCGGATGTTCATAACGGCGCTCTCAAGGCGCTGGTAGCGAAGATGGACGCCGCCGGGCTGTCTCCCAAGAGCATTAACAACCATATCGGGCTGGCGAAACAGGTGGTGGGATCGGCAAAGGACGAGAACGGCGAGCTGCTGTTTCCTCGCAAGTGGGACGCTGAGTTTATGGACTTGCCCACCGTGCGGAATCAGCGCAAACCGAAATTTACGAGCGAGCAGGTAAATTCCCTTCTGCGAAACGTCGTCGGCCAGAAACGTGTGCTGTACGCGCTACTGGCAGGGACGGGGCTCCGCATTGGCGAGGCGCTCGGGCTTGAAATCGACAAGCACATTTCGTCAGACTACCGCGTCCTGCATGTTCGCCAGTCCGTCTGGAACCGCAAACCCCAGGAACCGAAAACGGAGAACGCCGTTCGCGATGTAGACCTGTGTCCTGCCCTGGCCGCCATGCTCAAGGAGTTCATCGGCGACCGCAAGAGCGGGTTCCTGTTTACGAGCGAAACCGGCCGTCCGCTGTCCGATACGAATGTGCTGCACCGCTCGCTTCATCCCACGCTCAAAAGGCTGGGGATCGAGCGATGCGGTTTCCATGCGTTTCGGCGGTTCCGAGCGACGTTTCTCAGCGAGTGCCGGGTTCCGGAGTCGCTAATCCGGTTCTGGCTCGGCCACGCCAGCAAGAACGTCACAGACGGGTATGTCCGGTGGGAACACGAGTCAGCGTATCGGCTATCGGTGGCCGAAAGTGTTGGTCTCGGGTTCGATTTTCCACAGTTCCAGGACCCAATTGTCCGTAATGTCCGTAGAAAATCGGCCCCGCAAGAAGTCGAAGTGGCTGCGTAACTGATAGAGCGAGGAAGGTTTGGAGTGGTCGGGGCGAGTGGATTTGAACCACCGACCTCCTGGTCCCGAACCAGGCGCTCTGCCAGGCTGAGCCACGCCCCGAATCTAGTTAATCCCGACTTCCCAAGAGTTTACGCCTGCATTGCGATCAGCCGCAAATCGCGGCGCCTTGCGTCCT
>Ga0307373_10012196_pt1 | contig 12276 bp, 10 predicted proteins | sample OX2MG_FD_202534 | JGI IMG/M metagenome (GOLD analysis project Ga0307373, IMG submission 202534) | Soil microbial communities from Risofladan, Vaasa, Finland - OX-2 | ecosystem: Environmental > Terrestrial > Soil > Coastal area > Acid sulfate soil | place: Finland: Risofladan, Vaasa | collected...
GTGTTGTCGTATCGCTAGGCAAATCGAAAATTGATTTCCTGGCTGGGCCGAAGGCCGAAAGATCTGGGAAATTTATTCACAGGATTTTCATTCCATTTTTGACATAAGTTAGATGCAGCCGGAAGCAATTTCTGTGCACATGCTGGGCGTCCAGCTTGACAATCTGCTAAACAATAAAAACTTTCTGAATTTCGGTTCTGTAGCCAAGTCCCCTCAGTTTGGGCAGCCGCTGGGAGCCTTGCCCGGTAGATCCCTGCGGGTTTGGTTCAACTTCGACAGGTAGCGTAGCCCGACAAGAACGCAGTCAACCTTGAGCGTGTGACAGTCAAGTGCGCGAGGGGCCAAAAAGCCCGACTGTCACGAAATTGTCACACTAAACCGCATAAAACAGACAAAAATCAGCAAACTCCAGAAAATTGAAAACGGCGCTATCTGACGGCTGGCAAAGGGATTTAGTTGAATTTTCCGTCAGTTACCAAAAGGTGAATTTAGCGTTAGCAAACCGCCGCCTTCAGCCTCTCGGCCACCTCTCCGCGGTCAATGACGCAGACTGGTGCACAGTATAACATTATCCTCTGCTGCGTTTTCGTACCCTTTTCGATTGAACATCAAGGCAGGCTTCCTCGCGCGTGCCGACGGCAGTCGATGTAAACTGGTGCGGCTTGACGCGAGAAATTCGAGTGAATTCGCCAGCGAATGAATATACGCAGCGCCGGGAGGCGCGGCTAAAGGTCCGCGCCGAGCGGGAACGCATTCATCTGCGCATCGGAAATCTTAAGTTGTTGGTGATTGTCGCGGGCCTTGTCCTCGCGTGGTTCCTGCTGATCAGGCATTCGGGGCCGGTTTACTGGCTGATTGCTCCCGTTGTCGTTTATGCGGCACTTGCCGTTTGGCATGAGCTTGTGATTCGAGCGCGCACGCAAGCGGAGCGGGCGACGGCTTTTTACGAGCGAGGGCTGGCTCGGATTGAGGACCGCTGGACCGGAACGGGCGAAGCGGGAGAGCGGTTCCGCGATGTGAAGCATGTCTACGCGGAGGACATCGATCTATTTGGACGCGGAGGATTATTTCAGTTGCTGTGTTCCGCGCGGACACCGATGGGCGAAGACCGGTTGGCTGGATGGTTGTTGGCTCCGTCGGCGGTGGCGGCGATTCGCGAACGGCATGAGCTGATCGCGGAACTGCGCGACAAAATTGACTTGCGCGAGGATATGGCGCTGAAGGGGGAAGGTTTGCGCACCGAACTAAACCCAGGAGCGCTGGTCGCCTGGGCCGAGGGCACGGCCGAGTTGGCAAAGCCGTTTGTGCGAAGCCTCGTCGCGGCGCTCGCGATTGGGTGTGTTGCAACGATTGTTGCGTGGGCGGTAACCGGCGAAGTCCTACCATTCCTGATTGCGCTGCTGGTGAACTTAGGCGTGTACGCACGGTTCAAAAGACGCGCGGATGCGGCGATGAAAAAGTTTCAGTGCAATGAAGATGGCTTGACGCTCTTTGCGGAAATTTTGACACGCATCGAGGACGAGTCGTTTTCTTCTTCGCGGCTGCGGCATTTGCAGGAGAAGCTGAAAGTCGGCGGCGCCGAACGCGCTTCGCGCGCGATGCGACGACTGGCGCACATGGTCACGTGGATTGATGCGCGCGACAGCTATTTTATGAAGTTGATCGAATTGCCGGTTCTCTACACGCTGCAAGTGGGATTCATCGCTGAGGCGTGGCGTCGTCGATGGGGGCGTAGCGTTCGCGCGTGGATCGCTGTGGTCGGCGAGATGGAGGCGCTGCTGTCCCTTGCTGCTTACGCTTACGAGCACCCCGGCGATCCGTTTCCGGAAATCGCCGAAGGGGGAGGCGCGGACATATATTTTTCAGGAGAAGAACTCGGGCACCCGTTGATAGCTGCGGCGCGATGCGTGCGGAATTCGGTGCGGTTGGATTCGGGAACGCGCGTGCTGCTGGTGAGCGGATCGAATATGTCCGGGAAAAGCACGCTGCTGCGAACGGTGGGAATCAACCTAGTGCTCGCAATGGCAGGCGCGCCCATTCGCGGAAAATCGTTGCGAATTTCGCCGCTGGCGTTGGGTACGCGCATTCGCAGCACCGATTCGCTGCAGGAAGGCCGGTCGAATTTCTACACGGAAATTCTCCGCATCCGGCAGGTATTCGCGCTGGCGGAACAGAAAATGCCGCTGCTGTTCCTGTTCGACGAATTGCTCGAGGGGACCAATTCGCACGACCGGCGGGTCGGCGCGGAAGCTTTGTTGCGTGCGCTCATGGGCTGCGCCGCGATTGGCATGGTGACCACGCACGATCTGGCGCTGACGGAAGTGGCTTCGGCACTCAACGGCTCGGCCCGCAACGTTCATTTCGAGGACCAGATCGCGAATAGCGAGATGAGCTTCGACTACAAGCTGAGGGGCGGCGTGGTGCCAAAGAGCAATGCGCTCGAACTGATGCGCTGGATTGGGCTGAAGGTTTAGGCTTGTTGCCAGACCCCGCTCGTTGTCATCCCGAGCCGTCATCACGGCGAGGAATCTGCATTTTCTTTGGACGCCTCCATTTTGGGGAATACGGGAAATGCCAGAGGGTTCCGCTACACATGGCGCCGCTCAGTATGCCAGCGAGCGTGCAAGAGTCAATCGCGCGAAATTGCCGGATGACACCGAAAATTCCCGAATTGAAGTGAGTGAGGTAGACATCCAGAGCGAAATACTCGATGGGCGTAACCAAAAGAAAATCTACTAGGCCAACTGTTTTCACTTGCGAAAAAACTGCAAATCCCACGCCGAAATGGAAAACTGCAAAGGCTGCTAAGAGTCCCCCAGAATCTACGCAATCCCCAAAAAAGGCTTGGTGTAGCGAATAGCATTGCCGAAAATGATGGCAGTCAGGATGGCGAAGCCCACCCACTTGACCGGAAATCCGGACGTTTGCCCGAGCTTCGCTTGGTGGACCGCGTACAGGCCTAACAGGGCAACGAGCAGGACGGCAATGGCGCAGTAAAGCAGAAAATCCTTCAGCCTGCCCCGCGCAGTCCTGTGATTGACACTTGTCGCGTTAATTTTACGTTCCCCTGCCTGCTCTCGACTTTCAACTGTAAACTATTGGCTACAAACTGCCCCTACAGAACTCCCTCGCTCCAATTCTCGAGGATATGCTTGATCTTGCTCATGAATTCGTGCGCGACCGCGCCGTCGACGACGCGGTGGTCGTAGCTCAACGTGAGATAGACCATCGAGCGAATCGCAATGGCGTCGTCAATCACCACGGGGCGCTTCTCGATGGTGCCCAGTCCGAGAATCGCGACGTTCGGCTGGTTGATCACCGGCAAGCCCATCAAGCCTCCAAACACTCCGGGATTCGTAATCGAGAAAGTACCTTCCTGCACTTCCTCGGGCTTGAGCTTTTTCGTGCGCGCGCGCTCGGCCAGATCGTTGATGGCGCGCTGCAAGCCGAGGAAATTCTTCTCCTCGGCATTTTTGATGACCGGAACAATCAGACCCCAATCGAGCGCCACGGCGACGCCGATATTGCAGTCGTGGTGAAACACAATGTTCGTGCCGTCGATAGACGAGTTCACGGTGGGGAATGCATGCAACGCTTCGACCGCGGCGCGGATGAAAAACGGCATGAACGTGAGCTTCGAGCCCGTGGTGCGCTCGAATTCGTCTTTCTTCTGGCTGCGCAGTTTGACGATTCCCGTGACGTCGGCCTCGTCGATCGAATAAACGTGGGCTGAAACGCGCTTTGAGGCCACCATGTGCTCGGCGATTCTCTGGCGCATCACCGTCATGGGTTCAACCGAGTAATTGCCAAAATACATGCGCTCGCGCGGCACAGCAGACTCAAACGCCGAGTAGGCTTGCACGCCCGTCGCCGCCGGTTGCGAAGGAGGAGGCATCGATGGACGCGAGGCTGCCGGGGGAACATACGCCGGCGTTTGCGCGCCGCCGCCCTCGATGGCGGACAAAATGTCGCGCTTGCTCACGCGGCCGCCCGCGCCCGTGCCGGGGACTTGCGTCAGGTCGACGCTGTTCTCTTTTGCGAGACGACGAACCAATGGCGAGCTGCGAATTTTTTCTCCCGCTTGCTCGCCTGGGCGAGCTGGCCGCTGCGACGCAGCAGAAGTTCCGGCGCCAGCCATAGACGACGGCCTCGCTGGCGTTTGCGCGGGTGCCGGTGACGGCGCGGGCTTCACTGAATCCGCTCTTGCCGCTTCGGCCTTCGTCGGCGCCGACGCTGGCGAGGGCTTTTCGTCTCCGCGCTTGGCTTCCGCGTTGACTTCGGCCTTTGTCTCACTTTTTGCTTCCGGCTTTGCCTGCGGCTTCGTTTCTGTTTTCGCCGCAGCGGGAGCCGGTGCTGTCGACGCCGCGCCATCGGCGTCAATCACGCCTACTACAGTTTGAATCGGCACAGTCTGCCCTTCGGCGACCTTGATCTCCTTCAGCACACCCGCGGCCGGCGAAGGAATCTCCGCGTCCACTTTGTCAGTCGAAATCTCGAACAACGGCTCGTCGCGCTCGACCTTCTCGCCCGGCTTCTTCAGCCACTTCGTCACCGTGCCTTCAAAAATGCTTTCCCCCATCTGGGGCATAATCACATCAGTCGCCATCGGCCTCTCCTTCGAATTCGAATCTCAAGCTTAATATCGCGCGAGTTCGCGCGCCGTTGAAATTACGTCGTTCACATTCGGCAAAAAACGCTCTTCAAGCGGCGGCGAAAACGGCACGGGCGTGTCCTTCGCCGTGACGCGCAGGATCGGCCCGTCCAAGTCCTCGAACGCGCCTTCGCACGCCACCGCCGCGATTTCCCCGGCGATGCCGCCCGTGCGCGTGTCTTCGTGAACAATCAGCAGCTTGTTCGTCTTCTTCACGGATTGCAAAATCGTTTCCTTGTCGAGGGGCAACAGTGTGCGCAGGTCGACGACTTCCGCCTCGATTCCCTCTTTCGCCAGCGTCTCGGCCGCTTCAAGCGACGTGTGCATCATGGCCGCGTAGGTGACGATCGTCAGGTCGCGCCCTTCGCGGCGCACAATCGCTTGGCCAATCGGCACGGTGTAATCCTCGGTAGGCAATTCTTCCTTGATTCGCCGGTATAAAAATTTGTGTTCGAAGAAAAGCACCGGATTATTGTCGCGAATCGCGGACTTCAACAGGCCCTTTGCATCATAGGCTGTCGAGGGATAAATCACTTTCAATCCGGGCGTGTGCACGAAATACATTTCCGGATTCGCGGAATGGAACGGGCCGCCGTGAACACCACCGCCGGAAGGCCCGCGCATCACCATCGGCACCGGCGCGCCCCAGCGGTAATGCGATTTCGCCGCGAAATTGGTGATCTGGTTGAAGCAGCACGCTATGAAATCGATGAACTGCAGCTCCGCAATCGGGCGCAAGCCCTGATAACCCATACCCACGGCCGCGCCGATGATGGCCGTTTCGCTGATGGGCGTGTCGATCACGCGCTCCCAGCCAAAACGTTCGAGCAAGCCGGCAGTCACCTTGAATGCGCCACCGTAAACGCCGATGTCTTCGCCGATGGCGACCACTGTCGGGTCGCGCTCCATCTCTTCGAAAATCGCCTGGCGAATCGCTTCCAGCATTGTGACCGGAGCCATGATTATTTTCTCCCCTCTTTGCCTTTAGGCCCTCGGCCAAAGGGGACGCGCGGCCCGTCGCTCGATTTTTCGGGTTGGCCATTCGTTTTCTGGCCCATCATTCTCTGACTCGGCGATTTCTGGCCCTTGAATTTCTGACCGGCTGGTTGTTGCCCCGATCTTTGCTCCGGTCTTTGTTCCGGCCGCTGTCCGGATTTCCGTTCAAAATTTCGCACGGGATGCTGCGCCGATTTTGCAGCGCCGCCATTGGGTTTTTGCTGCGGCTTGGGAGCGGCGTTTTTGTGCGCTCCTTGTGCAATTACCCTCGCATCTTTTCCGCCATTCGCGCCCGCTGCGGCGGATTGCTTCGCCATCGTCGAAGCTAAATCGAATCCCCCGAAGTCCGTGACTTCCCATTCCGGCTTGACGCTCGATTTCGGCGGCGTCACTTCGGCCTTCGAACGTTTCCACACGGCTTCGACCGTGTGACAGCCGTCGCAATAAACGCCCTGCTCGGCAAGCTCGGGAGGCGGAAGCGGAGATTTCTCGGCGAATTCGAGGTCCTCTTTCAATTCCTTGTCGATGCGCGCGTCGAGATCCTTCTTGGTCTTCTCGTCCCAGATTCTATTTTCGGTCAGATACTTTTCGTAAAGTGCAATCGGGTCGCGCGCTTCCCAGTATTCGAACATCTCTTTGGGAACATATTCGGCGGGATCGTGTTGCGCGTGCCCTTTCATGCGCATGGTTTTCGACTCGATCAGCACGGGGCCTTTGCCCGCGCGGCAACGGTCCACCGCGTCTTTCGCCGTCTGATACACGGCGACCACATCATTGCCGTCAACGATGGCGCTCGCGATGCCGTAGGCTTTGGCGCGGTCAGCAAGATCGTGGATCGGGACCTGCTTCGAAACGGGCGTCGAATACGCCCACTGATTGTTTTCGACAACGAGGACCAACGGCGCATGTTGCGTCGCCGCGAAGTTCATGCCTTCATGAAATGCGCCTGTTGACGTCGCGCCGTCGCCGACCCACGTCATGGCCACGATATTTTGGCCCAGGTAGCGGCCACCGATCGCGACTCCTGCCATCACCGGAACGAGATCACCAAGCATGGAAATCGGTGACACGACATGGCGGACTTTGATGTCGCCAAAATGGCTGGTGCCGTCCTTGCCCATCGTCGGCGAATCCACGCGCGCCATGTACTGCATCAAAATGTCGCGTGGCTTGTAACCCTTGACTAGCAATCCGCCCACGTTGCGGATCATCGGCGCGATCCAGTCGCGTTTTTCGAGTGCGTACGCCGTGCCGACGGAAGTCGCTTCCTGGCCCAGATTCGAATACAGCCCGCCGACAACAACGTTCTGCCGAAACAGCCGCACCAGTTGCTCGTCGAGCATACGATTGAGCTTCATGTAGTAATACAAATCGAGGTGCTGCTCCCGCGTGAGCGGATAGCTCATTTTCTGCTCCCTGCGCGACGCCCCATTATCCTACGGCGAACCGATAAGCGAAACCGGCGAGTTTTCCGAATCGCTGGCATGAATTCAAGCGCTGACATGCGCGGCCGGCGTTTCGTATTCCTGCAAGGCTTCTTCCAAATTTTCCCGCGAGACCATCCGCATCTCGCGTTCGAAAACTTCCGCCAGATGCGCGACGATTCGCGGCGTCACTTCGTCGCGCCGCACCGCGCGACCGAGCAATTGTTCGAGCGATGTGGCGCGCTTACTCGCAATGCCGCACGGAACGATTAAGTCGAAATACCGCAAATCGGTCGAGACATTGTACGCGAACCCGTGCGACGTCACCCAGCGGCTCAAATGCACTCCAATGGCGGCCAGTTTTTCCGCGCCGGCATGGTGCGCAGCCTCATCATTCGCCGCGCCACTCGCGCCGCCGGAATTGTCCACCCACACGCCCGCCATTCCCGCCTTGCGTCCCGCAACAATGCCGAATTCCGCCGTGGCGCGAATCATTGCTTCTTCGAGTTGCCGCATGTACCACGCGACGTCACGCCGAATCGCCGCCAGATTCAGAATCGGGTACCCGACAATCTGCCCGGGCCCGTGATACGTGATGTCTCCGCCGCGATCGCTCGAATGAAATTCAACGCCCATCTGCCGCAGCAAGCGCGATGAGGCGAGCAAGTGTTCTTGCTTGCCATTGCGGCCGAGTGTGATGACGTGCGGATGCTCGCACAGCAGCAGCACGTCCGGGACCGCGCCGCATTTTCGCGCCGCCACCACCCGCCGCTGCAAATCAAACGCCGGCTGATACGCCATCAGCCCCAGGTCCACCACCCAGCACGTTTTTTCTCTCGCGTTCAAAGACTGCGCGTCCCTTTTCGCCTCAAGCCGCTAGGCGTTGATCGTCAGGCCCATCACCGAATTGAATGCGTCGCCCATCGCTTCCCACACTGTCGGATGCGCGTGAATCATGGCCATCATGTCGTCAATAGTGCCTTCGAGCTGTAACGCCGTCGTCGCCTCGGCGATAATCTCCGTCGAAAGCGACCCAATCGAGTGCACGCCCAGCACCTCGTTGTATTTTTCGTCCGCCACGACCTTGATGAATCCCTCGTGATGCCCCAGGATCGACGATTTACTGTTGCCCACGAACGGAAATTTCCCCGTCTTCACTTTGTGTCCCGCATCGCGCGCCTGCTTTTCCGTCAAGCCCACCGATCCGATTTGCGGATCGCAGTACGTGCAATTCGGGCAGCGGTTGCGATCAAAAGGCTGCATGGATCTTCCCGCCATGCGCCCCACGGCAATGATTCCTTCCATCGACGCCGCATGTGCCAACTGCGGCAGACCCGCCACAATGTCGCCAATCGCATAAAGATGCGGCTCGGCCGTTTCCATGTATGCCGTCGTGTGCACAAACCCGCGCTCTACTTTTGCTTTCGTTTTTTCGATGCCCGTATTTTCCGTCATCGGCCGGCGCCCAACGGCAATCAAAACTTTCTCCGCGGAAATCGTCTGCGACGCGCCCGATTTATCCTTGAACGCAACTGTAGCGCCCTTTGCATCTTTCTTCACCGATTGCACAGCGGCTTCCAGCTCGAAGCGAATTCCTTTTTTCCGGAAAGCCTTGCCGAGCTCGGCGGAAATTTCCTCATCCTCGAGCGGCACCAGCCGCGGCAGCATTTCCAGGATCGTCACTTCCGCGCCGAAAGTTTTGTAAATCGACGCGAATTCAACTCCCACCGCGCCCGCCCCAACAATCACCAGCGACTTCGGAATCGCCGGCATGTCGAGCATTCCGCGATTATCCATGATCACTTTATTGTCGATTTCCACGCCCGGCAGCGAACGCGCATCCGATCCCGTCGCCAGCATGATGTTCGTCGCTTCGATCTCTGTTTTCTTCCCGTCCTTCTCCACGGAAACACGCCCCGGCCCCACGATCCGCCCCCAGCCCTGCACCGACTCCACTTTGTTTTTCTTGAACAGAAACTCGATGCCCTTGGCGTGTTTGTTGACGATCTTCGTCTTGCGCGCGATCATCGCCGGCCAATTCACTTTCACGTCCTTCACTTCAAATCCAAATTCCGACGCGCGCTTGAAGTCCTCGTACAGGTCCGCGTGGTGCAGCAGCACCTTCGTGGGAATGCATCCCACGTGCAAACACGTCCCGCCGAGAAACGGGTCCTTCTCGATGCACACGGTCTTCAATCCCCATTCGCCGGCGCGAATCGCCGCCACGTACCCGCCCGGGCCGCTTCCAATAATGGCTAAATCATATTTGGCCAAACTCGTCCTCCTGCGGACTTCCCGCCCGCACCATTCTGATAGCGCTATTCGAAACGCATCGAAACCTGCGCGCCACAGCGTCACGCGATTAGACTCGCGCAAATTGTCGATTCTATCAGCCGCGCTCAAGCGCCGCAACCGCGCAAACGCCCGTGCACGCGCCACGCCGTAAAAAATAATGCGCAGTCACGGCGGGCCACTTCGCGTATGATGCGGAGCCGCACATCGTTCGGCACGTACTCTGCGAGTTTCAACCGAAACTGACAAGAACGGAGGATCAGCAAATGCCGGAGCCGCCTCAGGAAAAACAGTCCGGAGGAGTCGAAAGCCTCGAAGACCGCATCGCGTCCCTCTTCGCCGGACCGCACGGCATCCGCGATGGCTGGCGCTGGCTGATTTTCCTCGGCATTTTCCTCGCCTGCGCGGGTATCTTGCTAGTCGCCGCCGTCGCTGCGCATGTCCTCCATCTGCCTTCAACGCAGCCGGGCGCGCAATCGTTCACCGCTTCGTTCGTTCTGATCCAGGAAGGGATTCTCGTCATTTCGCTGTTCGTCGCCGCGCTCATCATGTCGAAGATCGAGCGCCGCCCGATGGCACAATATGGATTGCCCGCCAGCAAAGCGTTCCGAAGCCGCTTCTGGCTCGGCTCCGTGTGGGGCTTTCTCGCCATCAGCGCGACCATGCTGCTGATCGCCGCGCTCCACGGTTTCTCATTCGGCTCTGTCGCGTTATCCGGTCGCGCGCTCGTTGGTTACGCGCTCGCCTGGGCCATCGCGTTTCTGCTGACCGGCTTCTCTGAGGAATTTCTGTTTCGCGGCTACAGCCAATTCACTCTTGGCGGCGGTATGGGCTTCTGGCCCGCTGCGATTTTCCTCTCACTTCTCTTCGGCGCCGGCCATTTGCAAAATCCCGGCGAAGCGTGGCCGGGCGCGCTCGCGGCTGCGTACATCGGCTTCTTTTTCTGCTTTACTCTGCGCCGCACCGGAAACATCTGGTTCGCGGTCGGCCTCCACGCGGCTTGGGATTACGGCGAGACGTTCGTCTACGGCGTGCCCGACAGCGGCTTCGCTGCCCCCGGACATCTGCTCAACTCCTCGTTTCACGGCCCGCGCTGGCTCACGGGCGGTAAAGTAGGCCCCGAGGCCAGCATCGCCTGCTTCGTGGTCATTTCACTGATGTTCCTCGTCTTCCATTGCGTGTATCCCCCCAAAGGAAAGACGTCGGCGGCTTCATGAAACAAGGCGCAACCGTTGCAAACGCAGCGTCATCTAAGAAGCTCTCGCGCATCCGGCCGATGGCGTCGAATTGACACAACGGACATTCGCCAGTACAATCGGTTGTTTTATTCGAGGGCAAATAGCCCTCTGAGGGCCTGAACTGTGGATAAGAAGCGCTTGGATTATTACAAGAAGAAACTGCAGACGCGCCGCGAGGAATTGCTTAATACAATCGCGCGGACCGGGCAGGAAGGCCGCGAGGCTGATGAGGACCCCACAGTGGACCTCGCCGACAAGGCCGCAAACTCCTATACCAAGGAATTCCTATTCGGTCAGACGCACAATGACCGTGCGCTGCTTCAACTGGTCGATGACGCCATAGCCCGCATTCGCGCGGGAACTTTTGGGATGTGCACGCAATGCCAGACAGAGCTTCAGCAGAAGCGTCTGGAAGCTGTACCGTGGACCCGCTACTGCATCGTCTGTCAGGAAAAACAGGAACAAGGGCTTCTGTAACTGCTGCGTTTCGCTTAAATTCAAAACCAAAAATCCTTAAAAAAGGCCTGCCGTGCCTACACAAGCGGAAGTTCCGCAAGCACCGCAATCATCCATCATTATGCATTCTTCCTTTCCACGCTCACCAGATTAGTATAAGTTTTAGCCGTTCACTATCGGTAATTTAACACAGTGATGTTTCGCCAAACTCTCGCATCGCTTGCCTCTGTTCTATTTCCGGCACCATGCCAGATTTGCGGCGACGTGTTGATGAATGCCAGCCTGCTGCCCATTTGCGACGTCTGTCTCGCATCTCTCGCGCCGTTTCGCGGGCCATGTTGCGTCACGTGCGGGCGTCCCTTTTTGTCGGAAATTGCGACGGACGCCGCCGTGCCTTTATGTTTTGGGTGCCGGCGCGGGATCTACGGCTTCGATAGCGCGCGGAGCTACGGGGAGTACAACGATCCAATGTCGCATGCGATCGGCTTACTCAAATATGAGAAGCTCACGCGTCTGGGTGGCTGGTTCGCAACCCGTCTGGAGGAGAAGATTCGCGCTGAGCCGGACCTGTTCGCCGCGGACGTTGCTGTGCCCGTTCCGCTGCATCCGGCGCGCCAGCGCGAACGCGGCTATAACCAAGCAGAACTGATCGCGCGCCCGCTGGCCCGAAAACTGAAATTGCCCCTCGGCGCGTACCTGCTGGTGAGGACGAAACCGCGCCCGCCGCGGCTGCTGCTTTCGCGGCGCGAGCGTTGGCAAACCGTGCGTGGCGCATACGAAATCCGAAAAGGCACGCGAGTTGACAACCTCCGCGTCTTGCTGATAGATGATGTATTTACGACGGGCGCGACACTCGACGCTTGCGCACGAGCCTTGAAGCAGGCGGGCGCGAAAAGCGTGGCTGGAATCACCGTCGCCAGGGTGCTTTCGCGTGGGAGTGCATTTTCCGGACGGGTGGGTGAATTAAACGCAAACCAACCGCCGGTCTAGAGCATCAAAAGTACCGGAAGCGAGAGACGGTTCAAACGGAAAAATGGACTACGGCTCCAAATCGAAGAACGTGCTTCGGCCTCGGCCGAAGATTTCGATCTTGGCGAGCCACGCAGCGTTAGCCAAACCCGACGCAGCCCCGCGGCGCCCCGCAGTTATGCAGGCGCCTGTACTGGTCCTGAACGCCACTTTCGAGCCCATCAATGTGACAGCTGTGCGGCGCGCGCTG
>Ga0307373_10012200_pt1 | contig 12271 bp, 9 predicted proteins | sample OX2MG_FD_202534 | JGI IMG/M metagenome (GOLD analysis project Ga0307373, IMG submission 202534) | Soil microbial communities from Risofladan, Vaasa, Finland - OX-2 | ecosystem: Environmental > Terrestrial > Soil > Coastal area > Acid sulfate soil | place: Finland: Risofladan, Vaasa | collected...
TCGGAATCGGCGCGCTGGTTTTGCCGCTGGTCGCAGGCGCACCTCCTCCACCCGACCTCGGCTCCTCACCTCGCGAAGCGTGGAAGGCGGTGGCATTTGCCTGTGCCGGGTTCGCGATCTTCGCGAGCCTGATGATCGAGCAGGCCGGCTATGAACGCCTGGGCCCGCTACTTCGCGCGATCGTCGTCGCGCTCGGTCTTGGACTTGGTGGCGGGGCATGGCGCCTGCCGGCCAAGCCGGGCTTGCATCGCCGTCTGATCTGGCTATCGGCTTGGCTGATGCCGGCAGGCTTGATCGTATCGGCAATCTGGCCGGACTACCGCGTGCCTGCGCTGCATATTCTATTCATCGGAGGCTTTAGCCTGCTGGTTTTTGGAGTAGCCACACACGTCGCGCTGAGCCATCTCAAGAATATGGATCAGCTTGCGCTCGGGAGGCCACCGGTAGTGATAATACTCGCCGCGGCATTCATACTTGCGTTAATAGTGAGGTTCGCAGCCGACGCGAGCAACACTTACTTCCTCTATCTCGGATGGGCCTCCGCCCTGTGGATCGCGGGCTCGGCAGTCTGGTTGCTATTTTTCGCCCCAAAAATGCTGCGCCCCTGATGGCGGCACAGTCAAAGTTCAATCGCGGGTCTAAGCCGATACCTTTTGGCAATTCTGAACATTAAAGAACCGCACCGACCGATCCTGGCGTTTGGCCACCGCGCCAAGACTCGAATGTATGGGGTCGGGGGTTCAAATCATGCGGCGGGCATCAGTTCTAGTCGCCGTCGATGGCGGGGGCGCATGGCGGGGCTGAGCGGGAGGAATCCGGTAGCGTGCGGAGGTTCCAGCGGCCGGCGGGTGAGAGTTCCAGATTGCGGTCGTGATACTGCGCGAGGCTGGTGCGATGCCCTACGCTGACGATTGTAATCGGCGCGGCGGCGAGATGCCGATAGAGCATCGCCTCGTTCGCCGCGTCGAGTGCGCTGGTCGCCTCATCAAGAAATGCGAAGCGCGGCAGGTTCACGAACAGGCGCGCGAACGCAAGCCGCTGCTGCTCGCCTTGCGAGATAACATCGGCCCAGTTGCGTTCGGCGTCGAGTCCGCCGACGCGGCCCGGCAGGTCGGCGAGATTGACCATCGCGAGCACGCGCCGCAGCTCATCGTCGGTTGCGGAGTCCGCGCGCGGATAGCAAATCTGCGCGCGCAGCGAGCCGAGAATCATGTACGGGCGCTGCGGCAGGAACATCACGTCGGCCAGCGGCGGACGCACGATACGGCCGCTGCCGGCGCGCCACAGCCCCGCGATCGCGCGCGTCAAAGAAGTCTTGCCGACACCGCTCGGTCCGGTGATCAGCAGGCGCGCGCCCGGCGCGGTCTCGAGCGACAGCCCTTCGACGAGTTGCGTCTGCCCGTCCGGGGTTTTGAGCGAGACATCTTCGAGCGCGATACGCGAGGCTTCCGCGATCTCGATTCCGGGGCTGTGCTCGGCCTGGCGCGCGGCGTCGCATTCCTCGACGAACGTCGCGAGCCGATGCACCACCGTGGCGTAGCGGGTCAAGCCCTGGAACTCTTTGATCACCAGTGCAAGGGTGCGCTTGACGGCGCCGAACGCGGTCGCGGCCTGAAAGATTTGGCCCATCGCGATCTGATGCGAGAAATACGCGCCGGCCAGCACGATCCACGGCACCAAATCGACCGAGTTCTCGTACGCGGTCTGCACGAAGCCCAGGAACAGCCGCCACTTGAGCATCAGCTTGTAATTTGAAACCACCGATCCAAAGCGGAGGCTCAGCGCGCGATGTTCCTGCGCCTCGCCGGTGTACATCGCGATCGATTCCGCATTGTCGCGCACGTGAACCAATCCGAAGCGGAAATCGGCCTCGTAGCGTTCCTGATTGAAATTGATCACGACCAGGCGGCGACCCACCGTGATGGCGACGTAAGTGCCGATTATCGAGTACGCGATGAGCGACAGCGCCAGCCAGTGCGAGATCGTCCACAGGATGCCGAAGAAGGCGGCCGCCATCACGAGCGAGCCGATCGCGGTGTTCAGGTAGTCGAGCGACGAACCGGTGAACGAGTCGAGATCCTGCTGGATACGCTGATCGGGGTTGTCGATGCGCCCGTCCAGATTCATCTGGTAGAAGGCGTGGCCGGTGAAGCCCATCGAGACGAACCACTCGGTCATCCATTCGCGCCAAATAATCTGAAGCCTGCCGATCAGATAGGGCACAAACGGATAGACCGCGATGCCGCAAGCGATCCACACCACGAACAGCATCAGCAGGCGATGAAAGCGCTTGGCGTCGTAGCTCTGGAGCGCGTTGACGACGTCGCGATTGATGTAGCTAAAGACCGCGGAGAACCCGACCAGAATCAGGATAAGCGTGATCACGACCGCCAGCATCGTGCGCGCTTTTCGCTTCTGATCGGAAACCCAAAACGGCCGCGCAAGCCGCCACAGCCGCCGCCAGAAAATCCCGTCGAACCTTTCCATCGAGTCCACGCGAACACCTCGTCACGCGGCCATATTGAAGATTGCGGATTACAGAAAACAGCGAAACAGGAGCTCGGGCGGCCACATAGGGCCGCCCGACCTCGGCGTTGAATTTTCGATTTACGGCTTGGGTGCGATCGCGCCGCAGGCGCGCAGCCGCTCGAGCTCGCTAGGGCCGAAACCCCAATCGCGCAGCGCCTCTTCGGTATGCTCGCCGGGCCGCGCCGGCGGGCGCTGGATTTTGCTCGGAGTGCGGCTGAAGCGCGGCGCCGGACCCGGCTGCACAACGCCGCCCTGCTCGACGAAGGTGCCGCGATGGCGGTTGTGCGGGTGATGCGGCGCCTCATCCATGCTGAGCACCGGAGCGAAGCAGATGTCGCTGCCTTCCATGATCGCGCACCACTCGTCGCGGGTTTTGGTCAGGAACAATGCTTTCAGACGCTCTTTCATTTTCGGCCATGAGGCGCGGTCATGCTGGCGCGGCAACTCCTGGCCCTTGAGGCCGGACAGGCGCAGCAACTCGTCGTAAAATTTCGCCTCGATCGATCCGATCGCGACATGCTTCGCGTCTTTGGTCTCATAAACCTCATAGAAGTGCGCACCCGTATCCAGGATGCTCTCGCCGCGCTGATTGCTCCATACGCCCGACGCACGCATCCCGAAAGTCGCGGTCATCAGCGACGCCGCTCCATCGACCATCGCCGCATCCACCACCTGCCCCTTGCCGGACTTCTGCGCTTCGAGCAATCCGGCGACCACTCCCAGAGCCAGATACAGCGCTCCGCCGCCGAAGTCGCCCACCAGGTTGAGCGGGGGCACTGGAGCGTCGCCCTTGCGCCCTATGCTGTGCAGGGCGCCCGACAACGCGATGTAATTGATATCGTGGCCGGCGGCATGCGCGAGCGGACCCTCCTGACCCCATCCCGTCATCCGCCCGTAAATCAACCGCGGATTGCGCTTAAGGCATTGCTCGGGGCCGATCCCAAGCCGCTCGGTGACGCCGGGGCGAAAGCCCTCGATCAGCGCGTCGGCTTTCTCGACCAGCTTCAGCACCGCCTCGATCGCTTCCGGCCGCTTGAGGTCGAGCCCGGCCGAGCGGCGCCCGCGATTTAGCAGGCTGTATTTGGTCTCCATCGTGACGCCGAGTCCCGCGTCGGCGGTGCGATCGATACGCAGCACGTCGGCGCCCATGTCCGACAACAGCATCGCGCACATCGGCCCCGGTCCAATTCCGGCCAGTTCGACAATTTTGTAACCCGATAACACTCCCATGATTCACCTCGATAAGCGCTGGCGGCCGTGCGTCCCGATTCGGGAGCGTCGCGAGCGATACCCCTCGGCGTTCGCGCATGGCGCAGTATCCCTCCTGTCTAGTATAGATTCACGCGAACATCACGCCTCGGCGAATAAATAAATCATGGCGCTAAGGCTCCCGCGCCTGCACCCGGACGGGTGGTGGTTCCTTGACGAAGCGGGGCGGCGGACTGGCGAACTGGCCACCGTACGGAGATTATAGCGCATGCCGGAAGCGCGGGCCGACGCGCGGTGATACGGCGGTTTTGCATTTCGCATCGCTCGGCACTGCAAACTGAAACGCCCTGCGGGCGGACGATCCCATAAACCCACCCCTTGCTCGGGAATTTCACGATGGCACGAAGAGTGCGTCCTATCTCCGCATGTACGATCTATTATTGATTGCCGGAACGATCGCGTTTTTCGCCCTGTGCCTGGCCTATGTCGCGGGATGCCAAAAGCTATGAGCACGCCGGACCTGGTGATGGGTGCGACGATCGCCGTGGTGTTGTGCGTGTACCTGGTTTACGCGCTCATCAATCCGGAGAAATTCTAGTCCCGCCGGAAACTTTCTAGTCCCGTTCGACTGAGTAATCATCATGATTTCCAATGTGCTAATACAACTGGGAATTTTCTGCCTGCTGGTTGTGCTCCTGACCGTCCCGGTTGGACGCTATATCAAGCGTGTGTTCTCGGATGAGGCAACGTTTCTCGATCCGGTCCTGCGCCCGCTCGAGCGATTCATTTATCGGATCGGCGGGATCAGTCCCGCCACCGAGATGGGATGGGCCGAGTACGCGACCGCGATGCTGATGTTCAGCATGACCGGGATGCTGCTGCTTTACGGACTCGAACGGCTACAGGGACTTCTGCCGCTCAATCCGCAGGCGCTCGGCGCGGTCCCGCCGGCGCTCGCGTTCAACACCGCCGCGAGCTTCACGACCAATACCAATTGGCAGGCCTACGGCGGCGAATCGACGATGAGCTATCTGACCCAGATGGCGGGGCTGGCGTTCCACAACTTTGTGTCGGCGGCCTCTGGAATCGCGGTCGCGATCGCGATCATCCGCGGCTTCGTGCGCAAGAGCGCGCGCACGCTTGGCAATTTCTGGTCCGATTTGACCCGCGCGACTCTTTGGATACTCCTGCCGATTTCGCTGGTGTTCGCGCTGGTGCTGGTGTGGCAGGGCGTGCCGGATAATTTCGCGCCGTATGTGCATGCGAAGACTGTCGAGGGCCAGACGCAGATCATCGCCGAAGGCCCGGTCGCGTCGCAGGAAGCGATCAAGGAGCTGGGCACCAACGGCGGCGGCTTTTTCAACGCCAACTCCGCTCACCCATATGAGAATCCGACTCCGGTGACCAACTTGCTCGAGATGCTGGCGATTGTCGCGGTCGCCGCCGGCCTGACCCACACCTATGGGCTGATGGCCGGCGACACGCGCCAAGGATGGGCGCTGTTCGGGGCGATGGCTCTGCTGTTTCTGGCCGGCGCCGGCGCCGCAATCTGGGCCGAGCAGCGCGGCAACCCGAACCTCGCGCGGGTGGGAGTCAATCAGCACGCGAGCGGCCTTCAGTCGGGCGGCAACATGGAGGGCAAGGAAGTCCGCTATGGGATAGTCAATTCAGCGTTGTGGGCTACAGTTACCACCGATACTTCGTGCGGCGCCGTGAACTCGATGCACGACAGCTTCACACCGCTGGGCGGTCTGGTGCCGATGGTCAATATGCAGATCGGCGAGATTATCTTCGGCGGGGTCGGTTCGGGTTTGTACGGGATGCTGGTGATGGCGGTGCTGTCGGTGTTCATCGCGGGGCTGATGGTCGGCCGGACGCCCGAGTACCTGGGCAAGAAGATCGAGTCGCGCGAGATGAAGCTCGCGATGTTCTATGTCCTGATCTTTCCCGCGGCGATTCTGCTGCCGGCCGCGGTGGCGGTCGCCGCGAAGGCGGGACTGGCCGGAATCTCGAATCCGGGGCCGCACGGATTTTCGCAAATTTTGTATGCCTACACGCAAGGCGCGGCGAACAACGGCTCGGCCTTTGGCGGCCTGAACGCGAATACCGATTTTTACAACCTCACGATCGCGCTCTCGATGCTGTTCGGGCGCTTCATGATGAAAATTCCCGCACTCGCGCTGGCCGGATCGCTGGCCGGCAAACGCGCGGCGCCACCGAGCGCGGGAACCTTTCCGACCACCGGCCCGGTCTTCGTCGTCCTGCTCATCGGAGTGATTCTGATCGTAGCCGCGCTGACCTTTTTTCCGGCCGACGCGCTCGGACCGATCGTCGAACACCTGGCGATGATCGGCGGAAAACTTTACTGACCCGCGCCGCAGCGCGAGGGAGGAATTTTCGGATGGCTGAACGAAAAGCGCCCGTGCTCTGGGACCGCGACATCGTCGGGCGCGCCATGGTTGATTCGGTTCGCAAACTCGACCCGCGCGTGCAGGCGCGCAATCCGGTGATGTTCGTGGTCGAGGTCACCGCGCTGGCGGTCACCATTATCCTTGCACGCGACGGACTTGCGGGGCGGGCGGCGCTGGTGGGGTTCGAGCTGCAAATCGCGCTGTGGCTGTGGTTCACCGTCCTGTTCGCAAACTTCGCCGAGGCGATGGCGGAAGGACGCGGCAAGGCGCAGGCCGACAACCTGCGCAAGACCCGCATCGAGACCTTCGCGAAACTGGTGGCGGCCGACGGCTCGATCTCGAGCGTGCCCGCGACCGGACTGCGCCGCGGCGACGTGGTGATGGTCGAGGCGGGCGACGTGATTCCCGGCGACGGAGAGGTAATCGAAGGCGTCGCGGCGGTGAACGAGGCGGCAATCACCGGAGAGTCCGCGCCCGTGATTCGCGAGAGCGGCGGCGACCGCAGCGCCGTAACCGGCGGCACCACGGTGATTTCCGACTTCATCAAGGTCCGCATCACGGCAAACCCCGGTGAAACTTTTCTGGATCGGATGATCGGACTGGTCGAGGGCGCCGAGCGCCAGAAGACGCCCAACGAAATCGCACTAAGCATCCTGCTGGCGGGCCTCACGGTGATCTTTCTGCTGGTGTGCGTGACGCTTTATCCATACGCACTATATGGCGGAACCAAGCTGTCGCTGCCGGTGCTGGTCGCCCTGCTGGTGTGCCTGATTCCGACCACGATCGGCGGCCTGTTGTCGGCGATCGGAATTGCCGGGATGGATCGGCTGGTGCAGCACAACGTGCTCGCGATGTCCGGGCGCGCGGTCGAAGCCGCCGGCGACGTCGACACGCTGCTGATCGACAAAACCGGAACCATCACGCTCGGCAACCGGATGGCGACCGAGTTCCTGCCGGTGGGCGGCGTCGCGGTCGAGGAATTGGCCGAGGCAGCGCAGCTCGCGTCGCTGGCCGATGAAACTCCCGAGGGCCGCTCGATCACGATCCTCGCCAAGCGGCAGTTCAACTTGCGTGGACGCGAGCTGGCCGAGCATGACGCGCACTTCATCGCGTTCTCCGCGCAAACCCGGATGAGCGGCGTCGATATCGACGGGCGGATGATTCGCAAGGGCGCCAGCGAGCAGGTGCTCGAATTCGCCCGGCAAAACGGCGGCGCGGCGCCCGCCGAGCTCGCCGCGATCGTCGCGGGGATCGCAAAGGCGGGCGGAACTCCGCTCGCGGTCGCCGACCGCGGCCGGGTGCTCGGCGTTATCCATTTGAAAGATGTCGTCAAGGATGGAATCCGCGAGCGCTTCGAGCGGCTGCGCGCGATGGGTCTGCGCACCGTGATGATCACCGGCGACAATCCGCTGACCGCCGCCGCCATCGCGCACGAGGCAGGAGTTGACGACTTCCGCGCCGAAGCGACCCCCGAGACCAAGCTGCGCCTGATTCGCGAGGAGCAGGCGCAGGGCAAGCTGGTCGCGATGATCGGCGACGGCACCAACGATGCGCCCGCGCTGGCGCAAGCCGACGTCGGCATCGCGATGAACGCAGGCACCCAGGCGGCGCGCGAAGCCGGCAACATGATCGATCTCGATTCGAATCCGACCAAAATCATGGAGGTGGTCGAGATCGGCAAGCAACTCCTGATCACGCGCGGCGCGCTCACGACGTTTTCGATCGCTAATGACGTGGCGAAATACTTCGCGATCATCCCGGCGATGTTCGTGCTCGGCTATCCGCGCCTCCAGGCGCTCAACGTGATGCATCTGTCCACGCCGCAGAGCGCGATCCTTTCGGCCGTCATCTTCAACGCGCTGATCATTATCGCGCTGATTCCGCTTGCGCTGCGCGGGGTGGCTTACCGCCCGGTGGGCGCCGCCGCGATTCTGACCCGCAATCTGCTGATCTATGGCGTGGGCGGCGTGATCATTCCATTCATCGGAATCAAGGCGATCGACCTCGTTGTCGCCGCGCTGCATCTGGCCTGAGGTGACCCGTGATCCGCAATCAAATCAAACCCGCTCTTATAATGACGATCGTCCTGGCCGTGCTCACCGGCTTGATTTATCCGGTGGTGGTATGGGGGATTGCGCAAGCCGCATTCCCAAGCCAGGCCAACGGCAGTCTGGTGATGCGCGACGGCCATGCGATCGGCTCGAGGTTGATCGGGCAGAACTTCGCCGCCGACAAATATTTCCATCCGCGCCCCTCGGCGGCGGGTGACAAGGGCTACGACGCCGCGAACTCCGGCGGCTCGAACCTTGGCCCGACCAACAAGGCTCTCATCGACGCCGTGCAAGGCAGGATCGCAGCGCTGGCGCGGCACGACGGCGCGATCCCGCCGGGCGGCGTTCCCGCGGATATGGTCACCGCTTCGGGCAGCGGCTTGGATCCCGAGATCAGCCCAGCCTCCGCCGAGTTGCAGATCGCGCGGGTGGCCCGCACGCGGGGAATTTCCGAGGATGCGGTACGCGCTGTCGTGCGTCACAATACTCGTCAGAGATGGGCGGGAGTGCTGGGCGAGCCCGGCGTAAACGTTTTGGGCGCGAACCTCGCGCTGGACAAATTGCCGGAGGCCAAGTGATGAACCGCAGTCTCCGAGGAGCGTCGTCGCGCCATCATGAAGCTGGTGGAAAAGGCAAATCGCGCCCGCTGGTTTGAACGTCGCCTGACGGGCGCCGCGATCGCGGCGCTGCCAATCGCGCGGGGCGCCGCCAGCGCCGCTCACCATAGTCGCATCCCGCTGAGCGAGTTGCTCTGGGCGCTGGCCGCGATCGCGGTTTGGGGCGCCGTGATCGGCGCATGCTTCGCCTATGATCGCGCGCGCCGCCGTCGCATCGCGCGCGCGCGAATCCGCAGCGTGCGGGTCACACGCCATGTCGATCTCACGCGCAAATCGCCGGCTCCGGCGGCCGATCCGGACGGCGAGCACTAATCGTGGAGCGTAATCGCAATATCAAGGACGAGGAACGGCGCGATCCTGAATCGTTCTTGGACCTGGTTGCGCGATCGCAAAAGGGACGCCTCAAGATTTACCTTGGCGCCGCCGCCGGGGTCGGCAAAACCTGGAAGATGCTCGAAGAGGCGCAACAGTTGCGCGCCAAGGGTGTCGAGGTCGTGGTCGGGCTGGCTGAGACTCACCATCGCGCCGAGACCGAAGAGAAGCTCGCGGGACTCGAGATCATCCCGCGCAAGAAATATCCGTACAAAGGCGTCGAGCTCGAAGAAATGGATCTTGACGCGGTTCTGGCGCGCAATCCGGAGGTCGCGATCGTTGACGAGCTGGCGCATACCAACGCGATCGGCGCGCGCCACGAGAGACGCTGGCAGGATGTCGAAGAGCTGACCAAAAGCGGCATCAACGTCATCACCGCCATCAACATCCAGCACATCGAGAGCCTCAACCCCGTGGTCAAACGCATCACCGGAGTAGAGGTGCGCGAGACGGTGCCCGATTCGATTCTGACCCACGCCGACCAGGTTGTGAACGTGGATGTCACGGTCGAAGCGCTGCGCGAACGCCTGCGCGAGGGGAAAATCTATCCGGCGGCGCAGGTCGAGCAGGCGCTGCGAAATTTCTTTACGCCCGGCAATCTCGCCGCGCTGCGCGAGATGGCGCTGCGCGAGGTCGCGCGCGGCCTTACCCGTCAGCGCCAGGACGCCGAGACGCTCAGGCGCCAGGGCGGCCGCCGGCAGCGTATCGTCGAGAAGATCATGGTCGGACTGTCCTCGAATTCCGACGATGGAGCCCGGCTCCTGCGCAAGACGTGCCGGATCGCCACCCAGCTCAGCGCCGACTGGTACGCGGTGCACGTCGAGACGCCGGCCGAATCGGTCAAGAAGATCCGCACTGGGGATTTCGTGGCGCTGCTCGACAACATCAATCTCGCCAGCGACCTCGGCGCCGAGACCGTGTGGCTAAAAGCGCCGGACCCGGTCAAGGGGATGCTTGATTACGCGCGCGACAACGGAATCTCGAAGATCATCGTGGGCCGATCGCATCAGCCACTGTGGCGCCGCGCGCTCGGACGCGATGTCGCCGCACGGATCATCGCGAACGCGCGCGACCTCGACGTCGAAATCCTGGCCGATGAGACGGGTGACGAAAAATGAGCACGCCTTCGCTTGGACGCCGGATTCGTAACGGCACGCTGCTGCTGCTGATGCTGGTGGTGCTGCTCGGCGCGTTCACGCTGCCGCGCGTGTACCGCCTGGGCGGCGCGATTCGCCAGACGCTGTATCGCAACTACGTCAGTATCGAGGCCGCGCAGCATATGCACGCCGCGCTGACGCGCCTCGAGCTGGCGGAACGCGACGGCGGCGCCGGCGCCGCGCTGGCGCCGGCGCGCGCCGAATTCATGCACTGGATGGACATCGAGGATCACGACTATACCGAGCTCGGCGAGCCGGAGCTGGCGCATTCGATTCGCGCTGACGCCGACAAGTTGTTCGGCGAGATCGCCGCGCGATCTCCGGACGCGCGGCATGACGCCGAGTTCACCGCGCTGCACACGCGGCTGGATGATCTGACCGCGATGAATAAGGCGGCGATGTTCCGGGCCGACAGCCGCTCCGCCGAACTCGGCCGGCGGCTGACCTATCAATTCGCCGCGAGCCTGGCGCTGGTGCTGATCTTCGGCGCCGCGATCTCATGGGCGCTCGGATGGTCGCTGTCCAAGCCGCTCATCGAGGTCGCCGAGCGCCTGCGCGGAGTCGGCCAGCGCCGCGCGCAAGTCAGGCTTGGGCCGCAGAAGTTCGCCGAGCTCGACGCCGTGGCGCGCGAGTTCAATCAGATGGCCGAGCGGCTCGAGCGATTCGAAAAGCTCAACGTCGATCGGCTGATGTATGAGAAGAGTAAAACCGAAGCAATAATCGAGAGCCTTGAAGACGGCGTGGTGCTGATCGATTCCGAAGGCAGCGTCGCGCATATCAACGAGATCGCCGCGTTGATCATGGGGGTCGAACCCAAAGACGCCCTCGGCTGCCCATTCGAGGATCTGAGCAGCAATCATCCCCACTATCTGCGCGTGCGCGACGCGTTGCGTAATCTGCGCAAGGCGGAACTTGCCAGCCAGCGGATCGAAGTGCAACTCCACGTCCGCGGCCGCGACCACACTTATGTGCTCAAGCCCGTGCCGCTGCATCACGACGAGGCCACCCCGCTCGGCACGCTGCTCATCTTGCAGGACGTGACCTACCTGCGCGATCAGGATCGCGCGCGCGCCAATTTGATCGCGACGCTGTCGCACGAACTGCGCACTCCACTGACCTCGCTCGCGCTGTCGGCGGAACTCCTGCGCCGCGACGGTACGTTAACCGATCCCAGGCAGCGCGAGTTGCTCGAAGCAATCCTCGAGGAGTGCGCCCGCATGAAGGCGCTCAGCGATAATCTGCTCAACCTGGCGCGCGGCGAACTCGCTTCGATCACCGTCCAGCGCGAACGGCTCGATCTGCGGCGGATTATCGAAGAGGTCGTGCGCCGCTTCGGGCTGCAAGCCGAAGAGAAGCATGTGCGCGTGACCGAGCGTCTCGAGCCCGTGCCGGAAATCTCGGGCGATGCGGTCAAGCTCTCGTGGGTGGTCTCCAACCTGATCGGCAACGCGCTGCGCTATACGCCCGAGGGCGGCCAGATCGAGGTCGCGGCGCGCCCGATCGACTCGCGGGTCAGGCTCGAAGTATCGGATTCCGGTCCCGGCATCCCGCCCGAAATCCGCGAGCATATCTTCGAACGATTCGCGCAGTACGGACGCGGCGGAATCGAAAAGGGCTCGGCCGGGCTGGGCCTCGCAATCGCAAAGGATATCGTCGCGGCGCACGGCGGCCGGATTTTCGTCGATAGCAACTCAGGCGCGGGGAGCCGCTTTGTCGTCGAGCTGCCCGCCGGAGGAACCCGCTGATGGGATCGCTGCTGATTGTCGATGACGAGAAGAACATCCGCCGCAGCCTGGTGGCGTTTTTCGAGTCGATCGGCCACACGGTCGCCTCCGCGGAAAACGGCCGCGAGGCCGCCGCGATCCTTCAGAGCCGGGCCTTCGACCTGGTGCTGACCGATTTCAGGATGGCCGAAATGAGCGGCC
>Ga0307373_10012202_pt1 | contig 12270 bp, 3 predicted proteins | sample OX2MG_FD_202534 | JGI IMG/M metagenome (GOLD analysis project Ga0307373, IMG submission 202534) | Soil microbial communities from Risofladan, Vaasa, Finland - OX-2 | ecosystem: Environmental > Terrestrial > Soil > Coastal area > Acid sulfate soil | place: Finland: Risofladan, Vaasa | collected...
CTTCGCGGCCATGGTCCTCGACCAGTGGTGGCAGCGGCGCCACAGCTTCCAGCTGGTGTGGGGAATCGGCCTTCTCTGGTACGGCATCAGCGCAGGGACGGAGTTCCTGGGCGGCGCATTCGGGTGGAGCGAGCCGCTTTACCGCACCTGGTACTTGATCGGCGCGTTCTTCGTCGCCGCATATCTGGGAGCCGGGTCGATCTACCTGCTGTCCAAGTCGCGCTTCGGCTACTTCGCAGGCGTCACGGTGGTCATCGGCGGCCTGCTGTCGCTCCTGTTCAGCCACGCGGACGCGCAGGGCACCAACACGCCGTTGTACCCCGGCTCGGGGACGGCCGGCACCGTGGCGTTCGTCATCGCGACGGTGGGCGGAATCGCAATCGTCACCGCCACGGCTGTGCGCAGGCCCCTGGCGGCGCATATCGCGATGGCCGTCCTGGTCGTGGGCTCGATCGGCGCTGCGTGGATGGTGCTCGGCGCATCGCTCCCGGCGCCTGGTTATGCTCTCGACCCCAGCACGCATGTGCCGGTCGGTACGGCGTTCCCCGGTTACGTCCGAGTGCTCACCGGCCCCTTCAACATCGCCGGCGCGCTGTGCCTCGTGTTCGGGGCCGTCTACTCAGCCTACGTCTACATGCCCAAGCGCAAGGTGCTGCGGGCGAAGGTGAAGACCCCGGTCCTCGCCCAGCTTTACGGCCTGGCTGCGATCGCGGTCAACCTGGTCGCATCCTTACCCGGCGCGGTGCGCGCGCTCTTCCAGGGCAAGCTCAACTCTCGCGTGCCGGCGACCATCCTGATCGCGGTCGGGGCCTTCATCCCGGGCGTGACGAGCGGCCTCAACCGCTTCGGCGTCACCTGGTCCTTCTTCCTGGGCGAGTTCCTGGGCGTGCTTTTGATCTTCGTCGGGTTCCTGGTCAGCGAGGAGGTCTTTCGTAACGTCCGGCTGGGGAGAACCTTCTGGTCCCGCAGCTCACTCGAAAGCGAGGCTGGTTGAGATCTCGATAGCCTTCTCGATGCTCTTGGCCACCGGACATCGCGAAGCATGGAACGCGTGGGAGCGCTCGGCGGCTTCACGTTTGTCCTCGGGGCAATCCCGCAGCGTGTAGCGAACGCTGATCTTCTTGATCACCAGGACCTTCTCTTCCACGTAGATCTCGCCCTCGGCCTCCGAGGTGAGCCGACCCTCGCTCGCGTCGATCCCGCGCGCCTCCAGCGCGCCACCCAGGGTACCCGTGAGTCAACCGGCGGCGGCGGCGACCACGTAATCGAGCGTCGTGGCGTGATCGGGGTACTGGCCAGGCGCCGTGCCGTAGTGCTCGCGGACCTCGTCGTGGGTGCCGAACGTCACCGGGTCCGGCTCGGCGGGCAGGTAGGCCTGCCTGATCGGTCCGCGCTCACGGACGATTTTGACCCTCGAGATGTAGGCCGGCTTTTGGTCGCTCATCAGACGAGGCTGCATACATCAATGCATTCCTGCACCGCGAAATTCCCGCTCGCGTCGGTCTCGGACTCCACTCGCTGGCGGCTCACGATCGAAGCCTCGTCCTTATATGTGGCTGCGACCTGGTCCTGCCACGCGGAGTCCGGCCACTCAAACGGCAGATCCACGATCTCACCTGGCTCCGTGGCGGATTCGAGTAGGGCGAGCGCACGCTTGACGATCTCCCGTTGCAGGTCTGGCCGGCCCGGCGGCCCGACCTGGTTCCCCAATGGGAAGTTCAGGAAGGCCGAGCGCGGGGGGCGCACCCGTTCGGTGATGTCAAGCGCCGACGTGAGCGTCACCGTCGATATGCCCTCTCGCTCGAAGACCCTCGCGACCAGTCCCACGGACTGGTGGCAGGCGGGTCAAAGCGGCACCAGCAGGGCGGCGTCGGCGCCCGCCTCCCTGGCGGCGTGGGCCATGTCCACCGCCAGTCCCGTCACCAGGTCGGTCAGCTTCTTGATCGTTCCGAGGAAGCTGAGGTGATACGGCGTCACTCCGCCGATCACCCGCGCCTCCACCAGCTCTCTCAGGCGTTCGTGAGGGTAGATGACGTTGATGTCCTCCTCCCCCGGCCGTCTGACCGGCGTGGGGTGCGAAGGCGCGAGCTCGTCGCTGCTCGTGTTGGTGCCGATCCTGCGAAACGAGAGGTCGTTGACCGGCTGGAAGGGCGGCTCGCTGCGGAGTCGAACGCCGGCGCTGGTCACGATGATCACCCGGGACTCGTGGAGGGGCTTGCGCAGCCTGCGGAGCACCGGGGGCCCAAGGGCTGCTATGGGCAGCGGCGGCAGCTCGGAGGTGACGGAGCTGACCAGGTCGATGTAGCGCAGCGGCTGCACGCCGCCGATCTTACAGCCGGCCGATCAGGTCGTTGGCCCAGCCGATGAGCAGCGCCGCGTAGGCGGCGTTGACGGTATTAAGACCATTTTGCTGTTGGAGCAACGTCACGAACGACGCGAGGTAGCTCTTGGCAAGCGTGTGGTTGCCGGCATTGAGCGCGGACTGCGCGCTCGAGAGATACGAGAGCAGCTGCGACGACACCGTGCTCGAGGTGATCTTCGAGCTCTTCACGCCGTCGTTCACCGCGGTCGTCAGGCCGGCGACCGTGGCGTGAACCTGGATCGTGATCGTGGTGGTGGAGGTGTTGCCCAGGCCGTCCTTGGCGGTTATCACGATCGTGTGCGTCCCGGCGGACAACGCCTCGGTGTTGAACGCGACGCCGCTCGCAATCGCCGTCGTGCCGTCGAGCACAGCGGTGGTCGGCGCCACATTGTCCACATCGCTCGCGCTGTAGCTCAGCGTGACGGCCTGCCCGACGTCGTACGAGCCTGAGTTGATCGGGGCCGTGATCGAGTAACTCACCGTCGGGCCGGTCCGGTCGAGCCGAACCTGCCTGGTGAACGTGGCCACGTTACCGGCGTTGCTTGTCACCCGGACGGCGACGGTGTACAGGCCGTCCGCGCCAAGCGTGACGGTCGCGGTGGTGGAGTAGGGCTGAGGAGCCCCGTACGTCGAGCCGCCGTTGGTGGACAGCGCGATGCTGGCGATGCCCGAAGCCGCACTGAAGTTCAGCGAGAGGGCCTCGGCCGAGTTGGTCGTGGCGGTGACACCGTTGATCGTGGTGCCTGCGGCCGTAAACGAGCCGCCCGGCGCGACAGTCTCCCTGACCAGGTTGGTGACCACGACCGTCGGGTTGCCCGCCGGATCGGTCTCGGTCACGGTCAACGTGAGCGAGCCGTCCTTCAGCGAGCTCACACCGATGCTCGGCTGCCACTTGCTGCTGCCGTTGAAGAATTTGCTGCCGGTCAGCGCCGTCGTGCCGTCGGTGATCGAGTACGAGACCGCTGCTCCGTTCTCGCCGGTGAAGACCGGCTGGAAGCTATAAGCGACGTACTGCGGGGCCGACACACTGAGCGCCGGCGCCGAGGTGTCCTTCGTCACGGTGAACACCGACGCGAGGCTGTTGCCGGATCCATTGGTCAGGGTCACTGCGACGGTGATCATCCCGTCGGCCAGGTTGGTGACGTCGACGGGCACCACGACAGTCCCACTCGCGCCCACGAAGTCCATGCCGTTCGCGTAGTCGGCGATCGGCGTCTGGCTGTCGGAGATGATGACGTTCGCGATCGCACCGGCCTGGCCGGTGACGGTGACGTTGTAGGTCGGGGAGTTCGCGATGTTGGCCCAGGCCGGCGACGCAGCCGCCGGCGCAGGAGGAGCGATGCTGTCCTTGCCCATCATCCCGGAGAGGCTCGTGACCTTGCCTGTCGGCGAGGTCAGCGTGGCCGTCACGGTGATGAGACCGTCCGGCCACGCGGAGACGTCGACGCTTGCGGCGAACTTTCCGGTCGATCCGATCACGCCCGAGCCTGAACGCGTGTTGGTGCCCTCCGTCAAGGTGTAGGCGACCGTCGAGCCTGGGGTTCCGCTGATCAGCATCGGCACGGCCCCGGCGCCTGTCGAGTTCGTACCTGACGGGAGGTTGACCCCAGCGCCATTGGGCAGGGACAGGTTGGAGGCCGCTGTGCACGCGCTGCTCTCCTGGTAGTCGCAGGTCCCGGCCGACGCGAACGGCAGGACGTTGGCCGTCTTCTGGACGTCGATGCCCACGCCGCCGAGGTTCTCCGGCATTTCATTGAACGGCGGGCCGCTCTGCTGGTGCCAGGCGGTGTCGTGCTGCAGGACCAGCCCGAGCTCACCGAAAGGCTCGCCGTTGCGCGCCGCGGAGCCGCTGTAGGTCGGGTAGGCATTGCAGGCGCCGAACGCCAGGTTGGCTGCGCAGAAGAGGTCGGCGCGCGGCCCAAGTGTCTGGTCGGCGCCGTCGCTCTTTGACAGCGCGTACAGGAACTCGGGCAGGAACGGCATCAACGTGCGGCTGACCGCCGGCATGCCGAACTGTGAGAACGGCACGTAGAAGCTGTTGTGGTTGCCGACCCAGTCGATCAGCCGGTCGCCACCGGTGCCGGCGAAGAAGATGTCCTGCCCGGCGCCCCCGTAGGCGAGCGCCTCCCAGGCCGGCGTTCCTGCTGTGCCGTGTGAGCTGGGCACGGGAATGTCGTTCAGGCCGCTGTCGACAGTCTGCGTGTTGGCGCGCAGGTCGATCAGGTCGAAGCCCCACCCGCCGTAGACACGCACCCGGCCCATGCCGGCGACGATATAGTCGTTGCCGAGGTCCCCGAACAGCGCCTTGTCGCCGGTCACCGGGTCGGGCTGCAGGCCGGCGGCCGGGTTCCAGACCTTATCCATGGGCAGGTTCGGGTCGGACTGGTTGAAGGTCATGAAGAAGGGCTTGCCGGACGCTCCGTTCGCGTCCGCGCACGGAGAGGTGATCGCGCCGTTCCACTCGCAGTCCAGCGGGTTCAGGCCGCTTGCCGGCATCAACCCGTCCGGGGCGACGGTCGGGTCGTATGGCTTGTTCAGCGCTCCGGGGAACAGCTCGATCAGGCGGCGCGGGTCCTCGGCGTTGAAGTACAGCGACTTGCCGATGTTGTAGCCGCGGCCCTGGTTGCCATTGGGCGGATCGCTGTTGGGCATGAAGCCCGCCGCGTTGCCCGGGTTGAATGGGTACAGGAAGTCGGTCTCGAGGGGAGCCGAGTTGATGACGTAGTCGGTCAGGACAATGTCCGCCACGGCCGTGCTCAAGTACTGCGCCTGCGTCTTGTTGCCGTACATGTTGAAGTTGTCGGCGTAGCCGGAGATCGGCGCCTCTGCGCCCGAGATGGCCGAGTTGCCCGGACCGGCGTGCACGACCCCGTTGCCCCACCCGCCGTAGATGATGTTGTGCCCGTAGAACGTCTCGTACGTCGGGCAGGTCTTGTTCTCCTTGCAGTTGGTCGAGTACGTCGGGCTGCCGCTCGAGACGCCAGGCTGGCCGGTGATCGCTGTCGCCGGATCCCAGTTGTACGGGTAGAGCAGCGGCGTGTAGTTGAGCGCGCCCGAGACGTTGATCACCGCCTGCTGCACGTTGCCCGGCGTCGTAATCGTCTGGTTCTGGTACGACGTGGTCGTGCTCGTGAGCGGGATGGCGGTCGTCAGTCCGTAGAGCGGCTCCGTGGAGCCGTTCCGGCTCACGAAGCAGCGGCCGCCACCGCCGATGATGCACTGGTCGCCGCGGCCGCCGGAGACCCAGTTGTCTCCGTAGCCAAGGATGATCGTGTCGTTCTGCGGGCCGCCGAAGATCGTGTCGTTCGCGGGGCCGCCGTAGATGAAGGCGTCGCCGCTCTCGGCGTGAATCTCGGAGCCCTGCTGCAGGGTGCCTGCCACCAGGCCGCTCGCGATCCAAGCGGCGGACAGCGGTTTGCCGGGCAGCGACTGGACGAGGTTGCCCCCGATGTCCCCGACTAGGTTGGTCGCCTTGACGCCGGTTACGAGCGGACCGCAGCTCGAGCTGGGCGCGGGACAGTTCTTATCGCCGACCGCTTGGCCGGCCAGGTCCGGACCGCCGGGCGTGTTGTCGAGCACGGTCACGGCGCGGGCGATGATCCGCTCAGTGGCCGTCGGGTAGCCGGACAGGTCGTAGTTGAAGTTCAGGTACGCCCCGGCGACCGGCTGGTTGCTCGCAATACCGAACCTGAAGGTGCTGACGCCATTGGACGCGCCGTAGGTCGACTTGGTGCCGACTAGGCGGAACACGTCCGCGTTGTTGGCGGTGATCACGTTGGCGTCGTGGGCGTGGCCGTTCGCCGCGGTGTTGCACTCGTTGAGGCCTGGAGCGGCCGACTGCAGTGAGTCGAACGAGGCATTGGTGCAGTCGCCGTAGCCGACGTTGCCGCCCGAGCCGCCGAAGATCAGGTTGGATCCGCTGGCGCGCAGATCGGTCTGGGCCGGATCGCCGGTGGCGTTGAGGCTGAATAGGTCTGAGTTACCGCCGACGACGTCGTTCTGGCCCTGGTTGGCGAAGATCACGTTGTTGCCGCGGCCGCCCTCGACGTAGGTCTGGCCGTCGCCGACCCACAGGGTGCACGACGACGCGGTGCATGTCGTCGCCGTCAAGGGGTTGCCGCTCAGGGTCAGAACGTTGGCGTCCACCGCGGTGATCACACCTATTTCTGTAGGGCCGACGTTGACCGTCTGCCCGACCGCGAATCCACGATCTGCCCACGTGAGGCCGTCGTTGCGCGTGACGGTGAACTGCGTGGTCGAAACGGTCACGAACGCCCAGCTGCCTGAGTCGAAGTAGTAAGGGCCGGCGTTGTCGATCGACGGGTTGATCTGCAGGGGCAGAGTCGGGTCGACAGGCAGCGGGTCGGTCGCCGTCGTGCGGCAGGCGCCGACGCGGTCGCCCAACACAAAGCCGGCGAACGGGCAGGTCGCGGCGCCTGCATACGGGTCGCCCACGGTCTGGTTGGCGGTCGTCGACAGGCTCGCCGAAGTGGCCACCAGTTGGTTGGCGACGAACGCGTTGGTGGTGTTGGTCGGCCACACGATGTCGATCGAGCCGTGGGCCTGGATGATGTTGTTGTTCGACTCGCCGAAGATGTAGCTGCTGCCCGAGCCGCCTGCGATGTAGTCAGCGCCCTTGTACGTGGAGTCGCGCAGGAACAGCGGCCAGCCCAGGCTCTGGACGGCCTGCGTGTTGGGCGCCGACAGGGTGATCCCGATCTGGCCCTGGGTCAGCAAAGGCGCCGGCGTGCAGCTCGGTGCGCCCGGAGTGCCCGCCGGTGCGTTGCTGGTGGACAGGAAGTCGCCCCACCACGCGTGGCCGGTTGGGTCGCACTGCGGCAGCCCATCGTTCTGAGCCTGGCCGAACGCGGACGTATTGCTCGGCGTGCTGTTGTAGATGACTGTCCCTGAGAGATCCTGGAACCGCGGGTTCGTGTAGTTGAAGAGGTGAGTGGTGCGGTCCAGCAGCACGCTGCCGCCGATGATCAGGTTGCGACCCGGGCCGCCCTGGATGTTGTTGGTCCCGTCGCCGCCGATCATCACGTTGTCGCCACCCGAGCCGTACAGCGTGTCGTTGCCGTGGTTCTGGACCTGATCGGACTGGACCGCGGTGATGTCGCCGGTTGTCAGCAGCTTCTCGACCCGGTTGTCGAGCCATGGGGTCGTGCCGCTTGGCACGCAGTACGGGCCGTTGTAGGCGCTGGTCGCGGCGTTTCCGGACGGGCGGCAGTAGCCGTGCGCCGGCCCGATCGTGATCAGGTCGTTCACGACCGGGTAGGGGCCCGATCCGGCCACGTCGCGCGACAGAGTGGCAATCGAGCTGGTCGGATCGACCGACACGATGATCGTCCCGGGCGAGAGGTTGCCACCGGCGTCGGTGACGGTGAGCCCGGCGTCGCTCTGGAGGAAGCACGAGGGGCTGGTTGTCGGGCAGGTCAGCGTCGCCACCGTGGCGCTGGTCCCTGGCGGCACCGTGTTGCTGACAGTGGCGGCGTCTGCGTTGAGGTTGGCCGTCACGGTGCGCACTGAGAAGACTTCCACGGTGACCGACGGGGCCGACGCACCGTTCAGCGCGTTGCGCGAAAGCGTGGCCACGGTGCCCGCGCTGTTGACCAGGACGATGGTCGTGCCAGCGCCGAATAGGCCGTTGCTGTCCTGGACGGCGAGGCCGACATCGCCTGTGCTAGACCCAAACGGCGGGACGAAGCAAGCGGGGCCGGTGGGGCAGGTCAGCGTCGCGTAGCCGCTCGACTGGTCCGACACGAGGGCGACGCCGGTGATCGTCCGGAACATCGGCGGGTTGCCGGGCAGCACGCCCACGATGGCTTCCTGGGTGTCCTGCTTGACGATGCCCATCGCACCAAAGATCACGTTGTTGTAGTCACTGAAGCGGTCGGTCACGACCTCGCCGTTGACCGGCGTCGAGTTGCTCGGCGTCGTGCTGCTCTGCGGTCCGTTGCCGTAAATCAGGTTGTTGCACGTTGCCGGCGTCTGGTGGCACAACAGCAGGTCGGCATTCGGGTAGACGCTGGCGTTCACGGTCGGGAAACTCAACGCGCGTGTGATCACGTCGACGTTCACGCCGTCGCTGCCGAGCAGCTGGTTGGCGCCGCGGCCGCCCCAGATCGTCGTGTTGCCGGAGCCGCCCGCGATGAAGTCAGGCGCCTGGCTGCCGTAGATGGTGTTGTTGCCCGGTCCGCCGTAAAGGATGACGCCGACGCTCGGCACCTGGCCCTCGGGCACGCCGATGTTGGGCACCGACGTGGTCGACAGCGGCGTGATCGGGAAGTCCGCGCTCGCGTCGATCACGTTGTTGCCCGCGTACTTGAAGGTGTCGGCGACCGGCAGGATGAAGTCCGGCGTGCCGTTGCCGAGCTGCGTTGGGAACGGCTTGGATCCGAAATCCCGCTGGGTCAGCGTGTGCGGGTCGCCGCTGTACCAGATGCCGTCCTGGGATGTGCTGCCGTAGACGGCCAGCGGTGACGGCGCGAACCCGACGATGGTGGTGCACGTCGACAGCGTCGGGCAGCCGAGGCTCGGCATGCCGCCGGACGCGTTGGTCGGGCCGGACAGCACCAGGGTGCGGTCGGACACGCCGACGATCTGCCACGCCGGCACCCCTGCGATCTGCAGCACCATGCCGTAGACGAAGCCGTCGCTGAGCCACGAGCCGGTGCTCCGGGTCAGCGTCTCGGTGCCGGCGGGCGTGACGTTGTCCGTCTCGGTGAACGTCACCGGGGTCAAGCCCGCTGTGGATGCGGTGACAGCCGGCGGCTGCAGGCCAGGGCCGGGGCCGCCGCCACCCGTCACGGTGATCTGGTTGCCACCCAGGCGCGTCGGGTTCTGGACGCCGGGTGCGTAGACCGCAACGGTGGTCGTGCACGTGCCAGGCAGCGCCGCGCACGCGGCCGGCGCTGCGGTGCCAGGCGTCCCGCTGAGGGTAAGGACGTTGCCGGTCGCGTTGATGCCGTTGCCGATCGTGATCGTACCGGCCGGCACGCCGTCGACAATGACGGATTGGCCGTTCTGGAACCCGAACTCGGCCCAGCTCCGAAGGTCGGTGCGGGTGATCGTGCCGCCGCCGTAGGTGAACGAGCCGGTCGACGTGATCGCCGGGTCGAAGACCGCGATCGAGCCGTTCACGCCCAAGCCGGTGGCGGGCATGGCCGTGGCTGGGCTCGCCACGATCAGTGTCGCGCCCGAGGGGTCGGTCGCATCGAAGCCCGTGATGATGCCGAACGGCGTCGTGCCGTTCCACATCAGCAGCTGCCCGACCGCGAACTCGAAGTCCGTCCACCGCAGAGAGTCGGTCCGCTGGATCTTCCAGTGGCTGCTGTCAGCGCCCGGGGTGATGTTGTAGGTGCCGTTGATCACCTCGAGGAACGCCGCGCCGCCGCCCTGGATCTGGGTGAGGCCGCCGTGGACGAAGGTGTTGAACGTCGTGGTCGTGACACCGTTGACCGTCGCGGTGGTCGTCAGCGACCCGTCAGGGTTGGAGTAGAGGCCCGGCACCAGGCTGCCGGTGACGGCGATGTGGTCGTTGCCCTGGCCGGCCATCAGGTTCAGGACCTGGATCGTCGACAGGCTCGCGTTGGTCAGGAAGTTGCCGCTCGAGTCGATCGTGATCGATCCGAAGCTGACCCCGCTCGGGAACGTCGCCGGCTCCCCGAACGTCGGGTGCTGCAGCTTGCACAGCGCCGGGTCCGGCTGCGTCGAGCACTGGACGTAGCCCTTGTGGTGTGAGAAGTCGACGCCCGGGCCCATGCCGAATCCGTTCACGTTCGTCGCGCTGACAGTGCCGGTCTGGTCCTGCTGCGACCCGTCGTCGAAGATGTTCAGGACGTTGACCTGCTGCGACTCGGGCGGCTGGATGCCGATGCCGAACGGCAGCGCGTTCGTCTCGTTGGGCAACATCACCGGCATCTGCAGCGAGGTGTGGTCGTTGCCGGGGTCGGCGCCTTCGACCGACAGCGGGCCCTTGATCGCCGAGAGCAGGTGCGGAACCTTCGGGAAGAAGAGCTGGTGCGTATTGCCTGGCGGGACGTCGTAGTACGGGTCCGCCAGGACCGGCATCGCCACGGGCACGAACCAGTTGACCGACGTGAACGTGACCTCGGCCGCCCACTGCTTGAGGGTCGCCGAGTAGTCGCCGTTTGCGAAGGGCACGCCGACGGACTCGGTGCCGGTGACCGGGTCATGCGTCGCCGCGGTCACGATCAGCACGTCGACCCTGCTCGAGAGCGTGCCGGTCAACTGCTGGACCTTGTACAGCGGGCCCGTGCCGTTGATCTGGAACATCTGGCCCTCGAGGAAACCGTCGTCGAGCCAGCTCGAGTGGTCGTCCCGCGTGATCGTGCCGACGCAGTTGCCGCCCACCATGAAGGCGCAGTTGTTGTATGTCGCCATCCCCGTGAACAGGCCGTGGTTGACGGTGCGGTTGATGTTGACGGTGCTGAGCAGGCCGGTGACTAGACCGAAAGTGCCGGACACGAGCGTCAGCGTCATCGAGCTTTGCAAGACATTGCTCAGGCGGTAGGTGCCCGTCAGGCCGCCGATCGTCACGATCTCGCCGTTCTGGAACCCGTCGTTGAGGAAGCTGCCGAGCTCTGAGCCCGTCGCCAGCGAGACCGTGCCCGAGGTGCCCGGCACGACGACGGTGACGGTGATGTTTCCCTGGAACAGGGAGACCAGGTTCGGGGCGCCGATCGGGTTGAGCGAGATGCGTCCGCCCGGCGTGATCGTGATGTCGGTCTGGCCATCCGTGATCGGCGCAACGGTGACGTCCTGCGTCGGCGCCATCGCCAGCCGCATCGTGTAGCTGGAGCCTGGGCCGGGCGAGGTGCACGCGAGGGTTGCGCACTTCGTCACGACCATGCCCGCGGGGGCCTGGACGATGCCGTTCGGCTCGCGGTTGCTGTAGACCTGGAAGTAGACCGGGTCCGTCGAGATACCGGTGTACTGGGGGTCGGTCGTCGTCGACACCGCCGCCCCGATGAACTCGTTGTGCGGGTCGAACGGCGCGAACAGGTTGTTGGAGTCGACCGCGATCACGACCGGCTTGTTGAAGTCGGCGGAGGTGAAGGTGACGTAGTAGACGCCTGCGGTGGTGCCGACCGGTGCAGTGCAGACCGCCGGCGCCTCGCAGAAGCGACCCGACGGGCTCGTCAGCGTCAGCCCGTTCGTCAGGCTCACGTAGCCGTCCAGAGGCGTGATCGCGACGGTGATCGTCGACCCGAAGGCAGGCGTCCCGTCCAGGGTCACAGAGTAGAAGGAGGTGATCTTGGTGGCCGCGCTGTCACCCTCGAGCACCACATTGCTCGCATTCCGGGCAGGCATCGTGAACACGATGAACGTGCTCGGCGGTTCCGCCGCGACCGAGTTGTTGAGCATGACCGACGTCGAGCTCAGCACGCTGGTGACCACCGTGTTGGCCGGGATGAAGGTCCCGCCGTCGGACTCGATCAGCGGCCGGCCGATGTCGCCCGCGTTGAAGGCGGCCGATGCCGAGGTGAACGTGGTGGTGCCGTTTCCGACGCCGTCGCGGAAGAAGGCGAAGCTGGCCAGACGGCTCGGCAGGGAGAACTGGACGCTGCCTGTCACCGTGCCGCTCGCGTTGGCCGACAGCGTCACCGTGTGCGTGTCGACCACGGCAATGATCAGCGCGCCCGCGGCTATGTGCGCGCCTCCATCCGTCTCGAAGATCGGCTGACCCACATCGCTGAGCGAGAAGTTGGCCGAGGTCGAGGTGAACGTCGGCGAGGCGTTGGTTGTCGAGCCGTCCGAGAAGCTAGACGGCGGCGTGACGCGGCTCGGCAGCGCGAACTGGAGGGAGCTGCCGGTCACCGCGGCGGGGTTGGACATCGTCGCGCTCAAGCCGTCCGGCGCCACCGCGGTGATCGTCGTGCCGG
>Ga0307373_10012203_pt1 | contig 12269 bp, 5 predicted proteins | sample OX2MG_FD_202534 | JGI IMG/M metagenome (GOLD analysis project Ga0307373, IMG submission 202534) | Soil microbial communities from Risofladan, Vaasa, Finland - OX-2 | ecosystem: Environmental > Terrestrial > Soil > Coastal area > Acid sulfate soil | place: Finland: Risofladan, Vaasa | collected...
CTCTTATCGAAGAAATATTCCTGGTTTTTCCGGAACGAGTCGTTTATTCCATGTCCATTTCGTTTCTCGTGCTTGCTGCGTGGGGCGTGGCTGGATGGATTCGCGGGAAAGACAGAGCGCCATTGCCTACGCTACTTTTATTGACTTTTCTATTCCAGCTTTTTGGAATACTCGTCGAGCGAAAAATTGAATTTCCCTATCAATACACTCGTGCGCTTTGGGCGATAACGCCGTTTATGGCGCTGGGGCTAACCGAGCTTATTAGAAAGTTGGTGAAATTGGGGAAATCGAGTAGAATCGGGATTATCCTATGGGTCGTATGTGTCCCTTGTGTCCTATTGCTATCGCCATTGCCAAGAATATTCACCCAGTCAATTCCCTGGACAAGGATCGCTCTCGAACATGACGATGCCGCCGCCGAAGTTCAGCGCCGCATTCCCGATTACTTCTCGGAAGAGGACCGGCAGGTGGCGAACTATCTCAGGAGTACGATGAAGGCATCCGACCAATTGTTCTTTTGGGGAAACGATGTAGCGATTTACTTCTTCGCGCACAAATTGCCATCGACGATCTGCCTGACGGCCACGCCATTACGAACCGCGTTCACTCCGCCTGAGTGGAAAGCAACGCTGCTCCATCAACTTGCTGACGCGCCGCCAAAATATTTTGTTGTGGAATTCGGCGACGCACGGCCCTATATCACCGGCAGCGTACAGGATTCTTACCAGGCGCTTCTTGCATGGCCGGAACTAAACACTTTTCTTCAGAATGACTATGTCAATGATACCACGTTCAGGCACTTTCATATCTTCAGCCGCGTGATTGCTCGATAGTAATCCGGGTAATCCATCTGATCCGCGTAATCCAGATTCAGATATGCGGCCTTCCCTCAAGCGGATTGCTCCACAAATTACTCGCGGGATTTTCCTCGAGCGCGGCAACGGCTTCGACTTCGCGCCAAATAAGCTGGCAAGGGAACCGGTTCTCATTGAGTGCTCGGCAAAGAATAAGCGAATCGAGCGCCGGCCCAAGTTCTTGCAGGCGCTTAAGATCGGGATACCCACGCACGCCGTGAAATGCCGTCAGCCGAATGCCCGCGGTTCCGGCGGCGGAAGTCATTGTTTGGAGCCGCTCCCAATCGAGCATTTCCATTTCCAAAGCATCGTTGCCAGAAATTTCCACGCCGATCCGCTCGACGCCGCGAGCGCGATACTCCGGGAACTTCCGTTCAAAATCGAAGGATGGGTCGAGTTTGGGAATGACTTTTCGGGAAGAGAAACTCGCGCAATAATGTAAATAGGCTGGTTCGGGCGCTTCCCGTGGAAGGAAAATCCGGTGAACGCCCGAGTCGAAGAGGAGCGTGCAGACTGCTTCATCCGGCGGCAAATCGGCCAAGGAAACGCCGATCGGGACATCGACGGCATCGCGGATTTCGCGAATGAGATCCATGCAGGATTGCTCCCACGGATCGCGGTCGAGAAATTCCAGATGGATCATTTTCGCATTTTCCTTGCGGAGCAGCCGCGCACGGTCCACCGGGCTTTGCGAATAAATATCCAATTCCGAATGACGCGCTTCATGCGCCGATAGCGCGATTTGCGCTCCGCACACGCCATGCGCGATCGGAATGGAGGGAATAATCAGCACCATAACGCGCGTAACGCACGCGAGGCAAATAAAGAATCCGTGAAGCGGCTAAGCCTCAACTTTATTCCGAATCGTCGCGGCGTTTCATCAGTTGAATGTGGCCTATCATACCGGTGGAATCAAAAAATAGTTTATCCTTCCGCGCGATCGCGGCGATGTCTTCGATGAATGGTTTCTCATCCGCAATGTAGGTGAAATGCTGGTCGCGGAGATAGTCGGCAAGGCGGCCTTGCTGGTGTGCGCGAAGCGCGTCGGCGTTTACTTTTCCATCGAGATTAATGATGTTCGGCGCGACAAAGCTTGCTATGCCCGATTGCAACATGCCGATTTTCTCGTTTGGATGGGCGTTCGCCCAGCCGCCCATGTCATAAAAATCGGAAGTCCGTGAGACGAGATAATAATCAGCCGCGAACCGGTCGATACTGAACGCAAGTCCGATAATGGCAGCCGCGATGAGAAGCGTTCGCGCGCGCTTCTCTCGCCAGAGGATGCCGGCGCCCGCCGCGGCGAGGATAGACCAAAGAATTCGTGCTGGCTGGAAATACCGCTCCAGAAAATGAGGCGCGCGGAAGAAGAACGTATAATAGAAAAAAAGGGTGATAGAAAAGATTGCTAACGGCACGAGAGCATTCATTCTAAGAAGCAACCGGCGAATATTATCGGTCAAATGCGCCCGATACGTCAAAAAGACAATGCCCGCCAGAAGCATCAACAACCAACAGACGCTTGCGAGAAAGCTTAGCGAGTGGGGCAAATAAAAGACAAGGGAGAGAATACCGGACACCGCCTGCGTGGCACGATAAATATTTTCGTGAGGCGGCAGCGGCCAGATATTTTCGGCTTGACCGCTCGTCGGCATCAGGCTTCCGAAATAAACCCAATTGAAAATCCACCAGGGCAGGCTGATGAGGAATGCTATCGCTCCCGTCACCATCGCTGCGCGAGGTTGCTTCCGCAAAAAAAGAAGGAGCACGAGGATCGCGACGAAAATCGCCGCGTCGATACGCGCCAGGACCGTGAACCCAAGCACAATGCCGAGCAGCCACCATCGTGAGGGAGCATCCGCTACGCCTGTCGATGGAACGTCCTCTTGCTTGGAACTTTCCTTTGCATACAGGATAAGCGCGATAAGCAGCAGGAGTGAGGCCAGACTGGTTTCGAGGCCGTTGGCCATTTGCACGAAAAGGGGATAGGTGAACGTCCAGAGCGCAGCGGCTACGACCGGAATGCTCACGCTTTTCGGATTAGGAGCGCGCTCGATGGTTCGAATAAACGCGGCAACCGCCCAGACGAAAAGCGCGGCAATAACACCATTGAGGATGAGCGTCCATCGGACTGCAAGCCAGGCATTCGTACCGCAGAGCCAGAAAATCGGAGCGTAGAGGAGGACGACGAGCGGCTGGAAGCCATTCGTCAGGTGCAGGCCATCGACACTAAATCCCTGCCCTGCGGCGAAGTGCTTTGCAATGGAAAAAAGATAAAAGGCGTCGTCGCCATACGGAAATCCGGCGAGCGCTCGAATAGGACGCAGGGCCAGCGGAATGCGAATAAGAAATGCAAATAGCGAGAACCCCGAAAGAATGGCGGTTTCCTTCCGGCTGAACATTTTGAACCCCATGATGGCGAAGGTAACGCAATTTTGGAGTAAATATTTCGGTGCCAGTTTTTTTTACTCCAAAGCCCTCCTGACGCGTATTCATCATTCATAATGGAAATTCACTTACGGAGCGGAACTCCTCTGCCTTCCATAGGATTTATACACTGGTCGTACCGAATGGGAAATGCGTGGCGGCATTCTTAGCGGGATTCCGGGGCGGCATATCGGAGCGGGTTGCATTGGCTTACGCTCCGCTCTAATATAGAAGATTCTTGGACCTCACGAAGTGTGCTTGCAATAAGGTACTTGCCAATTTTCAAAATCCCATGGCGTCAGAGCAAACGCTCTCAGCTTCAACTCACAAAATTTGATATCCGATTAATTTGTTCACCAGCTCATCGGAGCTTGCTCCACTAACGAGCGCTCCTTAAGAGCCATAGCTCATCGAGAGCAGCGAGGCGGTTGGGTTCTACATGGCCCGTTTCCTTCTTTCGATCAGCTCTTTTTCAAATCAACAACGGATGACCGTTCATCCTCGAATGACCGATCCTCCTATGAAATCTCAGTAATCGCCATTTCTGGCCCCTTTTTGCAATGCCCGTAGGTTGATCCGCTCACGTGGCGGACTTCCAAACGGCTACAAGAAAAAGCTCACATTAGATTAACGAACACACCCCCATGATTACCATTATTGGCGGCGGCTTTTCCGGCCTTTCCGCCGCATACTTTCTCCACCGCGCTGGTAAGGACGTAACACTCCTCGAATGGTCCCGAGGTTTAGGCGGCCGCGCCTCGACGCGCAATGTCGGATACCGCACCATGGATTCCGGCGCGCAGCGCATCGACCTTTCGCCGCTCAGCGCGAACCAACTCGAAACGGACGCTCGCGCGCTTCTCCGCGCCGTCGCGATCGAGCGGGGAGTGCTGCAGCAGGCGCTGCCGTTTCCATCCCCGGTTTTTCGTTTCGATGGCCGCTCGCTCGAAACCGCGCATCAGGTCGAAGTCCCGAACTGGTCTTACTTAGAAGGCGGAATGCGCGTCCTGGCCGACGCGCTCGTGAAAGATATTCCCGTGCGCACCCATACGCGCGTCAGCGATATAGTCTTCGAGAAGGATAGCTACCAGCTTCGCAATCAGCGGGGCGAGACGATGTCTTCGGACGGAGTCGTCATCGCGCTGCCCGCACCGTATGCGCTGGCGCTTCTCCTGCCACACGCGGCGAAGAACAAGAAGGTAAAGCGCATCACCGATCTCTTCAACGATGTGAACTACGAGCCGATGATCGGCGCGATGTTCGGCACGACCAAAATCAATTTCCCGGAGCCGTTCGCTGCGCTCTATACCGATGATGTGACTGCGCCGATCTTCTGGCTTTCGCAGGAAAGCCTGCGGCGGCCGCTCGGTGTTCGCAAGAACGAAATGGCCTTCGTGCTCCAGCTTGGAGCCGAAATCAGCCGCGATTATGTGCTGAAGAGCGATAAGGAGACGTTCGTGGCCGTCGAGCGCGTCTTCGAGGAAGTGCTCGATGTCGCATTGCCCGATATTATTTATGGCGAGATTCAGCGGTGGGCGGCGGCATTTCTATCGTCCTCGCCTTTTACGGTCGATACGATTAAAGAGGATGAGTTCAAGGTGCCGCTTTATCTCGCCGGCGATTACGTGGCGGGACAAAGTTCGATCGCGTCCGCATTCTGGAGCGGCAAGCAGATCGCCGACCGTCTTGCCGGAGTCGATACGTTTCAATATATCGAGGCGCCCGCGCGCGAACAGGCACGGCTCGCCGAGGCGGAATGGAAGGCCGTCGTTCCGCCGGAGAAAGCGCCGCGAAAGAAGCAGAAGCCGCAGCGCAAGCACGCCCAGAAAAAGTATGACAAGGAAAAAGGCAAGCGCGTATTCGTTCCCGCCGAGAAGAAAGAAGGCAGGAAGTATGGTTCCAAGCCCGGAGGTGCTCGTCCGCAAGGCCGCGGAAAAGGCCCGCAGCGGGCGGGCCAGCAACACCGCCCAGGTGGGCAGCGCGGAGGGGGATGGCAGCAAGGGGCACGGCCCGCGGGCGCTCGTCCACGGCAGCAACGCGCTCCGGGACAAGGTTATGCACCGCGCGGACAGGGACAAGGTTACGCACCGCGCGGACAAGGGCAAGGCTATGCACCGCGCGGACAGGGCCAGGGTTATGGACAACGTGGGCCGGGACAAGGTTATGAGCAACGCGGGCCGGGACAAGGCTATGAACAACGCGGTCCGGCGCGTACGTACGGTCAGCGCGATCAAGGCCGCGGGTATGCACCGCGGCCAAGTGGCGGACCACCGCGCCAGCAACGTCCCGCCGGGCCGAGCCGAAGCCAGTGGGGCGCTCAGCCACAAGGCGGACGCTCTTACGGACAGGGACAGGGACAAGGACAAGGTTATGGCCGCACTCAAGGAGGGTATGGACAGCAATCTGGGCAAGGCCGCTCTTACGGTCAGGGACGGCCGCAGCGTCCGCGCCCACAAGGTAATCCGCAAGGGGAGCAAGGCGGCTACCGTCCGCGCGAATATGGAAGGGGTTTTGGAAAGCCACAGGCGCCGCGCGAGCCATCCACGTATTCGACGAACGTTCCGCAGCGCCCCGCAACGGGCCGCGGCGATTACCAGCCGCGCACCAGCGGCTACGAAAGCCCGAATGCTCCGCGCCGCCCTCGACGCCCATCGGACGACGATAATATTGGGAACCGGTAACTCTTTCCAGCATGCTCGTTACAAACCGCCTTCCATGAAAATGGAAGGCGGTTTTAGTTTATTGTACCGAAAAGTCAAGTGTTTCCGAAAGATTTTTTAAAAAAATTGTCTGAACCTGACTTGTAACTTCCGCCGGTCTAATGTGTTTTATAATTTTAACAGCTTCTTCCGATGAGATATCAGAATCGTTTCTTCATTGCTTTCTTCACGTTCCTGTCGTTTAGCGCCGCGTGCAAGGCGGATGGCCAATGGGTGCAGACCAACGGGCCTCGTTTAAGCACACACCCGAACAGAACAGTATCTGTTTTGGGGGTATCCCAGAACAACGTGTTTCTCGCGACACCGAACGACAGCATCTTTTTTTCTCACGATGGGATAACCTGGTCGAAGACGGCCAAGCCTCTAAATTACCAGATTCGCTTCTTCGATACCAGCAGCACGAACCTCTTTGTGATAGTGAACGGTGGTATTTTCTTTACTACGGACGACGGCGCGTCCTGGACCGCGGCCAGTAATGGAATTCTCGGCCTGGATATTCGATCCTTCGCGGCGACTGGCGGAAATCTCTTCGCGGGCACTGCGAATGGCGGCATTTATCTTTCGACCAATAACGGAGCGAATTGGACGCTGTCGAACGCGGGAATTCCGAATTCAACGGTTCAATCGCTCGCCGCAATCGGCACCACCCTCCTTGCCGGCACCCAATATGGAGGGGTCTTTTCCTCGACCGATGATGGCGCGCACTGGAATGCCGCGAGCAAGGGGCTGACAAGCATCGGCGTTACGGCGTTTGGAATAAATGGTTCCACGGTATTTGCCGCAACGGTGGACAAAGGCGTTTTTGTCTCTACCGATCAAGGTGCCAATTGGACATCGGCCAACGGCGGCTTAACGAGCAATGCAGCCTTTGGATTTGCCACGAGCGGCGCAAATACGTTCGCGGCCACGAATAGCGCTGGAATATTTCTCACGACAAATAACGGTACGGCCTGGACTGCCGTGAATAATGGCTTGCCGACTACGATTCTCGGCGGATTCGCCGCGCTCAACGGTACTCTTTTTGCGCTCACGGCCAATGGTGCTCTATTTTCTTCCGCGAACAATGGTTCCAATTGGACATCAATCGATGTTGGTTATGATGTCAGCAAGTACCTTACGGTCCCGGCGCTCCTTGCAACCGGCAACGATCTCTTTGCGGGAACCAGCACGAACGGGGCATTTCGTTCAACCGATAATGGCGATAGTTGGACTGCGGCGAATAAGGGGATCGAATCCGCGAATATCACCGGGTTTGCAAAAATTGGCACGAATATCTTTGTAGGAACAGGATACGCGAGTAATGATAGCGGTGGGGGTAATGCCAGCGCGGCTGGAGGTGTTTATCTCTCCACCAATAATGGTGACAGCTGGGAAAAAGTCTATGCCGGATACAGCGCCGCTTACATTGGGGCCAGTGGATCGAATCTCTTTGTGGGCATTGACAGTAGCGTCTTTCTCTCGACGAACGACGGTACGAACTGGATCCCGGCCAATACCGGCTTGCCGGGAGCTAATGTCTTTACCCTTGCCGTAAACGGCACATCCCTTTTTGTTTGGACATACTACGGGGGGGTCTATGTTTCGACCAATGATGGAACCCAATGGGCTCCAGCACAAATCGGTTTGCCTGACCAAAGCAATCGGATTGGGTCATTTGCATGGATAGGGTCCACCGTATTCGCGGGAACGGGGGGTAACGGAGTCTATTATTCCACCAACACTGGCGCATCCTGGCTGCCGGTGCCGCAGGGCTCGACGCCCAACGGGATTCAATCCCTGAAAGCAATCGGTACGACCCTCTTTGCGGGAACCGCGGGTGGGCTTTTTCTTTCGAACAACAGCGGGACATCGTGGGGTCCATTCGGTAGTGGTTTGCCAAATTACATTGGTTCCATTGACTATGGCGACACGAATCTCTTCGTTGGAACTTCGGAAGGGGTCTGGCGCACCGAGGTGACCAGTTTTTTGAGTGCCGTTTCAGGACATTCACAAAGCTTGAATGGCGCGGCGCAAGCATACCCAAATCCCTTTCCCGATAAAACCACGATAAACATTTCATTACCCGAAAGTGGTGTGGCGGAGATTACTATTGTGAATATTCTTGGCAATACCATCGCTCGTCTATTCGATGGCGAGCTGCAACTCGGCCAGCATTCCTTCTCCTGGGATGCGAGCAATGTCGCGCCAGGCAACTATTGGTGCATCGTCCGCATGGGCGGCCGGACGGAGCGGATTGCGCTTTCGGTGCAGCGGTAGAATTTAGCATTTAGCTTTTGCCGCATACTTTTTTCGTATCTTTGTGTTCGCAATCGAATTCATTCAAGACCATAATGATACAAAAACTCGCACTCTTCGCTTCGGTGCTTTCGCTCACGTTCGCCACCACGGCTCACGGCCAATGGGAGCAGACGAATGGGCCGTATGTCAATGGATCGAATGGGGAGTACATTAATTCGCTTGCCGTAATTGGCGCGAACTCATCTTCGCCGATGCTCTTTGCCGGAGCCGACATCGGCGTTTTCCGTTCGAGCGATAACGGCGCAAGCTGGACGGCGGCGAATAATGGCTTGACGGGCCATACTACTAAAGCCCTTGCCGTGATCGGCGCGAATTCACCCTCGCCCATGCTCATTGCAGGAACGTATGGCGCCGGCGTTTTTCGCTCGATCGACAACGGAGCAAGCTGGACTTGGGCGAGTAGCGGCATTACGGGGGTTGCTTTCTCTGTCAATGCCCTTGCGGTGAGCGACACGAATTCACCCACTCCTATGATCTTTGCCGGAACGGATAGCGGCATATTCCGCTCGAGCGACAACGGCGCAAGCTGGACAGCGGCAAGCTCCGGCCTGACGAGCAATTATGTCAATGCATTTGCGGTAACCGGCGCGAACACAGGCTCGCCGACGCTTTTTGCAGGTACTTACGACGGCGTTTTCCGCTCGAGCGACCACGGCGCAAGCTGGACGGCAGCGAGTACTGGTTTGACATACAATGGACTCAATGTCCATGCCCTTGCCGTGAGCGACGCGAATTCATCGTCGCCGATGCTCTTTGCGGGAACACACGGCGGCGTGTTTCGCTCGACCGACAACGGCGCAAGCTGGACGGCGGCGAGTGCTGGTTTGGGGGACACTACCGTTATTGCCCTCGTGATAAGCGGCGCAAATTCACCCTCGCCGATTCTCTTTGCAGGGACGCTCGACAGTGTTTATCGTTCGACCGACAACGGCGCAAGCTGGACGGCGGCGAGCACCGGCTTGACGATCAGTTACATCACTGCCCTTTTGGTGAGCGGCGCAAATTCACCCTCGCCGATGCTCTTTGCTGGGACTACCGACAGCGTGTATCGTTCGACCGACAACGGCATCAGTTGGACGGCGGCGAGTACTGGCTTGTGCTTCCTGAACACGGATGTCAATGCACTTTTGGTAAGCGGCGCGAACTCAACCTCGCCGATGCTCTTCGCCGGCACACGTGAAGCAGGTGTGTTCCGCTCGACTGACAACGGCGCAAACTGGACGGCGGCGAAGACCGGCTTGACGACCAACGGTCTCTATGTCAATGCTCTTGCGAAGAGCGGTGCCAATTCATCGTCACCTATTCTCTTTGCCGGGACACAGGGCGGGGTGTTCCGCTCGACTGACAACGGCACAAACTGGGCGGCGGCGAGTACCGGCCTAACGTATCTGGATGTCACGGTGCTTGCGGCGAGCGACACGAATGCATCGTCGCCGATGCTTTTTGCCGGGACCGACGTCGGCGGCATTTTCCGTTCGACCGACAATGGCGCAAACTGGGCAGCGGCGAGTACCGGCTTGACGACCAATGGTTTCGATGTCCATGCCCTTGCGGTGAGCGGTGCGAACACGTCCTCACCGATGCTCTTTGCAGGGACGGACGATGGCGTGTTCCGTTCGACCGACAACGGCGCAAGCTGGACGGCGGTGAATACCGGATTGACGGAGAGTAATGTCACGTCTCTCGCGGTGATCGGCGCGAATTCATCGTCGCCGATGCTCTTTGCAGGGACAGACGACAGCGTGTTCCGCTCGACCGACAACGGCATAACCTGGACGACTGCGAGCGCCGGTTTGGCGCTTACTCATATTGATGCCCTTTTGGTGATTGGCGGGAATTCACCCACGCCGATGCTCTTTGCGGGAACTTTCGAAGGCGGCGTTTTCCTCTCGACCGACAACGGCGTAAGCTGGACGGCGGCGAGTAGCAGTACCGACTTGATAAGCTTCGGAGGCTCGGCAGATGTCCTTTCGCTTGCGTCGAGCGGCGCGAACACACCCGCGCCAAAGCTCTTTGCTGGAACCGGAGCAGAGGGCGTCTGGCGGCGTCCGCTTTCGGATTTCGGTAATAGCGCCGTTTTGCCTGCCGCCTTGTTCACAGGTTCGGCGAGTAACTTTCCCAATCCCTTCTCAAGTAAAACCACGATCACTATATCGCAAGCGGAAGGCGGAATGGCCGAAGTTACTATCGTAAATCTTTTCGGCGATCCGATCGCGCAACTCTATGATGGCGAACTTGCGGCTGGCCCGCATTCCTTCACCTGGAATGCAAGCGGCGTAGCGCCCGGCAGCTATTGGTGCATCGCCCGCATGGGCGGGCGGGCGGAGCGGATTGCGCTTTCGGTGCAGAGGTAAGGCGCTTTTTGTCCCGGCCTACGTCCCTGAATCAAATTGAGGACATCGCTGTTCCCTCACCGCGTCTGAAAGTGCCCGCTTCTGGAACTGCCAGAAGACGGGCTTTTTAATTAAGAAGGAATAATTAAAAGCTAAGAATTAATAGCATCCGGCTGATGCGGAATTTGCTGCGGGTTTCCGTGTTAGGAGCCGCGGCTTTTAAAAGAATTTACTTTAGGTATTAGAATTTGAATCCATTAATCGTTGAATCGTTCGCGGATATGGTCCGCGAGAAGGGCATCGACCGGGACATCCTGATGTCCGTGATCGAGGAGACCTTCGCGCTTATGATCCGGAAAAAATACGGCATGGACGCGAAGTTCGACCTTGTCATGAATATGGACAAGGGCGACATCGAGATTTATCTCGAGAAAACGGTGGTGGAGAAGGTGGAAAATCCCGCGATCGAGATTACGCCGGCAGAGGCGCTCCAAAAATCGGGCGAGGAGTTGGAAGCGGGCGATGAGTACGTCGAGATCATCAACATGGGGAAGGATTTTGGCCGGCGATTGATCGTCACGGCGAAGCAGAACCTGAACCAGCGTATCCGCGAGATCGAGAAGGATAACGTCTTCGCCGAATATTCGCAGCTTGTTGGCGAGATCATATCGGGCGAGGTTTATCAAATCCGTCAGGGCGATCTTTTTGTAATCCACAACCGGCGCGAGCTTTTGCTTCCGAAGCAGGAGCAAATTCAGCGCGAGCGCTGGCGCAAAGGCGATACGATCCGCGCAATTGTAAAAGACGTTCGCCGCGGCGCCCCGACTTCTTCGCCGACGGTGCTCCTTTCGCGCTCCGATCCACGGTTCCTCGAGCGATTGATGGAGATCGAAATTCCGGAAATTTATGACGGCATCATCCTCATCAAGGGCGTCGCCCGCGAACCGGGCGAGCGTGCGAAGGTCGCCGTCGAAACGACGGACGACCGCGTCGATCCCGTCGGTGCGTGCGTGGGAATGAAAGGCGTTCGCATTCACTCGATCGTGCGCGAATTGGCGAATGAGAATATCGATATTATTCCGTGGTCGCCCGATCCGGTGCAATTTTTGGGACGCGCGCTTTCGCCGGCAAAGCTTATCGAAATTGAATTAAACGAAGAATCGAAGACCGCGACCGTGCTCGTAAGCGACGATCAGGTTTCGCTCGCTATCGGAAAGCAGGGACAGAACGTACGGCTTGCTTCGCGGCTGACGGGTTATCAGATCAATCTCGTCAAGGAAGCGCGTGACGAGGAGGACATCGAGCTTATCGACTTCCGCGAGGAAATCGGCGCCGATCTTTACAACGAACTCATTCGCTCGCGCATCGACACGGCGAAGGAATTTTTGGCCGCGCCACGCGAAATGCTGCTGCGCATTCCAGCCATGACGCCGGAGCGATTGGAGGAAATCCGCCGCATTCTCGAACGCGAGTTTGCGCAGGCGGACGAACTCCTCGAAAGCTCCGCCGAAAAAGCAGGCGTCTCGCTGACGACGCTGAAGCCCGGCCAAACGGCCGATTTAGAAGAAATCGCGCAGCAAACCGCTGCCGCTAATATTGAAACAACCACGGGTGGCGAAGCTGCGAACGTGGATGATCGC
>Ga0307373_10012205_pt1 | contig 12269 bp, 12 predicted proteins | sample OX2MG_FD_202534 | JGI IMG/M metagenome (GOLD analysis project Ga0307373, IMG submission 202534) | Soil microbial communities from Risofladan, Vaasa, Finland - OX-2 | ecosystem: Environmental > Terrestrial > Soil > Coastal area > Acid sulfate soil | place: Finland: Risofladan, Vaasa | collected...
GATCGGTGGATCCGGCTGGAACAACAACGTTGCGTACATTCGTGGTTCGCAGTCGTTCTTCACCAGCTACGAGTATGACGGCGTCCCCGTCAACCGTGCGTTCGACAACTACAACTCCTCGACCGAGTCGAACCTGGGCTTGCAAGAGCTCCAGGTGTACACTGGTGGTGGCCCGGCCAGCAACTCGTCATCGGGTACCTCGGGCTTCATCAACCAGGTCATCAAGACCGGTACCTACCCCGGCTACGCCGAACTCTCGGGTGGCCTCGGAGCCAACGCGTTCTACCACATGGCGAAAGTTGAAGCCGGCGGCGCAAGCCCCGACCGCAACTTCAGCTATTACGTAGGCGTAAGCGGTACCAATCAGGCCTTCCGCGTTCTGAACAATCAGAATGGCGCGAACCTGATGGGCCCGGGTGGGATCTATTCCGGTTACTCGTTTGCCAACGATGGGCTCGGCTACAACACGCCGATCACGGGCGGCGCACTGCCGCAGTGTAACACCCAGACGGGCGCAACGCCCGCGACGGTGGTCGGCATCCTTCCGGCGACGTACCAAGGCGGCACGAGCTTCTGCCTAGACCCATACTTCGGTGCTTCCGGTAACACCAGTTTTATCACCGACCGCGAGAACGTGGTCAACTTCCATTTCGGTATTCCACGCAAGAACGGCCAACGGGACGATCTACAGGTTCTCTGGAGTGGCTCGTCGCTCAAGACGTTCTTTTACGGCGATCCGAACGACATCGGCGGCACCAACAACTCGACGTACAACCTGAACGCGTTCATGGTTGCGCAAGACGGCGCTCCGTACATCGCGCCGACCGACTCGAATGTCCCGCCGTACGATCTGAACGGACTGTACACGGGCACCGGACATGTCGGCTGTTATGTAGGCGGCTCCTGTAACTACCCGTACTACGCGGATGCGTACGTGTACAACCAGGGCTTCGGTACCAGCGTTGTCGGCTCGACGCCGGGCTTCTATCAGTATCCTGATAGCCCGTCGAATCGCCAAGCCTTCGCGCAGCTTCCGAGCAACATTCAAGACAGCATCTGGAACGATACCGGTATTGTGAAACTGCAGTACACGCATCCGATCAGCGATCGCGCGTACGTGCGTCTTGCCGGCTACACGTTCTACTCCGATTGGAATCAGACGGGGCCGCTTTCAACCCTATCGAATTACATCTACGGATATCCGAATCAGTCACTCGCCGCCAACTATCTCCTCTCTACGCATACCACCGGCGGCGAGTTCCAGTTCAGCGACCAGGTGAACGACAAGAACCTCGTCTCGTTCACCGCGAACTACACGCGTGCGAACGTCGTGCGCGACAACAACGCCGGCTTTGCTTCCGGTGGTCCTCTCGGCCGCACCTCGCCGTTCGGCTTGGTGGCAAACGGACCCGGCGGATACACCTGCTACGATCCGGCGTCGGGCAACCCGATGGCGTGTTCTGGCGTACTGTCGGGCGGCTACGCTTCGCAATATAGCGCGACCGCAGTTGCGCTCGGCGACTACAGCTTCCCGGGCGCGGTACCGGGCGCAGCGGCAGCGGCCGGTGCCCAGTACGTCAACCTCTGGGATGGCCCGACGAAGGGCGCGTACAACTCGGTTAAGCCGCAGTTCACCACGCTCTCGTTGACCGATAACTTCCGTCCGAACGATAAGTGGCTGTTCAATGGCGGCCTCCGCTACGAACAGTACGTCTATGGTTTGGACCCGAGTACTTCCCCGGCCAATCAGTTCTACGGCCAAATCGTGCAGAACTACTCGTGCTATAACACCGTAACCAAGACCGTATTCGAAGCACCGTTGCTTCCGGGACAATTCCCGCCGGCCTCTCCGACCTACGAAACCGGCGATTGTAACACGGCCATCGGCGCGGCGCTCGGTACCGCGCAAACCAATTGGGTTCACCCGAACGGGACCACGCAAGATGGCGTGGCTTCACCGCTCTGGTCGACCAATTCGCCGAGCAGCTACAACCTGAAGTACTACTCACTTCGCCTCGCGGGCACATACACGCAGTCGCCGGACACCGTCTGGCGCTTCGAAGGTGGCCGCTACATCGAACCTCCGATCTCTGCATCGGTGCAGTACTTGGATCAATCGGGCAACAACTCGACCAGCTGGGCCGGTTTTATGAACCTCGGGTTCTTCTCGCCGTTCCATCCGATCCCGTCACAGACGTCGGGACAGTATGACGTTTCACTCGAACGCCACATCCGTGGAACTGACGTGAGCTTCAAGATCTCGCCGTTCTACAACCTCACCAACGGATACCAGGAGCAGTCTTTCATTGGGCCCGGTTTTGTTACGCAACTTCCGGTCGGACAATTCCGCAGCATGGGCATCGAGGGCCAAATCACCAAGGGTGATTTCAACCGCAACGGCCTCTCGGGCCAGCTCTCGTTGACCTATACCAAAGCGCAGGTCCGTTACCAGGACGGTCTGGCGAACAATCAAGTCAATCTGGTGAACGGCGTGATCACGCAGTTCAACGCATTAACCAAAGCCGGTGGCGGCTCGCCGTGCTACACGCCGGCCGTCGCGGCCACGAGTACTGTGGGCGCTCCCACGGCTTGCGGCGTCGGCATGATCGCCAACCCGTACTACAACATGAAGACGCAGGGCACGTTGGATCCCAACGGGTGGTACGCACCAGCCGGAAACTATACCAGTCCGGGATACGTCACCAGCTTTGCGTTTTACGATGCTCCTTGGATCTCGTCGCTGATCTTGAACTATCGTCACGATAAGTTCGCGGTCACGCCGAGCGTGCAGTTCGTCTCCGGCTCGTCATACGGTTCGCCGTTCGACACCACCGGTGTCGACCCGCGCGAATGCCAGAGCGTCGATAGCAGCGCCACCAACCCGAATCAGTGTAATTACCTCTCGCTGATTGCGGGCGGCGCGACACCCTCGGGTGTCCTATATGTGCCAAACTGGCAGACGGGCTCGTTTGCTTCGATCGGTCAGTTCCGCAACCCGAACCTGCTGACCGGTAACCTGGCGCTGACGTACGATGTCAACCCGCGCATCACGGCGCGCCTCACGCTCACGAACATCTTCCACACCTGCTTCGGCGGGACGAAGGCTCCGTGGACGTCGGCATATGCTCCGGGCGCAAACTTTTGTGCCTACGGCGCAAACGGCGCGTACGTTTCGAACTACCAGCTCGGCGATGGCGCCGGGAATCCGGCTAACACCGGCGCGTACAATGCGGCCGCCAATGGTACCAGCCTGTACCCGTGGCAGCAGCAGTCGTACTTGCCCACTAATGGTTCGAATGCCGGCAACATCCCGGCACCGTTCAACGCGTACTTCAATCTCGAGGTGAAACTCTAGCACACCTGAGGGGGCAAAGAGGGGAGGCCAGCGTCCGCGCGATCTTCCCCTCTTTGAACGCCGAATGTAACGACGACCTTGTGGGTTGCGCTGGGTTTGTTCGCCCAGTCGGCGAAGCCGGAAGGCGAGTTACTGTTAGGATCAAAGCCTAGAACGCCAGAGGAGTGAGATATTTGTGGAACACCTATCGAAGATCTCGTTGCACGAGAAATTTTCAAGCTTCGACGATCTTTGGCAACCCAAGATCGTCGCACGAGTAGACGACTATGCGGTCAAAATCGTCAAAGTCGAGGGCGAGTTTGTTTGGCACCATCACGACAATGACGAACTGTTTTTCGTCGTGACCGGCGGGATCCGCATGAAGTATCGAATCGGCGATCGAGAGGATGAGGTGTCATTCGGACCAGGGGAGATGCTCCGCGTTCCCAAGGGCGTCGAACACCTCCCGGCCGCGCTGCCGGGTACCGAACTGATGCTGATTGAACGCGGCGATCTCGTGAACACCGGCAACGTCGAAAGCGACCGCACCGCCGTGCCCGCGACCATCTAGGATGCATGTTAGGCAGCCCTTGAAGCACTATGGATATTCGTCCTTTCGAAGAAGACGATTACGCGAGAGTGCACGCGGTCTGCGTGGCGGGACTTCGCTGCTATTCACGAGGGCGTTAAAAAGTTGCTATGCACGGAGGTATTCGGGGCGCGCTGTCACGACTGGAAAGAGCGGTACGATCATTATCTGCGCAAGATCACGGCACCTAATTTTGGGCATGCATATTCGCAGCCGTTAGCGATGGTGTTGTGATCAAGGTCCTGACAGGATAAAACACGCGTATGGCGTCACGTGACCTAGGCGCGGAGAAGGGTGCTCCCCACCACGAGCTTGTCGAGCAAGCGCCTCGCTCCTTCAACCCAGTAAGTTGTTAGCACGAGCGGTATGATGGGCGTCCGTAGCGAGCCTACACTGCGCAGCATCTATAACCTTTGCTACGAGTCTCTCATTTGGGAACCGTTTCCAGGTAATCGTTGATTTGCTTCTCCCACTCCGGCCCAGATTTATCATCCTCCTTCGAAAACCGGCGAACGACATCATTTGCGCTGAATCTCAGAGCGGTGCGATCGTATTCAACCTTTACACGCGTCTGGTTCTCTTCCGGCGTCACTTCTAGTGTGATTACCGTTGCCATCACGTCGGGTAGGACGTAGACATATTGAACGCGACCGCTTAGTGGTTCAAAAGAGCTGGCCACCCAAACTGCAGTCTGATGTCCGTGAGGCACAGTGAACACCATGCCCTGACGATCGTGCGCCGTTGCAGGCCAGATGAATGACGGGTCCCACCCTGGCGCCCAAACACGTTCCTTGTCGGCACCGAAAAGCGGAGCGACAACCTCAACCGGGGCTCTTGCAACGAACGTAAACTTCTGCTCCGTGTGCAAGAGGTTCCCGCCGCCCTTCGCCGCGGCGTTTTGGCGTAAGCCTTTTAACGCGGCATATGCTCGACATACGAGCTTCGGCAACGCCATGACGCTCGCACCTAGCAGTAAGCCAATTGCAAATGCTAACGACAACCTCATACTCGCTTCTCGATGAACGCGTGGCTGTCACCGACATGCAAAGAAAGACCATTGGGTTTCTTCATCTCGGCAATCTACGCGATGGTTTCTTTGGAAAACCTTGCCGTCCTCTCAAGGGTGTGCAACACAATGCCTACAACAAGTCAGCCCAAAATATGTTCGAGGCTCGGCGCGCAACTCCTCAAGCTCCAATGCGCGCAGTGACCCACGGCGGATTGACGTAGCCCCGGAAACCGGGTCGGTTGATACCGTGGGCTTCTAGGCGGAAATGGCGAAGGGGAAACTCTCATGCGCAAGTCTCGATTCACCGAGTAGATCGTCGCGATTCTCAAGCAGCGCGATGCGGGCGCAACGTTCGTGGAACTCGCCCGCCGCCGCGGCGCGCACCCGAATATGTGGAAAGCCAAATACGGTGGCATGGAGAGCGGCGAAATCGCGCGTGCTCGAGCCGTCGATGACGAGAATACTCGATTGCGACGCATCGTCGCGAATCTCACGCTCGAAAACGATGCGATGAAGCAACTTATCGAAAAACCCCTTGCGTGTACGCGAAGGTAATTGACCGTTTTGCCGGGATTTTCACCGTCTTCAGGACGATGCGATAGCGGGTACCCGGCGGGAAACATCTGTGGCGGCTCGAATGGGACGGCCATATGTGGAATCCGGCTCAATAGCGTGCTCGGATTGGCGCGCGCATGTTGCGACCACCCGACCATCGCCGCTGCTGTCCTGACGATGCAGCGCAAGTTCTTCCCGCTCGGTTCCGCTATTTCGAGCAAGCCCGGCGAACGGAAAGAAGTGCCCGAGATCACCGATGCGATGGTCGACCGGCTCGATGGATTGGTGGAACGCCGGGAAGCGGTGGATGGGTTCGTTCGTGACTGGACGGTCCGGGCGCCGTGGTCGCGAGCATAGTGAAAGGCCGCGCTCGCGCGATCATGGTGCTCGGGACCGGTTCGGATGTTGGAAAGTCGATGCTCGTGGCCGCGCTCTGCCGACTCTTGGCGGATTCGGGCGTGCGCGTTGCGCCGTTTAAGGCGCAGAATATGTCGCTCAACTCGGCGGCAACGCCGGAGGGCCTGGAAATCGGCCGCGCGCAAGCACTGCAGGCACACGCAGCGCGCATTGCTCCCAGCGCCGATATGAATCCGGTGCTGCTCAAACCGGGTTCGCATACGCGCGCCCAGGCGGTCGTGCAGGGGCACGTCGCGGGCCACGTAGATGCGAGCGATTTTGGGGGAAGGACGCGCGAACGCTTTTGGCCCGCCGTCGTCGCTTCGTATGCGAGGCTCGCGCGCGCATACGATGTGATTGTGCTTGAAGGGGCCGGCTCCGCAGCCGAAATAAATCTGCGCGACGGAGACATCGTTAATATGGCGATGGCGCACGAGGCCGACGCACGATGTCTGTTGTTGGCCGACATCGATCGCGGCGGCGTATTCGCCTCGATCTACGGCACCCTAGCGCTCCTCGACGCGCGCGACCGCGAACGGATCGATGCCTTTGCCATCAATAAATTTCGTGGAAACCTGGACTTGCTTATGCCGGGTATCGAAGCGATCGAAGCGCGGGTGGGGTCGCGATGCCTCGGTATCATTCCGCATGCTGGTGTGCTGCAACTTGACGAAGAGGATGGCGTCGCGATGGAACGTCGCGTGCGTCGCGAGCGCTGGCGTTCGCCCCGCACTGACGCGGCGCTGCGAATCGCCGTCGTCCCGCTTCCGCATCTCGCGAACTTCACGGATTTTGATGCGCTAGCGCTCGAGCCGTCGGTCGACCTACGCTACACCGACGACGAGCCCGAGGTACTGGAAGCCGACATCGTAATGGTACCGGGAAGCAAGGAGACAACGGCAGATTTAGTTTGGCTACGCGCGCGCGGTTTGGAACCGGCGCTTCGCTGGATCGCGCGCGAGCGCGTCCTCGTCGGAATTTGCGGCGGTTTGCAGATGCTCGGCCAGGCGATCGACGACCCGTATGCAATCGAGTCGGGCGGCTCGCTTCAAGGGTTGGGTCTGCTCGATCTGCGCACGTCTTTCGCGCCCGAGAAGGTTACGACGCTGGTACGCGGTACGGACGTCGAATTGAACATTTCCTTCGAAGGCTATGAGATTCACGTTGGACGGACGGACTACGGCAAAGCCGTACGTCCGTTTTCGACGATTGTCAGGAACGGCGAAAACAGGGGCCTCCGAGACGGCGCGATCTCCGACGACGGGCGCATCGTCGGCACGTACGTACACGGTATATTCGCGTGCGACTCCTTCCGTCACGCGTGGATCGAACGCCAACGCGCCCGAGCCGGCCTAACGCCGATGGAGCGAGCAGTAAATTTCCAGCAGGACCGAGAGCGGGCGTTGGACCGCTGGGCGGCCTTGGTGCGAGCATCGCTCGACCTGCGAGGGCTATTACCGGAGATCGCGAATGCATGAAGCCCTCCCGGTTGTTCGCGATCGCGTGCGCGCTCGACGGATGCGTCCGCGACCCGGCGAACTGGCCGCACCCGGTGCGAGCAATCGATCCATCCCTGCCTCGGCGATGCGACGAATCACCCCTTGCGAAATACGTTGAAAACCGAAGGCTCGATCCGAGCCGTCGGAGAACTTCGGTACAGAATGGTCGCGAATGGCACGAGCGCAGAATCAATTCGCACCGATTACGATCGGGTCGCGGGCGAGTATGCTCGCCAACTCATCGACGAGCTCGAACACAAGCCGTTTGATAGACAAATCCTGGATCGCTTCGCGTCGCAACTTATGCATCGCGGGGAGGTCTGCGATATCGGCTGCGGTCCAGGTCAAGTCGCGCGATATCTTTCCGATCTCGGTGTAAGCGTGTTTGGTCTCGACCTCTCGCCGCAAATGGTCGAACATGCTCGGCGACTGAATCTGGGCGTCGAATTTCGGGAAGGCAATATGCTTGCTCTAGATCTTCCCGACGAGTCACTCGCGGGCATCGTCGCGTTCTATGCGATCGTGAACCTCTCACATGACCTTTTGGCGAGCGCTTTTCGCGAAATGGCACGAGTGTTGCGCCCGGGGGGGATGCTGTTGGTCGCCTTTCACGTCGGCGATGACGTAATTCACCCTAAGGAACTCTTCGGGAGCCCCATCTCGATGCAGTTCTGCATGTTTCAACCCTCTGTGATCGTGCAGCGATTGACCGACGTTGGGTTTACCGTTGAGGAAATACTTGAGCGGCAACCGTATGCGCCGGAAGTGGAATATCAGAGTCGTAGAGCCTACGTCTTTGCACGCGCGGGGGTATCGGGAGCGCCGACCAAAGTAAACGTGATAGTATGACAGACAGGTCGATCGGCATCTGCCGCGCGTCGATCACAAACCGCGTCTTCATGTTGTGACGTTTGGCTGCTCCCGTATGAAGCCGCTCACGGCCTTTCGCCTCAACGATCCGGCGTAGGGTTTTCCGCTTGTACTCCGCGGCGTCTTTGGCTACGAGCCTTAACGGCTCATCGATCGAGCTCGCGCAGGTATACTTCGAGGCGGTCGAGTTGCTGATTCCAGCCTTGATTCGCGCCGGAGATGGCGTTGGATCCGGCCGCGCTAATCTTCGAAAACGCCTGATGAACGGTAACCGTCGTCGTTCTATCGTGCTCCTCAAACGTCACGGTAACGCGTACTTCGAAGGCGACAGCGCCTCCGATATCCACTACGCTGAACGTCACGAGACGCTCGGGCGCAACGACCTCTTCGAACGTTCCGACACTCGGATAGATGGTGCCGTCCGGGGCACGCATATGCACGCGAACGGTGCCGCCGGGACGTAGATCTGATTCGTACAGCGGCGTCGTGAAGCCGCGAGGCCCCCACCACTGCATCGCGTGCTTTGGATCTGTCCATACGGACCACACGAGGTCGCGCGGCGCATTAAACTCGCGAGTGATCAGTAATTCGGCCGATTGCGCTTCCGCATCACGCTTGTTCATGGTGCTCTCCTTGTTGAATACGGCGAAGATAGATATCTAATTGATCGAAGCGATCGCTCCAAGCGCGCTGATGATGCTCTACGAGCCACCGCGCCGCTTGCGCCATCGGCTCGGCGTTGAGGGTGCACGTTACAGTGCGCCCGGTTTTCTTTCGGGTGACGAGGCCGGCGTCAACAAGCACGTTGAGGTGCTTCATAATGGCTTGCAAAGAAACCGGAAATGGGCGCGCCAACTCGCTCACGGTGAGGTTACCGCCTACAAGCTTTGACATCAAGACCCGGCGAGTCGGGTCTCCAAGAGCCGCGAAGGTTCGATCCAGAACGGATTCTTTATAGTTAACCATTTGGTTCAGTATTACACTGCCTGCCTGACTGTGTCAATGGGTTTGGGTGACGGGCGCTTCAGTTGTGGCTTCGGGCCGATATGTGTGCGTCGTAGTCAATGGTGTGCCATAGAATAATCGCTTCATGAATTCGACCAATCGCAGATAGATGAGGATCATCAGGCCAAGCGCGGCGGAGAACGTCGGCGGCAGCGTGGCGCGAAACACGGTTCGCCTTGATGGTCTTCGTCCCGCAAAAGCAGTAATCGGGCGCGCCGGGCAGATTGCAGCACAAGGCCCGCGGCTTCCGGAGCGCACGGACTCCTAGGCAAGCATACGAGGCTCGCAGTGGACGGGAAAGTTCATCGAGCGTGCGATGAAGCACATGGCGTGGGCTTTCTCGTGCACGAGCAGGGCTTCTTCGCTGCGCGCGAGATCTTCAAGACGCACGATCGGACGCAGCGTCGCTGACTTAAACTGCCCCGAGCCATCTGCATCGAGCTGCAGATCGCAGTCGGCTGCGTCGTCGTAGCTGCGCACCGCGATGCCGGCATCCGCGCATAGGTGCAGATACCAAAACATGTGGCACGCGCTGAGTGCGGCGAGCAAGAGTTCTTCCGGATTGTAACGCGTGGCATCGCCCCGGTAGCCCTCGCCGCGGAGCCCGCGATCGTGCTCGTCTTCAGCGCCGCGGTGATCTCGTGATCGCGCCCGTATGCCCGGTAATCGCTGGTGCCGCTCCCACGGTCGCCCGTCCAGACCACATCACATGCACGGAAAACGTATGCCCGTTCATGGCGTCCCACGTTCGCGACAACCGCATAAACCGGCATTCCCCATATGGGTCGGGCCTTTTGACCTCGGGTTGTCGATTTCCGGCCCTGGGGTTCGACCCCTTGCAAAAGGTCGATCGAATCCCCCGCCCGGGCATGCAACGCAGCATCGGCAACGAAGGAACGGTTGGCAAGCGGTGGAATGCCGGGGTGCTTTCCGGGGTGCGTGCCGGCCGCGATGCTTTCCGTCCGTGGCCACTCTCAACGCAACCGGCGACGAATGCCGCGTTCACGCACGCGCTCTACTCGGTGCTACGGCGTCCGACCATCCTGCCGACGCCGGTCTTCGCGCTGCGAGCAATGCTCGGCGAGGCCGCCGATATCGTGATCTTCGACCAGCGGGTGCTTCCGCAGCGCACGCAGTCGCTCGGTTACCGCTTCGCCTACGTAAACGATTTCATAGACGCTGTGCAAGAGAAATACAGGAAAACACTCTCACCTGCTGATGCGCATCTACTTTTGTATGATCTTGCAACTATTTCGATACGCTTGCAAAGATTCCGTATCGCGACCGGATGGCTGAGAAGAACACGCAACACGATGGCACGTCGCGTATTACTGGATCGGAGCACTCTCAACAGTTCATAGCTCGTCGATAGATTGCACGCGTCTAACAATCATCACTCGACGGCTGCAACTACACGATCACATATACTGAGCAGTTGCTTCACCTCTCGCAGCGTAAGCTCTGGATCACCGATAGCGTGCGGCCAATCATAGGTACGAAATGCCTCCCGCCAAGCGAGCTAGGAGAGAAAATGTGCCACACTGAGCACGTTTCAAGCACACAACGAAAATGGCGTTGCAGTTGCAACGCATTTTCTGTACACAAAGATATGCCCTCGTGGCAATTTCCCACGATTTTGCAGATACGGGGGATGAGACTCGAACCTATAGATTGGGTTTTCCCCTCATGCGGCGATCGATTTTCGCTAGTGTATCAAAGTACTGGGTGAGATCACTCAAGATGAGCTCCGCGTCCTCGCACGATAACTCCTTACCGTATTCCTCACGAACTGCTTCCATAAATTCAGTAACAAGTGCTTTGCTGACCATATCCTTTTCGTTTGTGACTTGTAAGTAGCAGAGCTTACCCTACAAACGAAGTGATGTCTCAGGTAGTGGTGCGATCACATATACTGAGCAGTTGCTTTCCCGGCGCGAGGCGCGCTGGCAATTGGCAGATCGTGCGATATAGTAGTGAAGATTTATTACTATGGAACCACCCCCAGAAAAGCTTACCTTCACGGACGAAGAATTCGAGGCGATTCGAACGCAAGCGGAGAGCACATACAGGGGTATCGGATCGACGTTCTGCCCGTTTTTCGGGGAGAAGGTGAACTTCAACATCGAAGGGCTAAAGCACCTAAAGCTCAAGGCTTGGAACAAAGCTCGGCCGCGCCGTGATCAGTTCATGCGACTCAAACTCATTCGGTTCGCTCCAGACATACTGAAGCAATCGCGGACGCTCCAAGGTATCTGGGAGACGAAGCTCCCGATTCGACGGAAACGCCATGGGATTTGGGAATCACTCTTTACGAGTGTCACTTACTACGAGTTCATCGCCGTGCTTGAAGATCGCAGAATCAAAGTGATCGTCAAACAGATTCAGGGGGGCGAGAAGTTCTTCTGGACCATGATCCCCTTTTGGCACACCGATGCCTTTGGTCGCCGAGTGCTCCATAGTGGAAACCCAGAGTCTGATTAAAACGAAAAAACCGCCCTTTTGAGACGGTTCTTTCGAGAGCACCTGGCTACGGTTTATGTTTGACCGTGAAAGAGCCGAAGCCCTCACAGGTGCTCTCTCTACTATAGACGGATTTGGGGATAGGTCAATTACCGATCAAGACGCAAGCCAAATCGAGGCGAAGTCCCCCGTGGACAGGTCTAACTGCTCGCGGGAGAATAGTTGCATATTCATGATCACTCCAACGGGAATTTCAGAATACGTCGCTAGCCTATGCCGAGAGTTGGTGCCCGACCCACAGCCGATATTCATGGATATCGCTCCCGCTCGGGGTGCTGTGGAGCTTGATTGTTTTCCCGTTGTGGAGCGTCAGATACAAACCCACGGTGGTTCAATATGCTATGGGTGGCAGATTTGGGAATGGCCGCGCGTTCTAGTGGAGGCGGAGTTCCATGCAGTTTGGAGAGACCCCGACGGCAACCTCACTGATATAACACCGAAACCAAATGGCATCACTCGGATACTGTTTCTTCCTGATCCGATACGCATCTA
>Ga0307373_10012206_pt1 | contig 12269 bp, 11 predicted proteins | sample OX2MG_FD_202534 | JGI IMG/M metagenome (GOLD analysis project Ga0307373, IMG submission 202534) | Soil microbial communities from Risofladan, Vaasa, Finland - OX-2 | ecosystem: Environmental > Terrestrial > Soil > Coastal area > Acid sulfate soil | place: Finland: Risofladan, Vaasa | collected...
CAGGGGTGTCCCTCCCGCCGCGAGCAGGCGGCGCGCCGTTGTCTCGTCGGATGGCACCTGCGGCCCGCACCCCAGCGCGCTCTCCGGGACGCCGGCTTTGGCAAGCAGTCCGCGAACAGTTGCCACGTGCACGTCCTCTCCCTGGTGGGAGGCGCACGCGATCGCGACCTCGGTCTCGTCGGCGCCGAGCCGGTCGGCGGCAAGGCGGACGAAGGGGAGCGCCTGAAGCGGCTTGACGCAGCTGCGGAGCGTGGTTGTGGCCCCCGGGTCGCCCACCGATGTCTGGAGCTGCCCCTCCGCATTGACAACGGCCACGTGACCCCGAATCCGAGCCTCGGGAACGTTGCCGCGCCAGACCGTCGCGAGCACCGGCGGCGGCTGCGGATCCACCCGCTCACTTTGACGGGGCGAAGCCCGTTTTGGTACGGTCCCCGCGACCTTCCCGGGGACGAGAGCCGACCCCGGGTACCGACCGGTGTCACTGCGGTGGCCAGGGGAGCTAGCGATCGCGACACGCGTCCATCGATTCGTGCGGCACCTATGGGTGCTCGGCGTTGCGGCAATTCTTGTCGTCCTCGTCGCCCGCCCGACCGTCGTCCCGGCTGCGCCCCTGCTGCGGAACCTTGCCGCCATGCAGATCAACGCAGTCGTCGAGAACTCCGCGACGGTCACGGCAGTTGCAGCCAAGCCGGCGCAGACCGTCGTCGTGCAACCAGGACAGACCATCGCCACGCTGGCAACGCAGTACCACGCCACACCCTCGGCGATTCAGTGGGGCAATCAGCTCACCCCGACGACGGTCCCCAAGCCGGGGTCGGCACTGCTGATCCCGCCGGGGCCAGGGGCGCTCGTGGAGGTACTTCCCGGCGAGACCCCGACAAGTTTCGCGTCACGCGTGCACCTCGATGCCGCAGTGATCCTCGCGTACAACGCACTCACCAGCAACGCACCGATGACTGGCGGATCGTTCCTGCAGGTGCCGCTGTCCGACGCCCCCGCCGGCGCACTGATCGGGTCCTATTTCGCTGACGCGCAAGACGGCATTCCGTCGGTGCCCGCGGTGGTCCCGGTCAAGGACAACTTCCCCTACGGGCAGTGCACGTACTACGTCGCCACCCGGCGCAACGTCACATGGAGCGGCAACGCCGTCAACTGGTGGTGGAACGCGCGCGGTAAGCGTCCCGAAGGAAGGGTGCCGGTGCAGGGCGCGATCGTCGTCTTCCACATCGGCTGGGTCGGACACGTTGCCTATGTCGAGCACGTCAACCTCGACGGGACCCTTGTCGTGTCCGAGATGAACTACCGCGCAGATGGAGGAGGATGGGGGCGCGTCGACTACCGCACCATCAGCGCCTCTGATCCTGCGATCTTGGGGTACATCTACTAACGGCGCTCGTGTTGTGGTGCGGTGGAAGGGGGGACTCCCGGACCGCTGCTCAGCTTGCCCGCTCGCTCCGTCGCGCAATTACATTATCGCGCGCTCTCGCTCGCTCACAAATTCGCTGCGGCCCGGGAGTCCCCTCTTCCACCCAGTCTGCGTCGCGGTAGTAGATGTACTAACGATCGCAGGGCGGCGTTGCCGGGGCGGGCGCGCCGTAATGACGGTGCTTCCGGGTGGCGCAGCGCGTCGCCTCAACGGTGCCGCCGTGTGCGGTGTCACGCCCCTTTCTCCTTCCTGAGGTCCACATACCCGACCGCGATTCGCTCCGCGCCTCCAAGCCCGAGCGTTGTGATCACCTCGTCATGCTCACGCGTCGCGTCGTCCTCGGATTGCGTGCCGATGACCGTTTCCAGCTCAACGAATCGCCCGAGACCGACGACCTCGTCCAGGTGAATGCGAGTGTTCCGAAGGATCAGCAGATGACGCGTCTTTGCAACGACGTCAGTGCGCGGCAGTGCTCGGTCAAGAACGTCAGCAAGGGACGTCGGGTCTGACGTCGTGTAGCGTCCGTAGTCGGACGCACGAGATTCGGGGGTGTCCTCGCGGTCGTATGCAATCAGCTCGCTCTCAACACCATTGATCGTTCGGAGTTTCAGCCGGCCCTTCGGCACTCCGTAGAACTGGTCCCGTTGCCTCAGAAATCCGTCGTCTCGCGCCCCGGCGTCGAGCGCCCGCGAGAGAACACGCTCGTGGTCGGCAATTCGGAACTTGCTTTCAATGTTGCGCACGTTGAGGAATAGTAGAAACACGCCCCAAAGGAGCGGGTTGAAGCAGGCAGAAGCGGAGCGACGGCACCGCGCACCCTGCGGAAGGGAGGGGGACCGGGGTCGATGCGAATTTGTGAGCGAGGAAGAGAGCGCGAAAATTGATTTGCGCGAACGACCGAGCGGGCAAGCTGAGCAAGCGACCCCGGTCCCCCTCCCTTCCGTCCGCGCCGAGTGGCGCCTCAGCGGAGGCGACCCCTACCCTGAGAACCGGTACCCGATCCCTGGCACTGAGTGGATGTACGTCGGCTTCTCCGCGTCGGGCTCGATCTTGCGACGCAACCGGTAGACGTGAGCGTCGACCGTGCGCGTCTCGATCTCGACCTCGTAGCCCCAGACCCGGCGCAGCAGTTCTCCGCGGCTCATCACCTGACCTGGGCGCGAAGCGAGCAACGCCAGGAGGTTGAACTCGGTGAGCGTCAGCATGACTTCCTCACCATCGCGGAACACCTGACGGCGTCCGAGGTCGATGGTGAGTCCGGGGAACTCGAAGCGATCGCGCGGCTGCTCCTGTGCCGAGATTTCACTTCGCCGAAGGTGCGCGCCGATGCGCGCCATCAGCTCGCGAACTTCGAAGGGCTTCGTGACGTAGTCGTCCGCGCCGAGCTCGAGTCCGACGACCACATCGATGGTGTCGCTCTTCGCGGTGAGCATGATGATCGGGACCCGTGCTCCCTCGGCGCGAAGCCGGCGGCAGACGTCGAGGCCGCTCATCCCCGGGAGGTTGACGTCGAGGATGATCAGGTCCGGGTTCTGCTCGCGGGCGAGGTTGAGCCCTTCGACGCCGGTGGCGGCTTCGATGAGGGTGTGGTTTTGCGCGCTGACGGCGAGCCGCACCACCTCTCGGCTCGGCGGATCGTCCTCGACGATGAGGATGGTCTTCCCGGCACCGCTCATCAGGCGGGCACCTCGATGAATGTGGAGATGCGCTTCACGAAGTTGGCCACCTCGATTGGTTTGGTGATGTAGCCGGAGCATCCGGCGGCGAGAGCGTCCTGTTCGTTGCCTTTCATGGCGTTGGCGGTCAGAGCGACGACGGGAATGCCAGACGTTTTCGGGTCAGCTTTGAGTATCCGCGTCAGAGTCAGCCCGTCCATGCCGGGCAGCTCCACATCCATGAGCACGAGATCGTAGACCTTGGACCTGACCTTGTGGAGGCCCTCCTCGCCGTCGACCGCGATATCGACGTCGAAGCCGCTGCCGAGGAGCACCATCTTCGCGAGGTCGCGATTGCTGGCGTTGTCCTCGACGAGCAGGATCCGATTGTGGCGGTGGCCGTTCAGCACCTCGATGCCGGCCAATGGCAAACGGAAGGTGAAGACGGAGCCGCGACCGGGTTCGCTCTCGAGCGAGATGCTCCCACCGTGGAGGTCGACGAGACGCTGGGTCAGCGACAAGCCGAGACCCGTGCCCTCGACCTGGCGCGTCGTGGCGTGATCCAGCTGATAGAACTCGTCGAAGATCCGCGTCTGGTGCTCCAGCGGAATCCCGACCCCGGTGTCACCCACGTCCACGATCAGGTCGTCGGCGTCTGCACGAGCGGCAACCCACACCCTACCGCCCTGGGGCGTGAACTTGATGGCGTTGCTGAGCAGGTTGTAGAGCACCTGCTTGAACTTGCTCTTGTCGGCGCGAATCTCGAGGTTGATCGGCACCACGTCGATGCTCAGGTCAATGTCCCGCCGCTCACTGAGGGAGCGAATGACGTTGTGGACCTCTTTGACAGCATCCTGAACACCGAAGCGATCGTAGGAGAGCTCCATCCGCCCGGCCTCGATCTTGCTGAGGTCGAGCACGTCGTTGACGAGCTCGAGGAGGTGCTTGCCGGAGGCGTGAATGTTCTGCAGGCACTCCTGGCGCTGCTGCGGAGTGAGGTCGACGAGGTTGTCCTTGAGGATCTCGCTGAATCCGAGGATCGCGTTGAGCGGCGTCCGCAACTCGTGGCTCATGTTGGCCAGGAACTCGCTCTTGAGGCGCGAGATCTCGGCGATCTGCGCGTTCGCAACCTCCACCTCACGCTTCTGCGTAGCGATCTCACCGAGTTGCGCACGTTGCGCCGTGTAGAGGCGAGCGTTGTCGATGCTGATCGCCGCCTGGCTTGCGATGATCCGCATGAGCGCCTGCTCGATGCTGGTGAACGGCTGCACCTCGCGCCGGGCCAGCGTGAGCGCCCCGACCAACCGCTGGGGCGACTCGAGCGGCATCACCAGGCACGAACGCGGCGCGTAGGCGAGCCCCAGAGTCTTGAAACGCCGGTCCTTTGTCGCGTCGGCGACCGAAACCAGCTTGCGGCGCTGCGCAGCCCATCCGACGATACCCTCACCGAGTTCGAATCGAGCGACCTGGCCAAGGTTGTCCGTAAATGGGAAGGTCGCGATGGCGGAAAGGGCGCGCCCGTCCTCGTCAAGGAGGAAGACGGTGGCCGCATCGCAGTCGACGAGGTCCGCAGCCGCCTTGAGCATGAAGTCGATCGTCTCCTTCAGCTCCAGACTCGACGTGAAGAGGTTACCGACCTGGCCCAGAAGGTCGACAATCACCTTGTCGTCCATCGCAGAGCCGAGTATACCCGCGAATTTCGGCCCCGGTTGACCGTCGTGCAGTTGCAATCGATCGAGTGCAGTGCTCATGCGCGTCGCTTCTGCAACTCCTCGACCAGCGCGGGGAGCACCTTCAGGGCGTCACCGACGATACCCAAATCGGCGAGTTTGAAGATTGGCGCGTTCTCGTCTCTGTTGACGGCAACAATCGCTTTCGCGCCTTTCATACCGACGGTGTGCTGCATCGCGCCGCTGATGCCGAACGCCAGATACACGGCAGGCTTGACCGTCTTGCCGGTCTGGCCGACCTGCATCGCATACGGCACCCAACCCGCGTCGACGACGGCCCGGCTGGCGCCGACCGCGGCATTGCCGAGCACCGCCGCAAGCTGGTCGAGCAACTCGAAATTCTTCGGATCTCCAAGTCCGCGGCCGCCGCTGATGACGATGGGCGCTTCCTCGAGCTTTGGGCCGGCGGCGACGTCCGCGACCCGATCGGTGACCCTGGAGGTGAGGTGCTTGGGGTCGATCGCGGACGTGACCGGTGAGACCGTCGCGGCGCCGCCGCCACTGGGCTCGGGGACAAACGATTTCGGCCGCACGATCGCGATCGCGGGCGCGGACGCCTCGAGGCGGGTGGCAACGTTGAGGGTCGCGCCGAACACGGCGGAGTGGACGGTGACCCCATCCGCATCAGTCACATCGAGGCCGTTGGCGATCACCGGCACGCCGAGCTTGGCGGCGAGCCTGCCCGCAACGTCGCGCGAGTTGTACGTCATGCCGAAGAGCACGAGGTCCGGCTTGTGCTCGGCGATCAGCGCTGCAAGCGCATCGGCGGCAGGTCCGCCGAGAAGCAGCTCACCCCAGAGCGGATCGGTGCCCGCGTACAGGGTGATCGCGCCGTGCGCGCCGAGCTCGGCGGCCGCGCCGGCCGCGTCAGGCGCGAAGGCGACCGCCTCGACCACCGACGCCAGTGAGCGTGCCTTCGTGAGCAACTCCAGCGCCACCGGCGCGGGCTTGCCGTCTGCGATCTCGGCAAACACCCAGATCTTCCCCAGCGCCATCGCTCAGATCACCTTCTTCTCTGCGAGGAAGTCCGCGATCCGTTTGTACCCCTCGCCGTCGTCCTTGACGATCGAGCCCGCCGCGCGCTGCGCCGCGGGCGCGACGCCCGTGATGCTCTGCCCGGAGGTGCTGCCGCCGGCGCCGTCGAGCCCCAGGTCGCCCGTGGTCAGACGATCCAGCGGCTTCGACTTGGCTCCCATGATCCCCTTGAGCGACGGATAGCGCGGCTCGTTCACACCCGCGGTCACGCTGACGACGGCGGGAAGGTTCGCCTCGACGAGGTCGTAGCCGGCCTCCGTCTGTCGCTTGACCTTCAGCGTGGCGCCGTCGACCTCGACCGTCTTGGCGAAGGTCACCGCGGGAACGTCGAGGAGCTCCGCGATCATCTGCGGAACGACGCCCGTATAGCCGTCGGTCGACTCTGTCGCCGTGATCACGAGATCGAATCCCTCACGACGGATCGCCGCGGCAAGCACCCGGGCCGTGGTGAGCGCGTCCGAGCCCCGCAGGCTGTCATCGCTGATGAGCACCCCTTTCCCGGCACCCATCGCGAGCGCCTTGCGGACGGCATCGAGGCCGCGTTCGGGACCCATGGAGATGACCGTCACGTCGCCGCCCTGGGCTTCGACGAGTTGCAGGCCGGCCTCGACTCCGAACTCGTCGCCGGGATCCAGCACCACCTCCACGCCGTCGCGCTTGAGGAGGTGCGTGGTTGGATCGAGTTGCCCCGTCGTGTTCGGGTCGGGGATCTGCTTGACGCAGACGACGACCTTCATTGATGCCTCCGTTGATACCGAGCCCGGGATCGAAACTCTAACGCACCTACGCCGGAATTCCCGATCCAGGGCGCCCGAGGTCCGTGGCGAAAGCGTCGAGATCGACCGAATCACCCACCGAAACCCGCACCGCCTGCGGCTGCGTCGCCTCCACCGCGGCGTGCAGCGAGCCGGCAGACCAGCGCGAGTCAGCGACTGCGACGATCCCGTAGTGATAGCGGCGCGCGCCCAGCCAGGCTTCCCAGGACTCGGCGGCCGTGATCGCCTCGATCCCGCCGTCGCCGAGTTCGTCAGGCCGCGTCACCCGCTCACCATCAAGCGATGCCACGGTCCACCGAACGTCGGGCCAGCGTTTCGCGGCAGCAATGAGGATGTCGCGGAGCCGGCGCTGCTCGGGCGTCCCCTCCGCGTCGGGCCGCGGTCCGGTGAGGACGAGCACCCGCTCGCAGGTCATGGCGTCGCGCCCGCCGACGATGCCACTCGTCTCCACGCGCCAGCTCTCCGGCGGCCGGCGATCCAGCAGCCTGCGCCAGCGGGCGCGCAGCAGCCGCCGGTTGCGCTCGATTCGAGCGGCCTTCACGCCACCCGAGCCCGACGCACCCCGGACGTGCTCGACGACCGATCGCGGCTGATAGACGACGCGGCCACGATGTTTCGCCAGTGCGAGGCAGAGGTCGACATCCTCGCAGTACATCGGAGCGAATCGCGGATCGAAGCCCCCGACACCGACGAATGCCGAGCGGCGCACGAGGAGGCAGGCTGCCGACGCGTAGTCAACGGTTCGACGGAAGAGATACTCGGGGCGGTTCGGAACGTCGCCGTCGCCGTAGTTGCGGACCCGCGCGTCCCGCCAGAGGATCGACCCTGCCTCCTGGAGGCGGCCGTCCGGATAGAGGAGCTTGGACGCGACCGCGGCGACGCCGGCATCGGCGTCCGCGACCTCGAGCAGCGGCTCCAGCCAGCCTGGCCGCACCCAGGCGTCGCTGTTGAGCAGGAGCAGATGCCGGCCGCGCGCCATCGCCGCACCCTGGTTGTTGGCGGGGCCGAAGCCGAGATTGCGCGCGTTGCGCAGAACCTGCGCCCCATCGATCCGGCTGAGCTCGTTCGCAGTGCCGTCGACGGACGCGTTGTCGACGATCACCACCTCGTAGCGGGGCTCGGTGACGTCGGCGAGCAACGTGAGGGCCTGCCGCGTGAGGTCCCAGCGGTTGTACGTGACCATCACCACCGTCACGTCGGGCCGACGGACCTTGGGAAACCGGATCACGTGCGCCGGCGCTGCCAGCGCTGATATCGCTCGCGGATCGGACGGGCGATGCGGTGCTCCGGCGACGCCTGCAGGTGTTGGATCTCGGCCTGCAACCGCGAGAGCTCTGCCTGGAGCGCTGTCCGCTCATCGACGAGCCGCCGCTGGAGGATCGCGAGCGCTGATTCGGTCGGGTCGGCCGCCACGGCGTTGCGGCTGGGCACCGCGGCCCTCGGGAGCCGCTCCGCGAGTTCCGCGAGAGCGCCGTCCAGGGTGGTCACCGCAGGCGTGACGTCGACGGGATTGCCATGCAGCAGCAGTGCCGCCAGGCGCGATGCGAGGGCGTCACCATCGGTGCCGCTGCTCTCAATCGCCTCCACCGGGGTCCCGAGCGCTGCGGCGAGGTGCTCACCGGTTCGGGTCGTGGCGACCACGGCGGTGGCTCCGGACATCGCCGCTGCGATGTCGTCGAGCCCCACCCACACCGGCAGGTGGTGCACCTGCGCCCCGAGCGGACCACGGATATTCACGCCCAAGGCCACGGGAGCGGTTGGGTTGAGGCTCAGCACGATGAGCGAGAGCGAAGGGTCGGAGCGCAGGGCTGCTTTGATCGTCTCCGTCAGGTGGTCGAGCAACGCGGGCGGGTCGATCCCGCGCGTGACCTCGAGGACGAGCCGCCGGCCCGCCGGGAGGACGCCGCACATGCGGAGCAGATCCGCCCGCCGGCGAAGCGCGTCCGAATCGAACACCCGCGATGCAAGGAGCACGGGATCGCCCGACTGCACCGCCGTACCGCCGATCCTCTGCTGGGTGGCGGAGTCACGCACCCATACGTCGCGGCCGGTGAGTCCGGAGATGTCCACATCCATGGCCGCCGTCCCGCCGACGGCAAACCAGATCACCTGCCCTGCTGCGGCGCTGCCGCCACGCCTGCCGGTCGTGGCGAGGGCGCCGGCTCCGCGCCCCGCCAGCGCATCCGGGGCGACTGCATAGCGTTCCGCCCACCCGGCGTCCGTCAAGAGGACGTCGCCGGTGATGATCAGCGCGTCGAGGCCGAGCCCTTCTGTCGCGATCGCCGGCAACGGGCGCGCCGGACGTCCCTCGTCGCCGGGTATGGGGCGGTCTGAGCCGAATGGAGCCAGCACCACCAGCTCGATGTCCGGGCGGCGCCGGCGCAGCTCAGCCTCGACGACGCGGCGAAGCGCGATCTCGCCCAGATCGCCGGTGTCGAATGCTCCGAAGAGCCCGACGAGCGGCGCGGCGGCGGCACCGTCCACGTGATGCCTCCGTATGGCGGGGGTGTCAGGCGCGTGGCTCATGTCTCAGGTATGGCTCAGGGAACGCGCGCCATCGGCGGCTGAGAATGAGGACACCGCCCACCATAGAACAACTCGAATCCATAAGGAGCATCGCCATGTCGGGAAAACTCTTCCCCGTCAAGAGGGTCGCATTGACCGCAGTTGCATTCGCGGCCGTCGCCGTCGCCGGCATTGCGACCGTCGCCATCGTTCCCGCACTGGCGGCAGGCATCGAGGGGAGCGCAACCACCGCAGCCACCACACCGTCGCCCAGCGCAACGGCCAAGCACCCGGGAGCGAAAGCCGTCGCGGCGCGGCGCATCGCTCTCGCGTTGTTCCAGACCTCCGTCAAGGAGACCGGCCTGAGCCGAGCCACCGTCCTTAAGGACCTCCTCAACGGCGAGACTCTCGCCGAGATCGACGGCTCCAAGGCCCAGGCGATCGCGAGCGCGGTCATGGCCAAGATCACCACCCGTCTCGGGAAGGCCGAGACCAACGGCAAGATCACGAAGGTGCAGGAGGCAACGCTGAGCGCCGCGGCGGCGGCGGGCATCAGCAAGCTCATGAACATGAACCTGAGCACGTACATCCGCGTGCGCTTCGGTGGCCTCGGCAAGAACGCCGCGACGGCGCCGTCCTCGACACCCTCCCCCGCAGCGGCAACAGCGGCCAGCATCTCCCTCTGACCGCTGCGCCCCCCGGCAGTCTGCCCGGACACCCCGGGTAGACTGCCTTGATGCCAAAGAAATACACCGCTGCCGAGCAGGTCATCGACCCCGCTCATCGCTACGTCGCGACCATCACCACCGACCGCGGCGACATCGTCATCGCACTGGACCCGGCGCGGGCGCCGAAGTCCGTCAACAACTTCGTGTTTCTCGCGCGTGAGGGCTTCTACGACGGGTTGGCCTTCCATAGGGTCGTCAACGACTTCGTGATCCAGGGTGGCTGTCCCGAAGGCTCCGGCCGGGGAGGCCCGGGCTACCGTTTCGACGACGAGCCGGTGCAGGGCGAGTACGAGCCCGGCGCTGTCGCGATGGCCAACTCGGGGCCGAACACCAACGGATCGCAGTTCTTCATCTGCACCGTCGACGACCGCCACAAGCTCACCAAGGCATACAACCTCTTCGGCCAGGTCGTGAAGGGGATGGATGTGGTGGGGGCCGTGCGCCAGAACGACGTGATGCGGTCGGTGAAGGTGGTCGAGGAGTAATGGCGGAAGCCGGTCTCCGTTTGATGGCAGTGCACGCTCACTGCGACGACGAGACGATCACGATGGGCGGCACGCTCGCCACGTATGCGGATCGTGGGGTGAGAACCTGCGTCGTGTGTTGCACGGACGGGAAGCTGGCAACCATCGTCGACCCGAACATGCCCGAGGAGACGACGCGTCCACGACTTGCGGAGATTCGCGAAGGCGAGTTGCGCGAGGCATGCCGCGTCCTCCACGTCGACGAGGTCGAGTTCCTGCGCTACGGCGACTCGGGGATGGCCGGCGCGCCGACCAATGCGCTTCCAGATGCTTTCTGGATGGCTCCGCTCGACGAGGCAACGGGGAAGCTCGTTGCCCAGATCCGACGTTTCCGCCCGCACGTTGTCGTCACGTATGACGGAAACGGCGGCTATGGTCACCCCGACCACATCCAGACCCACCGCGCGACGCTCCTCGCGGTGGAAGCGGCGCATCTCGTCGCGATGTACAAGGATGCGGGCGATCCCTGGCGGGTCCAGAAGCTCTACTACACGGCATTCCCACGATCGCAGTTCGAACGCATGGTGGAGATGGCGAAAGCGGCCGGAGTTGACCCGCCCTTCGGTGCGACGGATCCCGACGAGATGGAGTTCCTCACGCCGGACGCGGACGTGGCGGCGACCATAGACTGCGTGGACGTCATCGGGCGCAAGCGTGACGGGCTGCGCGCCCACCACAGCCAGATCTCAGAGGACTGGCCGCAGCTCAGCATGCCCGACGACGTGCTCAGGCAGTTTGCCGACGAGTTCTTCCAGCTGGCGATGTCTCGCGTCCCCGTCGTGCTTCCCGAGACGGACCTCTTCGCGGGAATTACCCCGAGTTAGCTGCGCTCCAGCACCATCGCGATGCCCTGACCGCCGCCGATGCAGAGGGCGGCGATACCAAGCTGCGAGTCGCGTTTCTGCATCTCGTGAAGCAGGGTGACGAGGATGCGCGTGCCGCTGGCGCCGATCGGGTGGCCGATCGCGATCGCCCCGCCGTTGACGTTGAGCCGATCATCCGCCACCGCGAGCTCACGCCCGACCGCGACGGCCTGCGCGGCGAACGCCTCGTTGAGCTCGAAGAGATCGATGTCACGCAGCGTAACGCCGGCCCTGTCCAGCGCTGACCGGACGGCGGGCACGGGCCCCATCCCCATGATCCGCGGCGCCACGCCGGCGCTCGAGTAGCTGCGAATCCGCGCGAGCGGCACGCGACCCTCGGCCTTGGCGCGCGATGCGCTCATCACCACAACTGCCGCAGCACCATCGTTGATGCCGCTTGCGTTTCCAGCGGTCACGGTGCCGTCCTTGGCGAAGGCCGTGCGCAACGCGGCGAGCGATGCCGCCGTCGTTCCCGCGCGCGGATGTTCGTCAGTGTCGACGAGCACCTGCTCCTTCTTCCGCTGCACCGGAACCCCGACGATCTCATCCTTGAACCGGCCGCTCTTGATCGCCGCCTCAGCCTTCTGCTGGGACCCGGCGGCAAAGGCGTCCTGGTCCTCGCGCGTCACCTCGTAGTCGCGGGCCACGTTCTCCGCTGTGCTACCCATGTGGCAGTCCTCGAGCGCGCACCAGAGTCCGTCGCGGATCATCTCGTCGACGAGCTGCCCGTTGCCGAGGCGGTAGCCGTAACGGCCGTTCTCCATCAGGTACGGCGCACGCGACATGTTCTCCATCCCGCCGGCCACCAGACATTCGGCGTCTCCGGCACGAATGGCCTGCGCCGCCAGCGCAACGGTCTTGAGGCCGCTGCCGCACACCTTGTTGATCGTCGTCGCCGGCACACTGTCGGCGAGGCCGGCGCCGATGGACGCCTGGCGCGCCGTGTTCATGCCGAGCCCCGCCTGGAGCACGTTGCCCATGAGCACCTCGTCGACGGTATCGACACCGGCGCGGCGCAAGGCTTCTT
>Ga0307373_10012209_pt1 | contig 12264 bp, 11 predicted proteins | sample OX2MG_FD_202534 | JGI IMG/M metagenome (GOLD analysis project Ga0307373, IMG submission 202534) | Soil microbial communities from Risofladan, Vaasa, Finland - OX-2 | ecosystem: Environmental > Terrestrial > Soil > Coastal area > Acid sulfate soil | place: Finland: Risofladan, Vaasa | collected...
CCGGGGTAACAGCGTCCTTATTCATGCTCTCTTCCAGTTCCGCCGCCGAGCGAATTGTGGACAGTGCGTCAGCGCCCTTACCGGACTTCTGTGCAATCCAAGCAGCCACTTCGAGCCGCTGAACTTCGATTTGATTCGACCAATAAGTGTTGTTCTGCCTGGCGGTCACATCGCGGAGGGAGGCCAGGGCCTTCTCGGCTTGAGATGCGCGAACCAGGTTCCCCGAACGAGCGCTACCGACTCCGATTGCCGTCCAAGTGATTGCTTGCGCCCAAGGCACGCCTTCTTCTCTCACTTTCAGCCCGCTCGCCCGATTCCAATCACCAAGCTCCATCGCGTAGCGCGCCGGAATCGCCGCCAACGCATAGTCACCGGTGAGCGTCAGTCCGGCAACAGGCTGCAGTGCATTCATCTGATCGAGTACATCCTTCGCCCGTTTTACGCGCCCCCTCTGGAGATAGGCATATTCGAGGTAATCCATGGCATGGAGGCGCTGATCACGAGCCTCTCCGTTGAGAGAGGTTGGCTCAGCACTGGCGGCCAATGCGGCGGATTTTAAGTTTGAACTGATCGACTCATCCCACAAGCCCAAGCGCGTGAAGATGTGCGAAGGCATGTGATTGGCGTGCGCCGATGCCGGGGCAATCTTGGCGTACGCGCGGGCCGCAGCGAGGCCCCGTTGGGCGAGAACGGGATTGTCGTAGCAATGAATGATGTAGTGGGCCACACCGGGATGGTGGGGATGCTTGGCGAAAATCGGTTCGAGTATTTCCCCGCATCTGCGCTGGTTGGCAAAAGTCTTATCGGTCGGGGAAGCAGCGATATCGAGGGTGAGGGCGTGGAAGATAGCCGCTTCGTCATCGGCGGGATATGCCGCCTGCAAAGCGCCCATTTTTTTCTCAAAGGCGCGCGCGTGAGCGGATCCGTCTTTACCGTCCTCGCGATAAATTTCAGCCAAGGCGTCGATATAAGCGATTTCGCGATGGGTAGTCTTCGGATTCGCAGCAGCAATCTGCTGCGCTTTATGAAGCGCATTTCGCCCGGCAACCAGGTCGCCGTTTCCCCACAAACCATGGTAGTACGACATCGCAACACCCCACTGTGCCATGGCACAGCTGGGATCCTTGCTGGATATGTCGACAAAGGCCTGCCGGGCTTGCTCGTACTGAAACGAATGCAGCAGCGCGACCGCGCCGTTGAAACTGGATTCGAGAGCCGCGGGGCATGACGTGGAAAAGTGGACCGAGCCAATCTCTTGTTGCGTAACGGCATGATGGTGCTCTTCGTCTTGCCGCGTTGGGGACACCACTAGAGCAAAGGTGAAAAACAAAATGGCAGGGAGTCGCATACGCCTCCTTCAACAGGATTACGTTGTGCGAGATTCTAGCAGTTTGCCAGGAAGGCTGTTAGCGATTCCTCGCCGCCTTGCTGCGCGGGCACGTTCTTCGCGCGGCACAAAAAATGCGACCATTCCAAAAAATGGAGTCATAATCTTTGGAGCCATAACATACAGCCAAATTGGAAAACGCCATGATGTGCCGAGGTGAAAAATGAATTTGCCGAAACGTAAATTGGGATTGAGCGGAATGGAAATCACCACGATCGGATTCGGCACCTGGGCCATGGGAGGTGGGGACTGGGCGTTCACCTGGGGACCGCAAGATGATGCAGCGTCACTCGCGACGATACGCCATGCGATTGAGCTTGGAATCAACTGGATCGACACGGCCGCAGTGTACGGTTTCGATCACCAAAGTCTTGGCGTCCGATGTCTCTCGCCAAAAGTACAGCCGCGATAAGCGTCGCATTCTTCCGGTAGGCCCGCTTCCTACGAATCGCGGGCTAAAGCCGCTACTTTTAGGATGATGGGAAATTTAATCGGTGACTATGCCGGGTCAAAAACGGAACACGATGCCGGTGGAGAATCGGCCGTCGCTGGAGGTTTGTTTGGTGGCGCCCGTGATTACATCGAACTGGGCCATGCGGATCGAAATCAAGTCGGAAACGCGATAGTCCACACCGCCACCGATGGCAACCGCGAAAGTTTTGCTGGTCACGCCAAACACGCTCGATCTGCCGTCGCCCAAAAGCACATGGACAAAGGGAGAAAGCTTGCGCGGCAGCGACACCTGAGGGCCAACAAGAATATTATGATAATTGATGCGCGAACCTGTCAGCGTGCCGTATTGGCCGCTCACATCCCCCGTCAAACCCAAATAAGGCGTGAACTTGTACGTCAGTGAGCCTTCCCAGCCACTCATGTTCGCGTTCGATGGAAAGCCTTCGACACGTTGGAACGAATAGCCGACAAATGCTTCAATTTTGCTTGACTGAGCCTGGGCTGCGAATGGTGCAAATAGTGCGAATATCAGAATGAATGCGATTTTATTCATAGCATCCTCCTCCACAGAATGGAGAGCGAGAATTGCAGATAGCAGCAGCGCACCACTTGGTGGCGCGCCACGAACGACCCCAAAGCAGAGTATCGCAGAAATTGCGCCTGTCGAACAGTCTCCTCTCCGTGTATACAGTCAGACACCCCACACGCGCCAGTAGAGCGCCCATGTTAGGTGTCCGGGTTTGGGCAGCTTCAGCCGCCGGCTGCTCACAAGAGCAAGATAAGATTCGCCGGACACGAGGAAAATTCACTGCCTTTCGGACGCGGCGAATCTCTGATAGGATGGTGCTCATCATTCCACGGGATGAACCGGAGAAACAATGGCACTTGTTTGTGAAATTTGCGGCAAGAAACCAAGTTTTGGCAACACAGTTAGCCACGCAAATAATCTGCGGCGGCGGCGATGGAATCCGAATTTGCGCCGCGTCAAAGCCGTCGTGAACGGCGCACGAAAGCACGTGCGCGCTTGCACCGCTTGCATCCGCTCCGGCCGCGTTCGGAAGGCTGCCTGAACCTGCTCGCCCATCACGTCTCTCGAAGGAGTTCCGCGTTGTTGAAAAAAATCGTTCTTCTCGCGGCCCTCGCGGCCTGCGTTTTGGCAACCTCGTGTCGAAATCAACAGGCGCCCAATGCCAATGTTTGGGCCGTTGTGAACGGAACGCAAATCGACCGCAGTGAAGTCGAGAAATATTTCCACAGTCGCGAGCAATCGCAAGGCGCTCCGCCTTCCCACGATGAAGCGGTCTCGCTTAAGCTGAGCATTCTTGATCAGCTCATCAATAATGAGATTCTGTTTCAACGCGCCAAGGCGGCGAATCTGGTCGCCACGGACGGTGAAGTCGAAAACAAATTCAACGAATCGAAGGCTGCCTTCACCGAAGATGAATTCCAGAAGAAACTGCAGGAAAACGGGCTCACGGTTGACGATCTGAAAAAAGAGATTCGCCGTGAACTCTCGATTCAGAAACTTCTTAATCGTGAAGTGGTTTCGAAAATCACGATCACGGACGCGGACGTTTCGGAATTTTACGACCAGAACAAGGCGCAATTTAGCGTCGCCGAGCCGCAATTTCACGTGGCGCAAATTGTGGTCACGCCGCACCCCGACCCAGCCATTCATAATCGCAAGAGCGACGATGCCAAAACGCCGGCGGAGGCCAAGACGAAAGTTGCAATGCTCGAATCGCGTCTGGCTTCCGGCGCCGATTTCGCGCAGCTTGCCATGGATTATTCCGAGGACTCGAACGGCTCGAACGGCGGCGACCTCGGGTTTATTCCTGAGTCTTCCTTGAATCAAACCGATCCGGCGCTCAAGAACGCCGTGCTTAGTCTCCAGCCGGGCCAGGTGAGCAAGCCCGTAGAACTCAAGGACGGGATTCATATTTTGAAGCTGATCGCGCGGGAGGCCGCCGGACAGCGCCAACTTTCTGATCCTCAAGTGCAGCAAACGATTCGCACGACGCTGCAGAATCGCCGCGAACAATTGCTTAAGGCCGCTTATTTGACTTCCGCCCGCGATCAGGCGCACGTGACAAATTATCTCGCGAAGGAAGTAGTCGAATCCGCAGGCAAGCTTCCGGCGGACGATAGCACGCAGAAATAATACTTCGCTAAAATGAACTCGGGTTCGAGCTGATTTTGCTCAGGCGATCACGGCAAGGACATCGCCTGCGTTTACGGTTTGTCCTTCGCGGAATGCGATTCGTTCGATCTTGCCGGCTTTTGGCGACTTGATCTCATTCTGCATCTTCATGGCTTCCACAACCAGTAGTCCTTGTCCCGCCTCGACTGTATCGCCCACATGCACCATCACGCGTACCAGTTTCCCAGGCATCGACGCAACGATTTGCTGATGGCCCTCGGCCGAGGCAATTTCGTTCCGGCCGCGCCGCCACTGCCGCGGATCGGCAATCGCGATTGGATATTCGCGGCCATCGACATACACTCGCAGGCCATTTGCGCCAGATTCGATGCGCGCCTCAAATGCTTCGCCATCGATTAATATGGAATATATTCCCGCCTGAACTTCCATAACATCAGCAACGCCTTCGCGGCCATCGACGCGGAAAAACCATTGCCCGGCGCTGTACTCGAGCACGACACTGTGCGTGCACCCTCCCATTGTCAGTGCGAGTTTCATTTGCTGCGCCGCTCGTTCGAGAGCTGCTCGCAGCGATCGGCAATCTTCCAACGCGACGCCGAATCGTTTGACGCAGGCCGCGCTGCGGAACTTGCAGCGGCATTGTGATTCGTATGCCACAGAGTCGCCGCCAGCAAAACAGCGATTTCAGCAGCGGAGTCGCGCTTGGATTTAGCCGGTGATGCTTGAGTTGCAGGCGTGGTGGAGCGAAGCAGGAATTTGTCCAGCCACTTCGTATGAATTTCGCCGCGCGCGAAATCCGGTTCGGCAAGGAGGGCGCGAAACAGGCCAACGCTGGTCTTTATGCCTCCCACATAATACTCATCGAGCGCACGCCGCATTCGGGCGATTGCTTCGTTGCGATCGTTGCCCCACGCAATTAATTTGCCGAGCATGGGATCGTATTCCGTCGGCACAGTCCATCCGGCGTAGACTCCGTCATCGACACGTACGCCAGGCCCGGAAGGTGTGCTGAGCGCCAGGATTTTCCCCGGCGACGGAAAGAAATTATTCCCCGGATCTTCCGCGTAAATGCGGCACTCGATGGCATGGCCGCGCAGCTCAATATTTTCCTGAGAGAAGGGCAGCCGCTCGCCAGCAGCGACGTGGATTTGCAATTTCACCAGATCGCACGAAGTTACCATTTCCGTGACGGGGTGTTCGACCTGAAGGCGCGTGTTCATTTCGAGAAAATAAAAATTGCGCTGCGCGTCAACGAGAAATTCGAGCGTCCCCGCATTCGTGTACCCGCCCGCGCGCGCAAGTTTCACCGCTGCCTCGCCCATCGCGCGGCGAAGATCGGGGGTCATAATCGGTGAAGGAGATTCTTCGATCACTTTCTGGTAGCGCCGCTGGATCGAACATTCGCGCTCGCCCAAATAAATCATGTGGCCGTGATGGTCGCCAAGGATTTGAATTTCGATGTGCCGCGGATGCACAAGAAATTTCTCGAGGTACATGCGACCGTCGCCGAAAGCGTTCATCGCTTCTGACGAAGCATCACGCCACGCAGCGGCAAGCTCACTTTCGCGTTCGACGAAACGTATGCCCTTCCCACCGCCGCCCGCGACAGCTTTGAGCACGACGGGAAATCCAATTTGCCGCGCCATTTCCGTTGCGCCGTTGATTTGCCCAATGGGATCGAGCGTGCCCGGAACCGTGGAAACATTTGCATCGCGCGCGAGTTGGCGAGCGGCGGTCTTCGAGCCCAAGCGTTCCATCGCTTCGGGCGACGGACCAATGAAAGTGACTCCCGCCGCGACGCAGGCGCGCGCGACATCCGGATTTTCCGCAAGAAAACCGTATCCGGGATGCAGCGCATCGCAGCCGGAAGCGCGCGCCACGGCGAGAATTTTGTCGATGACAAGATAGCTTTCGCGCGAGGGCGCGGGGCCGATGGGATACGCCTCATCCGCCATGCGCACGTGGAGCGACGCGCGGTCCGCCTCGCTAAAAACGACCACTGCGGGAATGTTCATTTCCCGGCACGCGCGTAGAATGCGCACCGCGATTTCCCCGCGATTCGCGATCAGAATTTTCTTGAACATTTCGAACGTCGAAGAGTCCGCCAAGAATTCTAGCATGCCGCAGCCGTTACGATTTGACGCAGATGGCTCGGGGCCTTCAGCAGCGATGAACTAGAGGGGGATGTTGCCGTGTTTTTTGCGGGGGTTGGTATCGCGCTTATTTTCGAGCGAGCGCAGGGCGGTGATGAGCTTCGCGCGCGTTTCGGCGGGCGTAATGATGGCGTCGATATAGCCGCGCTCTGCGGCGACGTAGGGATTGGCGAAGCGTTCGCGAAACTCCGCAATTTTTTCCCGACGCAAATTGTCGCGCTCGGATTCTGGGGCGCGCTCAATTTCGCGCTTGTACACGATATTCACCGCGCCCTCTGGTCCCATCACGGCAATTTCCGCCGTGGGCCAGGCGAAATTAATGTCGGTGCGAATGTGTTTCGACGACATGACGCAATATGCACCGCCGTATGCCTTGCGCGTGATGACGGTGATTTTGGGGACAGTAGCTTCGGCGAAAGCGAAAAGTAATTTCGCGCCGTGCTTGATGATGCCGCCGAATTCCTGCTGTGTGCCGGGCAAGAATCCCGGGACGTCCTCAAACGTGATGAGCGGAATATTGAACGCATCACAAAAACGCACGAAGCGCGCGCCTTTCACGGATGCGTTGATGTCGAGGACGCCGGCGAGAAACGCGGGCTGATTCGCGACGATACCCACCGGCCGGCCATCGAGGCGCGCAAAGCCGACGACCAGATTTTTCGCGTAGTGCTCATGGACCTCGAAGAAATATTTATGATCGGCGATGGCATGGATGACGTCCTTGATGTCGTAAGGAACCATCGGATCCGCGGGGATGACGGAGTTGAGCGAAGCATCCGCGCGATCGATGGGATCGTCCGTCGCGCGGCGTGGAGGATCGTCGACATTGTTCGACGGGAGGAAGCTGAGAAGTTCTCGGATCATCGCCAGGCATTCCTTGTCGTCGCGCGCGATGAAATGAGCGACGCCACTTTTAGCATTGTGCGTCATGGCGCCACCGAGTTCGTGCTTGGTGACTTCCTCGTGCGTGACGGTCTTGATGACGTCGGGACCGGTGACGAACATGTAGGAAGTTTTCTCGGTCATGAAAATAAAATCGGTGATGGCCGGGGAATAGACAGCTCCACCCGCGCACGGGCCCATGACCGCGCTGATTTGAGGGACGACTCCGCTGGCGAGAGTGTTCAACAGAAAAATATCCGCATAGCCAGCAAGGGACATTACTCCCTCCTGAATACGCGCGCCGCCAGAATCGTTCAAGCCAATGACGGGCGCGCCGGTGTTCATCGCCAGCTTCATAACTTTGGTGATTTTTCCGGCGTTCGCTTCGGAAAGCGAGCCGCCAAAGACGGTGAAGTCCTGGGCGAAAACGTAAACTAGGCGGCCGTCGATGCGGCCAAAGCCGCAAACGAAGCCGTCGCCGGAAGGACGCTGCTCCGCCATGCCGAAATCCGCGCAATGGTGCTTGACGAATTCGTCGAGTTCCTCGAAGGAATTTTCGTCGAGGAGCAATTCGATGCGCTCGCGCGCGTTGAGCTTGCCTTCCTTGTGCTGGCGCTCGCGGCGTTCGGCGCCGCCGCCTGCTTCGGCTTCCCCGCGACGGTGCGCGAGCTCGTCAAGCGGATCGGAAGATTGTTTCTTCGGATTCATGATCGGAGGGCTAGCGTGCCATAGTGGGGCGAAGGCGGCAAGCTCGCTTCACGGAATATTTGTGTCGCCGAGGAGCAGCACGAAGAGGCGGACAGTGGCGTAAATCCCGCCGAGCAACAAAATCGTTCCGAAGACGATGTCGGCGCCTGCTGCGAGAATTCGCGGGGCAAGGGAATCGATCGCCGCAATGCGCAACGTGGTGACAACGATTAGAACAACCATGCTGAGCAGGACTGCGAGGCTGACCCCCGTGGCAAATAATCTTTTGGCGAGCGTGATGACGGTCAGCGCGGAGCGATTATGCGAAGTGTGAGCCATTTCGGACACGGGAGCACTGGTCAACCGAATAAATTATCTAAGAGCTGCGCTTCAACTCAGACCCGACCAATCGTCGGCGATGAGTATCGAGTTGCTAGGATTCGCAGGATCGTATTTCACGCCGACTGGCTGGCCAGCGACGACGCGTTCCAGGCACGCTTGCTCCTCGAGGCCAGTGATGTCCTGAGCGGCCTCATACGTGACGCCCGAAATGGAATATGAGTAGAGAAGCATGCGGTGGTTCGCGGATTTCAACTTGATGGCATGGCCGCGCTTGGCAGAATCCTGCTCCACCGCTCGATCGACAATTTCGACAACCTGTCCATCGACGATGCGGCCGATGCGATTTAGATAGGAGCGGCGCTCGCGCTCGACTTCCCTTGTATCTTTTTTCCGGCCAAATAACCAAGCAACCGCGACCGCCGCGATCACGACGATGACGGCGAGGACGAGGGCTAGTTCGTGCCAGTGCGCTGCCGCGTTTTTCAACAATGTCCGCCTCTAAGACGATCTGGGCGCGGCGACCGGGTTGCGCAAGGTACCGACGCCGCTCACGCTAACTTCCACGATATCGCCAGCGGCGAGGGGTCCCACACCCGATGGAGTCCCTGTAGCAATTACGTCGCCAGGCAGAAGCGTCATCACCTGGGAAATCCATTGAATTATAACATCGACGGGGAAAATCATTTCCGTGATGCGCGCGGACTGGCGTTTTTTGCCATTGAGAAAAGTTTCCAGGGTCGCGCTGGAAAGATCGAGATCAGTTTCAATGAAAGGGCCAAAGGGACAAAAGGTGTCAAAGCTCTTGGCACGCGTAAATTGAACGTCTTTCTTTTGCAGGTCACGCGCGGTGACATCGTTGAGACACGTGTAGCCGAGGATGTAAGGCCTTGCGTCCGCAGGGCTTTTTAAATCCGAACAAATTTTTCCGATCACAATGGCGAGTTCCCCTTCGTAATCGACACGTTCGGAGTGCGGCGTTAAAACGATTGGTTCGCCAGGCGCCAGAATTGAGGATGGCGGCTTCAGAAAAATCAGCGGTTCCTTGGGCAGATCGTTGCCAAGCTCCGCAGCATGTTCCGTGTAATTGCGGCCCACGCACACAATTTTAGTCGGCTCGCACGGAGGTAAAAGTTTCACGCCGGAGAGCAGCCAGGTGGCACCTGTTTTTTTCAGTTGATGAAACGGCTCGGCGATTTCGAGCACGCGATCGTTTTCGACGATGGCGTAATGCACGGCACCTTCTGCTTGATGGCCCTCAGAAGCGATTCCAAACTGTGCGGCGCGATTTAGAAGCTGTAAACGGCAGAGCTTCATCGATGGTGATGGGTGGTGTGAATGTGCCGCGAGGCGGGTACCGCGGGATCATGCGACACCGCGAGAACCATCCAAGAAACCCAGGAAATGGCGGCCACTACGCCGTAGAAACTCAGGCCGAGGATAAGCACTTCAAAGGGCGTGCGCCCCAGAGTGGTGAATAAATTCGAAAAATACATGCCGGCAAAATCGAATCCAAGTGCAAATGTGATCCAGCCGATTAGCGCGGATGCAAACATGCGACGAGGGCGGTGAAGGAACCAGAAAATGGGGATGAGCATGACAAGGCCGAAGGTCGCGCGGCAAATGTCGTTGCGAACGCCAGCAAACGACTCGAAGCCCGGCACGCGCGTGGCTGCGAACAATGAAGCAAGCATGACCAACACAAGCAAACCGCCGGTTATCAGACCGACGCGCAGCGTCGCAATGCCATAAATAGCATGTAACCGAGACTCGTGAGTCTCTGGAGAGTTCATGCTTTCTCCTATTCATTCGTTGCGGGAACGTTGACGTCAATCAAAGCGCTGGGGGCGCTTTCATGCCCGAAGCGGTCCACTGCCGTGACTCGATAAAAATAGTGCTTACCCGGCACTGGTGGAATATCACGAAATGCAGGCGTAAGCAATGGGCCACTGTTCAACCTGTCCCACCTGTTCGCCGGGCCAGTTTCCGCTTCGCTGCGATAAATGTCGTATCCGGCCACATCGGTTGCGGAACTGATGTCCCAGGAGAGGTCCACGTGCGCCGGACCGGATGCGGTGGCTGGCGCGACGGCGGCGACCAAGCCCGTTGGTGCGGAAGGAGGAAATGTGTCGCGCGGAGTGACTTCGACGATTGTTGAATCCTGCGATTCGACCACATCCCCGTTGTACTGCGCCACGGTGACCACGTAATACGCATACGTCTTGCCGAAACTGAAATCGGCGTCTTGATACGTTGGCGAGGAAATATCCGCGACTTGTCCGAAAAGAAGTGCCGCCACGCCAGACGGAACGGTGTTGGCGTTGGTGATCGGCGTCGACGCCGGCGTGTTTACGTTATTTGCGCGGTAAATCCGATAGCGGATCGAGTTAGGTCGAAGCGTTCCAGCCGAAGGAACTTCTGCAGCCGTCCAGGAAAGTTCGATCGCGGATTGGGTGACTTGGACGTGCAAATCTGAAACCGGCTGCGGCGCGGGGAATATTTTAATGGCAGCAAGATTGGAATTTGCGGAATCGTTTTTCGAGATTCGTGTACGGACCATGTAGACAGCCTGATCGCCGGCATGCGCGGAAATATCCGCGGCGGAAAGTCGATCAGAAAATCGAATGTGTTCCCCTTCACGATACTGATCCACGTTTTGCGACGGGAGAGTGAGGATCAGGCGCTGCGGTGGCGACAATTGAGCACTTGTTCTGCTCGGAGCGGAAGCGGGAATGTATTCGCGGTAAATTTCCACTTGGGGAGAGCGCGTCAATGGGCGGCCCTGCACGGTCTGTTTGGGCAATGCGAAGGAGAGCGCGATGCTATCGCCGAATTGCTGCGCGGAGAGGTCCGTAATTGGCGTGGGCGCGGGCGGGCGTCGCGTGATGGGCTGGCCGGGCGCCGCGCAACCTGCCAGGCATAGTGCGCTGGCGATCACTGAAAGCAAAAAGACAGAAGTAGGGGGCGCAGAAGCTTTCGATGTGGACATGCCGGGAGGCTCTTCCGACTTTTGAAACTTCATTTTCGGCTTTCGCATTCACTAGAACGCCGCGGAAACAGTTCCGGGAAACAACGTACATTATTCGCAAACTGCTAAAGAATGTAGCGGCTCAGGTCTTGATCCTTGACGACGTCGGTGAGTTGCTTCTGCACGAAGGCCGCGTCGATTTTGACGGTGCGCTTCTTCATATCCGGCGCGTCGAAGGAAATTTCCTCGAGAACTTTTTCGAGAATGGTGTGCAGGCGGCGCGCGCCGATGTTTTCCGTTTGCTCGTTGACGAGTGCGGCGAATCGCGCAATGGATGCCACACCATCGTCGCTGAAATTCATTTTCAATCCTTCGGTGTCGAGCAACGCAATATATTGCTTGATGAGGGCGTTTTTCGGTTCGGTAAGGATACGAACGAAATCGGCTTCGCTGAGGGAGCTCAGCTCGACGCGAATCGGGAAGCGGCCCTGCAATTCAGGAATCAGATCGGAAGGCTTGGTGGTGTGGAATGCGCCAGCGGCGATGAACAAAATATGATCCGTGCGCACCATGCCGTAGCGCGTGTTCACGGTGGTGCCTTCGACGATGGGAAGAATATCGCGCTGAACGCCTTCGCGCGAAACGTCCGGGCCGTGACCTGATTCGCGCCCGGCGATTTTGTCGACTTCGTCGATAAACAGAATGCCCATCTGCTCCACGCGGTCGACGGCGATGCGCGTCACCTGCTCCATGTCGAGGAGCTTGTTCTCTTCCTCTTGAATTAGATAGTCGTAGGCTTCGGCAACCGTCATTTTGCGTTTCTTTTTCTGCTGGCCGAACATTCCGGAAAGCATGTCCTTGACGTTGATGTCCATTTCCTCGACGCCCTGGCTGGAAACGATTTCGAACGCCGGCATCATGCGCTCGCGGACCTCCACTTCCACCATGCGTTGGTCGAGCTTGCCTTCGCGCAATTGCACGCGTAGCTTTTCCCGCGTGCGCTGCGCTATCTCCTTGCCCTGGGCTTCGGAAGCGGCGGTTGTGGTTTCGATCGTCGTCGGCGGTGGCGAAGAGGGCAGAAGCAAATCCAGCAGACGCTCCTCGGCGGCTTGCTCGGCGCGCTCGGCGACTTCGTCGAGCTTTTCCTCGCGCACCATGTCGATGGCCACTTCGACCAAATCGCGCACCATGGATTCCACGTCGCGGCCTACGTATCCGACTTCCGTGTATTTCG